>Ga0073936_10007405_pt1 | contig 14181 bp, 11 predicted proteins | sample AliMusrvi5mmetaG_FD_87041 | JGI IMG/M metagenome (GOLD analysis project Ga0073936, IMG submission 87041) | Freshwater lake bacterial and archeal communities from Alinen Mustajarvi, Finland, to study Microbial Dark Matter (Phase II) - Alinen... | ecosystem: Environmental > Aquatic > Freshwater >... | reverse complement strand
TCGTACTGGGGGTCGTCGCATTCGTCGTCTACCTCGTGATACTCGCCATCGGACTATGGATCTGGTACACGGTCATGCGGCACGCGGTCACCAATGGCGTGCTGCGTGCGCTCGACAAGGCGGGGATCACCACGCACGGTCGCGTGGGGACCCTTGCGGTGAGATCGGAGTCGCCGGCGGCCGTCGCGCCGCCCGCCTCGAACGTCCAACCGCCGCAGTAGGCAGCAGCACACGGGCAAGAGCGCGCGCTCGCTGACCGGAGTCCAGGCCTCGAGCGCGCGGGCCTGTGCTCGGCGAGACCCGTGCGCGCCGGGGGCTCGCTACGGCGTGGAGGTGGTGGTGCCCCCGCCTCCCGTGCCGCCACCGGTGCCGCCTGAGCCGGTGCCCGTCTTCTTCTTCTTGGGCTTCTTGGGCTTCACGACTCGCTTGGGCGCGACCTTCGAGCTCTTGTGGGTGCTTGCGGATTTGACCGGCGCCACCGCCTGATTCGCGGGCGGCGACCAGCTCTGGTTCCACGTGTAGCTGGGCGAGCCCGCCCGCGCGAACCGGGCGGAGCGCATGCGAGCAAGCGCCGCGGACATGAAGTCATGCCAGATCGGTGCGCAGAAGGTGCCGCCGAAGGCACGCTGCCCATGGACGTCGGTCATCGGGATGGCGCCCTTGAGGTAGCCCATCCACACGGCCGTGACCAGCTGCGGCGTGTAGCCGACGAACCAGGCGTCGTGGTAGTCCTGCGCGGTCCCGGTCTTGCCGGCGACCTCACGGCCCGACAGCTGCGCCGCCGTGCCCGTCCCTCCGGACACGACACCCATCAGCTGCTGGGTGGCGGCCCACGCGATCTTGGGGCTCAGCACTTGGGTGCCGTGCTTGGCGTACTGGTAGATCGTGTTCCCGTCCGAGTCGACGATCTTGATGATCGAGACTGCGGGCTGGTTGTACACCGGGTCCGTGTAGTGGACTCCTCCCGAAGCCAGCGTGCCGTAGGCGGAGGCCATCTCGAGCGGGGTCACGGGAGCGGAGCCGAGTGCGATCGAGGGCAGCGCCGGGATCGGCGAGACGATGCCCATGCGCTTGGCGGTCCGCGCCACGTTACCGGGACCGATCTCCCAGATCAGCCGGGCGAACACACAGTTGACGGAGTCGGCCGTCGCCTGCGACAGGGTCATGTAGCCGGTGCCCTTGCCCTCGGAGTTGCTGACATGCCATGGCGGGTTCGAGGGGATGACCGCCGGCGACGAGGAGTCGAACTGGGCGCTCGGCGGCACGCCCTTCTCCAGCGCGGTCACCAGCACGAACATCTTGAAGGACGATCCGGGCTGCCGGTGTGCCTGGGTGGCGGTGTTGAAGGAGCTCTTCGCATAGCCGCGGCCGCCATACATGGCCTTGATGAAGCCGCTGTTGGGGTCGATCGAGACCAGTGCGGCGTCGGGGTCGCGGCGGGAAGGAAGCACGTCCTTCACGGCTCGCTCGGCGTAGCGCTCGTCGCGGGTGTCGATGGTGGTGTAGACCGTGAGTCCGCCCTTGAAGATGGTGGTGTTGCTGTACTTCTGAAGCAGCAGCCGGCGGACGTAGGAGACGAAGTAGCCGCAGTCGTAGATGCCCTGAGCGGGATCCAACGCCGGATGCAGGGTGATCGTCTGTTCCTCGGCCGCATCGGCCATCGCTCGGGTGACGTGCGTGATGGGGTAGTTGGCCACCATGCGGTCGAGCACCCAGTGCTGACGGGTGATCACGCCCGGCATGTTGTGGTACGGATCGAGATTGGACGGCGACTGCGGAAGTCCCGCGAGCATCGCGGCTTGCGCGAGGGTGAGATCCTTCGCGGACTTGCCGAAGTAGACCTTGGCCGCCGCTTCCGCACCGTAGGCGCCCTCACCGAAGTAGACCGTGTTGAGATAGTCCTCGAGGATCTGGTTCTTGGACTGCATCTGCTCGAGCTGATTGGCGAGGTACATCTCGCGGATCTTGCGAGCCGCGGTCAGATCGTTGCGTTCGGACGAAAGGATCGTGTTGCGCACGTACTGCTGCGTGATGGTGGAAGCTCCCTGCGCGGCGTGCCCGCTCGCAAGGTCGGTGAGGACCGCGCGCGCGATCCCGTAGGGGTCGAAGCCGCCGTGCTGATAGAAGCGCTCGTCCTCTACCGCCACCACGGCATGGGGCAGATCGGTCGACATCGCCGACAGCGACACGATCTGCCGGTTCTCGAGATAGAAGGTCGCGAGCAGCTTGTGGTCGTACGAGATGATCCGTGTGGGTTGGGCGACCTTGAACGCGTTTGGATCGTTGATGTCCGGCAGACCCTTGAGGGTGTCGGACACGAAGGCGTAGGCCAGACCGCTGCCGATCAGCATCGCAGTCACGACTGCGATGAGCGCCGCGACAGAGAACAGCGCCCGCATACTGCCCCTGCGCTGCCTGCGGCGGATCTTCGCTCTCCTCATCCGGCGCGACACGGCTCGCTCCTCAGTCTTTGGGTCACAGCCGAACAGCGGCGCCTCACACACATCCTACCCAGCGACCCGCCGGCTGTCGCATCGCGCGTCATGCGCAACGGCACCGTGAGGTCGACCGCGACCGAGAAGGAGCGCCCGCCAGGAACCTCGGACCTCGCTACATGAGTTCGGGAGGAACCTGCGCCTCGTCTTGAAGCCAGGGCTCCGGCCTGCCGATGCTGAAGCCTTGCGCGTAGTCGATCCCAAGGCCGTCGACGATCGTCCGCAGTGACGGGTTCTCGACATACTCGGCCACAGTCTCGATCCCCAGCCCGCGGCACATCTCGATGATGGCGCGGACGAAGTGGGCGTCCTGACCCGCCGTGTCGAGGTCGCGCACAAGACTGCCGTCGATCTTCAGGAGGTCCACGTTCAGCTGCTTCAGGTAGTAGAACGAGGACATGCCCGATCCGAAATCGTCGAGGGCGAACCGGCAACCCACCGACCGCAACGCCTCGATGAACTGCTTCGCTTTATGGATGTCCTTGATCGCCGCGGACTCCGTGATCTCGAAGATGATGTGCGAAGCGGGAGCGCCCGTCCTCACGAGCTCCCCCTTGATCAGGGGCAGCAGCTCCGGGTCCGAGAACGAGCATCCGGAGAGGTTGACGCTGAACGTCGTGTCCCGGCCCGCCTCATGTTCCTCAGCGAGCATGGTGATCGCGCGGGTCGCGACCCATCGGTCGATGTCGCGCACGATGCCCAACTGCTCGGCTATCGGGATGATCTCGTTGGGCGGGACGATGCGACCGTCCTCGGCGATGAGACGGACGAGCAGCTCGTAGGGTCCGGGAGTGTCGTCGCTCGTGCGTGCGGAGGGCTGCGCGTACAAGACGAGCCGGCCCTCTTCCAGGGCCCGGACCATCTGCTCCGCACCCTTGATGCGGGCGGCCATGAGCTGCTGGATGCCGTCCTCCTCTGCGTAGACGTAGAGCTGGTTGCGCCCGCTCTCCTTCGCCGCGTACATCGCGAGGTCCGCGCGCGAGAGCAGCTCGTCGACCTGGACGCCGTCGACGGGGTAGGTCACCACGCCAACGCTCGTGCTGACGCGGATCGCGTGCCCGTCGATCTCGAACATGTGGCCCGAGAGCGCCTTCAGGAGCCTCGCCGCCACCGCAGCGGACTGCTCGGGACCGGAATGCGGCACGAGGACGCCGAACTCGTCGCCGCCCAACCTGGCCACGATCCCGTAGGAGCGCGTCTCGTCCTGGAGAAGCCCCGCGCAACCAGCCAGCAACTCGTCGCCGACGGCGTGGCCCAGGCTGTCGTTCACCTCTTTGAAGTTGTCGAGGTCGAGCCACAGCACCGAGCCGCAGCCGCCGAGTCGCGTGACCTCCGCCACGTCCCGCTCTATCGCTTCCTCGAAGTAGCGGCGGTTATGGAGTCCTGTGAGCGCGTCGTGGGTGGCGAGGTACTGCGAGTGCTCCAGCTCCTCGAGCATGCCGTTCAGACTTCGCGCCACCACGGCGATCTCGTCGGTGCCGCTCTCGGAGAGGCGCGCGGTCGGGTCGGCGCGCCTGCCGATGTCGTTCACCTCGGCGCTCAGTGAAGTCAGACGCCGAAGCACCGTCCGGTCCACGACCACACCCAGCGCGCCGAACAGCGCGACGAGCAGCACAAGGACCCCGACGCCGGAACGGTTGACGGTCTGCTCGGAGGTCATCATCGCGCTGCGCGGCATCGCCACGTGGAGCAGGAGCACCGGCGGCCCCGTGATCCCCGAGTAGAGGGTGAACCCGTCGACGGTGCTGGAGTCCCGGGGGGTGACCACGGTCGCGTCCTCGCCGGAGAGCAGCCTGCTTCTGGCCGAAGCTGTCTCCGCATCGAGCGTGGAAGTCGTGCTGACGGCGTAGACCTGCAGGGGCAGGAGCGTGAGCCTGCTGACCTCGGCCACCTCGTCGCGACGGATGAAGTACCCCGCGATGAACGTGCCGTCGGGGGCGGACCTCATGTCGCTGCGCACGATGGGTTCGGCGGCGATCGCGGCGGGGCCTTCGTGGAGTCCGAGCACCCCCGAGACGACGTCCTTCGGACCCTTGAGGCGGAGCAGCCGCGGCTGTGTGCCGAGGTAGGCGACGAGACCGGCGGGAAGCGGTACGGGCTTCCCCGTGTCCGGGTCGACCGACACGGAGCGCACGATGCGCCCGGAGGAATCGGCGAACACCATGAAGTCGACGCCGAGCGAGGACAGCGCCTGGTACTGGAGGTTGCTCTCGACGTAAGCGTGGTCGCGATCCTTGATGAACGCGTAGGTGTCGTCCCGCGCGGCCCAGTCTCCGGCGATGGACCGCAGCGAGTGGATGCGAAGGTTGAGGACCGCTTCGGAACGCTTCAGGCTGTCGTTGACCTCGCTGCGCTCGAGATCCGCGACGATGCTGCGGGTCTGGGCGGCGTAGGCCAGGTAGATGGCCGTACCGAGCACGAGCATCACGACACTGACAAGCAGCGTGGTCCTCGCACGGATCCCCACAGGCCATCACCTCCCCACGCGGCGCGTCCCACCAGATATCGGCAGGCCGAACTGGTGACCTGAGAGGGTGGTGATCGAGGCCGAGCTAGACGAACACCTTGGTGACGTAGGGCGACGTGAACAGGGCGAGCATGGCCGCATAGCTGGGCGTGAACGAGAGCGACTCGCCGACACGCGGCGGCACGGGCAGCGCGTCGACGTCGAGGACCAGATGGTCGCTGGACGCCCCGAGCACCTTCACGCGTGGGTCCATGGGCGCAAGACCCTGCGGCGGCACGTCCTGACGGCCGACCGCGCAGATGGCCCGACGACGAAGCCCGATGTCCCGGAAGTGGGGCACGTTGCCGAAGGCGTCGAGCGTTGATGTACCGATGGGCTTCGAGGGCTTGACGAAGCACTCGATCACAGGCGCCGTCAGCGTGACCGCGTCCATGTGAAGTCCCAGTCCCGGGATCGCCGCCTCCGTGGAGGGGTCGACGCCGAGCACGATCGCCTCTCCGGCGCGGAGGTTGTCGATCGAGTCGTGGCCTAGGCCCGCCATGATCGGCGCGATAGCCGCCGAGCCACCGACCGACACCGTCAGCGCGCGACCCAGCCGCCGCTCCGCGTCACGAGCGACCGCGCCGAGGAGCTCCAGATTGTCGGCGTCCGGGACGATCGCGCCGAAGCAGGTGAGGTTCGTCCCGATCCCGGCGACGTCGATGTTGCGCAGCGTCGACACGGCCTCCAGGAACTCCGGAAGCGCGTCGGGCCACATGCCTTCGCGAAGGTCCCCCGTGTCGATCATCGCGACGATGCCGTGGCGTACCCCGCCGGCGCGGGCTGCGGCGTCCAAGGCCTCAGCGATGGTCACGTCGCTCACCAGCGAGACGTCGACCAGCCGGACGGCGTCGGCCGCGACGCCCGGCGAGGGTGCGCGGATGAGCCAGATCGGCGCCGTCACACCGGCCTCGCGCAGTCGGGCGGCGTTCTCGAGACGCGACTCGCCGAGCATGGCGACGCCCCCCGCGAGCATCGCACGTGCGACCTCGGGCGCGCCGCACGCGACCTTCGTGACGCCCACGATGCTCACGCCCGGAAGCGCGCGGACGACCCGGCGCGCGTTCTCCTCGATCTTGCTGAGATCGACCGTGACGCGCGCGCGGTCGGACATTCGGCACTCCTCCCCCGGACGGCCAGGCCGGCCTTTCGGGCCGTTCATCGCCGGTGCACAGCGCGTCCTGCCGCCGATCCACTGACTGTAGCCCATAATGGGTGCATCGCCGCCATCCCTCTCGAGGGGAACAATCCACCTGATCGGGCTGCGACGATCGATCTCCCCTCGAGCCCGCCACCACACCAGGAGCGCCATGCCCTTACCCTCACCGGCCGGACCGCCGAGCGTCACAGCGGTCGTGTACTGCGAAGCCAACTTCGGCGCCGCGGACGGCAAGACCGCCAACGGCCTCGTACGCTCGTCGGAGAGGTACAAGATCCTCTCGGTGATCGACAGTCAGAAGGCCGGCCGCGACGCCGGCGAGGTGCTTGGAGAAGCGCCGAACGGGATCCCCGTGTGCGCCAACCTCGACGACGCGATCGCGCGCGCCGGGATCGTTCCGGACTCCTTCATCTTCGGCATGGCGCCCGCGAGCGGGATGCTTTCGCCCATCGAGCGCAGGCTCGTGCTCGAAGCCATGCGCCGAGGCATGAACATCGTCAACGGTCTGCACGAGTTCCTGAACGACGACCCGGAGTTCGTCGCGGCCGCACTGGAGCACAACGTGACGATCACCGACGTGCGGCGCCCCCGCGACAAGAAGAACCTGCGGATGTTCAGCGGCCACATCTCCACCGTCACCTGTCCGCGGATCGCGGTGCTGGGCACCGACGGCGCGATCGGCAAGCGCACGACGGCCTCCATCCTGACCTGCGCGCTCAACGACCGCGGGATCAAGGCCGTGCTGATCGGCACGGGCCAGACCAGCCTCATGCAGGGCGCCCGCTACGGCGTGGCGCTCGACGCCATCCCCTGTCAGTTCGGCTCCGGAGAGATGGAGTCGACCGTGGTGGAGGCGTTCGAAGGAGAGCATCCGGACGTGATCGTGATCGAGGGACAGGGCGCGCTGAGCCATCCGGCGTACCTGTCCTCCACGTTCATCCTTCGAGGCAGCCTGCCCGATGCGGTGATCCTGCAGCACGCTCCCACTCGCCGCTGGCTGGGTGACTACGCCGACGTGCCCACGCCTACGCCCGCGAGCGAGATCAACCTCATCGAGACGTTCGTCGACACCAAAGTCATCGGACTCACGATCAACCACGAGAACATGTCGGACGCAGAGGTCAGCGCGGCGATCGAACGCTACGAGTCCGAGCTGGGGATCCCGGTGACGGACGCGTTGACGCGCTCGCCCGACCGGCTCGTCGAGATGGTGGTGTGTGCGTTCCCCGAGCTGGAGACCAGGCTACTGGAGAGTCGGTAGCTGCGCCGTGAGGTAGTCGTAGGCGTTGGCGAACGCGAACCGCTCGGCCAGGTCCGTCCCATAGGCGCCCCCGACCGCATCGAGCAGCCCGGCGAGCGCGGCGCTGCCGCCAAGCTCGCCCATCGCCGCAACGCCCCAGTCGCTGCCGATCGAGACGGCCTGCTCGCCGGCGAGAGACGCGATCCTGTCGATGTGGCGCAGCGCCTCGTCGACCGATCCCCTGCCCAGGAAGTCCGGGTCGAACGCCAGACCGACGAGTCCGCCGTGCTGGCCCAGCTCGCGCAGCTGCCGGTCGGCCAGGCCCCGGGGGTGCTCCCCGATCGCGCGGCAGAACGAGTGGGTCACGAGTACGGGGGGCGAGTACAGATCCAGCGCCTCGTAGAAGCCGCCGTCGTTGAGGTGCGCGAGGTCCAGCAGAAGAGGCGTGTCCTCAAGCGCGCGGACGAGCTGGCGACCCGCGGGCTTGAGCGGGGCGGCGCCGTCGCCGTAGCAGCTGAACGCGTAGTCGGTCTCGTAGTTCCAGGTGAGAGACAGGCTTCGAAGCGAGCGGGAGCCCCACAGCCAGTTCAGAGTGTCGGCTTCGATGCCCGGAAGGTGGAACCCCTCCGAGTGAGGCAGCACACCGGTCCGCGTGTCGGCAGCGGCCAGGTCCTCGGCCGTGGTCACGAGGCGCAGGAACGAACTGTGCGACCCGATCAGCTCGTCGTGGGCGTCGAGCTGGCTGAGAAGGGATGCGGCCGGATCGCGCGGATACATGGAGGACCAGATCGCGGCCGCGCGTGAGGAGCCGGTGAGGTAGTTGGAGCCATAGGCCGGAAAGCCGCCATCCACCAGCGCCACACCGGACAGCAGGTCCTGATGCAGGTCGATGAATCCTGTCTGGTCACGCGCGCCATGAGCCGGCAAGGTCTGCTCCTACGCCCTCAGGTCCGCTCCGCATCGGGTCCCTGCTTCCGCGTCACTATCCTCGCACGCCAGCGGCTGTCAACAGCCCATCAGATGGGCGGGACGATCCAGAGATAGCCGGCGAAGACGCCGCGCGGATCCATGGGAGCTCGGGCGCGGATCGTGCCCTACTTCGCGACCACGTTCACGGATGTCGACATGCAGCCCGCGTACCAGTCGTCCGCGTCGTACACGGCACGGAACTGGTACGTCCCCTTCGCCATGCCGGTCTTCAGCGTGTACTTGTACTGCCAGGACGCGGCACCGCCGCTGCCCGCGTAGACGATCCGGTTCGAGGAGTAGCTCCAGTAGCTCTTGCCGGGCTTCTTGACGTCCACATGCATCATCCGACCGACCAGGGCCGGCGAGGGCGCGCCCACGCCTGACAGGATGAACTCCCTGCCGATCCTGCAGCTCGAGGCGTTCGTCTTGATCGTGAGCGATACGGACGGGGCAGCGGTGTGGATCTCACCGTCGAAGTCGCTGTCGTAGCCCACCCACACGACGCGGTCGCCGGAAACGCGCGGATCGAAGTGGGAGTTCTGGTCAAAGGTGAGGGTGGTCGGCGAGGAGGCGCCGACCTTCCACGTGAGGACCTGGTTGTACGGACCGACCGGCGCGAACCACACGAGACGATTGCCGGAGATCTGCACGTCCGCGCGGCTCCCCGTCCCCGAGGTGACCGTCGTCGGTTGAGAGTCGCCGGCCTTCCACGTGCGCACCTGGTAGTAGGTGCCGTCCGAGCCCACCCACGCGATGCGGTCCCCCGAGACCTGCGGCAGATCCTGGTTCTGACTCGCAGCCGTGACCGTCGTCACCGCGCTGTCCCCGACCTTCCACGTGAATATCTGGCTGTGCGAACCGACGATGCCGTCCCACGTGACACGGTCTCCGTCGATCTGCACGTCGCCATGCATGCCAGCGTCGTGCGTGAGTTGCGTCGGCGTCGTGTCGCCGGACTTCCAGGTGAAGATCTGGTCGTTCGAGCCGTCGGAGCCGGTCCAGACGACCCGATCGCCCGACACCTGCGGGATGCGGCTGTCGTGCAGGTCCGTGGAGATCGTGGTCGGGTGCGAGTCGCCGACCTTCCACGTGAAGATCCGGTCGTGAGGCACGAGGGGGGTCTCCCACACGATCCGGTCGCCGGAGACCTGCGGGTTCCAGGACGAGACGGAGCCGTTGGTGAGTTGCGTCGGCGTCGTGTCGCCGGACTTCCAGGTGAATATCTGGTTCGCGGGGCCCACGGCGGTGATCCAAGCGACCCGGTCGCCTGACACTCTCGGCTGGTCGCTCTCGCGAGCGCCGCGCGTGATCGTCGTAGGCGCGGAACTTCCCACCTTCCACGTGACGACTTGGTCGTCGTGCCCGTCATGCGACAGCCACGCCACGCGGCCTGCCGACATCACAGGGGCGCTGTGATCCTGCGCGGAAGTCGTCAACTGCGCCACCGCCCAGCCAGGCGGCGCTGGTACGGGGAGCGCTCGGGCGGCAGTGGCGGCAAGACACGCCAGCGCACCAAGTGCGACGAGTGCCGAAACCATCCGGACTGTTCTCATCGAGACTCATCTCCCCTGCTCGACTGCGGAGTCCACCACGACTCTACACCCGCTCACCGGGAGCGCCGGCGCCTTCTCATGGCAAAGCCGGCGCCGACCAGCACAAGCACCACCAGCAGGCCCGCGCCGATCCAAAGGGGCGTGCGATCGGAGGGGATCGCGGGAGTCGCGGACGCGGGACCGTACACAAGCGCGGTACCGGCGGCGCCCACGATCCACCCATGCGTGGGTCCGCTCAACGCGATCGATCGCAGGTCCTCCCGAGTGCCAGAGGCGAGCGCCTTCCAGTGCACGCCGCCATCGGCGGAGTACAGGAGTGTGCCCGAGCCGCCGACGGCCCAGCCGTGGACGGGGTCCGAGAAGGCGACCGAAGCGAGGTCGTTGCCCGTACCCGAGTCCTCGGAGATCCAGTGCGCGCCGCCGTCCACCGTCCTCAGCGCGGCACCATGCCCACCCACGGCCCAGCCGTGATTCGCGTCGAGGAAGGTGACCGAGGCGAGAGTCGACTGCGTGGTGGCCCTCTGAGCCGTCCAGTGCGATCCGCCGTCGGTGGTCACGAGGATCGCGCTGTCTTCACCGACTGCCCAACCGTGCGTGGCGTCAGGGAAGCAGACGGAGCACAGGCCCGATGAGCCCACGCTTCGTGCCATCCAGTGCGCGCCGCCGTCGGTCGTCTGAAGGATGGTAGGAGCCAGACCGGTCACGGCCCAGCCGTGAGAGGGATCGACGAAGTCGACCGAGTCGAGGTCGTCGTGCGTGGCGGACTCCTGTTGCGCCCAGTGTGCGCCGCCATCTGATGTGCTCAGGATGGTCCCGGCGGCGCCCACGGCCCAGCCGTGGGTCGTGTCGGGGAAGGAGACCGAGACCAGGTCGCTTCGCGTCCCGGGCACCTGGGGCGTCCAGCTCGCGCCGCCGTCGGCCGTCCGGAGGATGGTGGCGCCCAAGCTGCCGACCGTCCACCCATGGGTCGAGTCGGGAAAGGCGACCGCGAACAGCAGGCTGTGCGTGCCCGACTTCCGAGCGGTCCACGTGCCCACGGGGTGCGCAGCGCTTGCGGGCAGCGCGCCGGCGGGATACGGCGCCAGACCTGACCCGGCCATCCCGATCAGTGCCGTGAGCACAAGCGCGACGCAACGGACACCGGATGATCTCGTCACCGCGATCTCCCCCCATCATCTGCCGGCCGCTTCACTCCGGCCGGACGCCCCTCCGCGCACAAGCTTACGCCGCATAGGTGACGCCTCGTCGCACCGTCTCCGGAAGCGGTCGACGGATTCCGCTTGAGCGCTCATGCGCCTGTGCCGACTCTTCTTCTGGGGCCGCGCTCCGCACTGGAGAGCCAGCCGCGGGTCGCGGGCGGCATGTTCGAAAGGAAGCACTATGAGGATCGTCGTCATCGGGGAACGGCAGCTGATCACGGCCGAGGCGGAGCCGAGCCCGGAGATCCTGTGCAAGATCGTCGGAGGCTATCCCGAGGCCCTGAGCGTCCAAGGATCGGGCCACGTCCGCGGCTACTGCGACGACTCGGGGATATTGAAGGGCCAGCCGCCCAACGTGCTGGCGACGCTGTTCTGCAGACGGACCGGATCCATCGGGGATCGCGAGGTGCTCGTGGGGACCGTGGCGCTCACAGGCGGCGACGGCGCCGGCGGCTACGCGGACTGCCCCGACTGGGTCCTTCGCGATCTGGAGGAACTCGTCCCCCACGCCAGGGCCCTTGGCGACCTCCCGACGGCGCGGCCGAACTGACCGACGGACCGCTCGCGGGGGTGCGTGAGGGTGGAAGCGCCCCATGGCTACGGCTTCGGCGCCGGGAAGCGCTCGTCCTCGCGCTGGATCTCGGCCTCTTCCTCCAGGAGCACGTCTTCGTCCTCCACCAGGAGCGGATCGAGATGGTGCGTCTCCTCCGCCTGCCGGATGCGACCGACGTCCTCTTCGATCGAGTGGATCGCACGCTCCACGTAGCTCGGATCGACTCGCGTCTCGGCTCCGCAGCGGTCGCACGTGTAGTCCTGGTTGGTCTCGAGCCAGCCGACCGTCCGTTTGCTCACATTCGAGCAGGCCGGACACACCAGTGGGACTTCGTAGCTCTCATACATGAGGATCCCCGCCATTCGAACGCGCTCGAGCAGGCTCGGCGTATCCGGCCGCCCGCGAGTCGCTTCGACGGGGCATCATGACGCCGCGGTCGACTTGGTCCGGACACGAAGGCGAGGCCGCCGTCGCCTGCCGTGTGTCCGTCAGGGTGGCGCTCGCGAGTCGCTCGCGCCGTCCCTTCATGCACTCGCCCACCACACCATCCGACGCTCTCATTGTAGTCCCCGGGAGCAAGGGCTGACCCCTGGCGCGTGCGTACCCTCCTCGAAGGATCCGAGGGCCGGGGAGTAGACTCCGATGCGATGGGCGAGTCGGTGTTCTCACCAGCTTAAGGGGGCGCCTTCAGGCATGAAGATGTACTTCAGGCACAACGCACATCCGGTCGCACTGATCCCTTCGCTCGATCAACCGGACGTCCGGGCTCAACTGTGGTCCGACGACAAGGACTTCGCGGTGGTCAACGCGCCCGCAGGCGCGCTCGTCGCGCAGGCGAGTCTCACGGTCGACCTGCTCTACGAGCACCATCGCAAGCAGGCGGAGGAGCAGCAGCACTGCCCGGTGGTCAGCATCGACACCCTGAAGCCCGCTCACGCGACGGCGCAGCAGGTGAAGGAGTACTACGACAACGGCTCGCTTCGGTTCGGGCCGTACAAGGACGCGACGGGCGAGCCCGCGGACGTCAGATACGTCTGGTGCTCAAGATCGCCACGCGGCGGCGATACCGTCGGGATGGAAGTTCGGGCGGTTCCCGCCGAGGAGGGCAGGATCGGGGTGCTGTTCGCGCTGAAGCGCGGATTGACCCAAGGCGACTGGAGCATGCTCGAGGGCGCGCTCTCAGAGGCCGACAAGGAAGCCGTCAAGAAGTACGGCGGGCAGCACTGGCTGACGACCTGGGGAGTCAACGGCGGGATCATCGTGGTCACGATCCTCATCGTGGTGGCGTACTACGCGTTCGCGAGGCGGTGAGGGCGAGCGGCGATCTGACGCACTTGGCGAGCGCCGACCCCTCACAGAGCCTTCTGGGTCACACTCGCGATCGCGACGCCCAATCGGAAGTTAGCGCGGGGCGGGGCAATCGCGTCTGCGCCGCCCGCTTGCTGGCGCGCGGCGGTCTGTAGCGCGCACAGCGCATGTCCAGCATCGCCCTTGCTGCGGAGCGTCTCGACGCCCTGGAGGACGCCCGTCCGCCTGCACCCGGCTCAAGATCTTGTAAGCGGAGTGACTCCGTGGGATCGTGAGTCGGCAGTTCGGTCGCCGCGCAGTATCGCCAAGCAGGGGGGCTTGATGTCTTCCACCAGCTTCGACTCTGACGACATGTCCGTGGATGTGCTTCTCAAAGACTTCTACGAGGTGCCGGTCTATCAGCGTGAGTACGTCTGGGAGACTAGACACGTCGAGCGCTTGCTAACCGACATCTACAACGAGTTCGAACGAGGCGGCAACGACCCCGCAGAGTACTTCGTTGGCACCATAGTGACTCAATACCACGAGGACAAGGCATTCTTCGAGCTGATCGACGGGCAACAGCGCATCACAACAATCTACGTCGTCCTCTGCGCGATCAGAGACCTTCTTGCTGAGACGGACAGTGACACCGAGGGCGTGAGCGGTCAGCTCAGGGCAGTGAAGTACGACCGTAAGGGACGCGGCTCGGCTCAGTATCGAGTCAAACTTCAGTACCCCGACGCCCAGGGCGTGCTGAAGTCCTTGGTACAGGATCGCGACTCCGTGCCTGTCGAGAGCATCAGCACGGCCACGCGTTCGGCGAAGAACCTTGTTCAAGCCTATGCAGACGGGCGAGCCTTCCTCTTGGACTCTCTCCAGGGTGAGCCGGACCTTGTCAGGGAGTTCTGGGCCTACCTAACGCAGTCGGTGAAGGTCATCCGAATCAAGACCGCGAGTCTCACTCGAGCGCTCTGGATCTTCGAGACCATCAATCAGCGTGGAACCGGGCTGAATGCCATGGATCTCCTCAAGAACCTACTCTTCATGAATGCCCGGGACGAGGAGTTCGAGACCCTTAAGGACGTGTGGAAGGCGCTAGCTGTACTGCCCAGACACGTTGTTGACACCGGGCACCCGTGAGATCGGTGGTAGACCGCCGATGCCGCCGTGCGGACGGCGGTGATTGTAGTTGAACACCCAGCGAGGGAGCGCCGCGA
>Ga0073936_10007403_pt1 | contig 14185 bp, 7 predicted proteins | sample AliMusrvi5mmetaG_FD_87041 | JGI IMG/M metagenome (GOLD analysis project Ga0073936, IMG submission 87041) | Freshwater lake bacterial and archeal communities from Alinen Mustajarvi, Finland, to study Microbial Dark Matter (Phase II) - Alinen... | ecosystem: Environmental > Aquatic > Freshwater >... | reverse complement strand
CCCTGCCACAGGTTCACAGGCCAAGAGACCACTCAGACTGCGGGCTGCCGCTATCTATCCGATATTGAAATTAAAGGACTGACCCCAACCATGACCCCAACCAGGTTGTCACGGGGACGCCGTAATCTTTACCCGGCCGAAGCGAGTCGATGAGGCTGGAGCGGTGTCCGTGACGGTCACCCGTTCCCAGTCGCTATCAATGGATTCCACGGTCTCGGTTCCCGTGGCGGCGGACCAGGCTCCGTCATCAAGGACAGCAGAAAACTGCGGGGTGTAGATGAGGCCGGGATTGGTGGAGGCCTTGCGGCGGATGTATTGAATCGACAAAGTCGGGCCGTTGGCCCCTTGCGTTGTGGTGATCAAGGGTAGCCCGGCCGTTCCGGTGCCAAAGGTCAGGACGGTTGCTCCAGCCTGAAGCGGGTTCAGATTGAATGCCCGCTCTATCAAGTTAACAATCCCGTCGTGATCGGGATCGGCATCCCAGTCGGAAATCGCGGGATCGCTTGCCAGATCACCAAATTTCTCATCGTTCCAGAGATCGCCCTGAGTCGCGAATACTTTGATTTGAAACGCTTGCTGGCCACTGCTGCCAATCGCGTTCCAGGCTTCAAGCTCGAGATCGTAGGTTCCCGCCTGCGGTGCGGCTTGCAGCAATCCGCTCACGGGATTGAACGACCATCCGGCTGACAATCCGTTGGCTGCAAATGCCGTGGCGGCTGGTGTGGTCGCAAACGTATGTTGAATTGTCTGGCCTTCGAGAATCCGAATCACGGTATCGCCAACAAAGGCGGGGGTTCCGGCAGCAGGCGAAATGACAAAGGTCACGACAATTGATTCTCCGGTTCCGTGGGCGTTCACGCCCCACACCTTCACTTGATGGGTGCCGGCCTCCACCGGCATTCCGGAGAAGACTCCGGTTTGCGAATTCAGGGAAATCCCGAATGGCAGGGCCGTGGCATCATAGAAACCCACTGCACCGGATGCGGATACGGATGCGCTGAAAGAAACCCCCACCTGACCGGCAAAATTGCCGGCGGGTGGATTCATGACCGGGGTGCCAACGGCGGCGGCGCTTGCAATGGTGAACTCCTGGGTGTTGCCCTGCCCCAAGGCGTTGAATGCCGCGATTTGCAGCTTCGTCTCTCCCGGGCGGTCAGGCGTACCCGAAAGGCTTCCGGTGAAGGGATTGAAGACAAGCCAGTCCGGCAATGCCTTGAGGTTATAGCCGGATGGGGTTCCGGTGGCGGCGAATTGCCAGGAGAACACGCTTCCCGCCACGGCCGATGCGTTGGATAGGCTGGTCATTTCCGGCGTACCGTCGGCGGCGGCAACCACCAGACTGATGATCACGGGTTGGCCGCTGACGCTTGTGCCTATGGGTGTGACGATCAGATCAAATTGTCCTGGTGTTAAAGGTTCACCGGATACCGCTCCCGTGTTCTCGTTGTAAACCAATCCATCTGGCAAACCGGTGATGCTGAAACGGACTGCAACTCCGGTGGCTTCGAATTGGTGAGAGAATGCCTCGCCAACTTTTGCGTTCAAGCTAAGCTGACCCGATTTTCGCAGCGGCGAAGAACTGGCCAATGACCCGCCTGTGACAATGGCCGGGGCACCCGATGGAGGTGAAAACACCATGGTGATTTCCTGCGTCAGGCTCGCACCAGCGGCATTGTAAGCACGGGCAAGGAAACTGATCACTCCGGACTGGGAAACCGTGCCGGAGAAGGCTCCGGTGGAGGCCGTGAAAACCAAACCGGAGGGCCAGAACGGAGACATGGCGGTGATCTCGAATTTGGTTGGGGCGCCGGATGCGGCAAGGGTTTGAGAAATCGGAACACCGGCGGTGCAATAGATCACAGAAGCAGACTGAATCGCCGGAGCTCCAGCGGCTGGAGCGACCGTCAAAGGCAAGCCACCGAGCATCCCCCACGTCCCGTTATTTGCACCCAGATCGTAGAGGCTTCTACCAGGAAGTAATGTGCTTGCCGGAATTGTAAATGACGGAATAGACTCAGTCTCATATCCGTGCGATCCACTCGGCTCGCTATAGTGAAAATAGTAGCAACTTGCCGCGCGATCTGCGCTAATCGTAAATGAAAGGTTCGTTCCACTTGTCGCGGACAACTGAAGAGGTCCTGTAATCACCGGAGAATTCGTGCCGGAATAATCATCGAACCACATCGTTTGCGCAGGGCCTTTGCCACTGCTATTCACTCCATAGAAGCTAATTGAGAAACCTCCCGCGGAAGCAGGAAAGCCGCTCAAGATGCCCGTTGCCGGGTTCAGTGCCAAACCACTGGGGAGGCTATTAGCGAATATTCCGATACCGGATTCCCATGGAATTGCGGTAGGAAGATTGGTTGCTCCGAGTTGGATATTGATGGGGTACGCACTGTCAAAACTCGAGTAGTCTGGAATCAGCATCACCGGCACAGCAGGATTCGGTTTCACCTGGATCTGGAGCGTAAGCGGATCACTCGCTCCATTCACATTCGAGGCACCCAGGACGACTTGATAGATTCCTGGCACAACGGGCTTGCCGGAAATCATGCCGGTGCTTGCGTTCAACGACAGACCGGCAGGCAGACCGCTCGCTTGATATCCGAGAATGGGTGGATTGGTGGCGGTGATTTGATAGGCGAGGTCAAAGCCTTGTTGTTGGGAAACCGAAGCGGAACTGGTAATCTTGGGCACGAGAGGGCCGGCTCGCACCTGCAGATCGAGGATTTGCTCCGCGCCCACTCCGGCCGCACTTGATGCCTTCAGTTTCACTGCAAACAACCCGGTCACGGTCGCCGCTCCACTGATTTCTCCCGTGGTAGAGTTGGCAGATAGACCATCGGGTAGTCCGGTCACGGTGTAGGAGGTGACCGGAAGGAGGCTTATGGTTTGAATCGAATATGAGAACGGCGAAAGCGCGTAGGTTTGCTCCAGCAAACTACCGGTGATTACCGGCGTGTCGGGTTTGGAAGCAATCGCAAGAGTCATGACAAGGGGCACACCAGGTCCCGACGCATTCGATGCCTGAAGGGTGACTTCAAAGCTGCCGGTGGCGGTCGGAGTGCCGCCGATCATTCCAGTGGTTGTAGAGAAGGTCAGGCCGGCTGGTAGGCCCGTTGCGCTGAACTGTGCGGCGGGCTTGTCCACGAGTACTTGATAAGAGAACGGAACGCCAACATAGCCGGGAGGCCCCGGAGTAGCGGGATTTACGTTGGTGACAGGGGGCGGAATAGCAATTGGAAATGGGATGAGTGGCAATCCTCCAGGTCCTCCAGTCCCTTGGCTCGGAAAATCCAAAGGATTCGCAACTACGCCCGAGGTCGAATTGTTTGAGCCTCCGGAGTACGCGAGCACATTCGGGGCGTTCGGATCATACTGGACGCGCAACACCATACTCTGGGACGGACCCGCGCCATCGGCATTGGTTGCCTTCACGGAGAAACTGAAACTTCCTGGCGTCGCCAGTGTGCCGGAGATTTGGCCAGTGGTGCCGATTTGAACAAGGCCGGCGGGCAGGCTGTCGAAGGTGAACGAAGTGGGTGAATTCGTGGCCGTTACAGTCGTGGAAAAACTGGAGCCGGCAATCGCTGTGAACGAAGCCGCGCTGCTGATGACGGGAACTTGCCGTGGGGGGCCGAGGACAATGCTCAACGGAGTGGAGACGCTTTGCCCGGACGCATTGCTCGCAGTGACCATCACATTGAACGTGCCCTCGACCGATGGAGTGCCGGAAAGGAGTCCGCTGGCAGCCGTCAGGGTGATCCCTGTCGGCAACGAGTCCGGGATGACATACGACGTTGCAGCAGGACTAGCCGCCAATTGGAACGAGAATGGATCGGCTTTCCGCCCGCGAGCCTCGGCCAGGCTGGTGATCACCGGCGCATTCGGATTCGGCGCAATAGAGATGCTGAGGACGGACCATGCGCCCGGTCCCGTGGTATTGCTGGCGCGGACCTGCACCGTCACGGTTCCCGGCACCACTGGAGTGCCCGACAGCACGCCGCTTGTGGCATTGATGCCGAGCCAGGCGGGACCACTCTGAATGGCAAAGATTGGTGGGGTGTTGCTTGCCGTGAGTTGGTATGAAAACGGCTGATTCGCCGTCGCTGCGGCAAACAGCGGGCTTGTGATGACCGGTGGCGGAATCGGCGGGGCGATCACAAGGTTCAGCGTTTGCTGGCCTGTACCTCCGGCATTCACTGCGGTGACTGCCACGGCAAATGTTCCATTCACGGTCGGCGTGCCGGAGATAAGCCCGCTTGAGGTATTCAGGGACAGCCCGGATGGCAGATTGGCAGCGCCATAGGTCGTCGGATTCTGCGTAGCGGTAATCTGATGGGAGAATGGATCATTCATTCTGCCGTTGGCGGTATCCGCGCTGGTAATGACAGGTTTCGGCGGCGTGATGGTGAGATGCAGGCTGGCATTCGATGTGCGGAAATAATTCGCCGCATGGACGTTGAAATCCCAAGTGCCCGCGGCGGGAGGCGTGCCATTCAGCCAACCAGTGCTTGGGTTCAGCGTGAGCCATGCCGGCAGGTCGGTGGACGAGAACGTCAGAGGCCCGAGAGTCGCCTGCACCTGGAAGCTGAACAAAACTCCGGCTTGGCCGGCAAGATTGGGAGAACTCGTGAAGACCGGGAACCGGGGATTAACCGTAACAATAGCCGCCATGCTATCCGCGGAATACGATGCATTGCTAACGCGCACCCAGAACGAGGTCGTCGCCAAGAGATTTCCTGTCGCCAATGTTGCGGAGTTGGTGCCTAGCGGATTCGCCGTATTCCCGGCCGGGCCGGCATACCATTGATAGTTCAGCGAGCCGCTTCCCACGGCTGATACGGACAGGTTGGTTGCATCGCCTTCGTAAATGCTGGCTGCGGACGGTTGGGAACTGATGTAAAGCGGACTGGTGCTGCCCGTCAGCGCCAGGGTGAAGGGGTTTTCGTCCGGATCGTTGCTGGCGATGGAGAGCGTCGCGGATTTCGAACCGGGGGAAGTGAGCGAGAAACGGATCGTGAATGGAGCGGATGCACCTGCGGCCAGCGTCGCGGGTGGCGTGGAAACCAGCAAGAACTGCCCGGCGTCCGGCCCGGTGATGCTGGCGGCGATGGTGGTGAGGCCACTGCTGCCGGTATTGAGAACGGTGAGTACCTGGTCTGTGGTTTGGCCGGGCGCGATGGGGCCGAAGGCCAAGGTGCCGCTGCCATTGTTGACCGCAGTCCCTGTCGGCGCTTCCAAGGCGATGTCGGGTACTCCAACCGTGGTGAAGCTGAGGATGGCACCGGATTGCGGGACAGTATTCTCCGCATTGCTGGCGAGCACGCGGAAGTAGTAGGTCGTGCCGGGCTGCAGGCCGGTGACGTTGGCTTGCACTGCGACGGGCGTGGTGCCGGCGGCGAGAGTGCCTGCGCTCACAGAGTTGAAGGTCGCGAGGGTGGAATCGGTACCATACTGGAAGGAAACGGGTGTCGCATAGCCGTTGGGATTCACCGTGCCATTCAAAGTGGCGCTGGTGGTGGTCACATTCGTCTGGGCTTGGCTCGTTACGGTGGTTCCCATGCGCAGGCGGAAGATTTGGCCGCCGCCAGCGAGTCGGCCGTCCGGAGTCGATCCGCCATCTTGTGTGGTTCCATAGAGGTTGCCGTCGCTGCCCTGCACCAGTCCGGCTTGGGGATAGCCGCCGTTGGTGCCGGTAAAATTCACCAAGGTGGTGAGGGAGCCGCCGGGCGTCATCTTGAATACCGTTCCTAAGCCGCTGCTACCGCCTTGCTGAGTTGTCCCATAGAGATTGCCGTCGCTGCCCTGCACCAATCCAGCGTAGGGAAAGTTGCCATTGGCTCCGGTGAAACTCACCAAAGTCGTGAGCGTGCCGCTGGCCGTCATCTTGAACACCGTACCAGAGCCGGAGATGCCGCTGCTGCCGCCGCCAGAAGTTGTCCCATAGAAATTCCCGTCGGTGCCCTGCACCAGTCCGGCTTGGGGATAGCCGCCGTTGGTGCCGGTAAAATTCACCAAGGTGGTGAGGGAACCGCCGGGCGTCAGCTTGAACACCGTGCCGTAGCCGCTGCTTCCGCCGGAATAGGTCGTGCCGCCGGAATAGGTCGTCCCATAGAAATTGCCGTCGCTGCCCTGCACCAGGCCGGCAAAGGGATTGCTGCCATTGGCTCCGGTGAAACTCACCAAGGTGGTGAGGGAGCCGCCGGGCGTCATCTTGAATACCGTTCCTAAGCCGCCGCTGCCACCTTGATTGGTCGTTCCATAGAAATTCCCGTCGCTGCCCTGCACTAGTCCGGCTGGGGGACTGCTGCCATTGGCTCCGGTGAAACTCACCAAGGTGGTGAGCGTGCCGGAACTCGTCATCTTGAACACCGTGCCGGAGGCGCCGCTGCCGCCCTGTGAAGTTGTCCCATATAAATTCCCGTTGCTGCCCTGCACCAGGCTGGCTTTGGGATGGCTGCCATTGCTGTAGTAGTCGATATCCACTACATCCACTAAAGTAGTGAGCGTGCCGGTGGGCGTCATCTTGAACACCGTGCCGTAACTGCTGCTGCCATGGGCGGTCGTTCCATAGAAATTCCCGTCGCTGCCCTGCACTAGTCCGGCTTGGGGATAGCTGCCAGTGGCTCCGGTGAAACTCAGCAGCGTCGTGAGCGTGCCGGCGGGTGTCATCTTGAACACCGTGCCGTAGTTGCCGCCAGTTGTCCCATAGAAATTGCCGTCGCTGCCCTGCATCAGTCCGGGTGTGGGATAGCCGCCGTTGGTGCCGGTAAAATTCACCAAAGTGGTGAGGGAGCCACCAGGCGTCATCTTGAATACCGTTCCTACGCCGCTGCCGCCGGTGCTAGTTGTCCCATAGAAATTGCCGTCGCTGCCCTGCACTAGGGGGCCGGCACTGGGATAGGGATAATAGGTGGAAATGGGTCCGGTGAAACTCACCAAGATGGTGAGCGTGCCGGTGGACGTCATCTTGAACACCGTGCCGTAGCCGCTGCTGCCGCCTTGGTAGGTCGTTCCATAGAAATTCCCGTCGCTGCCCTGTACCAGGCTGGCTTGGGGATAGCTGCCGTTGGTGGAGTTGAAATTCACCAAGGTCGTGAGCGTGCCTGAGGAGGTCATCTTGAATACCGTGCCGTAGCCGCTGGTGCCGCCATTGTAGGTCGTTCCATAGAAATTCCCGTCGCCGCCCTGCACCAGTCCGGCTTGGGGATTGCTGCCATTGGCTCCGGTGAAATTCACCAAGGTCGTGAGCGTGCCGCTGGCCGTCATCTTGAACACCGTGCCGTAGCCGATGCCGTTGTTAGAAGTTGTCCCATAGAAATTGCCGTCGCTGCCCTGCACTAGTCCGCCTTGGGGATTGCTGCCATTGGCTCCGGTGAAACTCACCAAGGTGGTGAGCGTGCCGGTGGACGTCATCTTGAACACCGTGCCACTGCCGGAGAAGCCGCCGTGAGAAGTTGTCCCATAGAAATCCCCGTCGCTGGCCTGGAGCAATTTTGAATCTGGAAACCTAGGACCGAGCACGAAAGCCCGCAGCGGTTCGAAGACCGGGGTGGCGTGCGCTTGGAGGGCGAAGGCGCAAAGCAGAAGCGCCGGGAGCAAGCCCCGGCAGGGGCGGTGGAACGGGAGTGTGAATGAACGGTTCATGGAATTGACAAGGTTGGGATTGGGGAGATGTGGAGGAAGTGCGGGATTCTCGGTGATGGACGGGAGCTTATGGATATTTCGGCTCGATGAAGCAATCTGCGGAGAGAAAGACTAACGGGGTAACAATCTGAATAGAGATTGGAGATGATTTCGCGGCGGTCTAACGGACAGCCTTGAGGCGGACGAAGCAGGTTGGGCCGGTGGAGGAAATGGTGACGGTCACTTGTTCGGTCGCCGCGTCCACCGGGCTGGTGACAATGGTGACGCCGTTCTGGCCATGGACGGCGGTGGTCCATGGGGAGGCGAGGTTTGCCGTGAATTCGACGGTCTGGGTCACGCCGGCCGCCGCGAGTTTGCGGTTGTAGCGGAACACCAGGTTCTGGCCGCTGACATGCGGGGAATCCAGCTTGGGAAGAATGCTGGTCCCGGCAACCGTCGGGTTTCCGCCGAGCACGAATTCCAACAGATTGGAGATGCCGTCGTGATCGAAGTCATAACCGGGCGCGCCGGTGGTCAGGGGATCGAGGCCGTAACCGGACACAAAGGCAAGAAAGCCGTCGGCGATGACGATGGGCGGAGTGGTCACCGAGCCGACGTCGTTGCTGACCGTGCAGGTGTAGCTGCCTGCATTGGCCGCCTGGAAGTTTGTCAGGGCAAGGCTGCTGGCGGTCTGACCGCTTAGAATGGTGCCGTCCTTGCGCCATTGGTAGATCAGTCCGGTGGCCGAGCCCGCCACGGGTGTGCCGGTGGCGGTGACCTGGAGGGTAAGGTTGCTGCCGTAGGTGAGCGTTTGCCCCGCAGTCTGCGAGGTGATCTTGGGGAGGATGTAAACCGCCACGGAGAGGTACTTGCCATAATAGGCGATGGATTTGGCAGTGGTGATCGCATTGCTGGAGCCGACCACCGCGTCAAACTCGGCATCGATTTCGGTCACCTGGTCGTTAGGGAGGGTGGCGGCTGGCATGTTGCGGCTGGCGGAGTTGGCCGCCGGACTGGCACTGGCGAAGGTCTCGGCACCGTCGCCGTTGACCCACAGTCCGATGTGGCCATCGACATTGGAGTTATACTGGCTGAACACATTGGTGATGACGGTTAGGGCGTTGGCGGCATCCATGGCATATTTTCCATTCACCCATGTGCCGCCGGTCAGAGTGAGCTGTGGAGTGTTCGGGTAGGCGTTGCCTGTCAGGCTGAGGGGAACGGATGTCCCACCCACGGAAAACGTGTAGGTGCCGTTCGGGAACTTGGCATCGTTCGCAGCTTGGGTGGTGATGCCCCAGTCGTTGGCATTCGGACCATAGCGCCACGCTGCGGAGTCCACGTCATAGTAGAGATTGTTGTAAAACGGATTGCCGCCGGTGTTGGGAGTCCCGGTCGGAGGGGTGATCGTCGGCGCGGTCAGCAGGTCCATGTGCAGACCCTCGACGTGTGCACTGAAACCATAGGGGCCGCCATATAAAGCGTCCAATGGTCTGGGATCCACAACCACCGTGGCGGCGTCGGTCTGCACGTATTGGACGTCTTTTCCGACGAGAACCATCTGGGTTTCGGGAACGACGCTGACGGTGGTGATGGCGGAAAAATTGTCAGCGTACAACTGACTGCTGGTAATCGTGGTGCCCTCGGAAATGCCATAGATGGCCACCTGAAACGGTGCCGTACCGGAAAGCGCCCAGTTTACATTCTGTGTGCCGCCGGAGCCGTTGACTCCCATGCTCGCATACTCGGTCCATGAGTAGCCGTTCGCGGCGCCGTCCGCGTCATAGTAACTATGGAAGACCTTGGTGGTCGCATTATAGACCAACCGGATGGCCCCTGCGGTCGTGGCATTGGGAATCCGCACGTCATTGACTCCATTGGTGTCCTCGGCGCGTGAGGCGATGAATCCCTTGAATGCCACGGAACTATAGCGATCGGCCGTCATGCCCGTCAGATACGATTGAACGAAAGGATCGACGGGAAAAACGATCAGACCCACTCCGGAGTTCCGCGTTCCGGAGGTGAAGCTGCGCGTGTTGGTAAGATCGATCGTGACTTCGAAGCTGGTGCTGTAGTTCGCCGCATTCAGGATCCATGGGCGCAAGCACAGGCTTTGGCCCGAGGCGGACGCGCAGGTGTATTCCAGATGTTGGCTGGCCTCCGTAAGCACCCCGGCGGAACCCTGATTGTTATCCGTCCCCCAGTTGGAGGTGTTCTTCGAGTTGTCGTTGAAATCATCGGAACCACCGATGTTGGCAAACGAGATCGGGGCGAACGCGGCGGACATGAGGAGAATGAGACGAAGTGGCGTGGTGTTCATGCAAAGTTGAGGGTTTGGTGGCAGGATTTCGCGATTGTCTGAGATATGGTGAGGCTGGCAAGCAGAAAATGCGTCGAAAATAGCAGGATATGCGGAGAAAAGACAGGCGTTGACGAGCGCTAGACTGTTGTCACGGGCGATCACAATGCGCTAGTCCCCAAATGCGGGGTGTCCCTGGGGGAGGATCGTGGCGCTCTTGCTCCACGTAGGCGCATTCGTCAGAATGCGGGGGGACGAGACCCGATCTCCCGCTGCCGCCACCTCTTTCCCCAACGCGTTGTGACCAACGCGCCTACAAGAGGCGTCCGGCGGGGGCGAGGCCGCAGGTCTCTGCTGGCCATCACTCGGCGGATCCCTCGGTGATGGGCCAGCCATTGGCTCTCGGCTTTCCGGCCTGTGGTTAGGTGAATCGGGCCAACCAAGGCGCCGTCAGCTCGCCCCCGCCGGACCGTTTGGAAAACGGTCCCTGCCGGGTGTCCGGGCCGGCTGCCGCGGCCGCTGCGGTTCAGGCATTCCGGCCGTCGCCGCGGGTGAAGCGGGCGATGAGTTCGGCCTGTGAGTGTACTTTGAAATGGGGGTAGATTTTCTTCACGTAGCCGTTGACGGTCAGTTCGCTGAGGGGTGAGGTTTCGTGCATGAGCAAGGGATGGCGGGAGGTTTCAAATCGCAAGGTCCAGACGGTCCCCGCCATCGCCCTTGGTCAGGCGTGCGATGAGTTCGGCCTGGGAGTGGACGCCGAAGTGCTTGAAGATGACCTTCAAGTAGCCGTGGACGGTGTTGATGCTGAGACCGAGATGATCGGCGACTTGCTTGCGGCCCCAGCCCTCGGTGAGCAGATTGAGGATGGTGCGGTGGCGCGGATAGAGGCGGGTGATGTCCTGGCTTGCCTGGTCTGGAAAAGCGGTGAAATGCAGCCATGGCACCTCGCTGAGGATGATGTGGACGATGCGGGCCTCGCGGGCGTCGAATTGAGGTTTCCCCACCGAACGATAAACGGCGACTCCGGAGACACCGCCGCCCTCCATGGGGCGCTGGGAAAGAATGATCGCTCCGATATCCGCCCTCGCCCACGCTGCTCCGAACGCGGAAGTTTCAAAAACCATGGCTGGATCGATCTGGCGCAAGGTGCGGGTGAGATGGGTTCTTTTCTCCCTGAGTTCGACCGACGACCGATGGGTGATTTCACCGTGACCGGGGTGGTTCATCGCCTCAATGTAGCGCGCGAAACGTTCCTCGTCGAATCCGCCGTGCTCGAAGCCGATGAACGAGGGCGGTTTGTCCGGGTCAAACTCCGCCATGCACCACGCCCACGAGGTGGCATCGACCAGCTCGCAAAGCCCATCCATCAGAAACCGCCGCTTGGCCCGGATGTCACCGGGCGCCGCGATAACTTCGCCCAACAGGCGGACCATGGCGCGAACATCCCTCTCGGCGAGTGAAAACTCAGGTTCCAACGTGACATTCATCCGGGATTCTATCCGAGAATCTGCGGATTTCAAGAATCTTTTTTCATTATTGCGGACCATCCGTCCCCCTCTCCAGCCGTCATTTGAGAGCGGGTACCTGGCGGACTCCGCGTGGAGTCCCGCAGATTTCGGGCAGCGCCCTGGGGGAAGCACGCCGTGGATTGGCGGAAAATTGTCCGCATCCCCCGGAAAATGGTGACCGTTCCCATTCCGGAAGTGCGTTTGATCGCCCTTTGGAATCACTGCGTTCTGAGTGCCCCGGGTTCACCCTTCGTTGATAGCGGGCTGATAGATGATCGCGGATTCGAGATCTCCGGCCTGGATACAATCGAGCGAGTTATCGCTGGAGCTGACTGATGCCACTGAAACCCACTGAGGTCACTGATTGATTCATATTTTCAGTGTGATCAGTGGCTCTCAGTGTAATCAGTGGTTCTCTTGGTCCAAATATCTAAAATTTTCCACGTGAAACCCTCAGTCACCCGCCGGGATCTGCAAGCGGAATTCAGGGATGCGGGCGAAGATCCACTCGCCGGTGGCCGTTTCGCCGAAAAACGCGCCGGATACCCGCGCGTTGCGGGCGACCACATGATAGCTGTTATAGGAAAAATGCCCGCCCGGATTGATCAACGGGGTTTGGCCGACCACGCCGGACCCTTCCACCACGACGACCTCGCCACCGTCCTCTCGCACCACCCACTTGCGCCCGCGTATCGTCACCGCAACCGCCGAATCATTGTGAATTGAGATGAAATAGACGAACGGATGCGGTTTTTCCGGGCTGGCTTCCAGGCCCGGCATGTAAATCACGTCATCCACGCTCACGTGGAGATCCTCAAATTCGCGGAGCGTGCCTGCCATGGCGCGGATGTTTCCGCCAGACCGCGCCCCTGCCAAGCACGAAAACGGGTTTACCCCGGCCAATCGCTCCGCTATGAACACACCCATGACACGCACGCCGCCAGTGGCATTGACAATTGCAGGCTCGGATTGCTCCGCAGGCGCGGGCATCCAGGCGGATTTGAAAACCTTCCAGCACTTCGGCGTGCACGGGCTCACCGCGCTCACCTGCGTGGTCTCGGAAACCGCCGCCATCGTCCGTGCCGTGCATGCCGTGCCGGTGGCGCTGCTGCGCGACCAGATCACCTTGCTGTTAGACTCGTTCCCGGTGGCGGCGCTCAAGACCGGCATGTTGTTTTCCGCGGCGCACGTCCGGGTGGTGGCGGAATTGCTCGCCGCCCATCCGGCCTTGGCGCTGGTGGTGGACCCGGTGATGATCGCCTCCACGGGCGCGCCCTTGTTGGAACCCGAGGCGATTGTCGCCTATCGAGAGCATCTGTTGCCTCTGGCACGCGTGATCACGCCGAATCTTCCGGAGGCCGAAGCCCTGCTCGGCAGCCCCATTCCTAACAGATCCGCGCTGGAGTCCGCCGCCCGCCGTCTGGCGGAGATGTTCGGCACCGGCATCCTGTTGAAAGGCGGCCACCTCGACGGCCCGGACTGCCTGGACCTGCTGGTTGCGGACGACGTGCTACATACATTTTCCGCGCCGCGACTGGCGGTGGGCGCCTCGCACGGCACCGGTTGCACGCTCTCCGCGGCCCTAACCGCACGCCTCGCCCTGGGCGACACCCTGCCGGCCGCCGCCGCCGCCGCCAAATCCTATCTCAACGAGACCCTGCGGCATTCCTACGTGTTCCACTCACCCTGCGGCGGCTCGATTCACGCGCTCAATCAAGGGACGTGTTTGGAACTCGATCAACGACTCCGCATGGGACAATCTTCCCGATGAAACGAGACCCCGACAATTCTAACAAACCACCCTCCGATGACATCCATCCCACTTGAAGACACTTTTGCCGACATCGTCGGCAAGGCCATGCGCGGCCAGCAACTCGTCGACTCGCAAGTCGCCGCCCAAGCGGGCGTGACCGCGGCCGCCGTCGCCAAGCTGCGTCAAGGGCGCTACGATGAGACCACCACACGGGCGATCGCGCCGGTGCTAGGCCTCGGGGCCGAGGCGCTGGTGGCACTCGCCCGCCAGGCGTGGCGCCCGCGACCGGCGGCGGTCGCCGGTCTGGCCTGCTTCGACACGCCGTATGCGGACATGTCCGTCAACAGCTACCTGGCATTTGACCGCGACAGTGGCGAGGCCGTCGCCTTCGACACAGGAGCGGATTGCAGCGGCATGTTGGAGTTTCTCGCAAGTGAGGGACTCACGCTCAAACTCATCCTAATCACGCACACCCACGTCGATCACATCCTCGACCTCGCGCGTTTGAAGCAACAAAGCGGCGCGCCAGCCTTTGTCGGCGACCGCGAACCGCCGAGCGCCGCGGAACCCTTTCCGGCCGGCCGGGAATTCCGCTGCGGCACGCTGCGCATCGCCTCACGGCTCACCTGGGGCCACTCGCACGGCGGCATCACCTACGTCATCGGCGGCTTGGAAAAACCGGTGGCCGTGGTCGGCGACGCCGTATTCGCCGGCTCGATGGGTGGCGGCGGCGTGTCCTATTCCGCCGCGCTGCGCTGCAACCGCGAGCAAATCCTCACGCTGCCCGCCGCCACCGTCCTTTGCCCAGGTCACGGGCCGCTCACCACCGTCGGCGAGGAGTTGGTCCATAACCCGTTCTTCACTGCCTAGAGTCCTCCCGACTAACTTGGCTGTTACAGGCGGCGGGCAGGATGCCCGCGCCACGTGGCCCGGGCATCCTGCCCGGAGCCTCCAAACAAAAGTTTCTTCCAATTCCACACCCAGCACAGCGCGGGT
>Ga0073936_10007392_pt1 | contig 14194 bp, 9 predicted proteins | sample AliMusrvi5mmetaG_FD_87041 | JGI IMG/M metagenome (GOLD analysis project Ga0073936, IMG submission 87041) | Freshwater lake bacterial and archeal communities from Alinen Mustajarvi, Finland, to study Microbial Dark Matter (Phase II) - Alinen... | ecosystem: Environmental > Aquatic > Freshwater >... | reverse complement strand
GTATCCGTTCCTACATCTGCACGCTACGCAAACAAGGCCTGCCCGTGCTCGAATATCTTCGCCGCGCACTCGAGGGCAGTCCATTCCTGCCCACACCCTCAGTAAACCCCTGAGTAGTTACACTTCCAGAGAGTGAGGTTATCCAATTCGACGGGTGTGTTGGCATTCCAAATGGTTCGCACCTCTATGCCCCCGCCCGGATGAGCAATTAGCAGCGGCACATACACGAACTTACGTTCGGGAAGTTCCCCGACACCGATTTCCCGTTCTGCGGTTATCGGCGTGCCTCCTGCGATGCAGGAATCCAGCTTCAGCGCTATCCCTCCGCCCGGGCCGGTACGCTTTACGCGATACAGGGCAACGTACTTGCCCGCATCGAGGGGAATATATGGTCCAAAAGTAATGGGCCCGGCTTTATCCTGTCCCGGGATCGCTCCAAATGCCGTGCGAGAAAACGCATCCTTATCGGTAATATCATGCCCGGAGATTTGCGAGAGGGAACGCGCCTCAAACTCATTAACCAGACGCAGCTTGCCCTCGGGCAGGTGTTGGGTGATTTCGGAGAGGAGGATCCTATCCACACGCATCTTATGTTGTGTTCGCTCTCCCCTGATATTAACCGCCAACTTGATCTCGTCGCCTGTCGGCTTGCCGGTGATGTTGCGGATGATCTGTTTTCCGGGGGGAAGGGTTGCCTGCCCCGGCTCCAGAACAGCTCGCTCCAGTCCCGTTGATTCGACGGAGATGGGGAGCGCGCTCGTTGTGAGATTCTGGACAGCGACCGGCACGGTGATCGACTGCCCCTCCACCACGAAGGCATGATCCGGAATGGAGACCAATTGCTGTCTGCCTTCCAGATCGGCGGCATATAACTCTGCAAGGTGGTCGGGACGCACAAATGTGTAAGCCGGCCCTAGCTTGTCCACCATCTCTTTCAGCATGGGCAGGTCAAATCCCCAGTTCCACACAAAGAAGTGCATAAATGCAGGCCGAGTTCGGGGAGTCATCTCTCTGAACTCCTTTAGCACATGCGCCATCTGCTCCTCTCGGCTAGCCGGGTCCTGCCATCCGTTCAGCGCGTGGAATACCGGCACGTTCCGCACCACAGGATAGACCGCCTGATCGTACCCTGAGACTCTGCGTCCATAATCCGGGAAGATGCCCTTGAGGGCTGGGATCCGTTCAGCATATCTCGATATCATCTCACGCCCCGTCACGTTCATAGGCCAGATTAGCGTGTGGTCCATTCTGGCCATATATTCGCTGGTCTGCTCGAGAAACCCATCATAGATGGCCTTGCGGTCGGATTGACGATACCGAAGCGCATAAGAATCGGGGTAGGTATAGCCTATCCCTGAGACCGCCGTCACAAAGCAATCGTTGCTGGTAGCGGTTGAGTAGTAGTATTCGGCGATGTCCGGCATCAACATATTTGCCGAGGGGGACATGGTCCAGCCTAACGGCAACGCACCGCGTACATCGCTCTTCCAGATTTGCGGGAAATTGCCTTCAGAAAGAACCGGCAGGTTATCACCATCCGATATGATGATGGATGCGTATATCTTCTTTTTATCCAACGGAGGACAGGCATATTTCTCCTGTTTGAAAGTAATGCCGCGGATACCACTATGCACACTCAGGTTATCGGCATCAGTGGAGCCCACCAGATACTTGGCGAACTCAGCAAAGAGGGTAACGCCCCCGCCTTCGCCAATTCCAACATCCTGTCCCGCCCACGGGTAGGACATAATTGGGCAGTTGATCGGCATTTTCGCAAGCAGCCCTTCCGCCATCTTGACTTCGGCATTTGGATTAGCAGTGGCCTTTGCGCCATCCAGCGGCCCAGATATCCAGAAGCAGAAAATGCGGTTCTGCACGAGGTAGTCGCGCAACCCCACCTGGTCGGGCCATATAGCCGCGGCGGCATGGTGGCTCATCTGGGGCCACAGGTTATCGAGTGCCCAGGTGTAAGCATCCGCAGCTTGTTTCCAGCGGCCTCGCAGATCTTCAACCACCGGCAGTTTAAGCTCCGCAGACAATCGGGGCGATAACGGCAGCGCTCCCTGTACGGCGCCGATCATGGTTGCTATATTGCGGGTGGCGGGCAGGCGTGGGTCGGTGATAACCCCGCCTTTGATCACCCCGGCGTATTCGTTAATGAGCTCCCGAGCCGAGAGCTTAACCGTGCGGCGGATATATGCGCGCTGCAGCATCCAATCCACCCACGACTGGTCGGAATCCAAGTGGATGCAGTAAACCGATGGTTTCGCCCGGTTTACCAGTCCCTCCAGGCAGATCACTGCAAGCTGAATATCCAGCGCTTCTTTCCGAAGATCCACCACCTTGAGCGTGTCTGCCGGGGGCTGGGATCTCGCAAATATCTCCGGGAAGGGGCGCGGTTCCTGCAACGGGAGCAGATCATGCGGGTTGCCGGTGGGTTTTGGGGGATCTACACGTCGGATAACGCTATTGACATTCGCATGCTTAACCGAGAAGAGCGCCACCTGGTCCACCCGTAACACAGAGGAACCGTTCCAGTGTAGCCGAACCTCAAGTCTACCGCCCGGGTTATGGAAGGCAATGGGAACCCATACATATTTCCCCTGTTTCAATTCCGTATCCGGGATATCTCTCCGGCTCAGCATTTGCCGTCCGGCATCCACGCAGGAATCCACCGAGGCGACCTCCTCCCCGTTGGCCTCATCCACCAGCCGAATATGGTAGAAGGCGACATAATCGCCAGCGGGAAGATCGGCATACGGGCCATAAAGCATGTATTCCGCCATGCCAATTTTCGAAGAGGCTTCCCATGCTTTGCCATTCACAGCGTCTTTATCGCTGACCTCTGAGCCGGTATTGTGACCGAACCCGGTGTATGGGTAATTGGCAGCCGGAGTGAAATCTCCGGTTGGAACGTCCGCCCGGCTAATGACATCCTGCATCAACTCGGAGGGGATCCCCTTCTGCGCGTTTGCCTTGAATGTTGCACAGAGAAAAAGAGCGACCAATAAATAGCGCATAATGTTAACTGAGGGAAGAGCCCAACTCCAGCGACCTCGGCCCATCGCACCGGGCAAACAGCGGGCCAGAGGCCGGGTGATTGTAACGCGGGGCGTCTCCGCCGGCTTTGCCGCAGGCCACTGGGCCGTTGGCTCTGCCGGGGAGACGCCGCGGTCTCAGAGCGGGATTACTTGGCCAGGCGATAAAACAGCTTCCCAGCCACCGGCTGCGTCACCGTGATTTGGTCGCCAACCACCGCAGTACTGGCTGTGACGGGAGTCCATTGAGACGGCACCAGACTGGTTGTGGACTGCAGTCCATAATCGGAGGCGTTCGTCGTCCAGGAGAGGCGGACTGTGTTGCCCGGCTGCAACAAGATCCCCAAAGTCGGCGGCGGCGCGTTGAGAGTCGCCGCGAGCAGATAGACTATGTTGTTGGTCGCGCTCGAGTCCGTCGGCGCGGCGGGCAAGACGATGCTCGAAAGCGTTTTCGACGGGTTCAACGGGTATCGGCGATGGAGGAAATCGAGGCCGTAATTTAGCGTCGGCTCTGCGAGGGTAGATTTCAAACCGTTGAACACCAAACGATCCGATTGAATATCGATATCACCGGAGTAGGCCGCCATCCAGAAGATGCCGGGCCCCCAGCCGTCACCCGTACTGCCATCGGCCAATTTCACAAAGACCTCCTTCGTCGGGTTGTTGACCAACGCGGAGGAGAGGTCAATGGTGTAGTAGCCCTTGTTGTACTCGTTATGAACGTCGTCCCCAAACAGGGTCTGAGAATTCAGCACGGGCTGCCAGGCCGCCGTGTCCAGGTGGTTCACGATGGACATACCGACGAGATAGCCGCCCCAACCGTCTGCTGTACTGGTGTCCCCGATCCGGATCTGGATGATCTTTGCCGGGTTGTTGGTCAGATATGCCGAAAGATCCACGTCGCGGAAAACCACCCCGCCTTGGTTCAGTTCCGATAACTCGGTTGTCCAGTCCCCACTTGTCCCGGACCGCACTTGAACGAGATACTCGTTACCGATCTGGATGTGCGCGAGGGCATTGCTGGCGCCAGCCGGGAGCGTAAACTGGTAAATCACGTAATTATCGCCGTCCATAAAGCGGTGGCCGCCGTCATTGCCGGTGCAACACGAGAGCTCGGCCATGTAATTGCTTTCGCCGGCGGTAAACGGCACAAAACTGGCGTAAGTGACCACCGGGTCACCCGGACCGCGGAGCGACACCACGAAGTTATTGGCCAGGTCCATCGTCAGCTTGGCGTTGGCCGTATTGGTCGGGAAAGCAAATCGGTAGGCTAAATACCCCGCGCCATCCGCGTAGCGGTGCCCGCGGTTGGAGGGCCCGTACCCGCTGTTGTCGTAAAGGTAAGGTGTTTCGTTGGTTGTTCCCACGTCAAACATGGCGTACACCGTGGCGCGAGACGTGTCCACCGCGGGATCCACCCGTTGCGAGAAATTCTTGGGGGTGCCGGCGTACAGCCGGATGTTCTGGATGTACGGGCCCCAGCCATCGCCGGGCGTCGCATCGGTCAACAGGATGTAGATCTCGCCGGTGCCCTCGGCCAGCAGCGCCGAGGCGTCAAAACTGTACTCCTTCAAATTCGCCAGGTTGTGCTCTGAGTGCCCATAGATAGCCGATGAGTTGGCGAGGATAGTCCACCCGTTGGTACGGTATTGAAAGTTGGAGGGATCATTGTCGGGACCAAACGACGTCGCCACCGAGATCACGAAATCGTTACCGACCGTGACCCCTAGTATGGCATGCGCGATGCCGGTCGAGACGGGAATTCTATAAACTACGTACCCCCCTGCGTCCACAAACCGCCAGGGGTTCGCATTACCGTTTCCACTTTCCGCGAAGAGATACGCTGCCTCGTCCGCGCTATGATCGGTCGGGAAGGACGCGTACGTCGTGACCTGGCTGTTATCAGTAGCGCTCAGAATCGAGTGGTCGTAGGCGGTGGGACTGTTGAACCAACCTGCCACCGGTCCGAACCGGTTCGTGTCCTTCGAGCCATCGGCATAGTTGAAGACGATTGAGCCAAAGGGCCAGGCAAAGGCATTCGGCGCGTCCAGCAATGCGAGATCCAGCGAGGCGTACCGGCCGGCCTGAACGCTGATGCTCTGGGCATTGATGACGGCACCATCCAGGGACGCCACCTTGAAATTGCCGAACTTGAAGGTCGCGCGCCCATCCTGGGTGGCTATGGGGACCCCGTCAACGTAGCTCAATGGCAGAGTGGTCGAGTCAACGCGACTTCCGTTGGCATCCAGTCCGCTACCCAGCCCCGACCCGCCGCTTTCCAGGAAGACGTCCGTGTTGAACAGAGAATGCAGGTCGATATAAGTCGAAGCCGCGGACAGCGGTCCGCTCGCCATTAGCAAAGACAAGGAGAGAACAATTAGTTCAATATTTCTTTTCATAGGGGTTCCTTTGTTAGCCGAAGAGAATTGGTTAAGGGTCTCATCAAGCATGGGGCGACCTTGACAGAGCACGGTCGGGATGTCCACAGGCAATATTAGCCGGTTTTGCGAGGCCGGGGACGTGAATTGAGGGAGGCAGGTTTCCCCAACCCTGCTGCGTAAAGGAGCCGATCTACTCCACTTTGATCCCTGATGAGTTCCTCATTCCCCAGAAATACAAAACGTACTCCCCCCACCCCGGTCATCAGAGCGCAAGAACTTCGGGGCGACTGCTTAGTCCTTCTTAGGGGGTTTGGTCTGTATCAGGGTCCGCTCATGGATCTTCGGCGACAAGTCCATCAAATACGAGGGAACCCATTGATCCGAAGGCGCCTTCGTTTCAAACCACAGCTCGTAAGGGCCGATCTTGACGCGGTCTCCCTGTTTCAGCTCCGCGAGTTGGACCTTTTCATTGTTCACAAAAGTGCCGTTGGTACTCTTAAGATCTTCAATGCTCCAACGCTCCTTAGCACATCGGAGGGCCGCATGGTGCTTGGAAACCTTCTCGTGAGGCAATTGGATATCATTGTCAACTTCGCGGCCGATAGCGAGCTGGGGTCCTTCGAGCGGAAAAGCCAGCACGATCTCTCCGTTATCATAACTCACCAAACGAGCATTCATGTAATGTCAGGCTTTCAGGGCCGTTTCACTTTCAAACTAAACCAGGGCAAAAACATCATGAATCGCCCCACCTATCATTCTGGATTTGTAAAGCAGAACGGCAGCGAGGTCAAGCGCAAGAGTTGGCGGATCTGGCAGGCCCAGCTCGTAGCCAGCCGGCCCACCGGCTCAAGTGGGTGCCTTTATGGAGCCTGGGCCGGAGCTACTTGTGCCCCACCTTCTTCGACAATCGTCCTGCCCGCCGTTAACCGCCCTTTGGCTTTCCCCTTCGGCCGCGACTGGATGCCTGCGCTACGGGCCAGTTCGCGATGGATTCGGGCCACGCGCTCGACTTGCCCCTTGGCGGGAAAGCGTTCATAGAATCCCTCATTGCGGAAAGTTCGCACCTGCCCAGCCCAGGGCAGCAGTCGTTGGCTCCAACGATTGACGCGGTCCTCCTCCGGCTCACCCTCCTGCGCGGCGAGGTCGGCACAGACTCTTACCATGGCTTTAAGCGTCACTGGTTTGGTCACCATGTAATCGGGGCTGCCCCACGCCTCCCCCCACACTTGTGCCGACGCTTTCAGAAAGTCGCGCACCACGCCGTAATAACGGGCCGCCGCGCGCTTGTCGGTATCCTCCTTTTCGATCTTCTCCCAGGCCCCTGCCACCCAGCGGTGGATTTCGTTGTATAACTCGGCCTGCAAAATCCACTTCTCCTGCTTGCTGCGGCCGCCGAGGCGGTTGATCCGATAGCGCAGCGGGCTGTCTGCCTCACGGTAGAGCATCTCGGCAATGTGCGCAGCGAACCGCCGATCCGGTTCCGCCCACGAAACCCGTTCATACAAATCAACCAGATGGCTCTTGTTGATTCGTGTCGGCGTGGAGTTGATGATCACGAACATCTCCGCGGCGAAGTCCTCGCTCCAGCCGTCAAAGATCACGCACGGGACATTGATGCTTTTGGCTTCGTCGGGATGGGTGCGTTCGTAAAACTGCAGGGCGGCCAATCGGTGCTGGCCATCAATAATGAGGTATTTTTCCTCGGGCTCTCGCAAGCGGCCGACGCCGCTGCCGTCGGTCCAGGCTTCGAAGTGCAATTTCTGCGGCGTGAACAACAGGACTGTTCCCGGTATGGGGGGTTGCGAGATCGCCGTCTCGTAAAAATTGCGGATGGCGCGGACTTTGGAGCGGCCGAGTTCGCGCTGAAAGGCCTTGTCGCTTCGCTCAATGCGAGCGATGAATTGGGCAATGTCGTCCTCCTCCAGCACGGGTTCGGAGGCAATCACTCCACCCCCCTCATCGAAGTAACGGCTGATGAATCGGACGCGGGCCAGCAGTTGTTCCGACGGATACGAGGCAAAATAGAAAACGGCATCCTTCTGGCGAATTTGAGTGGCGATCATGGCAATAGCTTCAGTCTTCCCAGCGCGGGTTTCCGCGCGCCTGCGTCAAGATACCCCGGATTCAATCAAAAACAAGTGCTGGAACTCCGTTTGGAGCTGGCTTAACGGGGCTCGGCTTTTCCCTTTGTGCTCCACGCCCTTTTATGCGTATAACTGACCGATGCAAAAGGCAGGCATCACTGGTATTCCGATCGCATGAAGGCGCAACCGTGCAACCTTGCGGTGGCCCTGTTCATAACTTGGGCTGGCTCCATCCTTGCCGCGCCTCCTGCCAACAGCCTACCCCCAGACCTCGCCAATCCCAGCGTGGACGCGGTCGAATCCCACCCGCGCCAAGGGTTGCCCAATTTCTTCGCCAAGCTCAGCCAAGGCAAGGACGTGCGGATCGCTTACTTCGGCGGCAGCATCACCGCCCAGGACGGCTGGCGGCCCAAGACCCTCAGGTGGTTCCAGGAACAGTTTCCTAACCTCGGGGTCTCCCAGATCAATGCCGCCATCGGCGGCACGGGCTCCGACCTCGGCGTGTTCCGTTGCGGCCAGGACGTCCTTGCCGAGCACCCCGACCTCGTCTTTGTGGAATTTGCCGTCAACGACGGCGGCGCTCCCCCAGAGCAAATTTACCGCTGCATGGAAGGCATCGTGCGGCAGACCTGGCGCGCCAATCCCGAAACCGACCTCTGTTTCGTCTATACTCTTGCGGGGAACATGCTGGAAACCCTGCAAACCGGCAAATATCCGCGCGCCGCAAGCGCCATGGAGAAGCTCGCCGATTTCTACGGCATCCCCTCCATCCACCTCGGGGTTGAGGTGGCCAAACTGGAAAAGGCCGGCCGCCTGATTTTCGCGGGTGAAATACCCAAGACCGACGAAGCCAAGAGGGAACTCGGTGACAAGATCATCTTCTCTCCCGACTCCGTGCATCCTTATCCTGACACCGGCCACCAGTTGTACTTGGAAGCCATCGTGCGTTCCCTGCCCGCCATCCAGGCCGTCGGCAAGCCCGGCCCTCGTTCTCTGGGCGAACCGTTCGTGAGCGATAACTATGAGCACGCCTCGATTGTCCCCCTCGCCCGCACGCACCTCAGCCCCGGCTGGACCAGGCTCCCTGCTACTAATAACCTGGCCAAATCCTTCCGAGACCGCCTGCCGGAATTGTCGAAGGCCCCGCCCGGCGAAACCCTCACCTTCCGTTTTCGGGGCACTGCCGCCGGCGTTTACGACCTTCTCGGACCGGATTGCGGGAAGTTGACCGCGACGGTGGACAACCTCAAGCCGGTCAGCATCACCCGGTTCGATTCCTTCTGCACTTACCACCGCCTGGGCAAATTCATGGCCGCCGAAAACCTCACCAATGGTTTGCACAGCGTGAAAATCGAGGTCAGCACCGAGGCCCTGGACAAGCTGAAGATTCTCTCCCAGCGGAACGAAAAGATGGACAACCCCAGTCGCTTCGACGGCACCAACTGGTACGCAGGCAGCCTGCTGCTCATCGGTGATTTGGTGGATTAGAGCCAATCCCTCTAGCCCCTCCGCCTCTTGAGCAACTCCCAAGTTCCAGATTTCAGAGTATGACCCGCGTCACCCTCTGGCCATCGCGCACACGGCTGCCGGGATACAAGATGATTTCTTCGCCTTCCTTGAGGCCCTCCAACACCTGGGTCTCTGTGCCGCTGGAGTGGCCAGCCTTGACCATTCTCAGCCGGGCGTGGCCATCGGCTACGACAAACGCGGCCCATTGTTCACCTTTTCGGAATAGTGCTCCCGCCGGGACTTTGAGGGCGTCACGGGCCTCCCAGACGATGATCTTCGCTTCGACGCGGAAGTTGTCCCCGACATTGCGCCGCTGGTCAGGCGGGGTCAGCAGATCGGCGACGACGTTCACCCGCTGTTCTTCTACGCCAAGCGCGGAGATCTTGGTGAAGGCCGCCGGTTCGACGAGGCGGACTTTAGCCCGTAGCGGATCGCCCCCGCCCCATTGTTCCAACTCCACTGGGGTGCCGGGCGTGATGGCCGCGCCATCTCGAGAGAGCACTTCCACGACGACTTCGAGGTCGGCAGGATCACCGATCTCCATGAGCGGCGTGCCGGCGGCCACGACGCGCGCATTCTCTTCGAAGACGTGGAGCACCGATCCAGTGGCCGGCGCTTTGACTTGAACTGGGTCCATCACTGCATTCGTCCCAGTAGTGGTGTTGCCCCCGAACTCAGCCAGCTCAGCTTCAGCCTGGCGCAATGCGCTTTCGGCAGCAGCTTGCTCTTTGGCAGCCGAAGCTTCGCGCAACTGGCCAGATTCAAGCTCCTGGACAGAGACCATCTTCTCCGCATGGAGCTTCTCGAGGCGCCGCAGGTCGCTGGCCGCGAAATGCTGCCCAAACTGGGCTTTTTCCAGGTTCGCCATGGCGGTGTCCCGCCTGGCCTCGGTCGCCGTTCGGGTGCGGGCGTCCAGCAGCGTCGGTGAGACCGGCTCAATGACGGCCACCACCGTCTCGCCTACCCGCACCTCAGCGCCCGCTTTGAACGGAACGCGCTGCAGTTGGCCGGCGACCGGAGCTGAGACGACGTAGCGCTGCTTGATGCGAGTCTTGCCCTCCTCGTTGACAGTGGCGCGCAGGTTACCGACCGCAGCACGGGCCGTCTCGACCGGCAAGGGTCGCGGCCACAGGCCGGCCGTGATCAGCGCGACAAGCACCACCGCACCAGCGTAGGGAAGCCAGCGGCGGGTGTGGCGGTTAGCGGATCGTGGCAACGTCGTGTTCATGCGTGCGAGATATTAAAGACTGGAACAGCGTTATTTGGACATTCAAATCTGTAGGGACGTTTGGGAGGGCGAGCGTCCTCGCGAGCCCTGTTTTCGAGAACGCCCAGCAGATGTTTGGGCTCGCGAGGACGCTCGCCCTCCCGGGGACAGGCCTTGATCTTCATTCAGGGGCTTTCAGTGCGCTAACCAGATCAAGATGGTGCAGCATCCGCAAAACAAGCAGCGCTGAGACCGTCGAGGCGATAGCGACGACCATGATGGCAAAGGCGTAGTTGCTGGCGGTGAGCACGAGCGGGAGCCGCACCGTCTCTGTATTGACGGCCCGGATGATGGCCTTGGCGAACCCGGTGCCAAGGAGCAAGCCGAAGGGCACGGCAATCAGCGCCAGCACCACCAACTCGGTCACCAGCACCGCGCCGACCTCGCGCCGGGAAAAGCCGATCACGCGCAATGTCGCCAGTTCGCGCGCCCGCTCCGCCAGCGAAATCCGCGCATTGTTATAGACGACCCCAAAAGCAACCACGATCGCGAACACCAGGTAGATCTTCTGGATCAAGCCAATGCTCGCCGCGGTGGTCTGGCGGAAGTTCTCACGCAACGAATCCTTGACGGCGACCCAACTCACCTTGGGGATGCCCTTGAGTGCGCGCAAGAATTCCGCCCTGTGAGCCCCATCCACCCGGAAGTTGGCGCCGCTGATGATGTCGCCTTCTCCTAGCAGACGATTTAACGACGGCAAATCCATATAGGCCGTCAAGCCAGTGAAGTCCCCGGCCAACCCCACGAGGCGAACGTTGCGCACAGGCCGTTTGCCATCAAGAATCTCGACCCGCAGCTCATCGCCCACTCGCGCGCCCAGCGCTTGTGCCAGCTTCTCGGAGACCACGAGGCTGTCCGGCGGGACCTGGATCAAGTGATCGCGCTCATTGAGCACGCGATTGTGCAAACCGTTTGGTGCGATGCCCTGGATGCCGAGTTGCCGCCGCTGATGGCCGAAGCCAATGCGCGCGTATGTCGCCCGCGTTGGTTCGACCGTCACCACACCCGGCAAGTGACGGAGCAGATGGCGCACCCGGGCACTATCCGGTTCGACCAGGCCGATGCTCAAGTCCTGGCGCTGGATAGTGTCCCATTGCGTATCCAGGATGTGGTCGACGCTGTCCCGGAAGCCGTTGGGCACTATCAGAATGCCCGTAGCCAGCGCCAGCCCAGTGATCGTGAAGAGCGCCTGCATCGGCCTCCGTTCGAGGTTGCGGACGGCGATGCGGAAGGTGTGAGAGAGCAGGTGGGCAATGCCGGTGCGCTCGACGAACGCGGGCCGGTAATTGGCGGGCGGCTCGGGCCGCATCGCCTCCGCCGGTGGGATGCGCGCCGCCCGGCGCACCGCGCCAAACACGCCTAGCGTGGCCGCCCCGGCGCAGACCAGCAGCGCCAGCGGAAACGCCGTGCGATCGGCTCGAAAGGCCAACTCGGGAAATCTAAAAAAATGGTGGTAAAGCATCACCAGCCGATGACCCAGCACCACCCCGCCAAAGCCTCCCAATGCCGTGCCGCCCGCGACGATCACAAACGCAAACTTGAGATAATGGACTACAATCTGCCGGTTGGTAAAGCCGAAGGCCTTCATGATGGCAATCTGCTCCCGTTGCAACGTCAGCAGCCGCGACAACACCGCGTTAATCATGAACGCGGCCACGCTGAGGAACACCACCGGGAAACCAATCGACATCGTCTCCAGCACCCGGATTTCATCCGAAACCCGGATGTGCGAGGGATGATCCGCGCGCCCATATGCGCCCCGCCCGCCATAAGTCGTCAGCAGCAAATCCAGCGCGGCAATGACGGAACGCTCGCGCCCACCCGGTTCGAGCGCAAGGGATAGGTAATTGAATGCGCCGTAGAGGTCGAAGGCGGTCGCCAGCTCCTTGTAGGGCATCCAAAAGCTCCCGTAGGTTCGGCTGTCCGGCAGGGCGGCGCCTGGCCGGGATTCGAAGATAAGCTCAGGCGACAGCACGATGCCCGCTATTTTGAACTCCTGACGACGGCCGTTGAGCAACATAGCGATGGTATCGCCGGGCAGGAGGTGATTTGCCTCCGCAAAGGCCTCGCCCACGAGTATTTCCCCGCGACTGCCGGGAGACAGCCAGCGGCCAGTGCGCAGGAACAACCGGTTGAGCTCCGGCGGAATGAAGTCCGGCAGCGATCGCACCATGCCGCTGGCCGGTTCATCCAGTGTGGGCAGATCCAATGTCACTTGCACCGAGATGCCGGGCTGCACAGTGGCCACGCCGGGGATTTCTTTGATGCGGGCGGCGAGGGAATTCGGAGCACGCTTCAGAGCAACGAAGACATCCGCGAACCGGTTGGCTTCATAGTATTCGCGGCGGGTGGATTCCAGGGAAAAAATCAGGCTCCGCGCCATGATCATCATGGCCAGTCCGCAGCCCATCACCATGGCCACGGCAAAAGCCTGGCCTTTCATCCGGCGCAAATCGCGCCAAAGCTTGCGGTCGAGGTGGCTGAGCATTACCAGTTCAGGGAGCTGGCAGGCGCCCGATGCTCGTTCACTCGCAGGTGTTGCACGCGGCCATCCGAGAGATGAATCACCCGGTCAGCCATGTCGGCCATTATGGCGTTGTGAGTGATGATGACCGTCAGCGTGCCCAGCTCGCGGTTCGCGCGCTGAATGGCCTCCAGCACCACGATACCCGTCCGCACGTCCAGCGCGCCCGTCGGCTCGTCGCACAACAGCACTTCGGGGCGCTTGGCGATGGCCCGCGCAATGGCTACCCGCTGCTGTTCGCCGCCGGATAGTTGCGCTGGGAAGTGATCCAGCCTCCCGCCCAGATTCACCATGTCCAGCGCCTCCTCCGCCGGCATCGGGTCGCGCGCAATCTCGGTGATCAAGCCGACATTCTCCCGCGCCGTCAGGCTGGGGATGAGGTTGTAGAACTGAAAGACAAACCCTACCGTGTCGCGGCGGTAGCGGGTCAACGCCGCTTCGTCAATGGCAGTGAGGTCCTGCCCTCGATACTGCAGCTCGCCTGCCGTCGGCACATCCAGTCCGCCCAGGTTGTTGAGCAGCGTGGTCTTGCCGCTGCCCGAAGGCCCCAGCAGCACCACCAGCTCGCTGGCGTACAAATCGAGGTCCACCCCGGACAAAGCCCGCACCTCGGCAGCGCCGGTCCCGTAAACCTTCGTCAGGCCGCGCACCCGGAACACCGGCTGCCGCGGGACGCCGGGAGGAGAAACTACCGATTCAGACACGTGTTAGATTCTTGGCTCAGGTCGCCTCCCTGTCAATCGCGCTCGGTCCGTAATACGCAAGAGAGCAAGGAGAGGCCGGCACGATCACGAAACGTGCGGACTAGAGGCCTACGATGAAATCTGCCGGCTCACTCGCTCTCTGCGGAATGAAAAAACTCTCCGACGGCCTCGATCTTTGCAGCGTCACATCGCCGCAGGCGAGCAAGGTTATCCGGCCGCTAGTATCGATTGCCTTCAACTCCAGCCTGGACTCTTTGATCTGGATCACCTTCCTGCAGAGCGAATGGCCCGCGCCGGAGGCTTCGCACACCCACTCACCCTGCAACTGGTCCAAGCACGATTCCCGCCCCAGTTCCGTGGCCCCAAGCGCTTCGGCAGCCGCAGTGTGACTGGTCGTGGCAACCTGTCCGGCTTGTCCTAACGTCTGATCTTGCGAGGCGGGAGCTGGAGATCTGGCCGGCTTTCTGTCTTTCTGTTCGCAAAAGAACACGAACGCACTCACCAGGTATGTTATCCAGAACGTGCCGAAGCACAGCACCGCTAACAGGGCGATTTGCTGCGGCGCAAGTTCCACCTTGGCCCCCCGGGCCATGCCGAAAATCACCCCGGGGAAAATCAGCGAGACCAACCCGGAGAACCACTTCGCTCCCTTGAACGCCCCCATCATCATGCCGGCCAGCACGGCGC
>Ga0073936_10007383_pt1 | contig 14207 bp, 10 predicted proteins | sample AliMusrvi5mmetaG_FD_87041 | JGI IMG/M metagenome (GOLD analysis project Ga0073936, IMG submission 87041) | Freshwater lake bacterial and archeal communities from Alinen Mustajarvi, Finland, to study Microbial Dark Matter (Phase II) - Alinen... | ecosystem: Environmental > Aquatic > Freshwater >... | reverse complement strand
TTACTAATTCATCAATACAAAATCAAGTGAGACTGCCAGTATGACCCGGACTTATAAAACAATGGAGGGAAATGAAGCCTTGGCTCATGTCTCTTATCGTACCAGTGAAGTTATCTGTATCTACCCGATTACTCCGGCATCGCCGATGGGTGAATATTCTGATGCATGGGCAGCACAAGGAAAAAAGAACATTTGGGGAACAATTCCCAAAATTGATGAATTACAGAGCGAGGCTGGAGCAGCAGCTGCAGTGCATGGTGCTTTGCAGACCGGTGCATTGACAACAACCTTCACCGCATCGCAGGGCCTTCTGCTGATGATTCCGAATATGTATAAAATTGCCGGGGAACTGACCCCTTGCGTCATACACGTTTCGGCTCGCGCACTGGCGGGACAGGCACTCTCGATCTTCGGTGACCATGGCGATGTCATGTCTGTCCGTGGGAAAGGCTTTGCCCTGCTTGCATCAAGTTCCGTTCAGGAGGTCATGGATCTGGGACTTATTTCCGCTGCCGCAACACTTGAATCAAGGGTTCCATTTCTTCATTTCTTCGACGGGTTCAGAACCTCTCATGAGATTGCTAAAATCGAGATCGTTTCTGATGATATCATAAAAGCTATGATAAGCGATGAGCTCGTTATAGCGCACCGCAACCGCCGCATGAGCCCTGACGCTCCAGTCCTCCGCGGAACATCGCAGAATCCTGACGTTTATTTTCAGGGAAGAGAAACGGTCAACAGCTATTACAATGCATGCCCAGAAATCACTCAACGATTGATGGACAAATTTGGTGATCTAACGGGACGTTACTATAAACTCTACCAGTACTATGGTGCGGCGGATGCTGATCGCGTTATTGTGATGATGGGATCTGGTGTTGAAGCTGCACGTGAAACCGCTGAATATCTCAACCAGCAAGGCGAAAAAGTTGGCGTCATTCATGCCCGCATGTTCCGCCCGTTTGATATCGAAAGATTTGTCGGAGCATTACCGGCAACAGTCAAATCTGTTTCCGTTCTTGACCGGGTCAAGGAACCTGGAAGTGCAGGCGAACCGCTCTATCTTGACGTTGTCAATGCACTGCTTGAAGGTGTACAGAATGGGTTGCTCAAATCCCTGCCGAATATTACCGGCGGCAGATATGGCCTCTCTTCCAAAGAATTTACGCCGGCAATGGTCAAGTCTGTTTACGACAACATGGCGTTGGCAAAACCAAAAAATCATTTCACCATAGGCATTAATGACGATGTTACCCATACAAGCCTTGAGTTTGATCGTTCCCTCTCTATAGAACCGGATGAGATGTTCCGTGCTCTTTTTTACGGTCTTGGATCGGACGGAACAGTCGGTGCAAATAAAAACAGCATCAAGATTATCGGTGAAAAAACGGATAACTATGCACAGGGATATTTCGTCTACGACTCTAAAAAAGCCGGTTCAATCACCACGTCTCACCTGCGCTTCGGCCCGCACGAAATTCGCTCGACCTACCTGATCACTGAAGCCCAGTTTATCGGCTGTCATCACTGGATTTTTCTTGAGATGATTGACCTCCTTAAAAATCTCAAGATAGGAGGTACACTGCTTCTGAATACACCGTATGCGCCCGAAGATCTCTGGGACAAACTGCCAAAAGTTGTTCAGGAGCACCTGATTAAGAAAGAGGCGAAGCTCTACACCATCGATGCCTATATTGTCGCTCATCACAGCGGCATGGGCCAGCGCATCAACACCATTATGCAGGCCTGCTTTTTTGCTATTTCCGGAGTCCTGCCCCGCGAAGAGGCAATTGAACAGATTAAAAACGCCATCAGAGAGACTTATGGCAAAAAGGGGGATGAGGTGGTCAAGCAGAATATACAGGCTGTCGACGACACGCTCTCCAACCTGCATCAGGTAACCATCGGCTCTGTTGCTGACAGCAAAAAAGAACTTCGACAGCCTATTGTCGGTGAAGCCTCTGATTTTGTCTGTAATGTACTGGCAAAAATCATTTCCGGAGAAGGAGACGACATTCCAGTCAGCGATCTGCCAGCCGACGGCACCTACCCGACTGGAACTTCAAAATTTGAAAAACGTAACCTTGCCGACGAAATTCCGGTTTGGGAACCAGATCTTTGTATACAGTGCGCTAAATGCTCAATGGCTTGTCCCCATGCCGTTATCCGTGCCAAGGTCTATGACCAAAAATATATTGAAAACGCACCACGGACATTTAAATCCATAGAAGCCAAGGGTGCAAGTTGGGATGGTATGAAATACACCATTCAGATTGCACCTGAAGACTGTACTGGATGTGAAATCTGCGTACATGTCTGCCCGGGAAGGGATAAAGCCAACCATGAAAGAAAAGCTCTGAATATGAAACCTCAGCTGCCACTGAGGGATACAGAGGTAGACAACTGGAACTATTATCTCAATATTCCGGAATTTGACCGGAACAAAATCAATACAAAGCTGATCAAGGAACAGCAGCTTCAGGTTCCACTGTTTGAGTTTTCAGGAGCATGCTCCGGCTGCGGTGAAACACCGTACGTCAAACTCATGACACAGCTCTTCGGCGACCGTCTTGTTGTAGGTAATGCCACCGGCTGTTCATCAATCTACGGAGGTAACCTCCCGACAACTCCTTATACCACCAATGCAGATGGTCGGGGTCCTACCTGGTCGAATTCGCTCTTCGAAGATACTGCGGAATTTGCACTTGGCTTTAGAATTTCCATTGATAAACAGCGTGAGTATGCTTGCGAACTGCTGAAAAGAGTCTCTTCTGAGATAGGTGATCCGCTCACAACAGATATCCTTGAGGCACTGGAACTCAGTGAACCGGAAATTTTTGAACAGCGAACAAGGGTTGCCATTCTGAAGGAGAAGCTTCGTCATATCAACTCTTCTGATGCCAGAAATCTGCTTTCAGTAGCCGATATGCTGGTAAAAAAGAGTGTCTGGGGAGTCGGTGGTGATGGCTGGGCCTATGACATTGGTTATGGCGGCGTTGACCATATAACGGCAGGAAACAAAAATATCAACCTTCTGGTGCTCGATACGGAGGTCTATTCCAATACGGGAGGACAGGCATCCAAAGCAACACCGAAAGCAGCAGTAGCTAAATTCGCTGCCGCTGGCCGCACAGCGACTAAAAAAGATCTCGGTATGATCTCCATGTCCTACGGAACGGCCTATGTTGCCTCTGTTGCTCTTGGGGCCCGTGACGACCAGACGCTGAAAGCATTCCTTGAAGCCGAGGCATATAACGGTCCATCCATCATCATTGCCTATTCACACTGTATTGCCCACGGTATAAACATGTCCACGGCATTCGATAATCAGAAAGCTGCAGTTGATTCCGGGCACTGGATACTCTACCGCTATAATCCTCAACGCTTGCTGGAAGGGAAAAATCCGCTTATTCTCGATTCGAAAAAGCCAAAAATTCCGGTTGCGAATTTTCTTGATATGGACAACCGTTTCAGAATGCTCAAAAAGAGCCACCCCGCTCTTGCCGATGAGTATTACACGGCTATCCAGAAAGAGGTCGATGCACGGTGGGCTCATTATGAATACCTGGCGGCACGTACCACATTCAGCTGAGGAACAAAAGTTCAAATAAAAAATCCAATAAAAAAACGGCGATCATCACGCCGTTTTTTTATTCTTTATCTTCAGTTCCATGGATTCTGAAATTTTGTCTGTTCATCCAGCATATCGCCATGTTTTGTAAACTTTGATGAGGAAAAGCAATGCATGCAAAAATCATGTTCACATGCAATTTTGAAGATGAGTCTCTCATCATAATTCTTAAAGGAAATCAGTGGTGGCCTACGTTTGACCAGAAATCAAGTGACGCACAAAGAATTATTACGGAGATGAAAGATTCTGTGAAAGAAAGTGACATCCCACTTTTTCTGGAAAGTAAAAAATTTGTCCTGTTAAGTGCTGTCACAGAAACGCACGGAACCTTATCGTTTGAGCTTAATACATGGGTTCTCCGACTTCTTAATCCGAACCTCTCTCTTCTGCAGCTTGACTGCCAGGTGTTTGTTCATAAGTGCATTAAACACGCCAATCAAATACAACAAACAATAAAATTTTATGATCGACCAGTGCAGCTTGTTGAACGAAATCGAAAAGATCCTATAATTGAAGGAAAAATACTTGCCTCTAAAAAAGACCGTCTTTCCTATGCCAGGAAACAGAAAAAAGTTGAGTATAGTATTGGAGTTTTTGGTTTATCAGTCTTTGTTATTCTTCTGATAGTCACTTATCCATGGCCATTCAGAGATCCGAGTAACCAGGTTGAAATGTGGTTATTCACTATTTTTGAAAAGCTTATCGGCTCTGTGGCTATTACCGCCTTGATTTCTTACGCACAATTTCATGCATTCTATGCTTCGCTGCATGAAGACTCAATCAAATGGTCAATAGCGGGCGAACCGGAAAAAAAGGCCATTAAAACACTTCTTTAAACCAATCAGATAAGGAAAAACAACGGTGTCCAGGAAAACAATTGATATCAACTGGCTTAACGAACCGGAAGATCATGACTATCCCGCAGCATGCTCCTATTTGAGCCTGATGTATGATGAAGATGCAGTAAAAGCAAAAGTGGAGCAATTGAAACAAGCCCCTCTCACACAATTCAAGGCCAAGGACATTTTCAGAGCATCCAGCTTATCGCTGCTTGGTGTCAGCAATTCTCATGTCGCAAAAGATCAGCTGAAAATAGAATCAGATCATGAAATTTCGCCGCTGCTTTTAGTACGGGACTCCATACAAGGCAGGGTCATCATTGCTGATGGATATCATCGGTTGTGTGCAATTTACGCTTATGATGAAGACGCAGTTATTGCCTGTAAAATTGTATAGCCATGAGAATATCGGGCAACTTTTAATCTCTGTTTTTCATTGGCATTACTGTGACGATGTTTTAATGGTTGTAGTACAAGCAAACAAACGTATAGCCATGAAAAAAAATATGTTGTCCGCAGTTGGGATTGCAGCGATGCTTCTCGGAAACCCACCATTACTTGGCTTTGCAGAGGTAAACGGATCTCTTCTTGCTCTCGGTAGCCGACCATCATTGTATGTGGATTCACCACCTTTGTTTGTCTATGTGCCGGAACTTGGCTATTCAGTAGCCGTTGAGAGCCCGTATGATTGCATGTATTATGACAATAGCTATTACATCTACGATAACGGTTACTGGTACAGTTCCTCGTTTTACGACGGGCCATGGGTTGTCATCATGGAAGAGAGGCTTCCTCCTTTAATGAGAGGTCATCGGATACCGGATATAAGGAGATTCCGTGATATCGAGTACGGCAGGCATGACTTGGAGTACTGGCGGAGTAGAGATTTGCACGATCGTAGAAGCCCAAGAGAGATGCGCTTCAACAATAACCATGGCTTGTTTGATGGTCGTGGACAGAGAGATGGTCGCGGAATAAATGATGGTGACGGTGATGGACGCCGTTCCGGTGAAGGACGTCCGTCTGGCGAAGGACAACGGATTGACGATAACCGCGGTACCGGAAACAGTCGAAGTGGTGGTGATGGTCATGGAGGTGGTCACGGTCGCGGTCGCTGAGATCGGCAAAGAAGTCAGACAAGCCTTCTGAAAGAAGATGCCTTGACGGCCGCAAAAATAGTTGCCCCGAGGGTGATGTTGAGTTCATCAGCAGCTGACTGTACAATTTCTGCAACAAGTTTTTCCCCATGCACGGAGAGGACAATGCCCACCCGCCCATCTGAATTGAACATTTCCATAACGTTGCCCTGCAGAAGATTGCGGGCGCTGATGGCCTCAGGATGCTTTTTAAAAAGGGTAATTTCACGGGAAGAGAGTTCAAACAGTGTCGACCCACTGAGCTGTCCATCTGAAACAAGCAGGGTATTGTCTCCCCATGTGTAGGAAAACAAACCGTTTTGATCAACTGGACTGGTCAGACGCAGAAGGTTAAGGTAACCTTTCTGGCTTTTTGCCATGCTGTTTCGAGCAAGTCCCTCAGGAGTAGTCTCTTCGACAAGTCGACCGTTGTTCAGTACCAGAACACGCTCGGTCATCAATTGCATCTCAAGCAACGAATGTGATATAAACATGTAAGGAATCAGGAACTCTTCACTGACACTCATGAGATAGGGAATAATCTGGAACCGGAGCGTATCGTCGAGAGCCGAAAGGGGCTCATCCATGAGCAACAGCCGGGGACTGGCAAGAATAGCTCTTCCGAGAGAGACCCGCTGTTTTTCTCCACCAGAAAGATTTTCAACCCCGCGTTTCAGAAGTGGCTGCAGTTGAAGAAGGTCAATCAGCGTTTCTGGTCGAAACCTTCTTTTTTCCGCACGGCACCGTTTATAACCGTACAAAAGGTTTGTTTTAACACTCAGGTGCGGAAAAAGCATTGGATGCTGAAAGACAATGGCAATCCGCCGATTTTCAGGGGAGATATTAATACCTTTCTGAGTGCTGAACAGGCGCTCTTCATCAAGAAAAATTTCCCCCCTGTCTGGTTGCAGCAAGCCCGAAATGCAATGGACCAGAGTTGATTTTCCACTTCCCGAATTACCAAAAATTCCGATTCTTTCGCCTGAAACTTCGGCATTGACCTGCATGAAAAATCTGCCCTGCTGTTTTTCAAGATCGATATGAAATTTCACTGAAGACCCCTCCTATCAAACTGTTTGCCAAGGAGTTCGTGCAGCAAAAGCACAGCAACTGAAATAACTACAGAGACTACACACAGCGACAAGGCCATGGTGCCACTTGAAGGGGAACTTGCATAATCATAGATAGCCAAAGGAATGGTTTGTGTCACGCCTGGAATATTTCCGGCAACAATAATGGTCGCGCCAAACTCCCCAAGACTTCTTGCAAACATGAGTGACGATCCCGCTATGATCCCTCTGAGCGAAAGAGGTAAAATAATCGTGAACAAACTATCAGACCAGGATGCTCCGAGGCTTCGGGATGCCTCGATAAGCTGCAGGTCAATCGCCTCCATTCCAAGGCGTATCGAGCGGACAAGCAAAGGAAATCCGACAGTTGCCGAGGCAATAACAGCAGCTTTCCAGGTAAAAATGACGGGAAATCCTGATGCATTAAGGAGTTGTCCAAGCCAGCTGTTTTTTCCGAGCAGCAGCAGAAGAAAATAACCGATAACCACAGGAGGCAGTGTCAGCGGAAGATTGATAAGAACCTCCAGCACTATTTTCCCCCTGAATGTTTTGAACACGATCAGGCATGCCATAGCAAAACCGAAAGGCAATGAAAGAGCGGTTGCCGTAAATGCAATTTTCAGCGACAGCCAAATGGCAGTTATATCTTCCTGTGTTAACGGCATCGTATCAACAACTCTTTATGGCTGTTAGCGTTTGATGGAGCTACATTATTTCAAATCGTTATACCATAATCGATATACCAGTAGTAAAAACCAAGAATTTTTTGACTGCCCCTCCCCCGATAGCACCACTTACAATTATTTTATGAATTTGTTCTAAACAACCCCTTCATTATCTTATACTTCGGTATCATTCACTGGCACCGCGAACAGTATTTACAAGAGAATGGATCATACCGACGCACACCTTCCCGCAAACCCTCTTGAAACGCACGGCAAACCATGACGCAGCACTATAGCAGCACTTCTTATCTTTTCGGCGGCAACGCCCCTTACCTTGAAGAGCTTTATGAAGAGTATCTGGATAATCCAGGCTCCGTTTCTGAACACTGGCGCTCCTATTTTGACGCCATGCAGAATGTGCCGGGTTCAAACGGTACCGACAGCCGAGATATCGCACACTCACCCGTACAGGCATCGTTTGCCGAAAGAGCCCGCCTAGGTCCTATCTGCCGAGTCGTTGCCAGTCCCGATGCTGAGCTCGGTCGTAAACGGGTCTCAGTTCAGAAGCTCATCGCCGCCTACCGTAACATCGGTTCCCGCAGGGCTGATCTTGATCCCCTCAAGCGTCAGGAGCGCCCCGCACTGCCCGATCTTGAGCCCTCCTTTTACGGCTTCTCCGACACCGATATGGACATCGTCTTCAACACCAGCAACACCTACTTCGGACGGGAAACCATGCCGCTGCGTGAACTGCTGCAGAATCTCCGCGAAACCTACTGCGGCACCCTCGGCATAGAGTTCATGTACATCACCGACCAGACTGAAAAGCGCTGGTGGCAGGCAAAGCTCGAAACAAGACGTTCAAAACCCGATTTCACTGCCGACAAGAAAAAACACATCCTTCAGAGGCTCACTGCAGCCGAAGGATTCGAGCGCTACCTGCATACCCGGTTCATCGGCCAGAAGCGTTTTTCCCTCGAAGGCGGAGAGAGCTTTATAGCCTCAATGGATGAACTTATCCAGCGAGCAGGCAAAGCAGGTGTTCAGGAGATCGTTATCGGCATGGCGCACCGTGGTCGACTCAACGTACTGGTCAACATCATGGGGAAAAATCCGCTCGACCTCTTTGCGGAATTCGAAGGCAAGCATGCCGATGATCTCCCTTCCGGCGACGTCAAGTACCACCAGGGATTCACCAGCGATCTGGCCACACCCGGCGGGCCCGTCAACCTCTCCCTTGCTTTCAACCCTTCGCACCTTGAAATTGTCAACCCCGTTGTCGAGGGTGCAGTCAAGGCGCGGCAAGTCCGTCGCAACGACAGAGATGGCTCACAGGTGCTCCCCATACTGGTACACGGCGATGCAGCATTCTCGGGCCAGGGAGTCATCATGGAGCCACTGAATCTCGCTCTTACCCGAGGCTACGGCACCGGAGGTACAGTGCACATCGTCATCAACAACCAGATCGGCTTCACTACCTCCGACCCCCGCGACAGCCGCTCAACGACCTACTGCACCGACGTTGTCAAAATGATCGAAGCACCCGTGCTCCATGTCAACGGCGACGACCCCGAAGCCGTTGTTCTTGCAACGCAGATGGCACTGGACTATCGTCAGGCATTTAAACGCGACGTCGTCATCGACATCATCTGTTTCCGCAAACTCGGCCATAATGAGCAGGACACACCCGCCATGACCCAGCCGCTCATGTACAAAAAGATCGACAAACACCCGGGCACTCGCAAACTTTATGCCGAAAAGCTTGAATCACAGAATGTCATCCCTGAAGAGTACGCCGATACACTCAGCAAACAGTTCCGTAAAGATCTTGACGAAGGCCGATACAGTACCAATCCCGTCCTCGTCAACAAAACCATCTTTACGTCCGAGCCCTCAGCACGCGGCAACGAGATTACCGAAACCGGCGTCCCGATGGCCGAACTCAAACGACTGGCAGAACGGATAACCAAAGTCCCCGACCAGTTCAAGCTGCACCCACTCGTTGAAAAGGTCATAAACGACCGCGCCCGCATGGGTCTGGGTGAGCAGCCTCTCGACTGGGGCATGGGTGAACACCTCGCCTTTGCTTCCCTCGTTGCCGGCGGCTACCCCATTCGGATCACCGGCCAGGACAGCGGCAGGGCAACCTTTTCCCATCGTCACGCTGTCCTGCACGACCAGAACCGAGAAAAATGGGATTCCGGCATTTACATACCGCTGCAGAATGTCACCGACAATCAGGCGCTCTTTACCATTATTGACTCAGTGCTCTCCGAAGAAGCTGTTCTTGGATTTGAGTATGGCTACTCCATCTCTGCCCCCGACACCCTCGTCATCTGGGAAGCGCAGTTCGGAGACTTTGCCAACGGAGCGCAGGTACTCATTGACCAGTTCATCACTTCCGGAGAGGTCAAATGGGGGCTTGCATCAGCCCTTACCCTCATGCTCCCCCATGGTTACGAAGGCCAGGGACCAGAACACTCTTCCGCGCGACCCGAGCGATTCCTGCAGCTCTGCGCCGAGAACAACATTCAGGTCTGCCAGCCAACCAATCCCGCCCAGATTTTTCACCTGCTGCGGCGCCAAATAACCACCATGATCCGTAAACCACTGATCATACTCACCCCGAAATCGCTGCTCCGCAACAAGGAGGCGGTCTCCCCGCTGGCCGATCTCGCTACAGGAAACTTCCAGAACATCATTCCGGATACAACAGCCTCTCAGAAAGAAGTCAAACGAATGATCGCCTGCTCCGGCAAGGTATACTACGACCTCATCAACCGCCGCAGCGAAAACACCGCCGAAAATGTGGCAATCATCCGTATTGAACAACTCTATCCTTTCCCTGCAGAGGAGTTTGCCGGCCAGCTCGCTCACTACCCCGCACTCAAGGAGATTGTCTGGTGCCAGGACGAACCAAAAAACCAGGGATACTGGCGTTTTCTCCAGCACTATATCATGAAAGCCATGACACCCGGCCAGCAGTTCGGCTACGCAGGCCGCCTTGCCTCAGCCTCAACCGCCTGCGGGTACGGCGCAACCCACGCCATAGAGCAAAAAGCACTGCTCGACCAGGCATTCGGCGAGTTCAGCGTTTTTTTCAACAAATAACCACCACCAATGGCCATCATCGATGTCACCATATCCCAACTCTCTGAGTCTGTTGCCGAAGCAACATTGCTCAACTGGAAAAAGAAACCAGGAGATACCGTCACTGAAGACGAAAACCTTTTCGAAATCGAAACCGACAAGGTAATCCTCGACGTTCCATCACCCGCAGACGGCATACTCTTTGAAATACTTGTCGGAGACGGAGGTACAGTCCTTGCCAACCAGGTACTCGCTCGCATTGACACCGAAGGCAAACCAGCGGCAGACTCGCCAGCGCCAGCAACACAAGAGGAGAGGAACACGGTCACTCAATTGCCCCAGCCGCCAGCCACCCAGGGTAACGGAGCCAGTGCCATGCCAGCAGCTGCAAAGCTTATGGCTGAGACAGGATTAAACGCTTCCCAGATAGTAGGAACGGGCAAAGAGGGCAGAATCACCAAAAGCGATGTTCTTGCTGCAATCGCAGCCGGAGCAGAACCAGCCTCTCCCATACCCCCTCCAGCGCCGAAGCTCAGGACAGTAGAGGCACACCTCGAAAATCCCCTGATAACCGAACGTCCCGAACAGCGCGTCCCCATGACCCGTCTCCGGGCACGCATTGCCGAACGGCTTCTGCAGTCACAAGCCACCAACGCCATCCTCACCACCTTCAACGAGGTCAACATGCAGGCTGTCATCGACCTGCGAACGCGCTACAAGGCAACCTTCGAAAAAGAGCATGGTGTCAGGCTCGGTATCGTCTCATTCTTTGTCAAAGCGACAGTGCACGCGCTGCGCAAATATCCCGTTCTGAACGCCTCCGTGGAAGGCAGAGACATCATCTACCACGGATACTTCGACATCGGCATAGCCGTCAGCTCTCCAAGAGGCCTTGTGGTCCCCATCCTCCGCAATGCCGACCAGATGAGTATAGCCGAAATCGAACGCAAAATCGCGGACTACACCACAAAGGCAAAACTCGGTACACTCTCCATAGAAGAACTCACTGGCGGCACCTTCTCCATCTCCAACGGAGGTGTCTTCGGCTCAATGCTCTCAACACCAATCATCAACCCTCCCCAATCGGCCATCCTCGGCATCCATGCCACAACCGAACGGGCAGTTGTCGAAAACAGCCAGATTGTTATACGACCCATGAACTATCTGGCCATGTCATACGACCACCGCATCATCGACGGAAAAGAAGCGGTTCTTGGCCTTCTTGCCATCAAGGATGCACTGGAAGACCCGACACGCCTCTTACTCGACCTATAACGCAAAGAACCCAAACCATGAACAGACAATTCGACATACTTGTAATCGGTGCTGGCCCGGGAGGCTACATTGCTGCAATCCGGGCCGCGCAACTCGGCTTCTCAGTAGCCTGCTGCGAATTCAGCTCTTACGACGATCCAACAGGCCAGCCCCGCCTAGGCGGCACCTGTCTCAACGCCGGTTGCATACCCCTCAAAGCGCTTGTCGCTTCGTCAGAGGTCTATGAAAAAGTATCACATCACCTCCAAAGCCATGGCATCAGCGTCAGTGGCGTCAGCATCGATATTGCACAAATGCAGAAGCGGGAAGAGGATATTGTCACCAGAATGACAGCTGGTATCCAATTTCTCTTCCGCAAAAACAAAATCACTCTTCTCAAGGGACGAGGATCATTTGCCGGAAAAACTGATGCTGGATACCGCATCATCATTACCGGCAGTGAGGAAGAAGAAGAGGTGCTCGCACAGAAAGTCATCATCGCCACCGGCTCAAAAGCCCGCCACATCCCCAACGTGAAGGTCGACAACCTCACCATCTGCGACAACGAAGGGGCCCTTAAATTCAGCGAAGCGCCAAAAAAACTTGGCGTTATCGGCGCTGGCGTCATCGGTCTTGAAGTAGGGTCAGTCTGGCGCAGACTCGGCGCAGAAGTCACCGTCCTCGAAGTCATGCCATCATTTTTAGGAGCCGCTGACGAAAGCATTGCTCGAGAAGCTTCAAAACTCTTCCATCAGCAGGGACTCCACATCAAACTTGGCGTCAGGATAGGGCAGGCAAAACAGAGTGCAGAGGGCATCAGCATAGAGTACACCGACGACCAGGGATCCAGTCACATCCTTGAATGCGACAAACTCATCGTCTCCGTAGGACGAACACCTAATACTGAAAACCTCAACCTCGAAACCATCGGCCTACAGATTGACGAACGCGGCTTCATTCCTGTCAACGACCACTGCGCAACTGCCGCACCCGGTGTCTACGCCATCGGAGATGTCGTCCGCGGTCCAATGCTCGCCCATAAGGCAGAAGATGAAGGAGTCATGGTAGCTGAACTCATTGCCGGCCAGAAACCCCACATCGACTACAACAGCATGCCCTGGGTCATCTACACCACCCCCGAAATAGCCTGGGTAGGTAAAACTGAACAGCAGCTCCGCCAGGAAGGCAGGGACTACAAAACCGGCCAGTTCCCCTTTGCCGCCAACGGTCGAGCACTCGGACTCGGCGACGCCGAAGGATTCGTAAAAATGCTTGCCGACGCCAAAAACGACGAAATCCTCGGCATCCACATCATAGGAGTAAGCGCCTCCGATCTCATCGCGGAAGGAGCCCTCGCCATGGAGTTCAAAGCCTCATCCGAAGATATCGCCCGTACCTGCCACCCTCACCCAAGCCTTTCCGAAGTGGTACGCGAAGCCGCCCTCGCCATAGAAAAACGCTCCCTCAACATGTAAAAAAGGTAGCAGCAAATCCTCGGCAGCGACCATCCCGCCTGTGTCATCCCGAGGATTTCCGAGGGTTCTGTCAAAATACGCTTTGACCCTTCGATGTAACACCAATAATAAAACAGGAGATGACCGATGGACTTGACAACACCCTATGCATTTGGGAAAACAGTGGATATGCCCTTTGCTGATGCTCAGCAGAAGGTGCGTGAAGAACTGGCAAAGGAAGGATTCGGTGTGCTCACAGAAATCGATATGAGTAAAATATTTGCCGCGAAACTGCAGAGGGAGTTCAGAGATTACATCATTCTCGGTGCCTGTAATCCAACTATCGCCTATGAAGCAATAAGCGGGGAAATAAATCTTGGGATACTGCTGCCCTGTAATGTTGTGATTTATACCAGGGATGACGGGAAAACTGCCGTCATGTTCATGGACCCGATAGCAAGGTTTTCCGCCATAGGAAACCCTGATTTGGAGGAGTTCGGCATACAAGTCACACAAAAGCTTGAGCGTGTACTGGATACGCTTTAGCGCTCAACGCAATATTGCTCTCCAAATTTACTGCTTTTTACACGGTAAACTTTTTGAGAAAGATTCTTGTTGTTTTCTTGCAAACGGTTTGCTTGAGACTGATCCTTTTTTTATGTAAACGCATGATGTTTATTTTTACAATTTCCTTAATACATAAGATGTTAACGCTATGATACCCCTGCAAAAACTTACCAAACCGTTTGTATTCCTCCTCGTTCTTGCTGTCACCTCATTGAACTGGGGATGCGAGTCATCTTCCAATGCAGGACGCGGTGCAGGTATTGGTGCTGCCGGAGGTGGCATTATCGTAGGAATTATCGGAAGCAGACACGGTAATTTCGTTCAGGGTGCGCTTATTGGTGCTGTTATAGGCGGTGCGGGAGGAGCGCTTATTGGTGATTATATGGACAAACAGGCTGCTGAAATCGGTCATGATATCAAAGGAGCAAGAGTTGTCCGTGAAGGTGAAGGAATCAGGGTAATATTTGATTCCGGTATCCTTTTTTCAACTGGCTCTGCAAC
>Ga0073936_10007381_pt1 | contig 14211 bp, 17 predicted proteins | sample AliMusrvi5mmetaG_FD_87041 | JGI IMG/M metagenome (GOLD analysis project Ga0073936, IMG submission 87041) | Freshwater lake bacterial and archeal communities from Alinen Mustajarvi, Finland, to study Microbial Dark Matter (Phase II) - Alinen... | ecosystem: Environmental > Aquatic > Freshwater >... | reverse complement strand
ATATATATATATATATATAGTAGTATATTGATAATATTAATAATAGTATAGTGTATAATAATATAGTAGAAGTAGAGAATACATTAAAGGAAGGTAGGTTAGAGATTTGTGAAATATAGTGTGCCTATACTAAAAATTTAAAAATTCATATTTATTTATATTCATTGATAGTTAATAAAACTATACTTTGGATATTTTGCAATCGTTGCAAATTTAAGCGCATATATCTGTTATCATTTAAGCGCATATACCTATTAGTTGCGAAGGCTATATTGAGGGAGATAAGATAGTAAAGAAGTTCGTTGTGAAACAGCCTTTGGAGAGATTAGTGAAGGTATTTAATAGTTTAGTAGTGGAAAGTTAATAGGCTAGTAGGATGGTTGGGAATATGATGGTTGAGAATATTTTTAGACACAAAAAAGCCGCATAATCTATCTTACGATAAACTATGCGGCTTGGCTTGGCTTGTTATTCCTCTTCCATTTCCTCTTCATTCACTTCATTCACTTCAGGTGAATGGTATGTATCCTTAAGGATGTTCTTCGCTATTTGAAGAACCTCATGCTCTTCAAGGTTGGCCGTTAATGCCGACTTGAATGCCTCGCGCAAGCGGGAGGCGAGCGTGACGGCAGGGGCGTCTTTCTTTCCCCCTCTGTTTTCGCCTGAATCGGAGAGTTTGATCAACTCTCCTTTGGCGTTCACTTTGGCGTTTCCTCTCAGGATTGAGAGTTCATCCTGAACTCGTAGCTTGAGACCGGCCTTCTCTGCATTGACCTTTGAAGATTCGACAACTTTTGTCGGGGTATAATAGGCGTACGTGAGGACATTTGATCTATCTCTTGAATTGGCAAACATCGCCTTCTTCAAGTCTTCGCCTTTTAGGTCCTCATGGGTTGTTAGGTAATCTTCGAAGGCTTGCTTTAAGGCCGCTTGGCCTTTCTCCCTTTCGGAGAATTCAGCCTTAAGGCCTTCGCCTAGTGTCTTCCAAGATACCTGCTCGGCACGTTGCGCAATTGCTACGCCCGAACGCGCCCTAAACGTGGCCGAAACTAGGCCAGTGAGTTTTGCAGAGATTTTAATGACTTCAGCTTCAGCGGCTTCAACGGCGGTTTTAACTGAAGTGACTGATTTGGTGGATACTTTAGACATATTGGTAGTATTGTTTTGTTTGTAGTTTTGCAGTTTTGTGCGCTCTCATTGTGAGAGTTTGCACTAGTTGCAAATTTGCCAGATGCACGAAGGGTTAGCTCCGCGTAGTCATCTGCAAATTTTAGCTATTCAGATTTCAAAGAACAAAGCGTGGATCAATCCGGCTAATTGAGAGGAATCTATCACTCTCCCTTTCAGAACGCAAGATTTATTTTCGAGAATCTTTTGTGATAGATGTAAAAGGCTGAATACGAGAGAGAAAGAGAGTGTGAAAGAGAGTGAAATTTTTGCAACAATTGCAAAAAGAGGGATTGAGAGGGATTAAATGGATGCCAGAGGAACAAAGGCAGGCATGGCAGAGGGCCGAACCTCTATTCATTGGGGCGAGACTGTCATTCATTGGGTCGAGACCGCTATTCATTGGGTGAAACTGCTATTCATTGGGTTAAACCGGAGCTCCAACCTCTCACAAACGCTGCATATAGTGGCGTAATACACTATGCACTCAACCTATCATCCATCCCTTTCAGACTCCTAACACATCAAGCGGATGAGAGAGCATAGCAACATATAGTATTGTTGATAGCATAGCAATACAGGATGCCTCACGTGCGCGTGCGCGTGTATCTATATAGCAGTAGCATAGTGTCGTTAGTAGGTGGCTTGTCTCCTCCCCCACTTCTCCCCCGCGTGCCCCTATTTAATCTATCTCCAGCACGACTGGCGAAAAATCAAGTTTAGTGGATGGCGACTGGCGAAAATCATCGTATTGATTTCGACTTAGGCCACCCGGTCTTTTTACTAACCTCCTTGACATTCCTCAATAATTTTGCAATGATTGCAAATCATGAAAACAAAAGCACTCTCCATTGGCGACATCGTCCACTTCCATCCTACTGTCAAAGCACGACAGGCTGCTATCATCACCGAGATTCATCCTCTCGCAGAGAGCGCATCTCGCCCACATGTGAATCTAATAGTTCTCGCGCCTGAGACGAACACCAAGGATCGCGGGGTGGCATGGGCAACTCCACAGACCTGCATTAAGCCGCTCGATCTTGATCCGTCTGAATCCCTAGACGGCAAGCAGAAGAACTTCTGGGCCTTCAAAGATGAATTCGAAATCCAGACGCCACCGGACAAAACCAACTCGCAATTGAAAGGAAGTGAATCCAATGCACTCAACACCTCCAACGATAGTATTTACGGAGAGGACTGATCTCCGCCATCTGCATTTTGCAATGATTGCAACTCGAAGCTCCGGAGATGAGGACACGATCAGGGTAGAATATCTACCATCCCTTTCAGAACAAGACCACGGAAAGCTTGCTGCCTAGTTAGAAGCCGCGTAGTGTCGGTGACTATCAAAGTGGCGCAACCCTTCAACGTATGAAAACAGCAGAAACCAAAAGTGATTGGATGACCAATCCTCCGAATACGTTGGAGGGAAAGCTTCTCCTATTGAAGGAGCGTTCCTCTGCATTGAAGTCCCCCACTCATGAGGGCACACTGCTTCGTCGCATTCTCCAAGAGGTAGAACGTGAATTTGAAATCATCCATCAACAAGCTAGGAACAATAACCCCTTAGCCTTTTTCAAACCTTCCTATGAACAGGCCCTCCTTCTCAATGCTTGGGTATATGGCATCAGTTTTCTTCTTATCTTCACAGCCAATCGAATTGGAAAGACTGCTGCCTCCATTGTGGATAAGCTCTTGTGGATCTTTCCCAACGATCCGAAGTGGCCCATGTTCACCCCTTACATTGATCATATCGGCAGGAAAGTCAACCTCCTCCCCCGCCCGCACATAGATACAAGAAAGCGGATACAATATGCGCTCAGGATAATACCGGAGGAGTTCAAACCGAACCCACGCGAATCTATCTTTCATCCACAGAACGAATCATATTTGCAATGGTTGCAAACTAAGCTCCCCACCAATTCCCTCAGTGGCGAATTTCCTAATGCACCTTGGCCCCGTGGTGGAGTAATCTGGCAGGGCGCACAGGATCATGATGCACACAAGAAGATGATCTTTCCGGAATGGCACAAGTGGATTCCTTCAAAGAGCATTCTTCGATACTCACCAGACGATAAGGAACTAACCTTTGAAGTTCAGTCAGGCACACGGAAGATCACATGGGAGGTTTACGGAAAGTCCTACGAGACTAAAGATACGAAGTGGGCATCCGGTGCAGTTGATATGATTGGATTGACTGAGGGTGTTCCTCAGCGAATCTTCAACGAAGTTAAACTGCGGTTCAAGGATCCCGGCGTGGGGTCGTGGGATTATACACCTTATGAAGCTACTAACTTGCCGGGTGCGGGGAAACTCGCAAGGGACGTTTATACAGGCAAGGAGAAATTGCCATTGTCGCCTTTTGTGTTTACTGAGTTCAGTATCCGTAATGCCCCACAGCACATTGTCTCGAAAGAAAAGAGAGAGGAAATTATATCATCCTTCGAGAACCTCCCCGAAGGTAAGGCTCGTATTGATGGTCAGTTTTTCGCAACGTCTAGCCTTGTCTTATCAAATCTAAATCGTGAAATCAATTGTTTAACTTGGAGTAAAGATGACCTATTCAAACGCTATCCAAACGCCCGACTCTACCGTGGACTCGATCCGGGGATCGACCATCCTACGGCTTGCGTGTGGGCCGCACTTCTACCATCGAACGTGTGGGTTGTTTACCGCATCCTGTCTGAAAGGGGGTTGTCAATCGCGCAGCGTTGCAAACGTATTATCGAATTGTCAGGGAACACCGTTTCGCAAAAGCGTTATGGGTCAGGGGAGAACGATCACTACCTAGTTGAAACTCATGGCAACCCGAAATCAGAAATCATTACGCAGACCTTCTGTGATTATCATACGTTCAAGGTTGATGAGACTACGGGGAGATCATACGCGCATCATTATACAATCAATGGGTTGGTCATCACAGAGTCGACCCATGTTTCTCCGGTTCAACGCACACAGCTTGTGGATCAAGCTTTACTTACCGCGCCTTATTCGCCCCATCCCGAAACCCACATCACCCCTTCTCCCAAGCTGTTTTTCCTCATCAATGAATTTGGCGTCGCTGAGTTTATTGAGAAGATGGAAAACTACTACTGGCCGAAGAAACTATCAGGAGAAGATAGGGGTGCGCCGAAAGATACGCTTCCTGATCACGACGACGACGAATTAGATGGAGTCGGATACCTAGTTGGTTCTCCGGTTCGCTGGACAAACCACGGCCCATCTGCTAGGCTATCTCAAGATTCGGAGGCGGAGTTCAGTGTCGCAAAGATAGCCGCTGACATTCATTCCATACAGGGACAGACAAGTCATTTTGCAACTGTTGCAAAGGGCGTGGATGTTCCCTCTGTTGCTGTCTTCGGGGAGGACAGTGATGATGAAGATGATGACGAGTTGTTCGACGAAATGAGTTAAGCCCATTCAATCCATCCCTTTCAGAAACCATACTTATGTTACCAGTTGTTCCGAGCACGATGAGCACAATGTTAGCGCAGCAGCCTAACAACATTACAATGTATCCCTTCCCCCGCAACATCGCGGCGGATCTCGATAAAGATCCTAAGACGGGTCAGCAAGATCCGGGCATGAAACTCTCAAGGGAGATCTTTCAATGGATGCTTCAGAACTATATCTGGCCTCAGATGTGGGAACGTCAACCTTACGAGAAACAATGGGATGAGCTACTTGATATGGCGCGTGCAACTTGGGAGTTTGATAAACTTGATCTTGATCCTAAAAGTCGCGCAGCGAAATCTGAAAAGCTCAAACGCGCGCAAGGTCAGGCTAAGAAGCTTGATGAAAAAGTTCGAGTGTCGGATACAATCGTATTTGATGCGGTTGATCGCTTGACGAATATCAATCACTTCGTTTCATTTAAGGAACAACTTCCTGTTCAGTTTCAAGTTCCACCTGATGTTGTTCTGACAAATGAGAACAAGGTTTATTCTCCAACTCAGGATCTTGTTAAGTCAGCCAATGCTTTCCTGCGTTGGAATTCTGAGCAGGAAGATGTATTCCGTAACCATTTGATTGCGGCTCGTCATCATTATACTTATGGTTGCTCATTCGCATGTTCAGAGTTTGAACAGAAGATTGAACCGATCATGCGTCGGCAACCCGATGGAACCTTTCAAGAAGTTCCCGAGTTGATTCGTTGTGCGACAACCTTTGAGCCGATCTCCATTCGTAAACTCTGGCTGAACTATCGGCTGAATGTTTACAAGATGGACTATCAGCCATGCCCATTCTTCTTTGAGGAGATGCCACGTTTTGCAACGCTTGCAAATCCTTACGATGCGATTCAGAACTATACAGGGTTCGTCAACCTCGACAAATTACAGAGGGGACAGTATCTCTTCTCGTCGCAGGAAACAGAATCGCACGCTCATGCGTTGAAGCAATTCAACCCTGACATCTCGTTGACTCAGATTGCAAAGCCTGAGTATAACGTAGAGCTTTTGTGGACGTTCTATCCAATGCTTCCGCTCCGCGTTGAAGCCGATGGAACTTATACGTTCGATGCCGATGGGTCAAAGGGTGTGCCGATGAAACGGTATATCATGCAGACCTTTGGCACGAACATTACAACTGGAACGCAAACGATTGTTCGTCTGCAAACTAACTACTATCCTCATGGATGCTTACCACTTTACGGCAGTTCTCATATTCCTGATCTTGATTCGGGAGCTTATTCACCTGCTATCGGCACGATTCTAAAGAATCATTACATTCAGATCTCGACTGCACTTACTCAGTTCTTGGAGAACAAGGATTGGATTAACGATCCTCCAACTGAATTCATTATTGGTTCTCCCGCACTTGGGAAAGAGGTCAACAAGAAAGGTGTTCAATATGAAGTCAACTCCCCTTCTGATGTTAAACGACGCGAGCCGCACGATGGAACTCAGACAACTATGGAGTTTGTCAAAGTTCAAAGGGATCAGGCACAGGTCAGTTCCAAAGCGGTTGACGCTCTCATGGGAAAAGCGATGGGTGCTCGAACTTCGGCGACAGAGGCAAGCAACATCTTTCAAACTTCGATGTCTGGTGTTACTGTCGATATTAATATCTTCAACCACGACATTATGGGTGGCTACGCGCAACGTGTTTGGGAATATACCGGACTATGGGTTGATCCTGATATTCTTCGCGCAATTACTGGTCAATTTGGTTACGTTATCAAACCTGAAGATTTGGTTCTTCGATTGGGTCTGAAGTGGGATGCAGGTTCAACTTATGTTGAATCTATTGTGCGTCAAGGAAATCTTCGATACCTCTTGGAGTCTGCGAAGTTCAGTCCTGTAATTAATCAAGCTCCTCTATGGAGAATGTTACTTGAGGAATGGAAGTTCGCGGATATTGATAAGGTTATCAATGACTCCGGCTTTGATGAAGAAGTTAAGAAATCGACAGAGCAAGCTATTCTAACTTACATGGGTCGCCCGGTGATGATCAATCCTGATCAACTCCATCAGGTATCCATTCAAGTTAAGACAAGCTTCCTTGAAGATCGTAATTCATATTGGAATACCAAGCCGGAGTATGCGATCAATCAGAGACTTCTGGTTGAACAGATTCAGTTACATCAGACTTACTTACAGATTCAAATGGCGCAACAGCAAGCAGACATGATGGCACAGAATGAAGCCGCAGGTTTGCAATCGTTGCAAAGTGAAAAGAACGCCAGAGATCATAAGGACGCACAGGCAGCACAGCAAGCTGTCTCACCGAAAGGTAACGCTCCTACGACCGCTGGACAGGTAGCACAACAAGGTTAATTGAAAGGGAGATATGGATCTATCACACTACGCCATATCAAAAGATGTTAGATCGTCATTAAGAGAAATCCCCGTAAATGACTTACGGACATTTTTCGAATCCATACGCCAAGTGGAGTATAAAAAACTTCCATCTGTTTCGAAAGACGACTTGACAGGTCATCAGGCGCGTGTTAATATGATAACAGTAATTGAGAGTATCTTGATTGCTGTTTCAAGCCCAAGAAAATAAGCATGAAACTAAACAGAGGATTCCTCTGCCGGTTGTTCCTAATCCCTGATGGTGTTGCTCCTAGCGGCAATGCTTCTCAGCAATCACAACAATCCGCAGATCAACCAGCCGACCCGTTTGCCAATATTGATTTCGACATGCTCGATGAATCGACGCGTGCGAAATTAACATCTGCCAAGGAACAGTTTGCAACCATCGCAAAAGCCGTTTCGCAAAAGGATCAAGAACTTGCAACTGCACGTGGTGCTCAGAGTGAAGCGGATCGCCGCCTTGCCGAGTTTCAGCGTGGTCAGCAACAGCAAGTGCAGACTCAACCACTGACTCTTGAACAAGAGATCACTCAAGAATATATCGAGCAAGGTCTTGAACCTGAAGCCGCCAAGCGTGCCGCTAAGATTCAAGCCAAGGTTCTCGGTAAGTTTGAGAGTCGTTTCAAATCCGAGATCGGTCGCGATCTGCAACCAATGGCGCAGTCCGTTGGTATTCAACAAGCCGCCGCTGCATTTGCCGAAGCACAACAGTCCGACCGGATTGGCGCTATGGAGATTCCAGAAGTGGCTCAAAAGGTTTGGGAGACTGCACAAGGTATGGCCTCAAATGGTCAGATTGTTTCAAAGCAGATCCTCGCCAATCTGAAAGGGATTTACTACACAGAGCATTTGGAAGCAGGAGGAAAGCAAGCCGTGGCACAACCGCAACAGAATCAAGGACAGCAACATCAAGGAACTCGGTTCACGTTCCCCGGCGCTGGTTCCTTCGCGCAACGTCAACCACAGCCAACGCAGCAGCGTGGATATGGGTCCCTTGATCCAGAGACACAAGCGGCTTTGGATGCAACACTTCAATCGGCCAACTGGCCTAAGAAGAAAAACTAAGGAAACACTACCATGGCTAAAATTCTTAAAGCTCCAGAAGGTCTTCGGTTCAGCGAGTCAGCAAAGGGCAAAGCACCATCAGCAGGTGTCTTTGAACTTCCCCCTGACTTCCCCGCAGAAAAATTTGCAAGCAGTTACGTCAAGAAAGGCAACGACGTTAAGGCAGCAGAACAAGACGAACAAGTCGTCGGCACACAATTCATCGCAGACGGATGGAAGGTGTGGAAACGCGCAGACGGAACTTACCATCAGGTGACAATCTCTTCAGGGACTTACATTCTGATGCACCGTCCTCGCCATGTTCAATTGGAGATTAACCGTGCATACGGTAATCTCTCAAGAGAACGAATGCAGTCTGAACAACGCGGTGAAACCATTGCAGGATCTACCAACAGCGATTCCGGTATGCTGAGTGCAGATCGCCTTCCTAAAGAACGCGATTTGGAACCAGACTTGGATGGCGAAGAGGAGGCTGTGATGCACTGTTCATAGCGAATCAATAAGATAACTTTGCAACAATTGCAAAGCTATCCAACCCAACCTTAGTGAAAGAAAAATACCTATATGGCATTGCAGACTAATATCTTCATGCCTTCCATTTATCAGGAAGGTGCGAACAACATGGCCACTCAAAAGGGGCCAATCACTGACGGATCGAATTCGTTTGCCGCAAGCGCACTCGTTGTAGTAACTTCGGCTGCCCTCGTTCTCGTCGCAACTGCTGGAACCGCAATCTACGGCTTATGCCCTGATGCGTCCAAGCTCTCCACTGACACTCCTCCGGTCGCTCTCTTTGGAGAGAATCATTACCCGTTCGATCTTAAAGGTCGGACGTTGGCGATGAACGTGACTGACGGAACTGTCGCGCATATCGGAACTTCTTCGGACGGCTCTTGGACTTCATTGTCCTTGGCAGTCGGACAGCAGTTCGGTATCGTGACTCCAACCACTGGAATCTACACCGGCTATCAACTGATCGATCAATCGAATACAACTCAGAAGTTATTTACGATTGTCGGTCTGCATCCTTCCTCGGCTGCCTCGGACATCAACCCGTTGGTGCTGGTCAAGGTGCTCGACGCCGCTCTCCAATCATAATCAACTTGCAACCATTGCAAAAACTTAGTTAAGAAATAACAATATGGCCGTAGTAGTTGAACAATACGTCGAACATTTCGACCGCAACTTTGACGAAATCAAAGAGGAAATGTATCAGCAAATTCCAAAAGAATTTCCGACCTTCCTTAAGACTGAGCAGACTCAGCGTGCGTTCGTCAAGAAGAGTTACATGGGTGGACTCGGACTTCCTCAGAAGAACCGGGATCTGCAAAACATTCCGTTCGATCAGGCTCCTCAAGGCCCGACCGCTTTCTACCAGCCGGTAAATTATCGGCTCGGTTATCAGATCGAGCGGCAGACCATTGAAGACGAATTGTGGGGACTGCTTGGCAGCCGCCCTCGTTCGATGCTGCAAGGTGCTGCAATCCTGATGGACATGGTTGGCACTGACATCTTGAACAATGGTTTCGTTCTTCAGAAGTATGACTTCGGTGGTCTGCCTCTGTTCGCCACGAACCATCTGCGCGAAGACAAAGCTGCGACATGGGGTAACTTGATCAACAGCAATCTGCCGATCACTGTTGAGACTGTGTTTAACGCGATCGTCAATCTGCTCTATAACTTGAAGGATAGCCGTGGCTTTCCGATTGCCTATCAGGGCGTGATCAACCTCTATGTCCCTTCAATCAATCCGACCCTCTGGCGTCAAGCGATTGAAGTGGAAAAGAGCGTGATGAACCCCGGCACTTCCGACAACCGGATCAACGCTTTGCTCCAGAAGTTCTCGATCGTCGTGCAGCCTTTGCGCTTCTTGACGAACACGGCTCACTGGTTCATTGGTTGGGAACCTTCGGCTCCCTCATACGGGTTGACCATGGTGGTGAGAACTAATCCCGAGATCAGTTCTCTGAGACCTTTCAACGATAACCCTGATGCTTGGTTCTCTCGTCTGCGTATGCGCTTTGTCGCTGGTTACGAGAACAAACGTGGCGTCGGTGCTGTCGGTGCGTAAAGACTGGTGGTGATGTAGTGGGAGTAGCTGACCGCTTATAAACGTAATCAGCTACTCCTTCTTTTTGCAACTGTTGCAAATTCGGTGCTACTAATCCACCATCCCTTTCAGAAACCAAGAAAGAAATTATGGGCGAAATTCATTCACAAGGTAAGATTTATCCAACTCGCTTGGGTCAGGAAAATGTTCTGCACAGTGTTCCCGTCAACTTCAATGACACCGGCGTTGCTTCAGGCATCCTCTGCCTCACGGTAGATGCACTTGAAAAGCCAACTGTTGTTGAAGTTCAAGTAATCGTCACTACAGCTTTCAATGCTGGAACTACGAATGTCTTGCTCGTCGGCACTACTGCTGGAGGTAACGACATCCTTGCTGCTTCGGATATTACTGAAGCCACTCCGGGATTCTATCCCTCCAATGGTGGAGCAAGACAAATCCTCGTAACCGTGGACACTCCGATCTATGTGACTTACACATATACCGGAACTGCTCCTACAACTGGTCAGGCTTTTATTGTTATCAACGTCTTCGGACTTGAAACGATTCCAGCCACCGCAACTTAACTGATCGTCCCACTTTGCATTCATTGCAAGGTGGGACTTTCCCCTTCCTACTTACTCTTTATATGTCTGAACATAAAATTCTTGATTCCTCTAACGCAGCAATTGACGTTGAGAATCTTTTCGGTCAGTCACTCCCCGGTCAAACAATGCACGGCCTTCCGCTTGGAACGGCTGATGGAACTACTACAGGTGAGATTGTTTTAAAGACAAAACTTGTCGGAACTTCAATCCCTGCACCTGTCGGAGTTCAAAGGACTTTGGCAATCTCAAGTGTCACATCAAGTGGAACAGTCGCAGCAGGCGCAAAAGATGTTGAATTCATCTTCTCGCCTGACTTTGTTGGAACAGTTCTCACTGTCGCTTTTACTGGCGCTGCTGATACGTCTGTGCGCTTCTCTGCGCCAAGCACTGATACTCTCGGAGCAATTGCTTACACGAGAACTGCTGGAACAATTCGAATTAAAACTATTATTTAACCATCCATGAAACTTAAATTATATCTTTTCATTGCAGCACTCCTTTCCCTTTCAGTTTTTGCAACCATTGCAAAAGCTCAATATGTTGGAAGGCCAACCGCTGCATCCATTCAATCCGGCACAACAGGAACTGGTGTTATTGTCCAGACGGGAACTGGTGGAGCGTTCAGTTCTGCTGCGTTTCACCCTGCCTCGGATTTTGTGTCTGCCGGTGTCGCTCCTTTGGTATTGGACATTACGTTCAGTGGTGGTGGAGGGGCGCAGACTTTCCCAAGTGATGGATCGGTTCCGCTGATTTACGACACGGTCAGAACGGATACTTTTAGCGCTTACAACACCAGCACGGGAGGGGTCACTCTGACAGCAGGGACTTATCTCATATCAGTTCTCGATCTGATTAATGGGGATGGATCTTACCCTTATTTTATTGGGGTAATTGCTTTCCGTACGGTGTGGTATCAACCCGCGACATCCCTCGGTATGTATATCCCCTTTCCAGCGGCGGGGAATGGTTCTTACCTAAACTCCTCGTTGTCTATTATCACGATCGCATCCACAGGGACGTGGTATTTTTTCGTCTCCTGTTCCAATCCATCGACTGCTGCTTGCACCAGTTACATGAGCGATTACAACCCGACCGATGTCGAGTCCTGCCATAGCATCCAAATTTACAAATTAAAATGAAATCTCTTCTAATCTACGTCTTCTCTCTAATCCTCACCTGTTTCGCTAATGCGAATATTGTTGGATACGCGATCGTTTCCGGCTCTGGAGGTAATCCTATCACTTACCCTATCCAAGAACTCACTCCTCCCCCTACGGGAGTGGTGTTTATCAGCGGGAGCGCTGTTCCTACGGTGGATCAATGCGGGCTGGCACTTGCTAAGTCGGCGCAACTTAAATCGGTGCAATCGCAATACAACGCCGTGATTGCAGCAGGGATCACGGTAACGAGTGGCTCGCTAGTAATCATACTGGCGGCTTCTGAGTCTGATCGGAATGCATTTAATCAGCTTATCAATCTGCTCGCAACCGTTCCAATGCCTCCAAGCATTACCATTGCGGACATCAACGGTAATCAGGTGGCTGTCCCTGTAACGCAGATTTACGACATCCTTGGAAAATACGGCGCACAGGTAGTCGGTTTGTGGAGCAATCTCGCTACCGCGAAGGCGTCTATTAGGGCGGCTCAGACCGTAGAGGCAGTAGCCGCTATTTCATTGCAGCATCCAACCGGAGTCTAATGTGTAAGAAAACGATCATCCTTTATTCGCGTCAGCAATCGGTTTATCTATTTATGATCTATACAATTAAATCTTAACTATGTGGATACACCATCAACTTTGGAGAGGATTCCTATCTCTCTCCTTTCCTGCTGCTGGCGTTACCATCGCTCGACTCCTTGAGATTAAACCCTACCTTGAATTTCTTTCTTTGGTAATCGGTATCACAGGAGGTCTGCTCATGATTGCAAGTCTCCTCCATCATTGGAACGATAAGAAGTGAACAATCAAACAATTTGCAATGATTGCAAAAACAAACAAAGAAACTGAAAGGAAAACATTATGTCAAAACTCACAGACTGGATTCACACTAAAGAACTCGAAGCAGTTGGTATCACCAAGGAGATTTGGGCTTGGCTTGGGCCTCAGCTTAAATCTGGTTTTACCGCTGCTGTCGTTGCCGCTGAACCAATCGTTCTGCCAATCGTATTCGGACTCGCAGCAGACCCAACCAAATCAGGAGTTCAGAAAGCCCAAGCAGCTCTCAATACTGCAAAGCCTCAACTTATTGCCGCAGGACTCAGCGCTGAAACCAACGTCATCAACGCTGCTATCGCAGCAGCGGTGGCCAAGCTACCTCAGCCAACAACTTCGGTCGCATCAGCAGCTCCAACAGTGGTGGGTAGCTAACCCACCTGAAAAGACGTTTTTGCAACTATTGCAAAACCCAACTCCCCTTTCAGTAATCCAGACGCTGCATTTAACTTTCTCTGCGGAGATTAACAAGGCACGTCTGGATTCTGAAGGTCGTCCCGAAATTATAATTTGGTTAAAAGGCCACAGTCCATGAAAGAATTTCTCCTACTTCTCTCCTGCCTCTCCTGCTTTGCAACGATTGCAAACGCACAGATTCCCCACGTCATTCCCCTTAAGGGAGTCCTAATCGATTGGAATGCAGATTGGACTACAGGTTTAGGAGGATACATCCGCACTGACAACAATGGCGGTCATATTAATACGAGTAGCTCTGGTGGATATATCCATACACAAGATGTGGGCGGTAATATCTCAACTGCGCACCATGGCGGATATATCGGAACAAACTACAATGGCGGAGCTATTAACACATCAAATACTGGTGGAGGTATTTTTACTAATAACGGAGGCGGAACGGTCAATACTTCAAGCAGTGGAGCTGGTATTATAACGAGCGGATATGCCCCAAAGAACGGAGACTCACTGATATTTAATGTGGGTAATTTCCTACCACAAGCGACTTCTTCAATCATTATTTGCACTGGATCTACGCAGACTTTTACTTCAGGGACTACTTTAAATTTTTCAATAGTAATAAAGGATGTAAGAAGTAATTGGAATACTTCAACCAGTCGATTAACTCCCTCGGCTGGATATTATAACTTAATCTTTTCTCTTTATGCTGTTTCTAACCAGCAGCAAGTTTCATTAAGAAAGAATGGATCTACCTATAGATACTTCCAAGCTACGACAAGTGATACAACTATAAATCAAAGTTGGTCAATTTCCATTTACGCTAACGGCACGGACTACTTCGATATTTACATTAATCCTATTAGTTCGACAGAGAATGTTTATGCAGGAAATTATCTAACTACCTACGGAACATTCTTAACAGTTATCCCCATACAATGAATCTAAATTCTCTTATCACTTGGCTTTTAACCTCGTCGTTCTGGCAGCGTAAACTTACTGCTGCCGTTGCAGTATTTACAGTTAAGTTCTTCGGAGCTGGCCCTGATACAGTTACAAAAACTGCTGCTATTGTTTATCTAATTGACTCAATAATCT
>Ga0073936_10007378_pt1 | contig 14217 bp, 6 predicted proteins | sample AliMusrvi5mmetaG_FD_87041 | JGI IMG/M metagenome (GOLD analysis project Ga0073936, IMG submission 87041) | Freshwater lake bacterial and archeal communities from Alinen Mustajarvi, Finland, to study Microbial Dark Matter (Phase II) - Alinen... | ecosystem: Environmental > Aquatic > Freshwater >... | reverse complement strand
GCCTTTGAGCACTACCTGCCAACCGCGATGGCCCTGGGCGCACGCACCGGTCCGCTGATCCATTTCGCCGAGACGCATGACAACAGCCGACTTGCTGCGCAGGGCGAAACCCACGCGCGCCTGCGCACCGCGCTGGCGGCGCTGGTGTCGCAGCAGGGTGGCTTCGGCGTGGCCAACGGCGTAGAGTGGTTTGCCACGGAGAAAATCGACGTCCACGGCGCCTCCGCGCTCAACTGGGGCGCCGCGCGCAACCAGGTCCGCGAAATCTCGCGCCTCAACGCGCTCCTCGCACTGCACCCGGCGTTTGCGGCCGGCGCGGCCGTGCGCCTCGTGCAGGAAGGGACGGGGAATTCGCTGGCCATCCTGCGCGGCCAGCCCGGCGGAGCAAATCTGCTGATCCTCGCCAACCTAGATGACGCGCACCGCCAGCCGGTCCAGTGGCCGGAGGCGGCCTTCCCCTCACGACAGGCCTGGGATCTGCTTTCCGGTGCCGAATGCCACCTCGATGCAACGCGGCGTCTCGAGCTGACGCCAGGCCAGGTATTCTGCCTCACGGCCGACGCGGCCGAACTTTCGGCGCTGGAGCAGGCGCTGCGCCAGCCGGCGCGCGAGCCCGACTCGATTGTCCGCCGTCGCCGCAACCTGCTCGCCCTGCGAGTGCAGCGCTGGCTGACGGGCGCGGACACGCTGCCAGCCGGCGAACCCGATGCCTTCGGCGAAGCCATGGCGCGCGATCCGCTGGCGTTCACGGCCGTCGCCGCTGCCGGCGCGATGCCGCGCGCCGTGGTCTGGGAGTGGCCCATGGACGCGCGCCGCGAGGTTTGCGTGCCGCCGGGTTTTCTGCTGCTGATCCGCGCGCCGCATGCGTTCCGCGCGCAGCTGCTGGAAGGCGAATGCGTGCAGGCGTCCGACGAAAGCCTTCCGGCTGCCGCGGCCGGCGCGCCGTTTACGCTGCTGCCCGTGCCGGCGGCAACGCAGCAGCATCGGCGTCTGACCCTGACGCTGCGCGTCTTTGCGCCGGACGGCGTGCAATCCACCGCTGCCGACATTCTGGCGCTGGCGCCGGGCGAGGTTGTACACGCGCCGACGCGCTTTCGCGGCCGCGAGATCCGAGCTGACCACGACACCTGCGCTGTGCTGGGCAACGGCCGTGGCGCCGCAGCCCAGGTGCGCGCCAAATGGGGCGACATCCGCAGCCAGTACGACGCCCTGCTGGCGGTCAATCCCGATCCGCGCGTCCCCGTGGACCGCCGTGTTTTCTTCACCCGCTGCCGCGCCTGGCTGCGCCACAACGGCTACTCGCATGCCATCGACGCCACCTGCCTCGACGCGTTTGAAGCCGATCCCGCCGGCCGTTCCGCGGCCTGGCGCTTCCAGGTTCCCACCGGCGTGGGACAATGGGTGTCGCTGACCTTTCGCCTGAGCCTGGCGCGCGGCCGCAACCGCCTGCGGCTGGCTATTGCGCGCGAAGCGGCGAAGGACGGCTTGGCCGACACCACGGCCGTGCAGATCGTGTTGCGGCCGGACATCGAATGGCGCGGCTTCCACGGCAAGACCAAAGCCTACACCGGACCTGAGACGCGCTGGCCCGCCGCGATCCGGGCCGAGTCGCACGGCTTCACGTTCCGCCCCGAACCCGGCGAAACCTGCTCGATCCGCGTCGAGCCTGGCCGCTTCCACCAGGAGACGCAGTGGAGCTACATGGTTGCGCACCCGGAGGACGCCGCGCGCGGCCTTGACAGCGCCTCGGACCTGTTTAGCCCCGGTTGGTTCGAGATCGATCTCGCCGGCGGCGCGCAGGCCGTGGTTGTGGCCGAGCGCGAGGATGCCTGGCAGGCCACAGCCGAGGAGAGCCGGGCGCCCGGTATCGAGCCGCCTGCGGAGGAGAGCCTGCTGCTGGTCGAGGCGTTTCACCGCGCGCTGGACGTCTACATCGTCAAGCGCGACGACTTGCTCACGGTGATCGCCGGATATCCGTGGTTTCTCGACTGGGGGCGCGACACGCTCATCGTGCTGCGCGGCCTGATCGCTGACGGTCGCGCGGCCGATGCGCTGCGCATCCTGCGGGAATTCGGGCGCTTCGAGGAGCGCGGCACGATCCCGAACCTGATTCGCGGCAACGACCATTCCAATCGCGACACCTCCGACGCGCCGCTCTGGTTCGGCGTGGCCGCGGCGGACCTGATCGCTACGCTCGGTCCCGTGGCCGTGCTGGACGCCTCCTGCGGCGGCCGGCCGCTGCACGAGGTGCTGGGATCCATTGCTGCGCACTACCGCGACGGTACGCCCAACGGCATCCGCATGGACCGCGCCAGCGCGCTCGTCTACAGCCCGCCGCACTTCACTTGGATGGACACCAACTTCCCGGCCGCCACGCCACGCGAGGGGTATCCGGTGGAGATCCAGGCGCTCTGGATCACCTTCCTCGAACTGCTCGGAAAACAGGTCGATCCCGCATGGCTGACTCTGGCGGCACAGGCGCGGCAGTCGCTGGCCAGGCTCTTCTGGCTGCCGGACGAGGGGTGGCTGGCGGACAACCTGCGCGGCGGCGTCGGCACACCCGCGACGCGCGCCACGCCCGACGATGCGCTGCGGCCGAACCAGTTGCTGGCACTCACGTTGGGCATGTACGACGGCGACCGGGCGCACGCGGCTCGTATCCTGCAGTCCTGCGGGACGCTGCTGGTACCCGGCGGCATCCGCAGCCTGGCAGACCGCCCGGTGCGCCTGCCGCAGCCGGTGGTGCGTGACGGTCAGACGCTCAACGATCCACTCCGGCCGTATTTCGGAACGTACCTTGGCGACGAGGACACCCGTCGTAAACCGGCCTACCACAACGGCACGGCCTGGACCTGGCAGTTCCCGCTGTACGCCGAGGCGCTGGTGCGGACGTACGGCGACGAGGCCCGGCCCACGGCGCGGGCGCTGCTCGGCTCGTCCGCCACGCGCGTGCCGCCCGGCTGCGTGGGGCAGATTCCGGAGATCCTCGACGGCGACGCGCCGCACACGCCGCGTGGCTGCGTGGCCCAGGCCTGGGGTGTCTCCGAGTGGCTGCGCGTCTGGCGGGTGGTGGCAGGGAAAGACCGTTAGCGGTTTAGGCTGTTATACTATTGGGCTTTAGGAGGCTTTCGACATGAGACTGGATGCGCATGTTCATTGTGTGGAAGGTGCTGCCGACCCAGTGCGGCTGCTGTGCGAAATGCGCGCAGCCAGGCTCGACGGCGGGTGCGTTATCTCCATTCCGCCCCGATTCTGGCGCAAGGGCAAGTTGGTGGCCCTTCCGGCTGCCGAGCGGCTGGAGCGCCTGCTGGCGGTCACGCGCGGGCAGCCGACGCTGTTTCCGCTGTTCTGGGTCGATCCCACCGAACCGGACGCGGTACGACAGGTCGAGCATGCGGCGGACGCCGGCGCGGCCGGCTTTAAGGTGATCTGCTCCGCGCATGCGCCGGACGACCCGCGCGCCCTGCCCGTGTATCGCGCCATAGCAACGCGCAACAAACCGGTGCTGTTCCACTCTGGCATCCTCTGGGATGGCCGCGCCTCCTCGGCGTATAACCGGCCCGCGGCATTTGAGCCGCTGCTGGACGTGCCGCGCCTGCGCTTTGCGCTGGCCCACATGTCCTGGCCCTGGCTGGACGAATGCCTCGCGGTCTTCGGCAAATTCCAGAACGCCCTGTCAGTGCGCGACGACGTGGCGGAGATGTTCATCGATCTCACGCCCGGAACGCCGCCCATCTACCGCGAGGAAGCCCTGACCAAGCTGTTCAAGATCGGGTACGACGTGGCGAACAGCGTGCTCTTCGGCTCGGATGCCAACGACAGCGCCTACAACGTCAAGTGGTCCCTCGAATGGCAGGAGCGCGACCAGTCGATCCTGGACCGGCTGGGGATCGGTGCGGATGTCGCGGCCAACTATTTCGGCGTCAACCTGCAGCGCTGGTTGAGCGGCGCGCGGGCGGCGTGGCGCCCGCCGCTGGCGGGACAATCCTGAATGTTACAACGAAACGGGAAAGGGATGGGTGTCGTGATGAAACATACTGGCATGTTGATCCTGTTGATCCTGGTTGCAGTCTGGTTCTGCGCTCCGGCGCGGGCGGCAGACCCGGCAGAGAAGGAATTGACCCTGATTGGCGCGTTTCAGTGCAACGGCCTCTGCAAGGATGGCCCGGCCGAGGACCATGTCCCGGTCATGGTCGCGGTGGACGGCTCGCCTGCGATCGTTGCGCAGGTCAAGGAGATCCTCGACAAGAACTGGCCCGACAAGGGGCTCGACGCCGACGCGGCCGTGAAGATCGACGCCCTCTTCAACGAACAGATGAAATATTACATCGACCTGGCCGGTTCCGCGCCCCTGCCGGCTGGGCTCGACAAGAAATACGGCAAGAAAAACCACTATTGCCACGCATCTGCACCTGTGAAGATCGTTGGCACGGTCAGCGAAAAGGACGGCAAGAAATGGATCAAGGTCGCCAAGTACGACCTCATCGGCTTCCAGGGCATCAAGTATCCCGCGAAGATGATGATGCCCGACCAGCCCTTTGTCCTGCCTGACAAGGAGCCGCTGGTGCTCAAGATCAACGATGCCCTGACGCTCAACTGCATCAAGGTTCCGCCGGGCAGGTTCTATGCCGGCGAATCCTGCTTTGTGGCCACGCGTTACATCGAGCAATTCCCGCACCTGACCACGCTGACCCGGCCGGTCTACGTGGCGGAGATTCCCGTCACGCAGGAAATCTGGGAGGCGATCATGGGCGCCAACCCCAGCAAGACCAAGGACCCCCGGCTGCCGGTCGAGAACCCTGCTGCCGCCGACGTGGAGAAGTTCTGCAAACTGCTTTCTGAAAAGACCGGCAGGGCCGTCCGCCTGCCCACCGGCGCGGAATGGGAGTACGTGGCGCGCAGCGGCACATCTAACCCCGGCTTCCCCGAGAAATATCGCGAATTCGGCACGTTCAAGGAGGACAGCAGCAGAATTCTGCCGGTGAAATCCAAAAAGCCCAACGTCTGGGGATTCTATGACCTGTTCAGCGGGTGGTGGGAGATGACCAGCGATTGCGAGAAATACCCCTCGCACAAGCCCGAGGTTGACCCGCACTATCCCCTGACCAGCGGCATGCACATGCTGCTGGGCGTGGCTGGTGGAAACTGGACCATCACTGAACGCGAGTTTGAGAAATTCAGCAGCTACACCAGTAAGAAATTCCGCATTGCCGTGGAAGTCGGGGACGGGAAGTGATTTTTCGAAAAAGGAGAGGGAAAATGAACTGGATGAAGAATTTCGGCATGGTTCTGAAATATCATTCGCGCGTTGCCGCGCTGACGGTCCTTGTGACCGCCGGCATCGGGCTGCCCGGCAATCTCCTGGCTGCTCCGGAAAAGGAACCCGCAAAGCCCGCCGGGCTCGTGCTGGACAGTTCTTCCAGCTACTGGAGGCTTTTTTATGTCCTGCGGCCACCGGTGGTCAGAAGCGGAACCGAACTTAAGAAACTGCAAACCATCACAGATGAGACTCCTCCGCCGCCCAGGGAGTGGGCGCAGCCAGATTTCGACGACAGCATGTGGGCGCGCGTTGCGGGCAAGCCACTCGTCAATGCCGGGCCAAGTTCCGGCGGGATCACCGAGGGGGAAGGCAGTTCCCCCTCGCTGGCGCTGATCTGCATGCGCGGCAAGTTCGGTGTATCCGAACCAACGGCCGTGAGCGGCCTGAAGGTGTCGATCAACTACCGCGGCGGAGTGATCGTCTACGTAAACGGCAAGGAAGTCGGACGGGCCAACATGGCCAAGGACGCGAACGGCCCGGACGCGCTCGCCGAGGATTACCCGAAGGAGGCGTTCCTGAACGCATCCGGCAGCCCGGAGATTACGGTCAAACGCGGCGACAGCGGATCCAATCCGACGTTTGACGCCCGTGCCCGCACCGCGGCAATCGCAATCCCAGCTAGCGCCCTGCGCAAGGGCAGCAATTTCATTGCGGTTGAAATTCACCGTGCGGCGTACTCGGGAGAAATGTACGATGCGATCCAGAAGAAGAAACTGACCTATCAGCTCTACGGCATCGTGTGGGCCACCTGCGGACTCAATTCCATCTCGCTCGGCAGTTCTTCCACATCGGGACTGACCCCGAACCTGTCGCGGCCCAAGGGGTTCCAGGTTTGGAACAGCCAGCTGATGCAGGCTGACTTCGACCTGGACTACGGCGACCCCTTTGAGCCGCTCCGGCCGATCAACATTGTCGGGGCACGCGCCGGTACGTTCTCCGGAAAAGTCGTGGTTGGTTGCGATCAGCCGGTCAGGAACATCAAGGCGCAGATTTCCGACCTCACGGGTTCGAAGGGGACCATCCCCGCAGCGGCCGTGCAGGTCCGTTACGCCATGCCGACGGGCGAGGAGCCTGTGCTCGAGAAGCATTTCCCGTGTTTGCCAGATCTGATGGACGGATTGGCCGAAGTGCCGCCCGCGACCGTAGAAGTCAGATCAAAAAAAGGCGGCGCCTGGCCGTTCGGTGCTGTATGCCCCGTGTGGGTGACCGTTGCCGTTCCTGAGAAGGCCGCGGCCGGCGATTACGCCGGCAAACTGACCATATCGGCTGATGGGATGAAAGCGACGGAAGTGCCGGTGGCCGTCAAGGTCTGTAACTGGCGCGTGCCGAAGCCCAGCGAGTTCCACACCGTGGTGGACATCATGCAATCGCCTGAGACAGTGGCCATGCAGTACAACGTTCCGATCTACAGCGACAAACACTTCAAGCTGCTCGAAAAGTCGCTCACCCGAGCCGGCTATGTCGGAACCTGGACCCTGCACATCCCGCTGATCTGCCGTTCCAATCTGGGCAACGACCAGAGCATGGTGCGCTGGATCAGGAAACCGGACGGAAGTTACAAGTACGACTTCTCGGTTCTGGACAAGTACCTCGAGCTGGCCAACAAGAACATGGGCAAGCCGCGCGCCATAGACCTCGTTGTCTGGGACCTGTTCCTGGGATTCCAGGGATTGGAGGAAGCACCGCATTTCATTGACCACAACACCAAGCTGGATAAGGGATTCCAGCCCACGGAAGTTCCGGTGAGCATGCTGGACGAAGCGTCCGGGAAGATTGCGATGGGCATGGTGGGTTGTTACGACGACAAGAGCAAGGCCAACTGGAAGGCGCTCGTGGACCAGCTGATGCCCATCCTCAAGAAGTACGGCGTGGACAAGTCGCTCCACATCGGGCACTCCTATGACCTCTGCCCGACCGAAGCCATCGTGAAATTCTGGAGTGAGCTCCTGCCCGGGGTAAACTACATGCGTTACGGCCATTACGACTACGACACTTTCGGCAAGAGCAAGTGGAAGTCCGACTTCATCGTGGCCGAGTGGATGCCGGAGTGGAGCGCCACCCCGAAGCAGGGATGGAAAACGCCGGGAATTCATTTGCCGTGGATCCGCCTCAAGAGCGACCGTGGTTCCGGTTTGGTCTGGAAGGCCGATCCGTATGTCACCATCCCGGTCGCCATGTTCCGTGTATTTCCCGAATGCTGCATTCAACACACGTACCGCGGATTCGGCCGCATGGGTCTTGACTTCTGGCCCGTCCTGGACGACGAAAAGGGACGGAAGAACATGTTCGGCTTACAGGGGCGATATCCCACGAGTTCCTGGAGGCAGAGCGACGAGATAATCTGCTGTATTGTGCCGCCCGGTCCGGACGGCGCGCTGTCCAGCAGCAAGCTCGAAATTCTGCACGAAGGTTTGCAGGAAACCGAGGCGCGCATCGCAATCGAAAAGGCCGGCAAGGGAGGCAAAGTGCTCGATGGCCGGGTCAATGCCCTGCGGCCGATTCTCGACAAGCAGCCCGTGGCCGGATTCGATCCGCAACTCAGGGCCTGTTTCACGGGGTATTCGTTCGGCGGAATGCTCGCCAGGGATCATTCGGCAATATTCCAGCAGTGGTTTCTCGCCAGCGGCTGGCAGGAACGCTCCGAGCAGCTGTTCAACGCTGCGCCCGAAATTTCCGCCCCATAACCGGCTGACGTGAAGACAAAGGCGAGGTCAGAATGGAACCTTCTGATCTTCCCCCGCCTGTCGGTCGAGAGGTAAGGAAAATCCGTTGGCAGTCGGTATCTACGCCTTTGCGGCCGTCACGTTCACGTAGGTGATCGGGTGCCAGCCGTTATCCACCACGCTGCGGATGGACAGCTTGACCACGGGCTGGCCGGCGGCGTCGAGGATGCCGCAGTCCACGCGCACCGGTCCGGCGCGGAGCCGGGAGGGGAGCGTCACCGGTTCCTGGAAACAGGTGTAGTCCGGCAGCCATTTGCGGATGTCCTGCCGGAACGGGACGATTGAGGAGAAGCCATCCTGCACGAAACGCAGGGCGAAGCGATAGGGACGGTAGATCGGCGCAAGTCCCTTGTTATCGATGACCACTGGCGCCTCGAACGTTTCGCCAGCGCGGGCGTCGAGCGGCAGCACCATCTGGTGCAGGTGGAACTGGTACCCGATCTTCTGGTTGAAGCGCAGGAACGCGTCCATCCATTGCGCCGGAATCTCCACGCTCTTGGCCATGAAGGTCGACGGCCGGTATTTCAGGCAGTGCTCGACCTGCCAGTCGAAGTTGGCGCTGAAGCACTCGGGTGTGAGCTTGTAGAATCCGACGCGGGGCTGCAGGTGGTAGATCGTGGCGTGCGGCTCCATGGCCACGGGCGCCGTCTTCCAGGTCTCCGCGAGTCCGAAATCCTGGAGCTGCCGGGGATATTCGTCGAACATGTGGTGCCAGGTCAGGCCATCGGGGACGTAGGTCGGCGCGCGGAAGCGTCCATCCATGAAGCCGTCGCCGCGCCAGCCGATGTTCGGGCGGTTCAGCGCGGCAGCATACCGGCAGCCGTTGGTGCCGATCATGGAGAGCAGCACCGTGTCCGGAAACGCCTCGATGTACGCGTCCACCAGCTTGCGTGAGCTGGTCTCGTCGGCATTGCCGCCGCATTCTCCGAACCGGCCGGCGTAGGCGACATCCACGCTTTCCAGATTCGGGTGGCCGTTGAAGGCCTTGCCCAGCGCCATGACGAACGCGCGCCAGTGCTGGAGGTACAGCGGATCGTTACTGTCGATCTCGGGGAGCGCGCCGCCGGTCAGGATGCGCGCGCCCGAGGTCTTATACCACCCCGGGATGTCGTCGTGAACAAACGGCTCAAAGCGAATCTGGAGCGACTGGCCGCGCGCGGCTGCGGCGTCGAGCGCGCCGCGGATGATGTCGAAGCGGATCTGCCCCTTGGCCGGCTCCAGTACACTCCAGGGCCAGCGGCAGTAGGCGATGCGCGTCGGCAGGTAGTGCAGCACGGGAAGGGGAATTGCCACCGGCGCCGGTGCGAACGTCACTGGCCCGCGGTCGTCGTTCCAGGTGTGATCCGCCTCCAGCGGGTCGCCCTCGAAGCGCTGGAAGGTCGTGGTTCCCTCGTGCGGATTGTTGAGATAATCCGTTGCGGCATCCGGCCGCACGCGCTGAATCTTCTCCGTTGCGGCAAACAGGGAGCGCCAGCTGCGGGCCTGTTCTTGATCCAACACGTCGATGTGCATGCGAGCCTCCTAGGCATTGGCCATATCAGAAACACAAGGATAGATGGTACCAGATTGAGGAGACACGGCCAGAACGATCAATTCGCGGCCGGGTTTCTTCCGCCGGGCAGCTCTCCCCACGGTGAGAGGAGGCGATTGCGTAAAACAATTTTGCAATCCCGCATTCCCGGGATTGGCGGGCAAGCGGAAAACAGTCTATTCTGCACACGGAACCAATCCGGATTGTTGTGGGGCGGCGTGACATGAAACGGAGCTAGGAGAATGAGCATGGTGACGATTATTGCGAGCATGGCGGCATTGACGACGCCGGGTGGCGACGCGCCGACGCGGCTGCAGCAGGTGGTGGACGCCAATATCGTGGCGATCCACGCCTACCAGTGCGGCATGGCAGTGGCGGCGAAAACGAGCGACCCGGCATGGAACACCTGCGGCCTGACGACGAACGAGCTGAACGCGCTGGTGCAGCATCAGGTTGCGCTGTTGGCGGAGCCGCCGCAGGCGATCAAGGCCTGGGTCGAGGGTGGCGCCTCGGCGTTCGATCCGGCGAAGGACCTGGAGCCGCTGCTGCAGGCGCCGCTCAAGCCCTCGGCCACGAACCTGCCGCTGGCAGTCTTCGCCGCCTTCCTGTCGGAACGGACACACGCCCCCGCGCTGCGGGTGCGCGCGCTGGCCAGCCTGCTGCAGATGGAGATGGACTCGCTCCGCGATGGCGACCGCTTGCAGGCCCTCTACACCCTCTACGTAGCACTGGGCCTGCCGGCGCACACCGCTCAGCTCGGGCTGCCGGCCCGGACGGACGAGGAGTTCCTGTCGATCGGCCGGGAACTGGCGCCGCAGCTCTGCGGCTGTCCGTTCAAAACGTCGCCGGCTGTACTGCAGATGCAGCTGCGGAAGATGTGGAACTGGGGGCACCGCCACACCGGCGAACGCGACCGCTTTGTGGTGGCGCGTGAGTTGCTGCAGGAGCCAGCAGTGGCGGCGCTGACGCCAAGACTGAAGGCGCTGCCCGCGCAGAAAATCGCGGTGGTCGGGCACTCGTACACGATGGACGTGCACTGGGCTTCGCCTTCGGCGGCGGTTCCGATCGCGGCGGCGCTGCTGCGGGAAGTCAACCCGAAGATCGAAGTGCGGCAGTGGCAGGCCGGCGGCATGTCGGCCGGCCGGGCTGACTGCCGGAAGTTCTGTGAGGAAGCTCTGGCCTGGAAGCCAAACCGCATACTCCTCGTGGTGGGCGTACAGACGCCGGCGGACGTCGCCGCACTTGAGAAGGAAGTGCAGGCGTTCCGGTCGGCCGGCATCCCGGTGGCGATGTTCGACACGCTGCACGGAAATCTCGAGATGAAGAACCGCCACGACGCGGAAGCGCAGTCCGTGCGGGAGCTTGCCGTGCGGACTGGCATGACGGTGATCCCGCTGGGCCAGCGGATCGACGCGGCGCCGGAGCGCGCGCATTTTGTCTCGCTGGATGGCATTCACATGACGGAGCCCTACCACCGTCTGATGGCCACGGCATGGCTGGAGTATCTGGCAACAGCGCCGTGATCGGCAGAGGGGAAAGGACCCATCCGATGGCCACGCATCCGACACCAGGAACTGAAAAGCGGCTTCTGATTCTCTTGCTGGCGGCGCTGGCAGGGGCCGCCATCTGCCAGGCGGATCCGGTCGCGGTATCCAACGGCACGGCGGCAGGGTTCCGGTTTGCGCTCGACACGAGTGGCGCGCCAGCCGCCACGCAGGCGCTGTGGCAGGTGCGGGATGCGACGCTGGAGCTCACGTCGGAACACGCCACAAGCGGCCAATCCGTGCTGAAGGCCGCTTTCGGCGATCATGGCGCCTTGTGGGTCGAAAGCCACAGCCAGCCGTTTGACTGGAGCCGCTGTCGGGCCATTGCGTTCGACGTCTTCAACCCTTGCTCCAACAGCGTGCCGCTGCTGATCCGCATCGACGACAAGGACTCGCAGGGATTTCGGGATCGATACGAACGCTCTGACTCCTTCGTGCTGCCGCCGGGGCGGGTGACGCACGTGGTGCAGGCGTTGACCAACCTGCTGGCCAACAACGACCGCCTGATGGACAGCGCCGAGCTTACGAGGTTCGGTGTGTTGGCGGACCATGTCACGCTGTACTTCGATTCGTTCCGCCTGATTCCGCTGCCGGAAAAAGAGTGGCCGAAGCCGGAGGCACCTGCAGCCCAAACGTGTGTATTGGACAATTTTTTGTTTTCGCCGCGCACCGCCGAACAGTGGACCCTCTCCGGCGCCGCCCGTACGGTGGTGTGCGGGCAGGCCGCCGGGGTTGTCACCGGCCAGGCGATGCAGGTGACGTTTGCCGCCAGCACGAACGCCGCCAGTCTGGCGCTGCAGGGCAGGGATGGCCAGCCCATGGACTGGCGCGGATACCGGACGTTCTGTTTCGACGTGCTCAATCCCGCGGCTGAACCGGTTCCACTGACCGTGCAGATTGACGATGCCGGCAGCTTCAACCGGGATTCCCGTTATCAGACAGAGGAGATCTTGCTTCCCGCCGGACGGTCGACGAGTGTGATGGTGGACATCTGGCGCATGACCAGCCTGCGCGGCTTCCGCATGGACAAGGGGCGGATCCGGCAGGCGAGTCTCCAAGTGGCTACGGGTGCGGTGGAGCACGTGCTGTTCCTGAGCAACGTCCGTCTCTGCCCCGAGGGGTGCCCCTGGCTGCCGCCGCGTGCCGCCAGCCGGCGCGGCCCCGCAGCCATCAACGTCTGTCCGAGTGCGGACGGCCGGGCAATCGCCGCGCGCAATGAGGTCATGTCCGGCCGGATCCCCGGAAAGACGCCGGAAATTCTGGGCAGGGAGTTGCTGGAGGATCCGGAGATCCGGCCGCTGATCCCGATTTTCCGGGCTGCCTCGCCGCGGCGCCTGGCGATCTGCTCGCATTCGGTGAGCATCAGTGAACACTGGTCGACTTCCGGCGCCCTCTTTGACATTGCGGCGGAGGCGCTGAAGGCGGTCAACCCGGGGATCGAGTATCGGGGATTTCATCAGGGTGGAATGTCAGCCGACCGCGCCGTGAAGGCTTTCCTGCAGGAGATGATCGAGTACAAGCCCACGGATACCTTCCTGATGGTGGTCCCTTCGCCGCTGGAAGCCATGGGAAAAATGATCGTCGACATGCAGAGCGCCGGCAGCCGCGTCTATGTGTTCGACGCGGTGAAGATCTGGGGGGCCTGGTCACCGGAACGGACGGAGGAGGTGCGCGCGCTTTGCCGGAAGCGGAATGCCACGTTCATCGAATTGATGGCACGCGGGTACGGTGCGGAGGGGTCGCAGGACTGGATGGTGAAGGACACCATCCACATGCGGACTGTTGGCCACATTTTTTATGCCAGGGAACTGCTGAAAGAGTGGGCGAAGATCTTTGCCGCAGAACAGAAGCAGGTCGTCACCCCTGCGACTGCCGCTGCAACCCTGTGGGATCCGGCGGTGTTTGCGCCGCCGCGCTCTGCACTGCCAATGCTGGAGCCAATGAACCGCGTGACAATCCACCGCGCGGTGGAGGGCGAATACCAGTTTCTGCACGGGATTTGCCTGGTTGCGCACAAGGGGCGGATCTTCGCCTGCTGGACCAACAGCAGGCGGAACGAGGATCCGGAAGTCGAGCTCGTGCGCGGGCGCTGGTCGGATGACGGCGGAAAGTCCTGGGGGCCGCCGGAGACCGTGGCCGGCAATCCGCAGTTCCAGCCGTCCTATGGCCACGGCACCCTGCTTTCGCGCGACGGGAAGCTGTGGGCTTTTGTGGCGCGCTTTGATCCCGGCAGCCCCCATCGGCAGATCAATATGGAGGCGTTTCTGCGCGACGACGCCACCGGGCAATGGACTTCGCACGGACTGGTGGCGCGGCAATTCTGGGCGCATGAATCGCCCCGGCCGCTGCCGGATGGCGGCTGGATTCTGGGTGGCGCCATGGGACCCTACCCCGGGTGCGGCCCCGGCGTGGCGATCCTGGACAAGGACGACGTGACCCAATGGCAGGTGGGCAGTTTGCCGATCCCTTATGGCGCGAGCGAGTACTATGCAGGCGAGACCACGGTCTGGGCGGACGCCGCAGGGCTCACGGCCATTGTGCGCAACCCCATCAAGGACCTGGCGCTGCTATCAATGAGCCGGGACCGCGGAAAGACATGGGCCCTGCCGACAGAGACCAACCTGGCCATGGCGGAATCCAAGGCCTGCGCCGGCACGCTCAGCACGGGGCAGCGCTACCTGGTGTACAACTCGGGCAACCGGGAGAACCTGGTGATTGCCGCGGGCAGGCCGGGGGCGGAACTGCTGAGCAACCAGTGGATGCTGCGCAAGGGGCGCGTTCCTGCGCGCTACCCCGGCCGATCCAAGGGACCGCAATGGTCCTACCCTTGGGCGCTCGAGCAGGGCGGCAACCTGCTGGTGGCCTACTCGGCGGCCAAGGAGGACGCCGAGCTTGCGATCATTCCCCTGTCTTCGCTGGGACCATGACCGAAGCGTCTGCGCCAAGGCGCCTCCGCACGCCGCCTTGACCCTGCTGCAGGTGGCTGGTATCTTGAACCCCTCTTGTCACCTCGCTCGGGGCGTAGCGCAGACTGGTAGCGCGTTTGCTTGGGGTGCAAAAGGTCTCGGGTTCAAATCCCGACGCCCCGACCATTTTATC
>Ga0073936_10007375_pt1 | contig 14221 bp, 2 predicted proteins | sample AliMusrvi5mmetaG_FD_87041 | JGI IMG/M metagenome (GOLD analysis project Ga0073936, IMG submission 87041) | Freshwater lake bacterial and archeal communities from Alinen Mustajarvi, Finland, to study Microbial Dark Matter (Phase II) - Alinen... | ecosystem: Environmental > Aquatic > Freshwater >... | reverse complement strand
ATCTAACAACGGCGGCTGGCGGCACCCGTGGCAATATCATCCGAGGCGGCTTCGGCAACGACCACCTGACAGGCGGCCCCGGCAATGATATCATCTCCGGCGGCGGCGGCGATGATATACTAACAGGCGGCGGCGGCGCCGATACCTTCGTTTTCGGCGGCGTGGACACCGGCCGCGACCAGATCACCGACTTCGACCAGCAAAATGACATCATTGACCTCTCGGCGTTCTTCTGGGGCATGACCGGCGACGCCCGGCAATATATCTCGGTGCGTCTGGATGCCAATTACGCCACTGCGGTGCCGACCCTCGACAGCACGCTCATCGTCAGGCGCCCGGACGGTACCACCCAGGAAATCGTCCTGCAAAACGTGGTCATCGGCGGCACCCAGTTGATCCGCCTCATCGAGGAAGGTCACATCCGCATGGGCGCCCTGAGCATCCCCACCGCCGTGCAACTCGCGTTGTCTTCCGCCGCCGGTCCGCTGAGTGAGGCGCTGGCGCAGTCGTTCACCATCACCATGACCCGCAGCGGTGCCGGCACGGTCGCGGCCCTCGACGTGCCGCTCGGCTTTTTCGACAGCGCGCTGAGTGGCCGCTTCGTGGTCGACGGCGTGACATCCAACCAGGGCCAGCGTGCCGTGGCGTCCTTTGCGCGGGGCGAAACCAGCAAAACCCTAACCGTCCATCCGGTGCCCGACCTGCAGACCGCCGGCGCAGCCACCGTGCAGGTCGCCGCACTGCCGCAATACAAGTATTCTGTTAGCGGCACGCCGGTCACCCAGACGATCACCGACACTCCGATGGTTTGGCTGGAAGTCACCCAGGCCAACGCGGTCGTCAGTCCGGCCCAGAGCGCCCGCGTGGTGCTGCACCGCGATGGCAGCCTCGCGCAGAGCCTCTCGATCGACCTCCAACTCGCCGGCACCGCTGTCAATGGCGTCCAGTTCCAACAACTGCCGACCAGTGTCACCATTTTCGCCGGCCAGAGTTCGCGCGAAATCCCGATCACCGCCCGCGCCGCGGGTCTGACCGCCGGGCCCAAGGTCGTGCTGCTCCAACTTGCGTCGCGCGACCGCTACCTGCTCGGCAACCCCTACGAGGCCATCCTTTACGTCGGCAACACCACCCAGGAAACCAACGGTGCCGGCTTCGACCGCTGGTTGCGACTCACCACCAACGGCGCGGTGCCCAACTTCGCGAGCTTGGCTGGTGCCGACCCCGTCAAGGTCAGCGAGTACCTGCAAGCCTACGCCCTCGGCCTTGGCTCGGCCGGCGCCCTCGGCTCCAACCCGGTCGCTCTCCACATTGTCAATGGCCGGCCGGAACTCTCAAACCTCGGCCAGCTCAACGCCGCCGACCTCCGCTGGGGCGTTCAGTCCTCGCTCGGACTCGACCAATGGACCGACGCCACCAGCACCTTCGTCCAGGCTACGGGCGCCAACGGGCCCAAGCTCGTCGGCCCGCCGCTGGTACCCGGCGAGAATAGCAAATTCTACCGTCTTAACCTGACGCTCGACCCTGGCCAGCTCACCGCCAGCGGTATCGCCGTGACGACCGGAGCGACCCAATATGGCATCAGTGGCAACGGCACCTGGAGTTCCAACCAGGCTGCCGGCGAACTGACCACCACCGGCGGCAATGTCGGCGACACCAATCGCCTGATTGTCAGCGTCAGCGGGCCGAGGACGCTTGATTTCCAGATGGCCGTTGTCGGCGGCGATTGGAATGACTGGTTCGTCTTCTACGTCGACGGCGTCAAACAAGCCGAAACGTTCGGCGATGCGGTCACGGTCCGGGCCGCACTGCCAAACCCCGGCAACCACTTGCTGATGTGGGAATTCACCCGCAGCTCCGGCAAGGCCGTGATCCGTAACCTGACACGATGAAAGGCATGCACCACCTCGCCTTGCTGGCGATCGTCGGGGTCGTCGCCGCGTGCGGCCCGAAACCCAGGCAGGGGGCCAAAAACCCGCCGCCGGCCGAGGAGGCGGGCGCGCTCATGCGCGTCGGCACGCTCACGATCTATCAGACGGATGTCGACCGCCAGCTCAAGGAGAGCCATGGCGGGCGTGATGACGCGGCGACGCGGCAGCAGGCGCTCGACGAACTCACCAGCCGTGCCCGGCTTGCACAGGCCGCGCTCGATGCCGGTCTCGACCGCGATCCGGTGGTTCGCGCCGAGTTTGCCCGTGTCCTTGCCAACCGGTTCAAGGAAACGACGCTTGCACCCCGCCTGAGGAAGGAACTCACCGCGGCGGTGCCGGAGGCGCGCCTGCGAGAGATGTACGCGGCTCAGGAATCGCGGTTCCGCTCCAACGAAAAGCGCGAGGTTGCCGTGCTCTGGCTCAATCCAAACGGCAATCCGCAACGCGAAGAACAATACGTGGAAAAACTCGCCACCGCACGGGAGTGGTTCCTCAAGAACGGCGACCTCAAGGCGCATCCCGACCAGGGATTTTCCGTGCTCGCGGTCGACTATTCCGAGCATCAGGCAACCCGCTACAAGGGCGGCGTCGTGGGCTGGCTGGAGCGCGAAGGCGGCATGGACCCGTGGACCAAGGCGCTGGCCGAGGTCGCGTTTTCGCTCAGCGAGGCGGGCGACGTCAGCACCGTGATCTCGCGCCCCGAGGGCGTTTTTCTGGTCCGCTGCATGGCGTTGAAACCGGCCGTCCTGCGCCCGTTCGAATCGGTGACCGCCGAACTCGAAGGTCTCGAGCGTCAGCGGCTCAAGGAAAACGCCGAATCCGAATTTGAAAGCGCTATCAAGGCGAAGGTTCCGCTGCGTAGCCTGCCGCCCTCCTGACAACCGGGGGGGCGGGAGCTGAAAGTGGAATTGGAAAAATTCTGAGCCCCGCCGGTTTGTCGTGCTCCCCTACGGCGAAATGACCCGGCCAGTCTCGACACCCTCGACACTCCGGACGTATGCCTGCGCCACCGTGGCAGCCGGCAACCCGCCTTCCAGCGGCATCCCGCGGGCCTGAAGGGTCTCGTTGACCCAGGGCGGGCTCACCGCGTTGATGCGGATCCCCCGCGGGGCCTCCAACGCCGCCGCCCGCACAAATCCCTCCAGCCCCGCATTGACCATGCTGATCGCCCCGCTGCCGGGCATTGGCACTTGCGCCAGGACCCCGCTGGTAACGGTGATCGAGCCGCAGTCGGCCACAAAGTCGAGGCCGTAGCGGATCACGTTCACCTGGCCCATGAGCTTGTTGTCGATGGAGAAGCGGAAATCATCATCCGCCAGATCACCGAGGGGCTTGAAGCGGGCCTGGCCGGCAGCACAGATGACGGCATCAACTTTACCGGTCTGGGCGTACAGCGCCTGGATGAATGCCACTTCGGCGATATCCACGTGCAGGGGGGAATTGGCGCGACTGGCGGGAATGACCTCGTGCCGGGTCCCGAGCGCCGCCGCGACGGCCTTGCCGATGGTGCCGCTGGCACCGATGAGGAGAATGCGCATGGGGAGAGGTTACACCGGGCGCGGCAAACCGGCAACCGGATAGAACTTCCCGATGGAACGTCCGGCAGACGCCCCCCTCCTCGGGCGGATGAACAAGACCGCGGCGGTTTCCGAATTCATGCGCGGCTTTCCCTGCGAGCGACAATTTGATCACAGTGACGATTTTGATTGTTGGCCGGTGTGAAAACCCGCAGGGTTGGACCGTGAAAGGAAGAGTCAGGGATGCGGCGTGCGGCCTCGCGACATGGGCATGCCGTGTCATCCGCCCGGCGGGCTACCGGTCTCTTGGTTGCCGTGCTTCGTGAACTCAACCCCTGACCGTTTATGAACCTGATGCCCAAGCGCCTCGCCTCCCTGATTTGGAGCAGTCTGATTCTGTTCGCCCTGCCTGTGCGCGGGGCCGTGGTCACGGCCGACTTCACCTCAGCCACCACCGTGCCCGTCACCGCCGCCAGCTACACCGCGACCGGCAACACGGTGAGTTTTTCGCTGAACTTCGCACCGCAGGCAGGCACCAACCTGACGGTGGTTCAAAACACCGGCTTGGGTTTCATCCAGGGCACCTTCGACAACCTGGTGCAGGGGCAGTCCGTGTCGTTGAGCTACGGCGGGATCACCTATCCGTTCGTGGCCAACTACTTCGGTGGCACCGGCAATGATCTGGTTTTGCAATGGGGGAATAACCGGCTACTGACCTGGGGGTACCAGACCTACGTCGTGCCGGGCAACACCACTTGGGAAGACACCAATGTGCCGGTGGCTGTGGACATGGGTGGCGCGCTTGCCGGCAAGATGATTATTGCCAACGCCGCCGGCGGGTACCATCACATCGCGCTATGCTCGGATGGCTCCCTGGCGGCATGGGGGTTCAATGACTATGGCCAGTTGGGCAACAACAACAGCCCCAAAGGTAGCCTTACGCCCGTATGGGTGGACCGGAGCGGCGCTCTCGCCGGCAAGACAGTCATCGCCATCGCCGCAGGCACCTATCACAGTCTTGCGCTATGCTCGGATGGAACCCTGGCCGTGTGGGGGTCTGGCACTTTAGGCCAGTTAGGAAACCACAGCACGGCCAACAGCAGTGTGCCGGTGTTGGTGGATCAAACGGGTGTGCTGGCTGGCAGGACGATCGTCGCCATTGCGGCTGGAGACGCCAACAGCTTCGCGCTCTGCGCCGATGGAGCTGTGGCCGCCTGGGGTGACAATACCAATGGCCGCCTGGGCAACAACAGCACCACCCACAGCGCCGCACCGGTGTGGGTGGACCGGAGCGGCGTGCTCGCTGGAAAGTCGGTCATCGCGATCGATGCCGGGGCGTATTTCACCCTGGTGTTGTGCTCGGACGGCACCCTGGCCACATGGGGTGACAACAATTCCTACCAATTGGGAAACGGCACCACAACCAACTCCAAAGTGCCGGTGTTGGTGAACAAAACCGGCGCCCTCGTCGGCAAGACACCCGTGGCGATCAGCGCAGGTGCCGGTCATAGCCTGGTGTTGTGCTCGGACGGCAAACTGGCCGCATGGGGATCCAATCACTATGGCAGTCTGGGCAACAACACCACAACCAGCACCGGCGTGCCGGTGCCGGTAACCCAAACCGGCGTGCTTTCCGGCAAGACCATTACCGCCATTGCCGCAGGCGGCCCTCACAACCTCGCGCTCTGTTCGGATGGATTCGTGGCCGCTTGGGGATACAATGATTACGGTCAGTTGGGTGTCGGCGACACGACGAGTCGCAGCACTCCGGTGGCGGTCGATCAGAGCACGTTGGCGACGGGTCAATCCATCACCTCGGTGAATTGTGGAGGCGGATTCAGTCTGTCGATGGTGGCCATGCCGCCATCACCCACGGCGACATCGTTGGCGGCGACAACGGTCCTCGACGCCAGCGCCATCCTTCATGGCAGCGTGAATGCCAACGGTTGCAGCACTGCGATTTCCTTCAAATACGGCTTGACCACATCCTACGGCGCCATCGTGGCCGCCACTCCCGCGACGGTATCCGACACCATCCCCACCCCCGCAAGCGTGACTCTCACCGGCCTGCGCTGCGGTTCCACCTATCATTACCGGATCGTGGCTCTCGGTTCCGGCGGTACCGTCAAGGGTGACGACCTGACCTTCACGACAAGCTCCATTGCCACTCTCTCCAGCCTGTCCCTGAGCGGCGGCATGCTCTATCCCGCGTTTTCCACCCCAACCACGGGTTATGTGACCACGGTGCCTTTCACCACAGCATCCCTTGCCATTACTCCGGTGGTGGCGACTCCGGGAGCTACTGTCACCGTAGCCGGGGTCACCGTGGTGTCCGGGTCCGCCAGCGCTCCGCTCGCCCTGACAACCGGCGGCAACCGCATCGATATCGTGGTCACCGCGGCGGATGGCGGCAACACGGAAACTTATAGTGTAACCGTCACCCGCCTGCCGCAGTCCTTCACCTTCAACTCCTCCACCGATGTGCCGGTGACGGCGGCTGAGTTCGCGGCCATGGGCGACGCCCCTCCGTTGGTTCTGAACCATGCGCCGGTGCCGGGGAGTTGCCTGACGATGGTGAAAAACACCGGCCTGGGTTTGATCACCGGTACCTTCGCCAACCTGGCGCAAGGTCAGCGGGTGCAACTGACATACGAGGGAATCACCTATGCTTTCGTGGTCAGCTACTTCGGCGGCACCGGCAATGACCTGGTACTGCAATGGGCAAACACACGCCTGCTTTCATGGGGATATAACATTTATGGCGAACTTGGAAATAACAGTCAGGCCAGCAGCAGCACCCCGGTGCCAGTGGACATGGGCGGCGTGCTCACTGGCAAGACTGTCACTGCCATTGCCACAGGAAGTGATCATGGCCTGGCGCTGTGTTCGGACGGATCCCTGGCCGCATGGGGATATAACAATTATGGCCAGTTGGGCAATAACAGCACCACGAATGCCTGGGTCCCGGTGACGGTGGACCAGACCGGCGTGCTTGCCGGCAAAACAATTGTCACCATTGCCGCCGGTGGCGCCCACAATCTCGCGCTGTGTTCGGATGGCACCCTGGTGTCATGGGGATCTAACACCTATGGCGAGCTCGGCAATAACCCTCCAACGAATGGCATCGTCCCAGTGCTGGTGGACCGGACCGGCGTGCTCGCCGGCAAGACAGTTGTCGCCATTGCCGCAGGAAGTTCACACAGTCTCGCGCTCTGTGCGGACGGGACCCTGGCCGCATGGGGTTACAATTTTGGTGGTCAGTTGGGTAATAACAGTTCAACCGCCTGCAACGCGCCGGTGTTGGTGGACCGTACAGGTGTGCTCGCCGGCAGGACCGTTGCGGCTATTGCCGCCGGAAGTAATCACAGCCTCGCGCTTTGTTCGGACGGAACCCTGGTTTCCTGGGGACTCGATGGTTACGGCCAACTCGGCAACAATGGCACCACTACCTGCAAGGTTCCGGTGTTGGTATCCCAAATCGGTGTGCTCGCTGGCAAGTCGGTCACGGCGATTACCGCTGTAGAAAACAACAGCTTTTGCCTGTGCTCGGATGGAACCATGGCCGCATGGGGGTATAATGGTTGCGGCCAATTGGGCAACAACACCACAGCCAACAGCAGCGTGCCTGTGGCGGTAACCCAAACGGGAGCACTTGCCGGCAAAACCGTTTCCGCCATGGGCGCCGGAAGTAATCACGCTCTCGCGCTGTGCGCTGACGGGACCTTGGCTGCCTGGGGACTCAATGGTTATGGTCAATTGGGCAACAACTCCACCACTTCCTCGAGCGTGCCGATAATGGTCGACACATCCGCACTGCGAGCGGGGGAACGCTTCATGGCAGCGGATGGCGGTTACGGCCACTCACTGGCCCTCACAGCCGTACCGCCCGTGCCAGTGGCAACGACCTTGGCCGCAACCGGTATCCTCGACTCCAGCGCCACTCTCAACGGCAGTGTCAGCGCCCAAGGCTCAAGCGTCGCCGTGACCATCGAATACGGCCCCACAGCCTCCTATGGCACCACCCTGACAGCCACGCCCGCCACGGTAACCGGAGCTACAGCAACGACGGCAAGCGCGACACTCTCTGGCTTGGCGGCCGGCACCACCTGGCATTACCGGGTTGTGGCTGCGGGTCCCAACGGAACAACCACCGGTGGAGACGTGACCTTCACGACAAGCACCTTTGCCACGCTGGGCAATCTCACCCTGAGCGGCGGGACGTTGACACCCGCGCTCACCCCTACTAATAGGAGGTATATCGCCACCGTGTCCGATACCGTGGACACCCTCACCATGACACCCGTTGCCACTACCCCCGGCTTCACGGTGACGGTCAACGGGGCAATCGTGGCATCCGGAACACCAAGCAATCCGCTCAATCTGTTGACCGGTGAAAACGTCATCCCCGTCGTGGTCGCCGCGCCGGATGGCATCAACACGTTGACCTATACGGTGACGGTCACCCGACTTCCCGTGACCCTTACATATAACTCAGCCACGGATGTGCCGCTGAGTGTGAGTGACTTTGCTGCCACCGGGAACGCGCCGACCATCGTGCTGAACCATGTTCCGACTCCGGGGACCAGCCTGACCGTGGTGAGGGACACGGGCACCGCGCCGATTGTCGGGACTTTCTCCAATCTGGCTCAAGGACAAACTGTGACTCTGACTTATGGTGGGATCCGTTATGCTTATGTGGCCAATTACCGTGGCGGCACGGGTAATGATCTGACGCTCCAATGGGCGAACATGCGAATACTGGTCTGGGGAAACAACCTTTATGCCAATAGCAGAATCCCGGTGCCGGTGGAAATGAGCGGTGTGCTCGCCGGCAAGACACTCATGGGCGTGGCTGCCGGGAGATTGCACAGTCTTGCCCTGTGCTCAGACGGAACCCTGGCCGCATGGGGAGTCAATACCTACGGCCAACTGGGCACTGGTGGCACAAACTATAGCATATATCCGGTACCGGTTGACCAGACGGGAATGCTCGCTGGCAAGACTCTCGTCGTCATTGCCGCGGGCGGCAACCACAGCCTGGCCTTGTGCGCGGACGGCACCCTGGCTGCCTGGGGAGCCAATACCAGCGGGCAGTTGGGCAACAACAGCTCGGCAAACTCCAATGTGCCGTTGGCGGTAACTCAAACGGGAGCGCTCGCCGGCAGGAGTGTGGTCGCCATCGCCGCCGGCGGCTCTCACAATCTCGCACTGTGCGGCGACGGATCTCTCGCCGCATGGGGAAGCAATTCTTATGGTCAACTGGGCAACGGCACCACCGCCAACTCCGGCTTGCCGGTGCTGGTGAACCAGACGGGTGTGCTTGCCGGCAGGACGATCATCGCCATTGCCGCCGGCACCAATCACAGTCTCGCGCTGTGTTCGGACGGAACCCTGGCAGCATGGGGAAATAATTTCAATGGCGAGTTGGGCAACGGCTTCTCCGCTACCAGCAGGAGTGTGCCGGTGCGGGTGAACCAATCGGGCGTGCTAGCCGGCAGGACGGTGACGGCACTATCCGCCGGGAACGATCACAGCATTGCGCTATGCTCGGACGGGACTTTGGCCGCATGGGGATACAACAATTATGGACAATTGGGCAACAACAGCACCACCAGCAGCGGCGTGCCGGCGGCGGTGGATCTCACAGGCGTGCTCGCCGGCAAGACAGCCGTCGCCTGCTCAACCGGCCTCAACCACAATCTCGCGCTGTGCACGGACGGAACCATGGCCGCGTGGGGACACGACAACTACGGCCAGTTGGGCAACAACAGCACGACAGACAGCACCTCACCGGTGTTGGTCGTCTCAAGCGCCTTGGGAGCGGGCGAACGCTTCATGGCGGTGGCGTGCGGCGGTGATTCCAGCCTTGCGCTGGTGGCGATGCCGCCACCTCCCGTGGCTACCACGCTGGCGGCTCAGAACGTCATGGACGCTCAGGCCAACTTGATCGGCAGTGTGAACGCCATGGGTACCAGCGCCACCGTGAATTTCGAATACGGTCCCACCACATCCTATGGCACTACCCTGAGCGCCACTCCCACGACGGTGACCGGTTCAATCACCACCACGGCAAACGCCACGGCCAGCGCATTGCTCCCGGGCACCACCTATCATTACCGGGTCGTAGCCAAGAGATCGGGAGGCAGCGTGCCAGGCGACGACATGACCTTTACGACGAGCGCCATGGCCACGCTTTCGAATCTGACTTTGGGCGGATGCGCGTTATCTCCTTCCTTCGCCAGTACCAACACCACCTATCTAGCAACAGTTTCCTATGCGACCAATAGCATCACCGTGACACCGGTCGTCGCGGCCATCTCCTCCACCGTGACGGTCAACGGGATCAGCGTGACATCCGGAACCGCCAGCGCCCCGATCAACCTGCAACCGGGAGAGAATTCCATCGCCATCACAGTCGCCGCCGCCGATGGGCTCAACACCCGCACTTACACCGTGAAGGTGGTCCGCCTGGTCCAATCGCTGATCTTCAATTCCGCCGCGACCGTGCCCATGACGCTCAGCGACCTGGCTGCCACCGGCACCTTCCCCACACCGGTCCTGAACTACGCGCCAACCGTGGGGACCAACCTCACAATTGTTAGAAACACCGGGGGTAATCCCATCCGGGGCACGTTTGACAATCTGCCTCAGGGACAACGCGTGTCATTGTCCAATAACGGCATCACCTATGATTTTGTGGCCAACTATTTTGGCGGCACCGGCCATGATCTGGTGCTGCAATGGGCCAACACCTGCATCCTGGGATGGGGATCCAACTCGTACGGTCAACTTGGAAACAACAGCACGACCAACAGTCCTGTCGCGGTGCCGGTGAACCTCACCGGCGTGCTCAACGGCAAAACGGTTGTGATGACCGCCAACGGTTTTCGCCATGTTCTTGCATTGTGCGCGGACGGCACCATGGCCGCCTGGGGTGATAACTCGTATGGCCAACTTGGCAATGGCAGCACGATCGCCAGCAATGTGGCCGTATTGGTCAATATGAACGGTGTGCTCGCCGGCAAAAAGGTCTGCGCCATTGCCACCAGCGGTTACCATGACCTGGCTCTGTGTTCGGACGGAACCCTTGTCGAATGGGGAAGCTACCTCACTGGCCAAGCGAACCATGACAGCAGCCTACCCGCCCTGGTGGATCAAACCGGCGTGCTCGCCGGCAAGACGGTGACGGCGATTGCCGCCGGTGATGGTCACAGTCTCGCGTTGTGCTCGGACGGAACCCTTGCCTCGTGGGGTTACAATACCGAGGGCGAGTTGGGCAACAACGGCCCCGCGGACTCCAGCGTGCCGGTTCTGGTGAACCGAACGGGTGTGCTCGCCGGCAAAACCGTCGCCGCCATCGCCGCCGGTGCAGGGCACTGCCTCGCACTGTGCGCGGACGGGACCCTTGCCGCATGGGGATCGAACAATTACGGCCAATTGGGAAACAACACTACCGCCAGCTCCAATGTGCCGGTGGCGGTGATCCAAACGGGAGCGCTCGCGGGCAAGACGATCACCACCATTGCCGGGGGCGGCCACCACAGCCTCGCGCTGTGCACAGACGGAACACTGACATCATGGGGAGATAACAGTTACGGCCAGTTGGGCAACAACAGCACCTTCGGGTCGAGCTTGCCGGTGGGCGTATATCAATCCGGCTCGCTTCTCGGCAAAACGATCTCCGGGATTTCCGGGGGCGGCTACCACAGTATCGCGCGGTGCTCTGACGGAACCGTGACCGCATGGGGGTATAATATCTCCGGCCAATTGGGCAATAACAACACGACCAACAGCAGCGTGCCGTCGGTCGTGCCCATGAACGCACTGACCGGTGGCTCGCGCGTGATGACGGCCGCCGCCGGGTCACAGCACAGCATGGCAGTGGCCGCCATTCCGCAGGCGCCGTTCGTGACCACCCTGGCGGCAACGGACATCCTCGACACCTCCGTCACCCTCAACGGCAACGTGACTGCCAACGGCGTCGACCGTGCCGTGGCCATGGAATACGGCCTGACCACATCCTATGGCAACACCGTGACCGTCACCCCGGGCACCGTCACCGGCACCACTGCCACGGCGGTCAGCGCAAGGGTCAGCGGTCTGCTCACTGGCACTATCTACCATTACCGGGTCATCGCCCCAACCGGAACTGTCGCGACCAAGGGTGAGGACATGACCTTCACGACTGGCGTCGCCACAACCCTATCAAACTTATCGCCGGACCGCGGCGCGCTTTATCCCGCCTTCTCGGCGAATTGCGAAAACTACATCGTCACCGAGCCGTTTGCCACAACCGCCATCACGCTGACGCCAGTTGCCGCGGACAATGCATCCTCGATCACGATCAATGGTGTGAGGGCATCATCCGGCATTGCCGCCGGTCCATACAACTTGGTGGTCGGCGAAACCAGCTTCGCCATCGTGGTCACCGCCGCGGATGGCTTTCAGGCGAAGACCTACCATGTCAAGGTGATCCACCTGCCGGCAACATTCACCTTCAACTCCTCGACTGACGTGCCGCTGAGCGTCAGTGATTTCCTGGCCACCGGCGACTCACCCGCGCTGGTCCTGAATGCGGCTCCGACCCCCGGAACCCGCTTGACGGTTGTGAGAAACACCGGCATCAATCCAATCCATGGCGCGTTTACCAACCTGGCGCAAGGGCAAATCGTGAACCTGACCTTTGGCGGTGCGGTTTATGCGTTCGTTGTCAACTACCATGGCGGCAGGGGCAACGACCTGGTGCTGCAATGGGCGAACACCCGCCTGCTGTCCTGGGGACTTAACTATTACGGAGAATTGGGAAATAACAGTGCGGCCGACAGCAGCGTCCCGGTGTCGGTGGATGTCACCGGCGTGCTTTCCGGCAAAACGGTGATGTCCGCAGCTGCGGGAGATGCCCACGGACTGGCGCTGTGCGCGGATGGAACCCTGGCCGCATGGGGACAGGACAGTGCTGGACAATTGGGCAACAACAGCACGACCAACAGCAATGTGCCGGTGCTGGTGAACCAGACGGGAGTCCTTGCCGGCAAGACGATCATCGCCATTGCTGCGGGTTACGAGCACAGTCTGGCCCTGTGCTCTGACGGCACCCTGGCCGCATGGGGAAGCAATTCTTATGGTCAACTGGGCAACGGCACCACCGCCAACTCCGGCTTGCCGGTGCTGGTGAACCAGACGGGTGTGCTTGCCGGCAGGACGATCATCGCCATTGCCGCGGGTTACGAGCACAGTCTGGCCCTGTGCTCTGACGGTACCCTGACTGCCTGGGGATATAATTTGTATGGACAGTTGGGCAACGGCACCACCACAAGCAGCAGCGTGCCAGTGCTGGTGAACCAGGCGGGCGTGCTTGCCGGCAGAACGATCACCGCCATCGCTGCTGGCAACGTGTACTCTCTCGCATTGTGCGCGGACGGCGCCGTCGCCGGCTGGGGATATAACCTATACGGACAGTTGGGGAACGGCAGCACCAGCACCACTACCACCATGCCGGTGTTGGTGAACCAATCGGGTGTGCTCGCCAGCAGAATCGTGGTCGCCATTGCCGGAGGTGAAAATCATAGTCTCGCGCTATGTGCGGATGGAACCCTTACCGCTTGGGGATACAACGGTGGGGGCCAACTCGGCAACAACAGCTCGCTAGACAGTCATGTGCCGGTGCGGGCGTCTCAAACGGGTGTGCTCGCTGGCAGGATGGTGACCGCCATTGCCGCCGGGAGCTATCACAGCCTTGCCGCCTGCGCGGACGGGCCTCCGGCCGCGTGGGGAAGCAACAACTATGGCGAGTTGGGCACCTTCAACACCAGCAGCAGCAGCGTGCCGGTATCCGTGTTGGGCGACATGAACGGCTCGGTCGCTGGCATGCGCTACCTCACGGTGGGTGGAGGATACTCGTTCAGCATCGCGCTGGCTGCCTGTGCGATGCCCGCCGCGACGCCCCGGCCCGCCACGGCAATCACCGGGACCGGCGCCACCATGAACGGCATGGTGAATGCCAGCGGGAATGGTACCACGGTGTCGTTTGAATATGGCCCAACCCCATCCTATGGCAACATCCTCGCTGCGTCGCCCGCCGCCGTTGCCGGCGGAAGCGATACACTTGTGAGTTACGGCATCAGTGGTTTGCTGCCAGGCTCCACCTATCACTATCGGGTGGTGGTCGCCAGTTCGGGTGTGTTTGTCAGAAGTGCCGATATGACCTTCACCACGCTGGACGATGGCGATGGTTATGACAATCTCATCGAGTATGCCTTCAATCTATCACCCGCCAGCGGGGCGGGATCGCCATTCTCCATCAACCCTTCCACCTCACCTACGGGCAGGGTGGAACTCGGCTTCACCCGCCCGACCGGCGCAACGGCCAGCGTCACCTACTACCTCGAATACAGCAGTGCGCTCGGCCCCGCGACATCATGGATCTCCATTCCGCTGACAACCATCAGTCCCAGGAACATCGACATTGCGGCGATTGATGAGCTAACGGAACGCGTCACCGTCCGCAACCTTGAGGCGCGCCAGGGCTTCGTGCGCTTCCGCGTCGAACTTGACGCCAACGGCGACCGGATCACCGACCGCATATCATATACGGGAATCGAAGGCTGGACGGAAAGCGCCATGCGACCGGGCACTTGCACCTACAACAATCCCTATCAGCACGAGGCCGTGTTCACCGGCACCGTGGATGCCACAGGCGGCGTCAGCGGGCAAACGCTCCATTTCGCCACCAGCGCGGGCAGCACGGATCTCGGCACGCTGTTGGTTTCCGGCGCT
>Ga0073936_10007371_pt1 | contig 14225 bp, 5 predicted proteins | sample AliMusrvi5mmetaG_FD_87041 | JGI IMG/M metagenome (GOLD analysis project Ga0073936, IMG submission 87041) | Freshwater lake bacterial and archeal communities from Alinen Mustajarvi, Finland, to study Microbial Dark Matter (Phase II) - Alinen... | ecosystem: Environmental > Aquatic > Freshwater >... | reverse complement strand
GCCGCCGATGAATTGCCGGCGGGATACTTCATGTTGGTGTTTCATTGCATGATTCCTTTCATTATTTTTTTGTTATCAAAATATTTCCCCTCATTGGAATGAGGGCGGGAAGATGTAGAAGCACATGGGGGATGAGTCAATAATTATATGGCTGAAGGCCGTTGCAAGAGCCAGTGGCCGGAACGGAGGGCGTGGGTATGGGGGGCATTTTCTGGGGGCAGTTGGAATAAGGGTCAGCGAAACTCAACTTCCGCGGCAGCGTCGGCATCGAGATGGACAACGCGCATGTGCTTTGAAATAAGAAAGGGAACCGCTCTCCGCGCATCGCGCGCCGATTCGGTAAGAACGGTTACGTCGGCAGGAAACTTCGTAGGATTGGTGAGCTTCAGCCTGATGACGCCTCCGGCATGGCTTATCGTCTCGGCACGAATGTTGTCGAATGCGGCGAACACCCCGGTGTCAGGCTGGACATAAAGCCCGGGAATCTGCACAACCGTGAGCAACGCGGCCGCTTCCACCCAGGGGCATGAACCAAAGATGCTGCCGCCGACCTGATCTTGGCCCTCCCAGTCGCTCAAGTTGACTCGCTCGCAGATGGCGCCGGGCGGCATGCGCCCCAGTTCATGCCCCGGCCGGCTGATGTATTGCGTGATACCGTGGGCGATGTCGCGGAGCAGCTCCAAGGCAAGCAGATCGCCGGTTGCACGATAGTATTTCAAGAGACAATCGCCCGACCAGGTGGCAATGCCCGGCGCCGCATGCTTGTTCGGCAGGTTCGCCCATACGGCGCCGCAACTGCGCGCGTCGATCCGGCCCATCGGGCTGCCGGCCGGAAAACGATAATCGTACGCGACCGTCCAGCTTGCACAGATGGGAAGCAACTCCTTGGCATAGCCGAGCCACTCGGAGTCGCCGGTCACTTCGTACAGGGCCATATACGCTTCCAGCAACCCAAAGGCCGATTCACTGTCCGGCGCTGACAAGATTTCGCCGGGTCCGCCCGTGGTGTAGCCCGCCTGCACGAAGTCGCGATAGTACTTTCGTCCAGCGGCCTGGGCAACTTCGAGATCGCGGGGTGCGTGGAAACTCCGCGAGGCCAGGGCCAGCCCGCCCACGGCGATCGCCCCCGACGTCGATCCGCCGACGCAGATATCGCCCGTCTCGACGTCCACGAACTGGCCGAACTGTCCCCGTTTGTCCCACAATCGCACGAAGGCATCGGCCTGACGGCGCAGACCCTCTTTCCACGATGCCGGGACGGACCCGTCAGTCGATTCGATCCACTGGAACTGCCGCTGGGCCATAAAGAGCCAGTCGCCTTGCGAACGTATGAGGCTTTCATGGTTGACGAAGTTTTTCCAGAAGCCGAAGCTGGCAAATTCTTTGCCGTTGCCGATCGTATTGAAGAAGCCGGACGCGGCCTGGGTCTTGGTGAAAATCACATCCAGGTTCCGCAGGGCGCGGCGTTGCGTTTCTGCGTCGCCCTGCATCAGAAGCGGAAGCGTTATCTGCCCGCCGCCGTTCCAGCCAAGCTGCCAGATAGAGTTCCAGGTGGTCTTGCCCTCGGCGGGATCGGTGAGCCGATACATGCCGATCCCTTCGTCCCAACGATGCTTGGCGTAAAGCTCATCAAGAAGTTGCCGGGCCGCGCTATAAGGAAGCGATTCCTTGCGATCCGCGGGATTCAGGTCCTTGCGCACCTCGAAAAAGCGCTGCATCAAATCGGCGCGCTGGCGCGCCTGAAAGGCGAAGACCCGGCACTGGATTGTAACCGTGTCACCGGCCTTCCAAGCGGCCGCGCGATCGCCTGACGGACAAACCATGGAGCCCATCACTGGCCGCGATTGCCGGACGGCCGGGGCGGTGATCGTCAACCGCGCGCCGCTGTGCTGGTCTTCTTCGATGAGCAGACCGTGGTTGCCCAGGCGGCTGCCTTGCGTGGTCAATACCATCCAGGCTCGTTGCGCCGCAGGTGCGTGAAAGGCCATCATCGGCACGGTGGCATTGCCGGTATCGAGATCAATCCGCCCCGTGGTGCCGTCCTTGGCAAGCCTCGGACAATCGGTGATCGTGGTCGGCATGTCCAGCTTCCACTCGCGATTGTCGTACCAGTAGGGCGGATATTCGATCGCTTTCACGGCGAACCGATTTCCGTCGTACACGGCGCCAGGCACGAGGACGAAATTCGACGACGACCAATCCGAAAAAGCGAACGACACTCCCACCGCCGCAGCCTTGGCCTCGCCCTTGGCAAGTGTGAATGTGAACCTGTAATCGACGGCGTCGCGTCGATTCTCGACCGGCCGCGATTCGAGCTCGAGCGTCCATTCGGCCTGACCCCCATCGCTCACCCTGGCTTTGTCGCGCAACTCCAGCGCAAGCTCGCGCTCGAGCCGGTCGGCTTGATAATAGCGGACGACGGGCTGGATAGTGCCCATCTGTGTCGACGGCGCTTGGAAATTGATTGTCCGCGCTGGCGGCGAGGGCGCCGTTGCATCGGGAGCCTTGGCAGCAAGACAAGGCAACCACGTCAGCAGCAGGGCGGAGAAAGCGATCATGGCATGCCGTGTGGTTCTGTTCATTGGCGAATCTCCTTTGTACGTGGCGCAACAGTCATATGGATCACTTAAATCCACTACACTGACTAGGGAATTGTTTTTCGGTGAAGGCCGTTGCAAGAGCGGGTGGCCAGAGCGGGTGGCCAGAGCGCAGGGCGGGGAAATGGGGGATGATTGCCTTTGCAGCCTTCGAACTTTCTCCTGACTTGTTAGTGGTTGTATCCAGCGCGTCTCAGGAAAACCAGCCGTCATCCTGTACGCGAACTTCCAAAGGGTTCTCGACCACACGATTTACCGTTCGTGTGTTCTCATTTTCCCAACATATTGACAACATCCTGCGAGCGCGACTCCGGCGTGACCTTGAGCGACACCACTTTGCCGTTGCGCAGTTCCCCTTCCACGGTGGTTGCATGGGGCGCATGGAGTTTGAACGATACGTTCCAGTCTTTCGGCCAGGCCGGCAGAACATACAGTTTCCTGCCGTCGGATTGGAGCAGCATGAACTGCAGCGTGGTGAGGATGTTGTTGCCGTGGTCCTGATCGGGAATCCAGTCGAAGTTCGGCCCCCACATGGCGGGAAAGCGATAGCCGGCATTGATCTGGGCGGCGCGGGCGGCGACCAAGCGGCCGGCTTCGTCGCCGAGTCCGAGACAAGCGGCCTGGATGCTGTCCTGACACCAACCGTGGTTATGTCGGTTGGCGCGACGGTCATAGGTTGCGCGGGCCATGTCGAGATCGGGCCGGCCGACGCCGTAGAGCCGGTAGGGAAACACGGCATACAGTTCGGGGTTCTCCGAGTTGGCGCAAGACGTGAATGAATCGGCCGGACGCAGGAGCTTGACCCCATTCACCTCGGCCACCGGCACCGGCGGCAGCTCGTCGCGCATCTTCTGCCAGCGCGCGCGCTGGTCGGCAGTCGTGACGCCGTCCGGCAAGGCCAGCAGGCGCGGTAACAGGAACCTCAGGCCGGCAATCTCGGGCAACGGGTTCACCGCGGAGTGCCACGTCTCCAACGATTGCGCGGGATCCAAGTGGATTTTCCCATTCGCGTCGCGCTTCGGCCAGTACTGATAGAGGAAGTTGATCAACGGATCGGCCAGCGGCACGAGCATTTCTTGCGCGAATGGCCGGTCCTGCGTGAAGTCGTAGCGGTCGAGCATCACGGCGATGAGTTCGAGGCTGCCGTTCCAGTACCGTCTGATGTAGCTGTTAGACGGCTCGGGCGCTTGATTGTTCCAACCATAATCGCCGTTACATGGCAGTCCCCACCCGTACATCGTCTCGGGGAATTGCGCGGCGTTGGCGAACTGGTAGTACGTCTGAATGCGCGCCTGGCTCAACGGTAGCGCGGCGCGATACATCTGAAACCACGGCTGCAACATGTCGAAGTCGCCGGCCGCCAACATCGGCCAGTAGGCGAGGCGCGTGTTCTGGAACCAATAGTTGCCGCCCCACTGCCGCCAATCCGGATCGCCCTCTGGCGTTTCCGCAGATGCGCCGGGTTGTGCTTCCACGGTGAAAATCGAGCCGTTGAACTTGATAGGCGAGCCGCCGCGGCCGGAGCAGGCGTTCATGAAACGCTGTAGGACATAACCGCTCGTGAGAGAATTGGCACCGCCCACGAAAACCCAACTGCGATTCCAAAACCCGCTCCACCATGTTTCGTGGGCGCGCCGCGCTATCGCCGGGTCGAGCTTGCCGGTTCTTGTTTCCAACTGATCGAGTTGCGCCAGCCACTTTTCGGGCGTGCCGGTCTGATCCGTTAGAACGGCGACAGACAACGCCTGGCGTTTCGCCGGCGCCGCCGACTTGATTGCCTTGGGGCCGTCCGCCACGAACCCGTCGCCGTGCAGGCTGGCGCCGAAGGTGCGGTTCAGCAGCGGATCGGTGAACCGCCCCTTCAAGGTCTCCAAATGCTGAACCTTCAGCCCGAGTTCATAAATCGAACGCGTGTTGCGGTGATACCAAACCACGCGCGGCTTGCCGGAGTCGACCACGACATCCGGTAGGACCGTCGGCTTGAAATCGGACGCCGACAACCCGCTGCCGGAGTGGCTATCGTCATTGTTGCCGAACGGGCGTTCGCGCAACCGCCACAACTCGACGGCGGCGTGGCAGCTTAGCGGCGTGGCGGATTCCGTCTCCAGATGCACGACCGGCTGGTTGGCATCCACCCACAGGTTGAGGCGGACACCGTTGTTAGCGGCGATTTCGATTCGTCCTTCCCGCAGTTTCAATTCCTGCCGGAATCCGGTCGTCGTCGGCAGTGGCGGATCGAACTTCACGCGGACCCGGCCGATCTTGCACACACGAGCGTTCTCGTCCCAGGCGTCGGTCTTGCTGAGATAGAAGACGAGGTCGCCGGACGGTTCGACCCAGGCGTTGATGCCAACATCGCCGTTGCCGATCGGCATGGATCCGTGGGCGTTCTGGCTCGGCGAATCCCAGACAACATTGCAGGCATCCAGCGGGTCGGCAGGCTCCGATGCCTCACCAGGGATTGCCGCCACCAGGGTCAAACACAGGGCGGTACGAATCGTTCGCTGCGGGTGGTTTCTAGCGATCATAGGAAATTTCTTCTGACTTGTTAGTGGTTATATCCATCGCATCCCAGGAAAACCAGCCGTCATCCTGTACGCGAACTTCCAAACTGTTCTTGCTAGCGAGGCTCCGCCTCAGACCCAAGACTGCAAGACACAAGACACAAGACGACGAACTTGACCTAACGACAACATCTTTCACTTTTCAAGGACTCTAGGAAATTGCTCTTGGGCTGAAGGCCGTTGAAAGAGCCGGTGGCCGGACCGGAGGGCGGGGGAAAAAGCGGTTGTCCGAGGATGGCAAGGCATGGCTCCGCGTGGTGGACGCGTCCGCCAACACCGACGAGACCACCGCTCAGGGGTATCGCCACAAGTTCGCGCCGGCCAAGGCCCGCTACCTCCGCGTGACCACGCTCAAAACCACCGCCAAATGTCCAATCAAAGTACATCCGCTAGCGCCAAATTTATCTGTACTCAGGGGCCAAACGGGTGCTGGCTCGGTACCTTGTAAGTTACCCAAGCCGTTTTAGCACACCACTCCCAATAAACCAGAAACCAGAATCGAATCCAAAATTCAAAAACCAGAATCCGAAATTCCACTCCCACCCCGCCATGAAATTCCAAATCCCACGCTTCCTTCCCCGTTCCCTCGCCGCCATCGCCACGGCGATTTTCGCAACCCCCGGATCGGCGGCCAACGCCACTAATATGGTATCCCGCATCAACCGCTACATTTTAGCATCCATTGCCGCACTGGCGGCCTTGCTGGCCTTCGGCCTCACGGACACCGCCCGAGCCACGGTGATTGGCAGCACGGCGTCGCTGGCCAACGCCCAGTCTCTGACATTGAATTACACGTTCACCCAAGGGACGCACCAGGACGTCTGGACCAAATTTGTTCTTGCCACGGTTGGCAGCGGCGACAGTTCACTGACCATGGGGGATGGGGGGTCGTCATACCCGCCGACGATTCACACGAGCACGACCGGCAAGTGGGGGCTCAGTGGAAACGATTATGCTCAGGGGAATGGCTATCATTACCTGGCCACGGCATCGGCGGTCGCTCCGGCCGCCGGGGACGTAGTGTATGTCAAGATGCACCTCGACGCCGCCTACCCGGACTACTACAGCAAGAAAACGATCAGCCTGTGGATCAATCCGGCAGACACATCGAGCGAAGCGGCGTTGGGCACGCCTGCGGTGACGTTTGACCATTTGCCTTGGCCTATGGGATCGATGATTTATCAATACTTGAGTGTCACCGGCAACGCGGTGTTGTCAAACGTCGTGGTTGCGGGTAATCTAGCAGACTTTGCGCTCACCCCGACCACCACCACGGTGGCCACCTCGGGCACTCCGGCCCTCTACGGCACCCCGGTCACGTTCACCGCCACGATTGTCCCGGGCAGTGGCACGGTGGTTCCCACCGGTTCGGTCCAGTTCTGGGTGGGTGGTTCGCCTTTGAATGCAGCGGAGACGGTCACGGCCGGTAGCGGGTATAACGGCACCGCGGCCACCACCACCAGTGCGCTGGCGATCACCACCATTACGCCGCACGCGATCACCGCGGTATACACCGCCAGCGGCAGTTTTTCCGGCAGCACCGGCAATCTAACGGGTGGCCAGGCGGTCCATGCGCCCGGGGCCACCGCCGGCAACTCGACCGTGGAAGCATCCCCGTCCACGCAGCGCGCCGATGGTTTCAACACCTCCACGGTCACCGTGACCTTGCGGGATGCCATTAACGCTCCGATCCAAGGCAAGACCGTCATGCTTGCTAGAAATGGCGGTACCGGCGGCGGGACCCCAACCATCACTGCGACCCAGGACACGACTGATGCCTTTGGAGTGGCCACCTTTGCGGTCAAGTGCGACACGACGGGCCTCTATTATTTTGAAGCCACCGATGTCTCTGACAGCAATTTGGTCATCACGCAAAAGGCCCCCGTGACCTTCACCACGAATCCTGCGGCCAGCGCGAGTCTCTCGACGGTGACAGCCTCCCCGGCTTCCCCGAGCACGGTGTTGGCCAATGGGACCGACAGTTCCACCATCACCGTGACCGTGAGGGAAAGCGGCGGCACACTCGTTGCTGGCCGCACCGTGACGCTGGGTTCCAGCCGCCCCACGCCGGACACGATTGCTCCAGCCTCGGGCGTATCCAATATTTCGGGAGTGGTGACCTTCACCGTGAAGTCCACGACGGCCGGTGCGTCGGTGTTCACCGCCACCGTTGATAGTGTCACGGTGAATGAAACCGCAACCGTCGATTTCGTCTGGCCCACCTTGTTTGCCCATGCCGGTGATGACCAGGCGCTGACCCCCAGCTCGCCCACGGCCACGCTCGGCGGCAGTCCGGCAGCCACGGGTGGCTCGGGCACTTACACCACCTACAGTTGGTCTCCAAGCACCGGCCTGAGCGATGCCTCGGTCGCCAATCCCACCGTCACCACCACCGCCGCCACCACCACTTACACCCTGACCGTGACCGACTCGGCGAGCTTCACGGCGACCGATATGGTGGTCGTCACTTATGGAGTGCCGATGCCCACATATAGCATTGATATCGGCACCGGCACGCCGCGCACGGGCCAGGCAGGAGGGGCCTACCCCCAGACGGGATCTTGGAACAAGGTCGCGCTCAACGGCGGCGGCGGCAGCAACACCATCACCGTCAACAATCTCGTCGATGGCACGGGCACGGTGCAAACCGGCGTGTCGTTCATCTTCAACGACAACAATGCCAGCTACGCTTACTTTTCATCTGCCACGGGTGCGTGCATGAGCCCGGACCTGGGTCAGAACCTGCATACCACCGGCAATATGAATTGGAAGTTCACGGGCCTGCCCGCCAACACCAGTTATACGGTATGGGGGGCGGGTTGGAGCGGCGGATTTTTCGCCGGCCCGGCCATCGGCACGCCCGGCCAACCGAACGGAACCAAATACCCGTGGGGCACCCCGTTGACCATGACCACCGACGCCACGGGCACGCTCTGGGGCAGTTGGGGCGACAACGTCAATTTCGATTATCGTTTGCTCGATTGCATGCAGATCCAGGAAATTGGCTCAGCGCTCTCCGGCTACTCCGCCTGGGCGGGACTCCATGCCGGCGGTGCGACGGCTGCGGCCAGCGACGATTACAACAACGACGGAGTGGCCAACGGCATCGCCTATTTCATGGGCATGGACGGTCTCGCCACCAATCCGGGCGTGGTCAACGGCAAGGTCACCTGGCCGCATGTCGGTACCGTCGCCTCCTGGGAAGTGCAGGTTTCCAACGACCTGGTTACGTGGGCGCCAGCCGCTGCGGGCGATATCGACACGACAAGCAGCCCGGGCAATGTGATCTATACCTTGCCGACCGGCGCGCCGCAGAAGTTCTGCCGCCTGAGGGTCGTCCCCTAAGCGCTTGATTCCCGAATACTCCACAGGTGGCAGCCCGTCCGGGTTGCCACCTGTTTTCGTTTGGTGGCACGCTTGTCCAAGTATTGTACATCCGATATCGGCGATTTCCCTCTTGCCGCCGCTGCCGTAGTCCCTACTGTTTTACCGTCGTATGGTTTGAATGCGGATTCGCTGGTTGTGGAATTCGTCAGCTACCACCTTGAGCGCGTCTGTCTTGCAAACTTTCTTCCCACCAAAATCCCCAGCCGAAATCCCCAAAAACCAAACACCATGACTACCAGTAAAATGTATCTGAATTCAACGGCTGCCGCGATTCTGGCCTTAGCCGGATTCGCCTCAGCCGGAGTGACCGACCTCAGCGGAAACCTGACCAACGCCCTTGATGCGGTCGTTGGCGCGGGCAACTCCGGGCATCTAATCGCAGATACGACGACGATGTGGTACGGCACCACCTCGTCGTCGGACGTCGACCTCAACGGCTACCAGCTCAGGCTCAACAACGGCGGCGGCAACGGGCAGACCTACAATGGCGCCATCACCGGACCGGGCACCATCAGGACCCAAGGTAATGGCGGCGGGACTTGGGATCCCGACATTCAGTTAGGCGGCACGACCGCCAACACCCCGACCAACGTGATTCTCGATTACGGGCGCATCACCATGAACAAGACCGACGGCGTGGATGCGCTGGCGGGCACGATCACCATTTCCTCAGGCAACACGAAATACCTCTGGTGGCTAAAGAGCAATCAAATCAGTGACACGGCCATCATCAACTCCCTGAGCACCAGCGGCGTCTTCATCATGAAGATGAGGGGCTTCAACGAGCGCATCGATACGCTCTCGATCAAGACCGGCAACACCGTAGACACCAGCACGGGCAGCGTGCTCAACGTCAATCACCTGATCGTGGACGGGGTGGAGCAAGTGAAGGGCGCCTACACCGTCAGCAACTGTAGCTATGTCATCGGCGCCGGCTACATCGACGTCCAGGACCACGGCCCGCCCGTCATCCTGGTGGCGCCCGGCTTGGTCAGCAACCCCTCCCCGGTCGATACCGCCACCGCCGTCAATCCGGCCTACCTCGCCACGCTGACTTGGAACGTCGCGACCGACGCCACCAGCTATGATGTCTATCTGTGGCTCACCACGGACACCAAGCCGGGGACTCCGACGGCCAATGTGCTGCTCCCATCATACACCGTCAGCCCACAGGTGCTCTCGCTTTCGGACTACAGTTGGCAGGTCGTGGCCAAAAACAGCGTCGGCGATACCGCCGGCCCGACATGGACATTCCACACCAGTGACCGCAGGGATATTAGCGGAACCCTGCCGATGAACCTTGATGATGTCGTAGGCGTGGGCAACACCGCGCGCCTGGTCGGCAATACCCAATTGCACTGGGCCGCAACCACCTCGTCGGTGGCCATCAACCTCAACGGCTACACACTCACCCATAACTCCGGCGGCGGCAACCCGCAATATTACAATGGCGCGATCACCGGACCGGGCAGCCTCGTGATTGTCGGGCGCGGCGATGCCACTTGGTCGCCCGATCCCCAGTTAGGCGGTACCGTTGCCAACACCCCGGACAGCGTCACCATCCAATCAGGGTGCGTCGTTTTGAACAAGACCGACGGGGTGGACGCCTTGGCGGGCGCCATCACCGTTAGCACCGGCGGCATCGTGCGCATTCGTCTGAGCAAGAGCAACCAAATCAGCGATGCCTCGACGATCACCAGCACCTCCAGCTCCGGATCCTTCTATCTGGAAATGAACAACTGCAACGACACCATCCTCGGGCTTGATATCAAAACCGGCCACATCGTGGACACCGGCTCGGGGACCGGCGGCGTGCTGACCGTCACCAACCTGACGGTTGGCGGCACGGTCCAGCCCTCCGGCACCTACAATGCCGGCAACTCGGCCTGGGTCACCGGCACCGGCAGCGTGGTGGTAGGTGTCGTTGGCTCCGCATATGATACCTGGGCGGGACTCCATGCCGGCGGCCAAACCGCAGGCGGGGATTACAACAACGATGGCGTTTCCAACGGGGTTGCCTACTTCATGGGCATGAACGGCCTCGCCACCAATCCGGGCGTGGTCAACGGCAAGGTCACCTGGCCGCATGTCGGTACCGTCGCCCATTGGGAAGTGCAGGTTTCCAACGACCTGGCCATCTGGAATACGGCCAGCATGGGTGTTGACGTTTCCGATCCGTCCAAGGTGGTCTTCACCCTGCCGACCGGCGCACCGCAGAAGTTCTGCCGCCTGATGGTCGTCCCGTAAGCGCTTGATTCCCGAATACTCCGCTGGTGGCAGCCCGTCCGGGCTGCCACCTGTTTCGTTGGGTGGCACGGTTGTCCAAGTGTTGTACATCTGGTATCGGCGATTTCCCGCTTGCGCCCGCCCGCCGAAATCCCTATTGGCTTCAGTCGTAAGGTTTGAAAACGGATTCGCTGGTTGTGGAATGCGTCGGCTACCACCGTCAGCGTGTCTGTTTTGCGAGCTTTCTTCCCACCAAAATTCACAATCCCCAAACACCAAAAACCAAACACCAAACACCATGGCTACTAGTAGAATGTACATGAATTCAGCGGCTGCCGCGATTCTGGCGTTAGCCGGATTCGCCGGCAACGCTTCGGCGGCGCCCATCATCAACATCAACCTCGGCGGCGCGAGCAATGCCTTGAACGGAACCGCCTACATGACCGGCGGCTTCGCTCAGGCGCCGGTCACCTACACCGGAACCACCTGGAACGACTTCGCGGTCTCGCCGGTCCCCGTCACGTCCGGCTTGCTCGATAGCGACGGCAATGTCACCACCGTCGGCATCACCACCGTCTCCACCACCAGTGCCCCCGCTTTTGTGTCTCCGATCACCTCGTCCGGCGGCGATGACGTGAAACTGCTGAAAGGCTGTGTGAACCGCGCCTATAATTCCAGCAGCGGCAACACTCTGCACAACCGCGTCACCATCAGCGGGCTGGACACCGCGAAAACCTACAACATCTATCTGGTCAGCGCCCACAACACCCCGGTGAAATGCTCATGGCGGATCGGTGCGACGGGAACCGACAAATACATCACCAACACCCCCGCAACCCGCACCGCCGAAACCTGGGTGGCCGGTGACGACTACGTGGCATTCGACAAGATCGTGCCCGATGCCGACGGCAATATTTCCGTCTATGGCCTAGGGATGGCAGGCGGCAGTGGCGGTGCCAACTCCGGACTGACCCTCAACGGCATTCAGGTGATGGACGCCACCGACATGGTGAGCTGCTCGTTCGGTGCGCTGGGCACCGGTTGGATCAGCGGAACCAATGTGAATCTTTACGTTCCGACCGCCACGCCTGTGTCGTCGCTCACACCCACCTTCATCCTCTCGACCGGCGCCACGATCACCCCGACGACGGCTCAGGACTTCAGCACCAGTTCGGTCGCCTACACCGTTACTCCGGCGGTGGGCCCCGCCAAGGTCTATACGATCTCGGCCATCGTCGGCACGATGCCGACTTTCATCAGCAACACCCTCACCCCCGCGGATGCGGGGAATCCCGCTTACGGGGTCATTATCGACACCGCCGTCGGCACCGGCAAAACCGGGCTGCTGGTTGGAGTCACGCAGACCTACAATTCCATCGGCGGCGTCACCGTCACGGTTCCCCTGATCCTCAATGGCAAATCGCTCATCATCGACAGCGCCGGCAACACCATGAATGTCGTCGGCCCCATCTCCGGCGACGGCATGCTGACTTTCCGAAACGGGTACTCCACCCCGATGCAGGTCTCAGGGAGCACCGGCAATACCTATACCGGCACCACCACCATATCAAGCGCCCAAGTGTCACTTGAAAAGAGTTCCGGCAACGCTCTGGGGGGTTCCATCATGATGACCAACGCCGCGGCAAAAATGATCTGGACCGCCAGCAATCAGATCGCCGACAGCGCGAACATCTACCTTAACGTTTCGGGCGCCAGCCTCGACCTGGAGGGCTTCACGGACACCATCAACGAGCTGTACCTCACCACGGGCACCACGGTTAAGACGGCCACGGGCGGCATTCTCAAGGTTGCCAAGCTGTTCGTCAACGGTGTTCAGCAACCGGACGTGGCTCGCATGGAGGGCGACGGCTATGTCTTGGGAGCGGGTTCCATCGAAGTGGGCGCATCCGGCCCGGCAACTTGGGTTCCTTCCACACCGGCAACGCCCGCCCCCGCCAACGGCGTCAACTTCGGGTCGACGATGCTCCCCACGCTCACCAAACTTGATTGGTCCGATTGTTACAGGGTCGACAGCTACGATGTGTATCTATGGGACGCCTCGGGGTCGAAACCGGGGACCCCGACCGCGACGGGCCTCACCAGCAGCGAGTACACCACTCTCCCGGCGCTGCTCTCATCGAAGACCTACAAATGGCAGGTCGTCGCCAAGAACGCCCAAGGCAATACCCTCAGTCCGGTGTGGCTCTTCACCACCTTCGATCTCAACATGATCGGCGTGAAATATGACCGTGGAAATACCCTTTTGGCGACCGATGTCGCCGGCGCGCCCAGTTATGAGCAGGCGAATTGGACCATGGCGCCAGGTCAGGGCCAAGGACCTCCGGTCACGCCCATCAGCGGCCTCAAGGACAAGAATGGAGTGGCGACTTCGGTTAATGTGACCAGTTGGACCGTAAACAACAACAACTGTTACTCGTGGAGCACCCCCGACACGCTCGATAAAAAATTGCTGGCGGATTATTGTGCCAACGGCTGCTCGATCTCTTTCGAAGGCCTGAGCACCTATGCGCCGTCGGGTTATGGGGTCGTTGTGTATTACGCAAATAACGGTCGGCCTCAGAGATACTTCTTGACTGCCGGCGCCACCAGCATCACCCGCAATGTTTCCATGACTGCGCCGGAATCTGGAACTCCATTCTGGCTTGAGGGTATTGAAAGCAGCTCCGGCACGGCCTCGAACTATACGGTCCTTGGCTCAGGGGCCGCGCCTCTGACGTCCGACACCTTCACCATTGCATTGGATATGGCTGGGGGTAATGGCTGGGTGGGCGGCACTGCTGCCGTTCAGATCGTGCAATTCCCCGCCGCCCCCCCCAGCGCCACTCCCTATGAGACCTGGGCCGGCACCTACGCCGGCGGCGCGACGGCGCCGGTTGACGGCGATTACAACAACGACGGAGTGGCCAACGGGGTTGCCTTCTTCATGGGCATGAACGGCCTCGCCACCAATCCGGGCGTGGTCAACGGCAAGGTCACCTGGCCGCATGTCGGTACCGTCACCTCCTGGGAAGTGCAGGTTTCCAACGACCTGGTTACGTGGGCGCCAGCCGCTGCGGGCGATGTCGACACACTAAGCAGCCCTGGGAATGTGATCTATACCTTGCCGACCGGCGCGCCGCAGAAGTTCTGCCGCCTGATGGTCGTCCCGTAAGCGCTTGATTCCCGAATACTCCACAGGTGGCAGCCCGTCCGGGTTGCCACCTGTTTTCGTTTGGTGGCACGGTTGTCCAAGTGTTGTGCACCCGATATCGGCGATTTTCCTCTTGCCGCCGCTGCCGTAGTCCCTATTGTTCCACAGTCGTATTGTTTGAACCCGAACTCCGAAGTTTGAATCGAAATATCGGTTAGATTAACCACAGATTACACGGATTTCACAGATTGAAATTGGTTCCATTTGCAACTTCTCCGAAGTTACAAATGGTGCGGAAAT
>Ga0073936_10007367_pt1 | contig 14231 bp, 11 predicted proteins | sample AliMusrvi5mmetaG_FD_87041 | JGI IMG/M metagenome (GOLD analysis project Ga0073936, IMG submission 87041) | Freshwater lake bacterial and archeal communities from Alinen Mustajarvi, Finland, to study Microbial Dark Matter (Phase II) - Alinen... | ecosystem: Environmental > Aquatic > Freshwater >... | reverse complement strand
TTTTAAGGCAGTATGGAACTCCATGTTGATGAAATTAGTATCATTCTCTTGGTTGTTGTGAAGCAACATGTTCGTTTCATTTTATTTTAATGCTATCAATAGATTTTTACAAAATCGAAATAGGCTAAATTTGGCCCTCTGTTGTATTTTAAAGTGATCAATTGCAGGCCAGCAGCGGGGAATTCAATTTCACCAATTGTTGCCTGATCCCATTGATGGTAATAGCCGGTATTTTTTGGGAGGTACAATTTAGTTGCAAACTTATTGTTAAGCCACAATTCAGAATTGTTGTCAAAATTGGCGTAAACCGTAATAATTTTATATCTCCCCGGAAATTTTACATCAACTGTGTAGTTTGTCCATTCGCCGTTAGCCTCCCATCCGATGTACAACTGGTTCACCATTGGTTCAACCACGTTAGGTTTTTTATAGTCTGCCCAGTCTTTGGTATAGGAAATATCAACTCCTTCACTTTCCCTGAAAAATGCTACATGGTAAGGCACACCAGGTCTCCAGTGACAGCCATAATCAAAGCACTGGTGATTTAATATTGCTCCGTCATTCGTCGCCGTACTGTCGTGATAAGCAACTCCCTCCCCTCCAAAATCGTAATAGGCAAGTTCAATTCTTCCAGGTATTACCTGAGGACCTTTAACACCAAGTGTATCATCAGAAAAAGGTTTTCCTCTATAATCTGCAGGGATTTGTGCTTGCAGCGGGAGTTGTACAAAAGCAATCAACAGTAGAGTTAGTACTTGAAGCGGAAAGTTATCAGGGATTTTTTTCATAATTAGAAGTAATTCTTCTTTGTTTTAATAATATCGGCCAAGAAGAGGATGTTCAACAATCTTTTTCTTCAGTTCCAGCATGTCGGTTAATCCCTGGTTCTTATAGATAATCTTGCCTCCCGGTTCAATAAGAAGCGTGTAAGGCAAGGCTCCACTCCATTCAGGATCAACAATGTCAATTAATTTGTATTGATCGTCGCCGGTAAATATGAAATTTCGTATTGGCAGATTTTTATTTCTTAAAACCGAGAGTGCTTCCTCTTTTTTTGCAAGCTTATCGGCTGACAAGGTGATAAACTCAAATTTCCGTTTTGTGCCATACATGCGCTGAAGCTTAACCAATTCAGGAAGTTCCATAACACAAGGGCCACACCAGCTTGCCCAGACATCAACCAGCAGAAGTTTATCGGTTTTATTTGCAAGCAGTTCCTTTATTGCATTATTGTCGATCGGTTCAATACTAACAGGTTTATCGTTCCAGTCTTTGTTCGCCTTCTGTGCCCACTCTGATTTCCATGACCATTTTACAGAACAACCAAAAGTTTTATTTACAGATGTGGTAACAGGTTTGCCAGCCAATAATTCATCAACTGCCTGACGCAGATCTTCGGCGTTTCCGGTTCCTGGTTTTTCGTGTGCATCAATTCGTCCCGCATATTGGAGGGTACGGTTTTTATCAAACACAAAAGCATGAGGGGTAGTCGTGGGTCCATACTTGATTGCAATCGACTGTTCATCCCCATCGTACAGATAAGGAAAATTGAAGCCTCTATCCTTTGCCCTGATTGCCATGTTTTCGAAGGCATCGTCGAGATCGGAATAGTCACATTCTTCGAGCAGCAATCCGGCACAACTGTTAGGCATAATGGCAACTACCTGTACACTCTTTTTTGAATAATCTGAAGTGAATCTGATGATTCGGTCTTCGTATGCCTGGGCCGTCGGACAATGATTGCATGTGAAAACAATGACCAAAAGGTCAGATTTATTGAAATCATTCAGTGAAACATATATCCCATTCACATCAGGCAATGTAAAATCAGGCGCTTTTGATCCAATGGCAAGGGTGGTGAGATCCTGATGTTCTTTGATGATCGGATGAGGGATGAATTTCTCAGCTGTGTTTTTTCCGGGAGAATTTGTTTTTGACATGCATCCCAAAAGCAATAGTACAATTCCTAAAAATAAAATCCCTTTTTTAAAAAGAATCGTCGATTTCATAGCTTCTTATAAGTCAGAAAGTTATTTTAAATATTCATCTGCATTTTCTTTGGTCACCAGTTTAACCGGTACATAGACATTTTTTTCAACCGGTTCCCCTGAAATAAAATCATAGGCTTTTTCTACAGCCACTTTCCCCATTGTTTGAGGTTCCTGTGCACAGGATGAAAGCATTTTGCCATCCTTGATGGCCTGTGCCCCTTCTTTCGAGCCGGCAACACCCATAACGACTATTTTGCCTGATTTGCCGGCTTTTTCAATTCCTTCATTGGCTGCAAGGGCACTCACATCGTTAATAGCAAAAATGGCATCCATATCGGGTGTCTTTGCAAGGAACTCTCTGATTACTCCGTTTACGCCATCTTTGTTGGCATGGCCATCCTGCGAACCGATAATTGACATACCGGGGTATTTCGCCATTTCTTCCTTAAACCCATTCACACGATCAACACAACCTTTTGAAAGTGAGAAGGTCAGCATCCCAATTTTTGCCTTTGGATTCACTTTTGCAAGCACATCGCACGACATTTTCCCTGCTCCAGGATTGTCTGTCACGACTTTGCATAAGTACATTGAATCTGCCACATTAAAATCGGTGTCAACTATAATTACCGGAATCTTCTTTTGCTTGGCCGCTGCCAGGACCCTGTCTATACATCCGTCGTGTGTGGCTGGGAGGATAAAAATGCCTGCAATTTTCTGGTCTAACATAGCCAAAACATCGTCTTCCTGTTTTTTGGTATCATGATTCCCATCGAGAAAAACCAGACTGTCTCCATGTGCGATTACTGCTTTTGTTATGCCTTCATTCAGACTCACAAAAAAAGGATCATGCATGGTCATAAAGGATGAAATGAAGATTTTTTTGGCAGGAGCCTTATCTTTTTTTGATGGACTGCTAAATGAGAAAAGCAAGATTGCTAAAAGAAAAAGAGCTAAGGCTTGGAGGCTAAATAATTTTTTCATCGACATAAAATTAGAATTGATTTACAACTTTCGATTTCACTTTGACTTAATCCTATTCAGAGTTTGGTGAAGGATATTCATTGTTGAAGTGTCACTTATGTAAACAGAATTAAGACCTTGAGGCTCACCAAAAGGGTCGCCTAAGAATGAACCAGGATTATTCATTACATTTTCCCAGGAGTCTGGTACGCCATGCCCTCCATATGCCCATACATTGACTCCTGCCAGTGGTGAGTTTGTCAATGAGCTGTCTGCAAATATTTTCATTATTGTTCCGAAATAAGTGTCCCGCGATTTTACACCTGTAAAGGGTGCTGTTGCTGCTGAATCCCTTTCAAGGCCAAATTCTTCCAGTATAATTGGTTTTGCTTTCTGAGTCAATTGAGTTCCGGCTACTGAAATAAACTCATTCCAGGAGTGTGAATTACAGCTTGAGAGAAAAGTTGGCCAAACAAGAAGCAGTATATGTCGCTGAAGTTCCGTTCTCCTTACCAGATTTTGACCCGCAGACTGTCTTCGTACCACATGGCATCTCCTTTCTTAATACCAAAAGTGGCATAAAATTCAGGCATGTTAGACAATGGTCCCAGTACCCTGAATCTCGCAGGAGAATGTTCATTGCTTCGAACCTGATTGGCAATGGCTTCGGGTCTTTCATTGATCATCCAGGCCAATCCGTAGCCAAGGAAGAAGCGTTGATCTGGATTTAGTCCGCCGATAATTTCTTTGTTTTTGAATTGATCCGTCTTTTTGAATGCTTCGTATCCCATGATGATCCCGCCCAGATCCGCAATATTCTCACCCTGCGTGAGCTCGCCGTTGATGTGAAGGCTGTCTACGGCAATAAAGTTGTTGAACTGTCGGACTATCATCTTCGTCCTGGAATAGAATTTGATACTGTCCTGAATGGTCCACCAGTTGTTCAGGTTGCCGAATTCATCGTACTTGCATCCCTGGTCGTCGAATCCATGTGTAATTTCATGTCCAAAAGTCGAGCCTCCAATGATAGAATACAAAATAGCGTCATCTGCCATCCTACCTTCATATCCGGGGACAAGGATGTTGCATCCGGGTACCACTATTTCGTTGTTGGAAGGATTGTAATAGGCGTTGTAGGTCTGAGGTTCCATGTTCCATTCTTTCCGGTCGACAGGCTTACCGTATTTAGCGACCATGTAATTGAATTTCCATTGATTCGCACGCATGACATTGGTTACATAGGCACCTTTTTGGATGTTGAGCGAACTCAGATCCTTCCATTGATCGGGGAAACCTACTTTGAAGATTACAGCATTCAGCTTTTTTAAGGCCTTGATTTTGGTGACTTCACTCATCCAGTCAAGCGACTTGATGCGCTCTGCATAAACTTCCCTGATATTCTGACCTATCTCCTCCAGTTTTGCTTTTGTGCCTTTCGGGAGGTATTCATCGACATAGACCTGTCCAATCAACTCTCCCAGTGAACCATTGGACTGCTCGACAACCCTTTCCCACCGCGGTTTTGCTTCTTTCACACCCCTTAAGGTGGTCGTGTAGAAGCTGAAAGACTCCCGGAAGGTCTGGTCGTCCAGACATCGGGCAACTCCGCGTAACAGATGGAATTTCAGGTAGTTTTTCCAATCACCGAGAGGAAATGATTTCAGCATTCCGTTGACGGCAGTAAGGAATTCGGGTTGACCCACTATGACGGTGTCGATTTTATTTAGTCCGGATTTTTCGAAGAATATTTTCCAGTCGAAGTTCGGCGTCAGATCCTGTAATTGCTGGTAAGAAAACTTGTTGTAATTCTTCAGCGGGTCGCGCGTAGCCTCCCGTTTTCTGGAAGATTGGGCGAGCGCAGTTTCTAATTTCACGAGGTTTTGAGCTGCTTTTTCTGCAAGAAGGTCGTTGTAACCCATGATCCGGAACATATTGGCAGCATGGATTTGAAATTTCCCACGAATCATCACTGCACGCGCATCCTTGTCGAAATAAAAACTCCTGTCGGGAAGGCTAAGTCCTGATTGCCAAAGAATGACGGCATTTTTGCTACTGATCCTGTCGTCCTGTCCGACATAAAAACCGAATAAGGGAGAAGCCGAGACGGAATGGATATAAGCAGTTTCGCTCATGATTCCATGCAAGTCCTTCACGGATTCAATTCTATCCAGATCGGTCTGCAAAGCAGAGAGACCTGCCTTGTTCAAGGCGATACTGTCCATACCTGAATTGTAAAAATCGCCGATTTTCTGTTTGTTACTTCCGGGAACCGCTCCTTTCATGGCACCTGCATTCACACACACCTGACGAACCTGGCTGTTGATAGTGTCCTGGATCATCTGCCAGAGACCATTGCTTTGTTCGCTGGCTGGGATGGGGTTTTGTTTGAACCACTTGCCATTGGCAAAGTTGAAAAAGTCATGGCCGGGATTGACAGTCGAATCAATGTGGCTGACCAGGGCATCTGTGGAAGCCTCCTTTTTCACAGGATTTGAACAGGAAGAGAGAATGGCGACCAGGAGAACCGCCGCCAGAACGTACAATGGGTTTTTGTAAGGATTAGACATCATTTGATGTACTTTAATTATGTGAATGAAGATTTTTAGGCCTATCTAACTAACAAAGATGTAAAGTTACGAAACTAAACACACATATGAAATGAGCATTGGACAGACCCCCAAAATCAAACGCTTTCAAATTCGACTTGCAGGTTTTTTTGCTAATTGCCAGCAAAACGACAGGGCTTATTTGATTTTTAATGCATATAAAATGCCTGTACCCTATCGTTTGAGGGGGATAAATGCAGCCATTCGTCGATATTTTAAGTCCATACGTCGATTTAACTTTTGGAACGAATGTCAGATTTTTACGTTTGTAAAGTATTAGAGACACAGAATTGTCAAATATTTTAAAAACAAGTTATTATGAGAAAGTCATTTATTTTACCGGTATCCCTACTCGCTGTTATCAGCCTGGCCTATATATTGCCTCAGACAGTATATGCAAATGGGACAACTTCCGAAAACGGAAGAATGGAAACCAAAACCATTGTCGCGAATAATTCAGACAAGGTTAGTCAGGAAGTTAAAAACAGTTTTCATGCCGAATTCGGCGCGCAGTCAAACATTAACTGGAACCAGACTGAGAATTTTGATGTTGCCTCCTTCGATGAAGAAGGACAAAGCGTGAATGCCTATTTCACCAAAGATGGTGCGTTGGAAGGTAGAACCTTTCTTAAAAAATGGACAGATCTGCCTTTTCAGGCTCAGTTGAATATTGTCCAAAGTTATAGGAACTATGATGTGGAGAGCGTATTTGCTTATTACGGAAAATCACTCAACAACGCTGGCAACTATTTTGTGAGTCTGTCAAAAGACAACAAAACGATATTGGTCCAGGTCAATGAAAATGGAAATACAACTTTGTACAAGAAGCTTTAAGATTGGTAATTTGATTAGCACAAGAGGGCGTTTCATTTCGAAACGCTCTTTTTTTTCAGAAGTTTTTTTTATTTAAAACTTATGCCTTGTGGTTTGTATGTTGGCTCTTTCACATCGGATCAAGGGTCAAAGTATCGTCCTATTGAACTCATTCACAAATTCAAACACTTTGAAGATCGACTTGTAGGTGTTTTTTGTTTCACGCTATGAAGAGGCCGGAATTTGGGGGATGATTGAGGTTTTACGCTGAATTGGTTAGCGTTGAAGTTTGTTTATTTTTATCGGAATGAATATTTGGGTTTTGGCTTCGCCGATCTTCGACGGGAAAGTGACTGCAATATCTGTTGTGTCACTACATGGCAATGATGTCTGTTTGCATCAGAATAAGTAGGTTGAAGATGGTTCACGAGGATTTATCATTTATGGAGAAAAAGGAACTTTGGTAAATTTGGGTGGAGAAGACTATAAAATTTTTGACACTGCCAATAAATTAGTAAATGAAATAAAAGCCATTGTAAAAGCTAATGCAAATAATACTGTTAGTGCCAGTGGTGATGCTGATTTGTATCACTTCAATAATTTCATCGAAAGTATACGTGGCAATGAAAAACCAAATGCCTCGATTCAAATTGCCCACGAAAGTGTACTTCTTTGCCATCTGGCCAATATTTCCCAACTTGTTGGGGTTTCATTAAATTGTGATCCGAAGGATGGCCATATCACGGGAAACAAAGAGGCTGAAAAACTCTGGGGGCGCACCTATGAAAAAAGGTTGGGAAATGAAACTCTGATTTTATGGGGGAAAAATTACTTGTTAAAAAAGCTGAACAATTTCATGCCCCTGCGATCCATCAATTGATCGCTGAAGTCCCGGAAGAGATATTGAATACGGCAGTACCGGATTTTATACGCAAACATTTAGGCATCCGCCTTTCGGAATTGAAGGAAAAACCAACTTTTGTTTACAACACCTGGAATCCATGTAAGAAAGTTATTAACGAAAAACTGATTAAGGAACTGGCTAAAGCAGCAGCTGCTGCCGGAATGAAAGAGTTTGTAATCGATGATGGCTGGGAAGACAACCTGGGCGATTGGGGTATTGATAAAACTAAATTTCCGAATGGCTTGAAACCTGTCTTCGATTACATAAAGTCATTGGGTATGAAACCGGGTCTTTGGATCAGTGTCGGAAGTGCCTCCTCTGAAAGTAAAATATATCACCAACATCCGGAATGGTTTGTAAAGGATAAAAGCGATCATTTTGCCAATTTGCATATAGCTGAAACCGGCGATAGAGCGGACGATGCAATTCGTTCAGCTTGTTTCTCAACCGGCTGGAAGGAGTATATCAAAGAGATTCTTCTGAAATTGACTTTGGATTACGGTTTGGAATATATGAAACTTGATTTTTCAGTGGTTACCAGTGCCTATGTTTTTATTCTGAAAAATCGGGATGTTATGCCTCCAACCATTCAGGTCATAAGGACCATAATGAATCTATGTATGTGAATTACGAGCAGATGTGGAAGTTGTTCGATGAGCTGCATTTGGCACAGCCAAAGTTGTTTATTGACTGTACTTTCGAAGCTATGGGAGGATTGCAACTGATCGATTATGCCATGCTGAAACATGCCGAGGGTAACTGGCTCTCAAATTTTGATGAACCTGACGAAATGGGGGATCTGCGGATCCGGAACATGGCCTGGTGGCGCTCCCCTGCAATGACGGCCACGGCTCTCGTTATTGGTAATCCACGCATGGATGACAAAGGCTGGGAAATGCACATCAAATAACTGGCAGGGACATTGCCTATTATGCTTGGTGATCCAAGAAAGTTGTCTCCGGCTGATGTGAAAAAATACCGTTCCTATGCAGATTGGTTACAGTTGATGCAAACAAAATATGATGTGATGAGTTTCCGGCAGGATTTACCCGGGTTCAGCGAACCCGGTGAAGGACAATGGGATGGGTTCCAGCGTATCAATAATGACACGAAATCAGGCGGAATCGTTGCAATATTCAAACATGGCTCCATAGAATCCAAGCGGAGAATTACTGTGAATGACCTCGATCCTTTGGGAAATTATGAGGTGAAAGCCATGAATGGAAAGGTTATATTTAGTGCTAACGGTACAGTGCTCCGAACCATAGGCTTTGAGGTGGAATTTTCTGGTTCGTATGCAGGTGAATTGTACGAAATCGGCAGGAAATAGTCACTATTTGGATATCATCCTTAGGAAGGAATAAACTCTTCATGGCTATTCTGTGACGCTATAAAAATCAAATTGTATACTTTTGAAAAATACAATGTTTCAATTTCTATTCTTATGCTCCGACAGATAGTTAGTTCGAATTTCAAGGGAGATTCCGGTAAAGTTTTTTAACCTTCTCTGAATCAAAGAAAAAACTTGAAATGCCTATCTCGCCTTCCACTTCCCTATTTCTGACAACAGTCGTTGGGCAATGGATAACACAAATAAAAAAAGCCTCCAAAATAACAGAAGTGTGAATTTAAGTTTATTTTTGACTTTCGAAAAATTGTTTGTCGTTCATTCAGCCTATTTTCCCAATAGCTTATCTCCTTCAAAACATGCAAATAAAAGTTGACGGCATCAAAAATTGCAGAAAGGGCCTGGTAATTTTGCTCTTTCTTGTTTCATCCAACTTTTTGAATGGACAGCCGGCTCATGATCCCCTGCCCTCGAAGGTGACCTTGACGCAGTGTCTTTCCTATGCATTGGCCAATCAGGCACAAGTCCGGCAAGCAATTGTTGACGAGGAAATTGCCAGAAAGGACATTGGCATAGCCCTCTCCGGCTGGTATCCCCAACTGGAGATTGATGGCAGTTTGCAGCACTACCTGCAAATCCCGGCTACCAATTATCCCAATCTCGCAAATCCGCCACAGTTCACACCCTGGGTTTCCATCCCTTCCACGATCAACAACAGTTCAACACTCCTCTTCTACGCGAGCCAGACACTCTACAACAGTACCCTCTATTTTGCCGCCAGGAATTCGAAGGAGTATCGCAACCAGGCCTCCCAGAATACGGTGAATTCGAAGATCAACACCTATGTGGATGTAAACAAGGCATTCTTCGACGTATTGCTGACAGAGGAACAATTGAATGTCCTGGACGAAGACATCCACCGCCTGGAACGAAGCTACAAGGATGCCTTCTCCCTCTACCAGGGCGGAATTACAGACAAAATTGACTATCAGCGCACACAAATTGCACTCAGCAACATCCAGGCTCAGCGAAAATCCACGGATGAGGGGTTAAAGGCAAAATATGCCATTCTAAAACAGCTTATGGGAGTGGTTCCTGAAAAACAACTGACTGTTTCTTATGATTCTACCGGTTTTGAGAATGAAATACTTTTTGATACCACCAGAAACCTGGATTTCAACAACCGCATCGAATACCAGCTGTTTCAGACCAGAATGAGGTTGCAAAATTCACAGATCGGGTATTACAGCTGGTCCTTCCTTCCGACTTTGTCTGCATTTTATGAAAACAGTCCCTCCTATCAGAGTGATCAATTCTCTGATTTGTATAACAAAGCCAGCAGAACCTCGTTTCTGGGTCTGAAATTTACCCTTCCACTTTTTCAGGGAATGAACAGAATCGAGAATTTGAAAAAGGCAAAGCTTCAATACCAAAGGCTTCAATTTGGGATGGATTATTTGAAAAGTGTTATTAACACAGAATATACCCAGGCCCTCGCCATTTATACCGGTAATCTGAATGAGCTGAAGATTACCAAAGAGAATGTGTCCATTGCCAGGAATATCTATAATACCGTAAATCTTCAATATACAAAAGGGATCAAAGCCTATCTGGAGGTGATCCTTTCAGAAACGGATCTGCGGAATGCAGAGTTGAATTACCTGAACTCTCTTTTCAAGGTGCTCACCAGCAAAATTGATCTCGAAAAGGCTTTGGGTATGATCAAACCCGAATGATTCCGGGCAGGATTACTTTTAACAACAGACTTTAAATTTTATTCCATGCATAAAATCACCCAACTGATCGCTACGTTTGCCACGACAGCGCTTTTGCTTTCCTGCTTTGGAAAAGCAGAAAACAGCAAGGCGGAAGATACAGCCACCTCTGTGACAGTTACCAATGTCAGGTCTGAAAATGCAGTCTTCTACAACTCCTATCCATCCAATGTCGCAGCACTGAAAGAGGTTGAGTTACGGGGGATGGTGGGCGGATGCATCACTGGCATTTATTTTACGGAAGGGAAAGTGGTTCATACCGGAGAAAAACTTTATGAGATCGACCGGCGCAAATACGAGGCCACCTATTTGCAAGCCCAGTCTGCTGTAAAAATTGCAGAAGATAACCTGGGAAAGGTGCAGCGGGATGCCGATCGCTATACTGAACTCTCCAAACAGGACGCCATTGCCAGGCAATTGCTGGACAATACCCTGACAGATCTAAATAATGCAAAAAATCAGCTGAATGCGGTAAACTCTGAATTAATTAAGGCGAAGACCGACTTCGAATATTCGCTGATAAAGGCTCCCTTTGACGGAACCATCGGTTTTTCGAATGTGAAATTAGGTGCATTGGTCACACCCGGTCAAACCATTCTGAACACCGTATCCTCCGACGATCCAATGGGTATTGACTTCCAAATCAACGAAACAGAGCTGGGTCGCTTTCAAAATATTGAACATGCACAATCCTCTAAAAATGACAGCATTTTTAGAATCACGCTTCCCAACAATGCCATGTATCCCATTCCAGGCAAGCTGAGTGTCATTGACAGGGCCGTTGACAGGCAGACCGGATCCGTCAGGGTAAGAATCACAGTTCCAAACAAGGAAAAAATACTAAGGCCCGGTATGAGCTGCAAAGTTCTGGTACTTAATGACAACTCCGGCCAGCAGCTCCTCGTTCCATTCAAGGCAGTACTTGAACAAATGGGCGAATATTTCGTTTTCGTCGTCAAGGACAAGACGGTCACCCAGGTCAAAATAGTTCTGGGGCCAAAGGTGCAGTCGAATGTGATTGTGCAGAATGGACTCACGGGGGGTGAGACGATTGCAGTGGATGGTATACAAAAACTGCACGACGGTTCGGCAATCAAAATCGCCACTTCCCAAAAATAAACCTATTATCAGCCAGTATCCCAAATCAAACTGAATCCAATTTCATGATAGCCGATACATTCATCAAAAGACCCATCACCGCCATCGTTGTTTCTTTGATTCTGGTCATTGTAGGCATCCTTGCGATTCTCAAATTGCCGGTAGGGCAATACCCTGATATAACACCTCCTGTAGTGCAGGTCACCAGCCAGTTTACTGGTGCGGATGCCACCACGGTAGAGCAGACGGTTACCACCCCTATCGAAATCCAGGTCAACGGCGTTCCAGGAATGGATTTCATTTCGAGCAACAGTACCACGGATGGTCGATCCCTGCTGAACGTCTATTTCGACATCGGTACCGACATTGACAATGCCACCACCGAAGTTCAGAACAGGGTAAACATCGCTACGCCCATCCTGCCGGATGAGGTGAAAAGACTCGGCGTTACGGTCCGCAGGAAGAATCCCAGCGGTCTGATGAACGTGGCCCTTTATGCCCCAAAAGGAACGCACAACATCCAGTTTCTGGACAATTACACCAATATTTTTGTCAGGGATGCCCTGTTAAGGGTAAAAGGTGTGGGCGATATCTACGCAAGAACAGACGAATTCAGCATGCGTGTCTGGCTAAATCCGGACAAAATGGCCAGTCTTGGCTTGTCGGCAACCGACATCAGCAATGCCATTCAGGAGCAGAATGTCCAGATAGCGGCAGGCTCCGTCGGCACCTCTCCCCAAAGACCCGATCAGCCTTACGAATACACCACTACCGTGAATGGCAGGCTAAGCAGTGTGGAGGAGTTCAGGAAAATCGTTGTACGGGCCAATCCAGCAGTTGGCTCCATCGTTCATTTGGAGGATGTTGCCCGGGTCGAACTGGGAAAATTCAATTATTCAGGAAAGGCATTCGTCGACAAAAAACCCTCCTCCTACCTGATCATCTACCAGACACCCGGGAGCAATGCTATCGATGTGGCCAACGGAGTGTACAAGGTGATGGATGAGCTGAAAAAATCATTTCCAAGCGATGTGGATTATGTCGTCGCCTTCGAGAATGTCTCCGTCGTAAAAGTTTCCATCAGCGAAGTGATCATGACACTGCTGGAGGCACTTGCGCTCGTGGTACTCGTTGTTTTTATCTTTTTGCAGGACTGGCGGTCGACCATTATTCCGGTATTAGCTATTCCGGTCTCCATTGTTGGCACTTTCATCTTTTTCATTCCGCTTGGTTTTACCATCAATAAACTGACCCTGTTCGGTTTCGTTTTGGCCATCGGTATTGTGGTCGATGATGCCATTATTGTGGTGGAATCGGTGCGACGTTACATGGAGGATTACCATCTCCCGCCCGGAGAGGCTGCCAGCAAAGCGATGGCAGATATCTCGGGGCCGGTGGTTGCCATTGCACTCGTGCTCGCTGCCGTATTTGTTCCTGCCGGTTTCCTGCCGGGGATCGTGGGACGATTGTACCAGCAGTTCGCCATAACAATTGCCATTTCAGTGCTCATTTCTGCCTTCGTGGCTTTATCGCTCACACCGGCACTTTGTTCTCTCTTCTTGAAACCGCACCACATCTCCTCTTCTTCCAAAGGATTAAACTATTTCTTTTTCAAGTTTAACAGCTGGTTCAACCGCAGGACAGAAGGCTATACCAAGAATGTTCAATACGCAATCAAGCATTCCCGCTATGTAGTGATCCTGCTTGTGCTGGTGGTTTTTGCCACTTATGCGATGTTTCTGAAAAAGCCCACCGGCTTCATTCCCTTGGAAGACGAAGGAAGGGTGTACATTACCTATGAACTGCCGGAGGCCTCCTCCACTTCACGCGCCGTGGAGGTGATGAACAAGATCATGGATGTGTTGGGCAATATGGAGGGAGTTAACCACTATTCTGCCATTGCAGGGCTCAATGTAATTACCGGGGCTTCCAAGAGCAACAGCGGAACCATCTTCTGCATGCTGAAACCCTGGGACGAAAGAACGGACAAATCACTACAATTGAATGCCTTGATTGCCAAGATGCAAGAGAAATTTGCCGCCATCCGGGAGGCGAACATCGTAGTCATCCCCCCTCCAGCCATACCGGGACTTGGGGCCACCGGCGGCTTTACCTTCGAGGTCCAGCAACGCGAAAGCAACGACGATATCAAAACATTCGAAAAGAACACCAACGAATTTCTCTCTGTCCTCAACAAACGGCCTGAAATATCCAGGGCATTCACCTTTTTCAATGCCCGTACTCCCAGCTATCAACTCACGGTCGACCGTGAAAAATGCAAGAAGATGGGTGTCAGCCTGACTGAAGTATTCAATACGATCCACACCTATCTTGGCAGTACCTATGTCAATGACTTCACCATTTACAACAGGGAGTTCCACGTCATCGTCCAGGCGGATACCCTTTTCAGGAACGACATCGTCGATCTGGATAAATATTATGTGCGAAATTATCAGGGCAACATGATGCCGCTCAATTCGGTGATGTCATACAAAGTGAGTGAAAGTGCCTCCATGCTTACCCATTACAATCTCTACCGAATGGCTGAAATAGTGGGCAATGCCAAACCTGGGTACAGTTCAGGCCAGGCACTGCAGGCTCTGGAGGAGACCGCCAAAAAGGTTCTGCCCAAAGGATATGGCTATGAATTTTCCGGATTGAGCCGAGAAGAGGTCAAGGCAGGAAATACCTCTACCTTGATCTTCATCCTCTCCCTCTTGTTCGTATTTTTAT
>Ga0073936_10007359_pt1 | contig 14240 bp, 13 predicted proteins | sample AliMusrvi5mmetaG_FD_87041 | JGI IMG/M metagenome (GOLD analysis project Ga0073936, IMG submission 87041) | Freshwater lake bacterial and archeal communities from Alinen Mustajarvi, Finland, to study Microbial Dark Matter (Phase II) - Alinen... | ecosystem: Environmental > Aquatic > Freshwater >... | reverse complement strand
TGTATTATCAGCCACCTTCAGGGTCTTGACAGGTTTATCCTTGTGTTGGGCCATTTCCCGTCGCGCGCAGTGCAGACTGCAAACCTCGGCCTGCGTCCCATCCGTAAAAGTAATTTGCATGCGGCTGTGGGAATACGAAGCCAGATCCATCCGGCAGACATCACAGGTCATTGCTTTACCCGCAGCCCGGTCGTTCTTTTCAGTCGCCTGGGCCAAGTATGTTCCCATCAGAAAACCGCACGCCAACATCATCAGAGTTACGATCCGTATATTTTTCACGATATATAATCCTTTTTTGCCATCCGCAGGCACTATTAATCCATGGAGTGTAATTACAAGAAGCCACCTGAATCTAGGGCATAGGTCGGGTCTGACTTATGCGCCGACGGATGAAATGCGCGGCGGCGGCACGGGCGGCGGATCGGTTCGAGAAGCATAGAGGGCCTCTACGCTGGTCAGCATCCAGGAGGCCGGCAAAACGACGACAACCGATGCCTGCCGCTCGAAAAATAGCACATCGGTTTTATCAGTGGACGGTCGTAACTGGTCGTTTTGTTGTGACGTTGGTTTTTCTTTCTGAATCATCTTACACAGGGGGCAGGGATGTTTGCCGTCGAAAGTCTGTTCCATTGCGGTCGAAAAGCTCTCCGTACGGGAAAACTCAATGAACATTCTTGTCCAGGCGACCGACTGCAGCAGAGGCCAATACCCGCCTGTCACATTGAGAACCAAGATGGTCGCAATGACCCGCAGGGATATGCGGAATATGAGGTGGGATCTTTTCATGAATACTTCCCTCTCAACGATGGGTAGGCGACGTTCCTCTTTCGATTACCGGAATCCTTCATTCGCACTGTAATCGGATTGGAACGGGGAGGGCATCAGGGAAAGACGGAAATTAAACCGCCAAAACTCTTAGGTTGACCTGCTGTTAACAGCAAGCGTTATGGAAGTGTCTAACGGACGGTTCGCGCCGATCCACTCGGAGACACCTGCGCGATATCCAAGGCGTCCAACAGTTCCTGTTGGAGCGCCGCGAGCGCCGAGTCGTCAAGCCCGCTCCGTTGGTATTCAACGTTGCGGCCGCCCTGTCGTAGGCCCTCGGTGGGGTGGGCACATCCGGGGCAGGCCGATTGCACGCCGGTTTTGTTGACCAACGGACACTCATTACCCGGCTGTTCGTCCGCGGCCGCGGCATGCAGTCGCGCTCGCGCTTTGTGAAGCATGAATTTGAAAGCACTGACGCTCATACGTAGCCGATTTGCGGATTCTTTGTCCGTGAACCCATAGACGTCCGACAGCAGCACGGTGATTTGCTCAACCGGCGGCATGAGCGTCCGGATGCAGTCCATACAGCACTGGATGCGTTCGTGCGCCTCGCATTCCGATTGCACGCTGGTGAAGGATGTTTGTAATGCTCTTTCGGAATTTTGAAGGGACACTTCGTCAATGGAAAGAAACCTCGCGCGCTCACGATGAAGATCAAGGATCAACCGCCGGGCGATGGTGAAAAGCCACGGCCGCAAATTGTTTCCCCGGAAGGAATTGAGTTTCCGGGTAGCCTGCAACAGGGTTTGTTGCGCGATATCGTCCGCATCGGTTCCATACCCGATTCGCGAGATGACAAAACGACGTATTTCGCCCTCATGATTTCGAACCAGTGCTTGCAGGTCAGGCGAACGAAGCGCCGAATCCGGTGGATTCCGCACCACACGCGTGCGGCTGCGGTTTGGAGAGGGTTCGGCGATGCGGATGTTATTTTCCGCGAAACTATCCATGCTAGGCCCCTGAACACCGTCTTTATAAATGACCAAGAGAAACCCATCCGTCGTAAGGTTGATCAGAATGCGGATCGGAGATGGCCTGAGGGAAGACGGCGATCCGTGCCAACAACCGGAGTTCGATATCGGCTGACGGTCTTATTCCACGGAGATGACGCTATTGGGCGTTCCCAAATCGTTGGGAGCAAAGTCCGTGCAATTGGGATCGACCTGCCATTCACCATTGACCACGAACTTGTATTCGTGCTTTCCCGGCGGTAGCACGATTTGGGTCTTAAAGAGACCGCTAACCGAAGTTTCGCCCAAGGGATGCGCTTGAGGATTCCACTGGTTGAACGAGCCCGCCAGGAAAACGTAACTTCCCGGGTCCGCCTTGTACTGAAATCCGACTTTCTTTGCCGCTTTCTTTACTGCTTTTTTAGCTGCTGACTTCTTCATTCCGACTCCTTTGTTGTTCGAGGTTTAGGGTATCTGTTTCTCTGGCGTGTTGTCACAAGGCACATCATCCACTAAAAGATAGAAACCGGCTATCGGTGGAAGGATGGAGACCATATTCGGAAACCCCTAGGATTCGTCAGCTAAACTTCGCCAGCATGGCGGCGGCCAATAGGCCGCCGGGGCCGCCGGCCGGTTGAGGGCGAAGACGATATCGTTCGCGGATGAGGATGGACACTCGACGATCGAGCGAGGCCAATTCGCCCCACCAGGCGATGATGTCGGCATAGCGATTCTGATCGCCCGTGCCATTGATGAAGTCGGAAAACTTTCCTTCGCCCCGGTAAACCACGGTGAGGAGCGTGTGGAGCAACCGATCCATATCCTCTTGACGGAAGACGATGCCGGCATGAAAACACTGAACCATAAAGTCGGCATTGAGCGCGGCGTGACTGAAGTCTTCAGCTGTCGCATCATACGGTGGTTCAAGGCCGGGGCGATAGGCCCATTGATAGGCTCCGTCAGGCCGAAGAACCAACCGGCTTTTCAGGAACCGGGCCAACCGCGTCACGCGATCCAGATACCGGGGATTCGGCGAGGCCAGGTGGAGTTCGAGCATTATACGGCCCAGCGTGTTCATCATGTTAAGCGGAAGAGGGGCGGCGCCGATCACGGGCTCGGTATAATACCCTTCGATTTCACCGGAACCGCCGGGTACCGGTCGTTCGTGCCACTGGTCCTCATACGCGGTGAGTGACTCGATGATCGCGGCGCGGAAAGCGTGGCTGGCGGCGGCATAAGGAGCGGACAAGGTTGGGTTTCTTTCCACCCAATGGACAAATCGGGCGGACGGAAAAAGGATCATGCCGACATGCACGGCCCAACTGGTGTATTTGCCCTGATGGGGTGGGGTGGTTGAAAATCGAACCGACCCCCAGCCGGGCATGATCCGACCGCGGACTTCGTCGATCCTGCCGACCCGGTCATCCCGCAGGTTCAGCAATATCTGAAACCGGCGCACAAAGGTGTCGAGATAGCGGGTATCCCGCGTTGCCTCAAATTGCACGATATAGGCGAGGAGCAGATGCGCTTCACCCCAGGCGTAAATGCCCGGTTGCTGACGCGCGGGAGGATCCCAGGATTTGCCGTCCCAGTCGCCTTTCATGGCGAAGGCGGATTCGGCGGGCTCATCGGTTAATTCCCGGCGTTCGATTTCGTCAAAATCAGGCATACTTTGCGGGGGGCTCCTTGACCACAAAGATTTTCCGCTCTTCCTCGGTGAACGGCAGATCGAACACTTCGGTGAGGTCAATCTCGAGGTGTGGAAAAGTCGGACTGCTGATTTTTTCACCCAGACTCCCCCCCGAGTGAAGGCTCAACCGGCCGGATTCGAGCGTGTGGATTTCGAGCAGAGGAGGATAGGGTGTAACAATCCAATATTCCTTGATGCCGAAGCGCTCGTAGAGCTTCATTTTGGCCAGACGGTCCTGTTTTTCAGATGATGGAGAAACAATCTCGACGACCAGGGTTGGTGCGCCTTCGATGTGGGTGTCTTTGATCTGTGCCGGATCGCAAACGACCAGCAAATCGGGTTGAACGACATCGTGTTCCGACAATTTGACATCCAACGGGGCGACGAAAGGTCGGCAGTTCTTTCCTTTGAAGAAACCAGAAAAGACTCCGCCAATCCGGGTTGCCAGCGCCTGATGTCGAACTCCCGGACTGGGCGACATGGCAATCGCAGTGCCGCCAAGGAGTTCCCAGCGTGTTTCATCGGGCCAGGCGCGATAATCCTTCCAGGTGAAGGATTCCGCTAGTTGCGCCACATCCGTTGCATTGAAGGATTTCACCATAACGTGTCCCTTTTAACAGGCCCCCATTATACCCTTTGGTTACCAGATGGCAAATTCCGTGATAGATCAGACGATCGGAACGACCAACCGCGCCCAGCGCGGGTGATCCACTCCCGTTCCGTTTCGGCCGCGGGTCAGCCGGCATCGGTTGCCGCCGTCGGCATCCATCACCCACAATTCCGACAGGCATCCGACATCGGCACGGATGAAGGCGATCCGGGAACCCTCCGGTGACCAGGCCAGGCGGAAGTTCCAAGTGGGGGGATTATCCTGTGTGAGGGGGGTGATCTTACCGGTTTTAGGATCGATCAGACAAATTTGCGTTCCGCCCTGGGCCTGTTCAGGAAGATAGTCCCGGTTGAAGTGGTCGGTGTCGGGTCGACCGTTGGCCCATTGCCAGGGAGAGCGTGAGCCGGGCAAGAGCAACGCGCAGGTCACGCGGCCATCCGGCGACCAGATGGGCATGTTCGAACCGCTACCGCGATGTGCGGGGGTGCCGTAGGAAGTGGCGAACCAATGCGACTGTCCAGTGGTCAACACGCGGTGTTCGGATCCATCCGCGCGGCTGATACAAACGTCGGACCGATCATGGCCGGGATCCTGACGATACAGACAGCGCTGATAGAGCAACCATTGCCCATCCGGCGACCAAAACGGTCCGAATTGAAGAAGATCCGGATCGCTGGCAATCAAGGTGCATTCCTTGCTGGCCAGGTCGATCACATAGATTTCATAGCCCGGCCGACCGGGTGCGCCGGTGACATGATGCGCGGCTTTACGGCCATCGGGACTGAGCGATGTGCCGTAGGCGTAACCGGGGCCGGACCAGATTTCTTCCCGATTTCCGCCGTCGAGGTCGGAGGTGATCACGCTGGCGACACCATCCGTATTCCCGCTGACCAGGAATCGATTCTTCCCGGGGATCACGCCGGCCACCCGCATCAAGGGCGGTAATAGAATTTCACGCAATGACTTGGAACTGAAGTCATACCGCCAGAGATGCGTTTTGGCAAAGGCGAGGCCGTCGGGATCGGAATAGGCGGCATTTGGATTTTTTGGCGGCTCCTGGCTGTGGAGGACCGCCTGCTGTCCATCCGGGAAAAGATACTCCATTTGCCAGGCCGCTTGGTTGGGAGCATAGAATTCAGGATAGCACTCGTCGCTGCCATCCGGCCGGATCGTTCCGATCCGCCGGTCCGAAACAAAAAATAATCGGTCTGTAAATGGGGCGTGTGGCTGGGGCATGAATAACACTCCTTTAGGTGGGCCTTTCCGCGTAATCTGCGATGTGTTGGCGGAAAGCATACGGCGAACAACGAGGCAACGCAAGTCTACTGCCGTGTCGGGGTGTGTGACAAAAACCAAAAAAGACTATTGATGTTGTTTGCGCCTATCTGCAAGAGCAGCCACGCGGTAGATGCTGTGAAAAAATCGGCGGACGGCGTGGCAGCCGTCCCTCCCGGCATTAAATACACAGTCTTTCTTAGGAATTGGGGGGGTCGGGTGCCACCCCGACCTCTAACATTCGGTAATTTGGGCTATATGAGAGAGAAGCTTTTTGATAAACATCAGGGGCGGGTCAAGATCGCATTTCCTGATGAGCGCGTTTGGTTGTAACCAGGGTCATTCGCAATATGATTCCTTTTCTGCAAATGACGGGAATAGGAAAAGACTTCTCCGGAGTCCGGGTCTTGGAGGATGTCTCGTTTGACCTGCGGCGGGGGGAAGTGCATGTCCTGGCCGGGGAGAATGGAGCCGGGAAAAGCACCTTGATGAAAATCCTCTCCGGGGTCCATACCGGCTATGACGGTACGATCCGCTGGGAAGGGGAACGGGTGCGGTTTGTGTCGCCGCAGGAGGCTGTTGCCCGGGGAATCTCCATGATTCACCAGGAATTGTCCCTGATTGAATCCCTGTCGGCTGTGGACAATATTTTTCTCGGACGAGAACGGGTTTTTCCCGGAGGGTGGATCCGACACCGCGAGCAAGTCGCACAAACTCAGGACCTTTTCCGACGGCTGGATTTGGATGTTGATCTCCACCGACCCATTGGCGAGTTTCCAATGTCGGTCCGGCAAATGATCGAAATCGCCCGGGCACTGGCTTTCGACGCGCGCCTTCTGATCATGGATGAGCCCACCAGTTCGCTGAATGAACCGGAAGTCATCCGTCTTTTTGCATTGATCCGGGAACTCAAGCAGACCTGTGCCATCGTGTATATTTCGCATAAGATGGATGAAATCTACCAGTTGGCGGATCGGATCACCGTATTGCGGGATGGGAGGCATATCATCACGGCTGACGCCGGGGCTCTGCCGCAGAAAGAACTGGTGCGGCATCTGGTCGGCCGCGAACTCGGTGCCTACTTTCCGGTTCGGCAAAAGACGACAGGCTCCATGGCCCTGGAGGCGAAGCAGGTCTCCCTCCCTTCGCCGCCCGATCAGTCGCGGGTAGTCATCCGGGATATTTCCTTTGTCGCACGCGCAGGCGAAATCGTGGGGTTCGCCGGATTGCAGGGATCCGGGAATAGCGAATTATTTCAGGGTCTTTTTGGCGTGTATAGGCGGGAATTGCGGGGTACGATCACACTGGAAGGGCAGCCCTATATCCCGAGTTCGCCCCGACATGCCATTGCGTCCCGACTGGCCTTGTTGACCCATGATCGGAAAGGAACCGGTTTGATCCCTGAGTTTAGCACGGGGCCCAACATTACATTGGCTTCCCTGATGAATACTTCACCGGGCGGATGGATGCACCCGGGGCGGGAACATGAACTGGCCACACGCTATCGGCAGGATCTCACCATCCGGTTGGCGACGATGAATCAACCGGTGCGCGAACTATCGGGCGGCAATCAGCAGAAAGTGGTGCTGGCAAAATGGCTGGAAACCCGGCCCCGAGTGCTCCTGTTAGATGAACCCACCCGCGGAGTGGATGTGGGCGCAAAGCATGAAATCTACGAATGGATGAACCGTTGGACGGAGGAAGGGATGTGTATTCTGTTGATCACCTCCGAATTGCCGGAGTTATTGGCCCTGGCGGATCGCATTCTGGTCATGCACCGGGGTGCGATTGGCGCGGAATTTTCTCGGGCGGATGCCACGCAGGGAAAAATCATCCGGGCGGCCATGGGAGAGGATGGGCTGACTATCGATCGGGACGCCAAGGGTGAAGGGATTGAGGACCCAAACGGTCTGGAGGCCCGAAAAACAAGTTGTTATTAAAAAGGTGGGAAAGTAGATTGATGGATAAAGATCGATCCCGATGTCGATAGCGACCCCGACTCCGATACGAAAAGCCTTGTGCGGGATGACGATCCTCGGGGTTGGAATCGGTATCGGAATCGTTTTTGGAGAGCCCTGCGGAGTTGAGTATGCCAATCGACAATAAGAGTGCGCCGGCGTCACGATTGATGCGCATGCCATTTGTTCGGGCCTTCTTGGCCCTGCTTGGGGTCATGATCCTGGGTTTCATTTTCAACGCGGATGGCGCCTTTGATAAATGGGCAACCCATCGCGATATGCTCCGGCAAGTCTCGGTGGTGGGTATCCTGGCGTGCGGAATGACCCTGGTCATCATCACCGGCGGCATCGATTTGTCGGTGGGCAGCATTCTCGGATTCAGCGCTGTGCTTTTCGCCGAGTTGGCCATCCACCAGGGGTGGCCGGCGGGGGCGGCTGTGATGGTCACGCTTTCGGCCGGACTTTTGTTCGGGGTGGTTTCAGGAGGACTCATTTCCCGGTTTCGGCTCCAACCGTTTATTGTGACCCTGGCCATGATGGTGTTTGCCCGGGGGCTGGCCAAATGGATATCCGGCGGTCAGAAAATATCGACGGCGGTTCAACAGGCCGACGGCTCCTATCACTATGTGGAAGCGCCCCCGATATTTGACCAGCTCAGTTCGCGAATTTTTGGGGGAAACGTGGCCGTGGTCACCTTGGTCTTGGTCGGATGTGTGGTGATCTGTGGAGTGGTTCTGGCAAAGTTGCGCTGGGGTCGATACTTATATGCGGTGGGCGGTAATGAAGAAGCCGCCCGTTTGGCCGGGGTGCCGGTGACAGGGAGCAAGCTGCTAGCCTATGGATTCAGCGGTTTGCTGGGGGCGGTCGCCGGAATCTGTCAGGCCGCCCAGGAACTACAGGGCGATCCAGAGGCTGGGGGATCTTATGAGTTAAGCGCCATTGCCATGGTGGTAATCGGGGGCACCAGTCTCACGGGGGGACGAGGTGGGATCGGGTTGACCCTTCTGGGATGTTTGACCATCGGATATTTGGAGAAGATTTTGAGCATCAATGCCGTCAGTGAATCCGCCCGGTTGATGTTGACCGGTGCAATCATCGTGGGAGCGGTTCTATTTCAGCGCGGCAAAAAATAAAAGGGGAATGTCTCACGCAAAGTACGCAGAGACGCCGAGTGGAGATTCAGATTCCAGGGAGAAACTTCGGCGCGTGGCATCCCCCGTCCGAGATGAGACTCTTCGCGCCGAACTTTTCCTCTCCCTCCGCGTCTCAGCGAACTCTGCGCGAGGCAATCCGATATATGAAGGTTTTTCGTGTCAAGCGCATGAAAATAAGATAAATAGTCTATCAAGTATTCCAAAAGGACAACCTAATGAAAAACTCGATTCTGCTCGGCGGGGCTGGATTATTGGTAGGTTTGGCAGTTTCAGTTTCTGCCCAGACCAAGACCCACTGGACGATTGGCATGAGCCAATGCAATCTGGGCGAGCCCTGGCGCGCGCAAATGAATGCCGATCTCAAAAAAGCGGCGGCCGAACATCCGGAAATCAAGATGGTTTTCAAGGATGCCCAGAACGATACTCTGAAACAACGGGCCCAAATCGAAGAGTTTGTGGGTGCGGGGGTCGACCTGTTGATCGTCTCGCCCAAGGAGGCCCAGCCTTTGACCCCGCCGATTGCCGACGCCTTTAAAAAAGGGATTCCGGTCATTGTGCTGGATCGCCGGGTGGTCGGAGATCAATACACGTGTTTCATCGGCGCCAATAACAAGATCATCGGCAAGTCCGCCGGACAATGGATCGCAAAAAAATTAGGCGGCAAAGGTAATGTGGTCGAACTCAAGGGCTTGATGACCTCCACTCCCGGACAGGACCGGCATTCTGGTTTTCTGGAGGGCATAAAGGACAGCGGGGTCAAAGTTATTTTCGAAGCCGACATGAAATGGCTGGAGCCGGATGCGCGGAAAGAGATGGAGTCGGCCCTGGCGCGATTCGACAAAATCGATCTGGTCTATGCGCATAACGATCCGGGCGCCCATGGCGCCTATCTGGCGGCGAAGTCCGCCGGACGCGAAAAGGGAATAGTGTTTGTCGGGATCGATGGTTTGCCGCAGGAGGGAATGGCGTATGTGAAGCAGGGGATACTGGGCGCCAGCTTTGAATATCCCAACGGCGCGCGCGAAGCGATTGACGCGGCACTGAGCTTGCTTAAAGGCGGGAAAGTCAACAAAGAGATCATGCTTAAATCCCGAGTATTCACCCCCGACAATGTGGACCGGGGCGGGGAATGGCTGGCGGACTAAAAAATAAACTGAAATTAGCAACAATTAAGAATCTACCTGAATTGTAAATCGTCATTAAGGGGGCCGGAATGAATAGAGGACAGATAGTGGGATTAGGAGTGGGATTGGCAATGCTGATGGCGGTTGGTGAAGCTAACGCAAAAGCATGGCCTATACCGTTGGGTGTCGGCACAGAGGCGAATCCCTACCAGATTACCCAGATTGGGCACCTGGGATGGATGAACTCCACGGTAGCTTCGTCCAGCGGCAAGTATTACACCGTGCAGAACGATATCGATGCGTCAGAAACGGTAGGTTGGCACAGTGGGGCTGGATTCGCTCCGATCGGGACGACTCTCGATGCGCGATTCCTGGGTGTTTTCAACGGCAACGGCAAGGTAATTCGTAATCTGACGATCAATCAGACAAATTTAAATTGTGTGGGGCTTTTTGGATGTTTGGGTAGCGGGGGAGTGGTGAAAGCTATTGGCCTGATCGGGAATTCGACAACGGGGAGCAATTATGTTGGAGGCGTGGTGGGCTTTTCCTGGCACGGCACCGTGAGCGGTTGTTATGTGACCGGCCCGGTGACGGGACGGGACGGTGTCGGCGGCCTCATCGGAGAAAGCGACTATACCACGGTGACCGGGTGTTATGCGATGGGTGAGGTAACCGGAAACAGCACGGTTGGCGGACTCGTAGGCTTATCCTATCAAGGCACGGTGAGCCGGTCTTACGCGACGGGCCGGGTGATTGGAAACAGCACGGTTGGCGGTTTCGCTGGACATAACACTGGCGGCACCGTATGTAACAATTCCTACTGGGATACGAATACCTCCCGGCAGGCGTCCTCGGCCTATGGCACGGGGAAATCCACGACCCAGATGAAACATCAGACGACCTTCTCAGGGTGGGATTTCATAAACGTGTGGCGGATGGTCGAGAACATGGCGTACCCCTCTCTCCGGTGGCAACCGTGCGGTCCAGATAATGATTTTGATGGGAATAGTGCCAGCGAATTAACGGTCTTCGATACCCAGGGAGGCAATTGGTATATCAAGTCCATTTCCGGCACGGTCGTTGTATGGGCCAATCAATGGGGTTGGAGCACGGCGAAGCCGGTACCGGGCGATTATGATGGGGATGGCAAGTTCGATCTATCCGTGTTCGATACCCAAGGCGGCAATTGGTATATTAAGTCAGTGTCCGGTAATTCCATCGCCTGGGCGTGCCAGTGGGGTTGGAGCACGGCGAAGCCGGTGCCGGGCGATTATGATGGGGATGGCAAGTTCGATCTGGCGGTCTTTGATACTCAAGGCGGCAATTGGTATATCAAGTCCGTGAGCGGCAAGTCCATCGCGTGGGCGAACCAATGGGGTTGGAGCACGGCGAAGCCAGTGCCGGGCGATTATGACGGGGATAGGAAATTTGACCAGGCGGTCTTCGATACTCAAGGGGGCAATTGGTATATCAAGTCCGTGAGCGGCAAGTCCATTGCGTGGGCGAACCAATGGGGTTGGAGCACGGCGAAGCCGGTGCCGGGCGATTATGATGGGGATGGCAAGTTCGATCTGGCGGTCTTTGATACTCAGGGGGGGAATTGGTACATCAAGAGCCTAACCGGTCACGGCATTGCCTGGGCGGAACAATGGGGCTGGAGCACGGCCAAACCGATATCAGGCGATTTTGACGGAGATGGCAAATACGATCTGGCGCTGTACGATACGACATCCTGCCTCTGGTATATCAAGAGCCTCGACGGGCGCGTTCTGGCCTGGGCCTTGCCATGGGGCTTTCCCAGCGGTCTGGCCCCAACGCTGGGCGACTGAAGATAAAAAAATGGCGGGTAACGGGATCGACCTCTTGCTCCAGTTTGAAAAAGCTGGAGCTTTGCCACTTAGTAATTTGGCAATACCCGCTTTGAGAAAAACGAAACGCGCTGCAGAGCCCAGTCGGCAAAATCATTAGACACCCAAATGGGTGTTTACCCCCAACAATGGGGACGGCTGTGGCGAATTTCTGGCTGACGGAATTTGCTCTTTTGGTCCCATTTTTAACGCAAAAATATCGCGCTTGTATTTTGAGCTCGGTTCTGTCACTTTCCTAATCAAGATAGTGTCGTTGAGCAAGTTCGCCCGGGCGAATTCGCCACCCTCCGCAACCAACAAAATTAAGGAGACGGCTATGAAAAAAAGGATGCTGGTGGGCCTGGTGCTGGGGATGGCAATGCTGCTGGTGTTAAGTGCGGCGTTTGCGCAAACGCCGGTTGTGCCGGCGGGCAGCGGCACGGAAGGTAATCCCTATCAGATTTCCCAACTGGGGCATCTGGTGTGGATGAGCACCACGGTTGCTTCCTCCAGTGGCACGTATTACACGGTGCAGAACGATATTGATGCGTCGGAGACGACCAATTGGTATAGCGGGGATGGATTCTTTCCGATCGGAAACCCCTTCATCCCGTTTCTGGGTATCTTCAACGGCAATGGCAAAGTCATTCGCAATCTGAACATTAATCTTCCTGCACAGTCTTACGTGGGGCTCTTTGGATATGTGGGGCGGGGCGGTGTTGTGCAGGATATGGGGTTAATAGGAGGGGCGGTGAGAGGCGATTGGTATGTGGGAGGTTTGATCGGATATAATTGGGGCAAGGTGAGTCGGTGTTACACGCGGGGTCCGGTATCCGGAACCGGATGCGTGGGTGGTCTCGCGGGTTATCACAATGCCGACACCGTGAGTGTGTGTTATGCCATGGGCACCATAACCGGTAACGGGGATGCTGTGGGGGGACTGATCGGGGGTAATGAAGCAACGGTGATCGGGTGTCACGCCACGGGCCCGGTGACGGGGATGGGGGTTCACTATAATATTGGCGGTCTCGTAGGCATAAACCACGGAAACCTGCTCGATTCCTACGCAACCGGCTCAGTGATCGGGAGCGGCAACTGTGTAGGCGGACTCACAGGCGGCAACTATTTATCGGTGAGCGGTTGCTATGCAATAGGTTCGGTGACGGGCAGCGGTAATGTGGGAGGCCTTGTTGGGGTCAATCAAAGTCAAATCAGCGATTGTTTCTCGACGGGAAGGGTGGTGGGAACCAACTTCTTTGGAGGGCTGGTGGGTGCAAATAATAACGGGGCCGTGAATCGGTGTTATGCGACCGGTGCCGTGATGGGCCACGATCCGGATACGATTGGCGGACTCGTGGGGGCTAACTTCGCCACGGTGAGTGATTCCTATTGGGATACGAATACCACGGACCAGACCCGTTCGAGTGGCGGCACTGGAAAAACCACACCCGAGATGAAACAGCAGGCAACTTTTGTCGGGTGGGATTTCACGAATATTTGGCGACTGGTCGAGAATGTGACCTATCCCCATTTACGGTGGCAAGGTTGTGTTCCGAATAATGATTTTGACGGGAATGGCGAGAGCGAACTGACGATCTTCGACACCCAGGGTGGCTATTGGTATATCCGGCCGGTTTCCAATCAGGTCGTCGCGTGGGCCAACCAATGGGGGTGGAGCACGGCGAAGCCGGTGCCGGGCGACTATGACGGAGATGGAAAATATGATCTGGCGGTCTTCGACACGGCGGGCGGTTATTGGTACATCAAGTCGATCTCCGGAAATGTCGTCACTTGGGCCAACCAGTGGGGCTGGAGTACGGCGAAGCCGGTGCCGGGAGATTATGACGGGGATGGGAAGTATGATCTGGCCGTCTTCGACACGGCGGGTGGCTATTGGTATATCAAATCCGCTTCCAACTCTCTCATCGCGTGGGCCGACCAATGGGGCTGGAGCACGGCGAAACCGGTGCCGGGCGACTATGACGGAGACGGGAAGTATGATCTGGCGGTTTTCGACACAGCGGGCGGATATTGGTACATCAAATCCGCTTCCAACTCTCTCATCGCGTGGGCCAACCAATGGGGCTGGAGTACGGCGAAACCGGTGCCGGGCGACTATGACGGAGACGGGAAGTATGATCTGGCGGTTTTCGACACAGCGGGCGGATATTGGTACATCAAGAGTCTCGATGGTCGAGTCATCACTTGGGCCAACCAATGGGGCTGGAGCACGGCCAAACCGGTTTCCGGCGACTTTGACGGGGACGGCAAATACGATTTGGCGGTGTATGACACAGTCACTTGTCGCTGGTATATCAAGAGCATCGACGGGCGTGTCATCGCCTGGGCCGTGCAGTGGGGCTTCCCCAGCGGGCTTGCTCCCGCGTTGGGGGATTGAAGACTAAAGACTAGCGGGTAACGGGGAATCGACCCCGGTTCAATTTTGAAAAAGCTGGCGCATTCAAGGAGTGGGCGCATTAGGTTCGATTCAAAACTGGAATGATGATGGCTGAATGGTGTGTCGACATTAAGGAGGCCGTTATGAAAAAAGGAATGGGGATGGCACTGGTGTTGGGGTGGGTAACGCTCATAACCGTTGGTGGGGTGAAGGCGCAGACGCCGGTCGTGCCCGCGGGCAGCGGCACGGAGGGGAATCCTTATCAAATTTCCCAGTTAGGGCATCTGGTCTGGATGGGTAACACGGTCGGTTCATCCAGCGGTAAATACTACACGGTGCAGGCCAACATCGATGCGGCGGCGACCGCAGGATGGAACAGCGGGTCTGGATTCGCACCGATCGGTAT
>Ga0073936_10007358_pt1 | contig 14240 bp, 11 predicted proteins | sample AliMusrvi5mmetaG_FD_87041 | JGI IMG/M metagenome (GOLD analysis project Ga0073936, IMG submission 87041) | Freshwater lake bacterial and archeal communities from Alinen Mustajarvi, Finland, to study Microbial Dark Matter (Phase II) - Alinen... | ecosystem: Environmental > Aquatic > Freshwater >... | reverse complement strand
CTTCCCGAGATGGGGACCATGGCCGCGAATTCGGAATAGCAAAGCGCGGCGAATCCACAGGCGACCGCGGTGACCGCGAAAGAAAGGATGATGGAAGGCCCCGCGCCGGGACGGACAAGGTCTCCGGCGGCGGCCGTGCCGATTACGGTGAAGATGCCCGCGCCGATGATCGCGCCGATCCCGAGCAGGATGAGGTCCCAGGCCCCGAGCGCTCTTTTCAGGCGCTTTGCCGGGTCGTGAGCCTCCTCAAGGATAGCGCTCAGGTCCTTAATCTTGAAAAGCTGTTTGGAAAGTTTCTCTTTTCCGGAAGGATGAGAGCTCATGGGGCGCTATCTTGCCACGGGTCTTGAAACTTTGTCAAAACGATTTGTTGAATGGCGGGCTTTCCACAGCAGTCCCCCCTTCCACTTGAGGGAAGGAACAGGAGAAGTGTTGCGTTAAAAAGTGGCCTGATTGCTGCTGTTCCTGGGAGCGGCTTTTCCTTCTTCCCGGGCGACCGTGGGAATGAACGGGACGGAGGGGAGGACTTGAGGAAGTCCCAGGATCTCCCGCGCGCGGTTCAGGGCCTCGTCGATGTTCCCGAAAATATTCTCCTCGCCGATCTGGGCCAGCAGCCCTGAACGTTCCATCGCGACCAAGGGTTGGGCGTGGAGGTCCGAGATAATGAGCGTGATGCCGCTCCGTTTAAAAATTTTGTAAGCCTCCGTCAGCGTGTGGAGTCCCGTGGCGTCGAGCGCGAAGACATTGCGCATGCGGATCACCCGGACCTTGGATTTCACGCCGATATCATTCATGGCTTCCATGAATTTGTAGGAGGCACCGAAAAAGAACGGTCCGTTGATCTCATAGACCTGGGTTTTGGGCGGGACTTTGCGTTTGCTCACCGCGTTCGGGTCATCGGTATCTTCCTGATCGTTCAATTCGTCCGTGATGAGCCCCACATTCGTGACCATCGCCATGCGCCGCATGAATAGGAGCATCGCGAGGAAAAGCCCGGCCTGGATCGCGACCGTCAGATCCACGAATACGGTCAGGAGGAACGTGGCCAGAAGTACCGCGACGTCGCTTTTGGGGCTTCGAAGGATCATCGCAAAGGATTTCCGTTCGCTCATGTTATAGGCCACGATGATCAGGATCGCCGCGAGGCAGGAAAGCGGCACCCATGCGATCCACTTCCCGAGAAAGAACATGATCGTGAAAAGGACCAGGACATGGACAAGGCCCGCGACCGGCGTGCGTCCGCCGTTGTGGACGTTGGTTGCGGTGCGAGCGATGGCTCCGGTGGCAGGAATGCCGCCAAAAAGCGGGGAGGCGATATTCGCGATCCCCTGGGCGACCAGCTCCATATTGGGACGGTGCTTGCCGCCGATCATGCCGTCCGCCACGACCGCCGAAAGGAGCGACTCCATGCCGGCGAGGACCGCGATCGTGATCGCGCTCGGCAAAAGAGTTCCGAGCGTTTTCCAATGGATCGCGGGGAAACAAGGATGCGGGAGCGAGTTCGGGATCTCGCCGAAACGGCTGCCGATCGTTTCCACGGGAAGTCGGAAATAATGGACGATCAGCGTGGAGGCGATGAGCGCGACCAGGGCCGCGGGAATACGGTTCGAGACTTTTTTCCAGAGGATCAGGATCGCCAACGAAAAAAGACCGATGCCGAGCGCGGCGAGGTCGAGCGTGTGCAGGGCCTGCGCGTAAGCGCCCCATTTTTCGACGAAAGGCGCCGGGACCGTGTACATGGTCAGGCCGAGAAAGTCGCGGATCTGGGAGGAAAAGATAATGACCGCGATGCCGCTTGTAAAACCCACGATGACCGGGTACGGGATGAACTTGATGATGGAACCGAAGCGGAAAATCCCCATGATGACGAGGATCACGCCGCCCATGATCGTCGCGACAAGAAGGCCGTCCACGCCGAACTTTTGGAGAATGCTGTAGACGATGACCACGAACGCGCCGGTCGGCCCGCCGATCTGGACGCGGCTGCCGCCGAGGCCGGAGATCACGGCGCCGGCGATGATGGCCGTGACAAGACCTTTGTCGGGAGAAACGCCGGAAGCGATGGCGAAGGCGATCGCGAGCGGGAAGGCGACGATGCCCACAATGATACCCGCGACGGAGTCCGCGCGGAACTGGGACCAGGAATAATTCTTAAGCGTAGTGAAGAGTTTCGGTTTAAGCATCAAAGTTCTCCTTCAAAAAAAGTTCAGGAAAAAAAGTTGCCCGAGCATCATGAGGGGTTCCGCGTGGGGAAACCTTACGGCCGCTGAGGAGAGGATCCGGGGATGCCACTTCATTCGCGGGAGGGGCACGCAACGGAGGGTAGTATATCAGAAAAAAGGAGAAAAATCAGGCGGTTTCCTGCAGACATCCCCTTTGCGGCCGATCTTGATAATGTGCTCTATTTTGATCTTGAGGACGATGAATTTCTCCGAGATCTCAAGCTCGTAGTGCCGGCTCTTTTTCCCCGTGGTGACGGCCTCAAGGACGCGGTCGGTGGAGAGTTGGATCAGCCGGTCATTCCACGCCTTCAAGATCGCGGTGAAGCTTTTCCCTTTCGAGACCAGGCGGGCTTTTCCGTTGAAGCGGTAGGCTTCGAGATTGTCGAGATCCATGAAGGAGATCGAGCACAAAGGATTGGTGCGGAGGTTTGTGACGGTCTTTCCCATGACATGATCGATCAGATAAAGGAAAGCCCCTTTGGCACGGAAAAAGAACTTCGGGACAGAGTTCGGCTGGCCGTCGGGAGAGACCGTGGCGATCGAGACGAATTCCCGTTTTTCAAGAATGTTGAGCAATTGATCGGAGAGGGTGATCATTATGACCTCTTTGTTTGGGAGATTATACCGTACCGAGCAAGAAGAATGCCAATTTTAGACTAAAGACTATAGACCGGAGACTATAGAAAAAATAAAATGGATTTCAGACTTTGGTCTTTAGTCTTCAGTCTTTATAATGCTGCCACGCGCGGTTAAGAAAGAGAGTTCCGGAAGCAGGAGTATCACGGATTCAGGGAGGTCTTGTGGCAGTATCGAAAATGAAAATTTACTCCTTGGTTTTTTTGATGTGTCTTTTACCCGTCGCGGTTTCCTGCAAGGGGAAGCTCTTTTCGGAAAAGAAGAAGGAAGCCAAGGGAGCGAAAGAAGCGTCAGAGGCCCGGGACACGGTGGTCCTCAAGAACGGCAGCATGATCCAGGGCGTGATCGTTGAGGAGAATCAGGACCGCGTGACCATCCACATCAAGGGCGGCGATATCGGATTTCCCAAGGAGGACGTAGCCCAGGTGCGTCGCGGGGAAGCCCTGGTGAAGACCGCGGACGGTATCCAGCCCGCCTTTGCCCCCTCAGAAGCGGAAGCGCCCTATCCGCGAATCTACCTCACCGACGGGCGGGTCGCGTCAGGAAGCAAGATCTCGAAGGAGGGGAAGACCTTTTATCTGAAGCAGGCCCTTGAGGAAGGCGGGAGCATTTCCTTCGGGTTCGGCGCGGACAAGGTCGAGAAGATCGAGCTGTGGCCACCCCCTCCGGACGACCGGCTGGACAAGGACTTCCAGCAGCTCCGGAGTCTGAATTTCAAATACTCGTACAAGGAACCGCCTTACTACGTGGTTTCCACGGTCGAATCGTCGGACCTGGTCCTTTACTTTAAGACGCTCCGGAATTTCTGTTCTGAATTTTCAATGAGGTTCCTGGACCTGATCGACACGGAAAAACCGGCGCCCCCGCTCGGCGTTCTGATCTTCGGGTCCTACGACGACTTTTTGAAGTTCGCGGGCCTTCCTAAGGGGACCAACATGGCGGGCTTTTATATGCCCGAAAAGAAATTCCTCGTGTTGTTCAACGTGAAAGAGGTCGACCAGATCCGGTTTTTTGTCGGCCGGGCAGAATACTTCGAAAAAAAGATCGGCAACGCCAAGACCCAGGCGGAACTCTATGCCGGGGGCGCTTCGTCTGGAAAATGGGCCTTCTACGATGCGGTGGAAAAGATCCAGTTCAAGCTTGAGGAGGAACGCACGCGGGTGGAGAGTTGGGCCCGCGAACGTACGATCGAGACCCTCCGGCACGAAGGGGGGCATCAGCTCTTTGACCTTCTCGGGATCGATTCGGGGACCGTCTACCGGGGAGCCTGGCTATCGGAGGGCCTCGCCGAATACGTTTCAACGGACCCCATCGGAGGTCCCAATCAGGAGCGATTGACGTCCCTAAAGGAGGAGCTCAAGGGGGGGCGCAGCCTGATGCCGCTCCAGTATCTGCTGAGCATCAAAAGCGGTGCCGGCATCCGCAAGCTCCAGGACCCGAATTACCTGCTTCTGGGCTATGCCCAGAGCTGGGGGCTGGTGCATTTCCTGATGGAAGAGTATCCGGATCAGTTCATGGGTTATCTCCGGGAGCTGAGGACGGTCGGTAAGGATTATGACGCGCAAAAGGATATCGCTCTTTTGGAAAAACACATCGGGAAGCCGGTCCGGGAGCTGGACGCGGAGCATGAAAAACATATCCGGAAGCTGATCGCCGCGATGCCCGAGCTTGATGAAGTCGAAGAGATCCGCCGGCTGATGCAAAAGACCGCTTGATGGCGGACGGACCCTGGAGACCGGTCCCGCGCGAGATCAGATAGTCCGCAGCCTTCATTTATTTTGATCTATAATCCCGCTATGCGCGGTCTCTACCTTCACCTCCCTTTCTGTAAAACGCGATGCGGCTACTGTGATTTTGTCACCACGGCGGATTCCTCGCCGGATCTCCGGGAGCGTTTCTTTAAGGCGCTCGATCATGAAATTAAACAGGCCCGGGCGCGTCTTGGAGACCTCTCTTTTGAGACGCTTTATCTCGGCGGGGGCACGCCTTCCTGTCTGAGCGTTCCGGAACTGGAACGGGTTATCGCCGGACTCCACGCGGCCTTTGACTTCAAAACTGGATGCGAATTCACCTGTGAGTTCAATCCGGGAGATGGCGACACTGAAAAGATCGAAACCCTCCGGGCGCTTGGCGTCAACCGCGTCAGTCTCGGCTGCCAATCCTTTCAGGATGAGATCCTGCGAAAACTGGGCCGGAGGCATACGGTCCGGGATATCGAGGGAACGGTCGCGAGTTTCCGGAAAGCCGGCATCACGAATCTCAGCTTCGATCTCATGCTCCGTCTGCCCGGCCAGACGCTTGAGGATTTCCGGAATTCTTTGCGGCAATGCGTGAGGCTTGAGGCCGCGCAGGTCTCCCTCTATGATCTGGAAGTTCACGCGGAAACGCCCTTTGGCCGGCTCGAGAAGGAAAACAAGCTGGATCTTCCGGGTGAGGAAGAGCACGCGCGCATGTTTGAAAGCGCGGCCGGGATCCTGACGGAAGAGGGTTATGAGCATTATGAGATCTCGAATTTCGCGAAACCGGGTCTGGCATCGCGCCACAATCTTCTCTATTGGCACAATCAGGAATACCTTGGGCTCGGGCCCGGAGCTTTTAGCTACGGGGGCGGAGTCCGGTCACAATTCGCGCCGGACCTTGTCCGGTATCTTGAAAAATGCGAAGCCGGGGACTGGAAAGACGATGACTCGGAAACGTTGTCCGCTGAAGAAAAGGAAACCGAAAGTTTCGTGGTGGGCCTCCGGCTCCGGGAGGGGATCGCACCAGGGGAATTCCCCCTTATTTATCCGCGGCTGAAAGAACGGCTTGAGGCGCTTCTGAAAGAGGGCTTGCTCCAAAAGGCGGGAAAGCTACACCGCCTCACGCTCCGGGGAAAACTCCTTTCGGACGATGTGTTCGCGTTCCTTCTCAACAAGGACGCACCTGTCAAAACGCCGGGCTTGTGATAAAATGCACGCCTCAAAGTTTTTCCTATTCTCAACCCAACCACAAGGAGATCCGATATGAAGTCTCTCAAGAAGATCCTCATGATGACGGCGTGCTTTTCCCTGGCGCTCGCCTTCCTCGCTTTCGCCGAGGAAGTGAAAGCCCCGGCAAAGGTTCCCGCCGTCGTGGCCGCGCCCGCCGCGGTGCCTGCCCCCACGCCGGTGGAGAAAACCACGCTCGATAATCTTCAGGCCGCGTTCAACGGCGAAAAAAACGCTCACGCGCGCTATCTCGCGTTCGCGAAAAAAGCGGATGAGGAAGGTTACGGGAAGGTCGCGAGCCTCTTCCGGGCCGCTTCGAGGGCGGAACAAGTCCATTTTGAACGGCATGCCAAGCTGATCCTCGCGCTCGGGGCGGTCCCCGCGGCGATCCTCGAGACGACGGTCGTGAAAACCACTGCGGAAAATCTCGAGACTGCGATGAAAGGCGAGATCTACGAGAGCACCGTCATGTACCCGGAGTTCCTGGCCCGGGCCCAAAAAGACAAGAACAAAGGAGCCATCGACGTTTTCGAGGACGCGGGAAAGGCCGAGGCCGTTCACGCGGGCCTCTACAAGCGCGCGCTCGGGGATCTGGCCGGGTGGAAGGGGAAGAACCAACCGTTCTTTGTCTGTCCGGTCTGCGGCAATGTGATGGAAAACATGAAGTCCGCGACATGTCCCATTTGCGAGACGAGCCGGAGGCGTTTTCTGGAAGTCCAGTAAGCGGGCCGGTGGTCGGAAAATAAAAAAGGCCTGTTCCCTTTTACGGGAGCAGGCCTTTTTTGTGTCCGGAGATCTACTTTTTTGCTTTTCCCTGATTCGCGACGGCATCCATCGCGGCCTTGACCTTTTCGGGATCGCCCAGGTAATAATGCCTGAGGGGCTTCAGGTCCTTGTCCAGCTCATAGACGAGCGGGATGCCGGTCGGGATATTCATGCCGAGGATCTCCTCTTCCGAGATATTGTCCAGGTATTTCACCAGCGCCCGGAGGCTGTTGCCGTGCGCCGCGATGAGCACTCTTTTTCCGTTCCGGATCATCGGGGAGACGACGTCATGCCAGAAGGGAAGCACGCGCGCGACGGTGTCTTTCAGGCACTCCGTGAGAGGGAGATCGCTTTTCCGGAAGCTGGCGTAGCGGGGATCCTTGGCCGGATTGCGGGGATCGTTCTCCTCCAGCGCCGGCGGCGGGACGTCATAGCTCCGGCGCCAGATCTTGACCTGCTCGTCACCGTATTTGGCCGCGGTCTCGGATTTATTGAGTCCCTGCAGGGAGCCGTAATGGCGCTCGTTGAGGCGCCAGTCGCGGAGGACGGGGATCCACATGAGGTCCATCTGATCGAGCACGATCCAGAGCGTTCGTATCGCGCGCTTCAGGACGGAGGTGAAAGCGATATCAAAGACATAGCCTTCCTTCTTAAGGAGCTGGCCGCCTTCCTTGGCTTCCCCAAGGCCTTTTTCGGAAAGGTCCACGTCGTACCACCCGGTGAACCGGTTCTCTTTGTTCCAGATGCTTTCGCCGTGACGGATCAAAACGAGCTTGTACATGAGATTTTTCTCCTGAGATGTTTGAATGGGTGAAAGGAAATCCCCGAAGCCTATTCCGTGATCGTGATCGTGCTGGCCTTCGGCAGAGGCTGGGCGTTCGAATCAAACCGCACCGTGCCGGAGTCGCCCGATTCCAGGTCATCCAGCCGGATGGTTTCCGAATTTTTGGTGATGACGCAGGAATCCGGGACATCGACCAGGAGGTCCTGGTATTGCAGGCGGAGGTCATCGGCCATCCACCGGAACGTGACTCTCTTGTGATCCGTGTCCACGTCGGTCACGCTCCCTGACACGGTCTGGAAGGACTCGATCACCATGGTATCGTCTTCCGCCAAGACGGGTCGCGACGGGGAAAAACCCAGCAGCGCGGCGAGGATCAGGAATATCAGGACTGATTTCGAATTCATGGGAGCGCCCTCTCGTTTAGGTTCCGGATGAGCAGAAATATAGCATCTCTGGCCCCCAAAGCAAACCTAAAAACTTCCATCCTTGTCCTGGATATCCCTTGAACGGTGACAAGGATGGCCCCCATTTCATTTGCGGTAAAATGGATAAGAATTGGGGGCCAAAAACACTCATTGACCCAGGGGCCGCAATCTTTATAATTGTCCCCTCCAAAAGCAATACCGTCGTTCTTTAACATGTTATTCCCCTGTAGCTCAGCTGGTAGAGCATGCGGCTGTGCACGAGTGAGCGTATAGCACGCTCAAAGTTAGCAGCCCCTAAGGGAAACCTTAGGGTGAATAAGCAGGCTAAGTCAGGGAAATCCCAACAAAAATCGTTGGGGCTATCCTGAGCTAGCACCTGTGCCGAGAGGCACGGGGGGCAAGTGCAGAGACTTTACACCTGCTGCCTAAAATCGACCATTGCGAGATTTTATTCCGAACGGATGTGAGGGATTCGCTCCAATGTTTGGTCATGGCAAAGAGAAAGTCCGACTCTTCAGGTAACTGAAGTCAGACCGTAACCGCAGTGTCCCTGGTTCGATCCCAGGCGGGGGAGCCATTCAACACCCCCGTGCGAACCAAGTATCTGGTTCGCACGGGGCTTTCTACACTTGAGCCGCCGGGGCCTTTTGGAGTGTAGGGCGCGTTGCCATCATCAGGCGGTGGGGTCCAGTCAGGCGGGTTCTTCAGGTCAAAAGCCATTTCAGGAATATCTCCCCAGAATAATACTCTTACCTTCTCCGGCGTATAGATCACTTCCTTCACGAGCAGTAAGATCAGATTTCTCTTCTCATCAAAAGAGAACGTCTCAAACACCTTCGGGAATTCCTTAAAGAGTCTCGAAAAGGTGTCCGCGTCGATCACATGCTGGCTCAAATGCTGCATATTGGTCTCGATCCGCCGGATCTCGTCTTCCAGTTTCTCTTTTGAGCCTTCCAGATCGGACATTTCCTTTACGATCCCGCGCGATCTCTTCTTGTCCATATCCGCCGTTTTGACGAATTCGATAAGGTTCTTTAATTGCTGGTTGACCTTGGCCAGCTGTCCTCCCGCGCGTTCCTTTTCCTTGCGCAAGGGTTCCAGCCCCTGCTTGGCGTGGACATTGGCCTTCTCGATGGATTTTCCTAGAAGGGTTGGATTTTCCCCAAGCTCTTTGAATTTTTGGATGAGGAAGTCTTCCAGTTCATCCGCTGAAACCGTACGTACCGGGCACGCCTTCTTGTCCTTAATGACCGCTGCGGTGCACCTGTAATAAAGGTACATCTTGCCCTTTTTCTCCTTGGATGAGTTGGTCATGGTGCTCCTGCAATGCCCGCATGTCACGAGACCCAGGAAAAGCATTTCGTATTTATTCTGTTTAAAGGTTTTATGGGTCTCCCTGTTGCTAACCAGGATATTCTGGACGCTATCCCAAAGCTTTTTATCGGTAATGATCGGCTTATGCTCCCCGTCGAAAATGTATTGTTTTCCGTCCTTGTCCTTGAACCGGACCTTTCCGATATAAAAATGATTAGTCAGAATATTTGAGATCTTCTTCTTGTCGAATTTTGTGCTGCCGGCGGCATCCTTTCCCCTAACGTAGAACTTCTTGGTCCGGTAACCCATATCATTCAGCTTCTCGGCGATCTTCCCCATGGAGGCCAGCTTGGGATACAGCTCGAAACAGAGTTGCACGATCTTGGCTTCTTCCTTATGGATCACGAGTTTCTTTTTCTTCACGATATATCCGAGAGGGACAAATCCTCCGCACCACATTCCCCGTTTGGCCATGGCGAAGCGTTTGTCATAGGTCCGCTCCTGTGACATCTCGCGCTCGAATTGGGCGAATTCCAGCATGACGTGAAGCAGGAGTCGCCCTGCCGGAGAGGCCGTATCAAAGTGCTGAGTCGTGGAAACAAATTTGACGTCATGTTCATTGAAAACTTCGAGAAGGGAGTAAAAATCCTTGTGATTGCGGGTAAGGCGGTCGATCTTGTAGACCATTACGGTTTGGATGCGCTTCCGCTTGATATCTTCGATAAGCTGCTTCAGGGCAGGGCGGTTGAGCGATCCCCCTGACTGTCCGGCGTCCTCATAAACCTTGAAGACCTTCCATCCGAGGGATTTTTGGCTCTCGATATAAGCGATACAGCTGTCCCGCTGGTTATCGAGCGTGGAATATGTCTGCGTTTCCGCCCGCTCGTCCACCGAGACCCGTGTATAAACCGCACAATTAATGGCGTTGCCTTTCGCGTTTGGGTGCATAAAGATATTATATCAATCAAGCGAAAGAAGGGAAGCCATTTTGGAAGAATTGTAGGCCGCAGAGAAGGCTTTTATCTCGGTTCCTCGGACGCAGCTCCATCACCACTCCACAGATATACACTCACGTTACCAAAGAAGAACTCCGTCACTGCGCGGAGCTTCTCGATATCTACATCTTTCCTATCGCGTCACGACGTTGTCGCATATAGCAGGTACACTTCGGGCTATCCAATACGCAGATTTTTCTAAAGAATTTTATGGATATTAAGCTGAGCGAGCAATAGAATTCCCTCGACGAGCTATTTGTTTCGCAGGTGTTCTTGACAGTAGTTTTGATATTTAAAACCCTTATCGAGGCCAAGATGCCAGAGAGCAAAAAATGTCTTCTTGTTATCGATGACGAGGATGATGTCTGTCAGATAATCAAAGAGAAGTTCGAGCTTCTGGGTTATGAGGTTCTGACGGCTTTCGATGGGGCCGAGGGTTTTCAGAGGACCGAAGAGGGTAAGCCCGATTGCGTGCTTCTTGATATTCGCATCCCGAAAGGAGAGGACGGATTGACCTATCTTCGCAAACTCCGCTCGTATCGCCACGATGATCTTCAGGAACAGACGCGCATTCGAAAGACTCCCGTTATAATGCTTACTGGTGCAGGGGCGACCATGCAGCCGCTCTTTGAGCTCGAGGGGATCAGCGGTTTCATTGAAAAACCTTTTGACCTCGCCAATCTCCAGGGCAAGGTTGAGCACATCCTCCAGACGCGTTAGTTTTCTCCTTCTTATTGTTGATTGCAATTCCTCTTTTTCTTCGATATTCTAGCTATCATCCATAGAGAGCCCTTATGAAAAATCAAAATGTTTTTTCATTTCCTAGCGACGGTATGTACTAATGCGTTTAACGGAAAATGAAAAAAGAGATGCGATAAAGTTGCTTCAAGAAGGCAAGCCCCTGCCTGATAAATACCGTTTCCTTCTGTTTCAAGATGACCGGGAAGTCGAGCTTGTCTGGAACGGCAAGACACAAGAAGTCTGCAATTTGGTCCTACCCTTTCAAACCATCGAACATATTGACGAGCCGAGAAGTGAGCGGATTTCAAAAGATACCCAGTTCGATCTTTTTGATACATCCGGCCGTCAGATTCGCGGATGGACGAATAAACTCATCTGGGGCGATAACAAACTGATCCTTTCATCCCTCAAAAATGGCCCTATGCGCCGGGAAATCGAAAAACAGGGCGGCTTGAAGCTCATCTACATCGACCCGCCATTTGACGTTGGCGCGGACTTTTCAATGGATATTGAAATTGGCGATGAATCCTTTACAAAAAAACCTTCCGTGATCGAAGAAATTGCTTACCGAGACACTTGGGGCAAGGGAGCAGATAGTTTTATTGCCATGATCTATGAACGGTTGAAGTTGATGCATGGGCTTTTAGCAGACGAAGGCAGTATTTATGTGCATTGTGATTGGCGGTTAAACAGCTGTATGCGTTTAGTTTTAGATGAAATTTTTGGTAATGGGAACCAAATGAATCAATTAATTTGGAGGCGATCAACCCCTACTGGCGGAAAAACGAAATCTAAAATGTTTCCACGCGATTATGATGTGCTTCTTTTATACAAAAAGGGAGACACGGCAATATACAGAAATGTTTATTTGCCCTATTCGCAAGATTACGTAGCTAATTTTTTCACCAAGGTAGATCCGGATGGTAGGCGGTGGGCTTCGCAGACATTGGGAGATTATTCTGACGAATCAATCGAGGAGTTTGAAAAACAGGGTAGGATTTATGTGACGAAAAGTGGCGCCAAAAGGCTTAAATATTATCTAGACGAATCTAAGGGAATATTAGCAGATGATATTTGGACGGATATTAAAAATGTTCGTCAGGAAGCGGTGCGGAATATCGGAAAAAAGGATTCAAATGAAATTCTCGATTACCCTACGCAAAAACCCGAAGCCCTTCTCGAGCGAATCATTAAAGCATCATCAAATGAAGGCGATCTGGTCGCTGATTTCTTTTGCGGATCAGGCACGACTATGGCGGTTGCCGAAAAGTTGGGCCGTAAATGGATAGGTTCTGACCTCGGGCGGTTCGCTATCCATACTTCGCGCAAGCGTCTTATTCAAGTTCAGCGGGAAATGAAAAAAGAGGGCAAGGATTTTCGTGCTTTTGAGATTCTGAACCTCGGAAAGTATGAACGCGAGCATTATGTCAATACCGGTTTGAGTGTGAGGGAACAGGAAAGGCGATACATTTTGGACAATAAAGAGCGGCAGTTTGTTGAGCTGATTCTCTCCGCCTATCAAGCGCAAGCCGTTGATTCCTACAATTCGTTTGTTGGCAAGAAACGTGATCGGCTTGTAGCGATTGGCCCCGTCAATACGCCGGTATCAGCTGCTTTTATTGATGACGCAATCAAGGAAGCGCAAGAAAAAGGAATTACAAAGTTTGACATTCTGGGCTTTGATTATGAAATGGGAATCGATTTTTCCGAACTCAGCCGTCAGGGCGTTGATGTTCAATTCAAGATAATCCCACAACAGGTTTTTGACCGCCGCGCAGTAGAGAAAGGTTATGTGAAGTTTTATGATGTTGCTTTTATCGAAGTGAAACCATTCATTAAAGGTCGTGGGGATAATAAAGTTGTTACCATCGAGTTGTGCGATTTCAGCGTTTTTTATAATCAGGACAGTATTGAGGAAGCCGAAGGTTCTCTGAAAGAAGGGGGAAGCAAGATTGTCATTGAGAATGGCCAAGTCATCAAAGTTTCCAAAGACAAAAAGACGGCCGTTGTAACCAAAGAAGTTTTAACAAGAAAATGGACAGATTGGGTGGATTATTGGGCTGTAGATTTTAATATGGAAAGCAAAAAAGAGATCATTCGCTCTATTGATCCTAAAACCAACGAAGAAAAAGAGGAATGGACCGGCGGTTATATTTTTGAGAATGAATGGCAATCATTCAGGACCAAAAAAGACAGGAAGCTCGACCTTGTATCTGCTGAGAAGGAAGTTTCCAAAGGACGACGCAAGATCGCAGTGAAGGTGGTTGATATTTTTGGTAATGACACGACAAGAGTGTTTGAGGTCAATGTTTCGTAATGGCTCTGCATAAGAACTTCCCCAAAGATAAATTCGTAATTCTAGACCCGGAGATTCGCTGGTTTCCGGCTGATGAAGCATTGCGTGAGCAAGGCTATGAAAAACTACTCCCGCCTTTTGTGCCAGAGCTCAGAAAGCGTGTTAAGGAATGGCGGAGTAAGGCATATGAGGGGGCAAGCGTAACATCAAAAGCTCTTTTGAATTGGTGGTTCAAGGAGGAGCATGTTGCTTGTGGAATAGATGGGAATTCATTCTCATTTCGCTATTATTTTGCACAGCGGGAAGCTGTTGAAACAATCATCTGGCTATATGACGTGGCCGGAGCAAGAAATAAATACGACCTTCTGCCCTTTGATTCTTTGGGCCGCGTTAGCCCAAATATGTTTGACGAGGACTGGCTTCGGCTAGTCATCAAGATGGCGACCGGAAGCGGCAAAACAAAGGTAATGAGCTTGCTTCTCGCATGGTCTTATTTCCATAAACTCTACGAGCCAGAGTCAGAGCTTTCCCGCAATTTTCTTTTGATTACACCCAACATCATCGTGCTTGAGCGTATCAAAACCGATTTTGACGGGTTAAAGATATTTTATCAGGACCCTATTTTGCCTGATAACGGATATGAAGGCAGAAACTGGCAAGACGATTTTCAGGTAACCCTGCATTTACAGGACGATTTAACAACAATTTCTCCTACCGGAAATATTTTTCTTACCAACATACACCGCGTTTATGAGAGCGACGTTAAAGAGTCGACTTTTAGCGATGCTGACTTGACCGATTATTTCTTAGGGGGAAAGCCTGTTTCAAAGACAAATGAATCATCGGTTGAAGTGGGCGATATTGTGCGGGAAATAGACGAGCTTATGGTTATGAATGACGAGGCCCACCATATCCATGATCCGAAAATGGCGTGGTTTAAGTCTATTCAGGATATAAATAACAAATTGAAGCAAAAAGGAAAGCAGATTTCTCTGCAGATAGACTGCACGGCAACGCCGAAACACGATAACGGATCAATTTTTGTTCAAACGATTTCTGACTACCCCCTCGTTGAAGCGATTCATCAAGGCGTAGT
>Ga0073936_10007355_pt1 | contig 14241 bp, 13 predicted proteins | sample AliMusrvi5mmetaG_FD_87041 | JGI IMG/M metagenome (GOLD analysis project Ga0073936, IMG submission 87041) | Freshwater lake bacterial and archeal communities from Alinen Mustajarvi, Finland, to study Microbial Dark Matter (Phase II) - Alinen... | ecosystem: Environmental > Aquatic > Freshwater >... | reverse complement strand
CGCGATTCCGCGGGGGGAACGGCAATGGGACGGACGGGAACGGAATACTCACGGGCTGCCGGCACACTCACGAACTCCCGTTCCGGATACCGCAGCGCCGTCAGAGCGCCACCGAAAACCGCGCCTGTATCGATGTTGACCGTGTTGTTCAGCCATTCAGGTTCGGGAACCGGCGTATGGCCATAAACGACGGTTGCCTTGCCGCGATATTCCGAAGCCCAGTTGTAGCGCACGGGCAATCCGAACTCATCGGTTTCACCAGTCGTCTCTCCATAGAGACAAAACTCGCGTACAGCCGCGGCGCCACGGCCATGCATGTCCTCACGCAATCCTGCGTGCGCGACCACGAGGCGCCCTTCGTCCAGAACATAGTGGCTGACCAGGCCATCGAGAAAGGATCCTATCCTTGTTCGATCTTCAGCCGCCAGTCGCTCCATCTCGGCAATGGACCGTTCGAGCCCGTGCTTGACCTGCACCTGCTTTCCCCGAAGCCAGCGCATCAGCTTGACGTCATGATTTCCCGCAACGCAAAAAGCAGTGCCGGCCTTAACCATATTGCGTACGACGCGGATTGTATCGAGAACGCAGGGCCCGCGATCCACAAGGTCCCCAAGAAAGACTGCCCGTCGCCCTTCCGGATGTCGCCAGCATTCCGCGCCCCATGGAGATTCGGCCTGCTCCGAATCGTAGGATTCCCACCCGAGTGTTGTCAGCAATTCGCGCAGCTCATCTGCGCAGCCGTGAATGTCACCGAAGATATCGAATGGCCCTTTCTCGCTCTTCTTGTTATTCCAGAGCGGCATCCGGCGTACCTCAACGTCATCAGCCCCATTCAAAATGTGGACCTGCCGGAAACCCTCCCGTTCCAGACCCCGAAGGCCGCGCTTCAGGTCGGTAACTTGCCGGTGCACCACGTGAGGACCGAAGGATCTGTCCGGACGCTGCTGATTGCGGTCCTGGCAGACGCGTTCCGGTGTATCGATGACCAGTGCCACCGCGAAGCAATGGTATTTGCGGGCATGTTCCACCAGTCGCTTTCGGTCTTCGGCTCGCACGTTGGTCGCATCCGCCACAGTGAGCTTTCCGCGCGCGAGGCGCTTTTCCAGCAAATAGTACAGCGCATCGAACGCGTCCGGCGTGGCGCTCTGGTCGTTTTCGTCGTCACTGACCAGACCACGGAAGAAGTCCGATGACAGCACCTCCGTCGGCCGAAAATGCCGGCGCGCAAACGTCGACTTTCCCGAACCCGAAGCCCCGATCAGGACGACCAGTGCCAGGTCCGGTATCTCAATCGTCTTCATTGTCTGTCCGCCTTGTCCGTGAGCCTGTCGGCAAGAGTAAAGATTGCCATCTGCGATGGCGCTCCGCAGGCTCCGTCCACCGGACCTACGGGTTCGAACACAACTTCATAGCCAAAGCGCGTCCCTGTTGCCCGTGCCCACATGGCGAATTCCAACCGGGTCCACTCGAACCGGTGATCGCCGTGGCGCATCTTACCCGCCGGCAGACCCGGGAACAATCCGTTGTACTCGCGATTGGGGGTTGTGATCACAATATGGCGCGGGTGGGCGAACTCGAAAAGTACTCGCTCCATCGCGGCAAGCCTGGCCGGATCCAGATGCTCGATCACCTCGACCAGCGCCGCGGCATCGAACCCTGCCAGACGCCGGTCCCGATAAAGCAATGAGCCCTGGATCAGATCGATCCGTTTTCTCTGGCGTTCGGGCATTTGTTCCAGGCGGAGCCTTGTCGATGCGACCTCGAGCGAGCGATGGCTGACATCCATTCCCAGGATGCCCTCGAAGCTGCGATCCGCGAGCAAACGCCGCAACAATCTGCCTTCACCGCAACCGAGATCCACTACCCTTCTGGCACCGCGTTCTTTGAGGCGGGTGGCGACCTGATTCAATCGCTGCGTGTGCAGCGTGAGTGGTCGCTCCAGGTCCTTCTCGGCAAGCGTGGATCGTTCCGATTTAGACTCCGCCGCTTCCACCGCGGCGTTTTCGTCATCGAGAAGTCGAGCGAACACCTGGTCTATCAGCGACGAGCGCCGCTTCAGATAACGGCTCACAATCAACTGCCGTTCCGGATGCCTGCTTAACCAGCCTTCCCCATGGCGCAACAACTTTTCGACTTCGTCGTCCCCTACGTAGTAATGTTTTTCATCGTCAAGCACCGGCAACAGTACATACAAATGGGAAAGCAGATCATGTACGGTCGTCTCGCCAGCCATCGAAAACCGGTAGTAGCCGCTTTCACCCCACTCGGGAAATCGTTCATCGAGCGGTAACCGGGCCGTTTCAACTCTGTAGCCCAGGGGCTCAAACAGCCTCCGCAGCACCTCGCCTCCGCCTCGCGCGCGGATTACTTCGACATCGACTCGCAGAGGAAGTCTGGCCGCGACAAGTTCCGGCCGCTTTTGGCAGTTCCCGGCGAGCGCCGTTCCAAAGACCCGGCCGATTGCCACGGTCATATAGGACGACGAGACATAAGGGCGGTCATTGACATAGTCTTCCGCCTGCTGTGCCCCTCGCACCAGATCCACGGGGTCGATCTCCAGCAGCAGACACGCGCTGCACACATCGCTTCCTGCCGCCGTATAAAACACCCGCGCTTTGCCGAATGGCAGGTCCGCGGTATGCAGATTCGCCGGATTTTTGTGAAGCAGAAATCCAAGGTCGGTGGCGTCCGGAGCCGTGTTGGTTATGGTAAGCAGCATTTATCGTGTGACCTGAATCCGAGTGAAACCGTCCAAAACCACTGTCTCAAAATGTACAGGGAGAAACTTCGCGATCACTTCCATGTTGGTTCGCGCATGAAGGTTGACTTTGACAGCGGTAAACGACCCCGCACCGGCAAGTGCCATCGGCAAAAGCAACTGGTCTGTCAGGTGCTCACAAGCTACAGCCTTTGAGACCAGGTACTCCCGGGCTTCACGTGCCGCATTTCCGGCTACCTTTTCAGCACTGATGCCGAGTTGGCCGAAGGCGGTGAAAATTGCGGTCGTCTCGTCGGTTCCGATTTCAATCATCGTTACGTTGCCGGGACCGGACGACTCCCGCGTCGCCTCAACGGCGTGAAGCTCCGCGCCCCAGTTCAGCATGGATGCTGCGGTCTCGGCCTCCCGCTGCGCGATATGCCGGGGCAGATTCGCGACAATCGCGACGACACGCCGCGAAGTAATCTCTCCCCGAGCGCCGAGATGGAGCGGGCTGAGCGCTGCCGCCGGCTCAATCTCCGCCGAGAACCGGCCGCCCCCGGCGGGATAAAATCCATAGCGCTCAAAGTGCAAACGAATCTTCGGCCCCAGGCGTTCGACCAGGGGCAAGAAGGTTCTCGATAGAAACTCGTAAGGCGGAGCCGCGGTATTGTGCGTGCCCCCTTCGATAGCCACCCTGCTCGAACCGTTGGCCAGCATCAGTGCGGGCAGCACGGTCTGGAAGACAAGAATGCCGCTTCCGGCCGTGCCCACCGCGAATCGGTAATCCCCCGGACGCACCGGGCCGGGCGTAAAGGTCAGGCAGGACGAACTGAGAGTCGCGCCTTCCACTTCGGCTCCGGACACCTCGGCGGCCGCCAGAACCGCCGTAAGGTGCTGGCGAAGCAGTCCCGGCCTCGCACGCCCGGCGCGGACATTCTCGATACGGAACGGCTTCCCTGTCACCAGCGAAAGGCTCAGCGACGTGCGCAGAATCTGCCCCCCGCCTTCGCCGAGTGTTCCGTCAATCAGAATCGGCATCGTCTTACCCTTTCACGCAGACTACCTGTCGCAGCGTATGAACAATTTCGACCAGATCGGTTTGAGCAGCCATAACGGCATCGATGGATTTATAGGCGGCGGGCGTTTCGTCGATCACATCCGCGTCCTTACGGCACTCCACGCCTTCTGTCATCCGCATGTGATCCTCTACAGTAAACCGCCGCTTCGCTTCGTTGCGCGACATGGAACGCCCCGCGCCATGACTGCAGCTGCAGAAGCTGTCCCGGTTACCCTTGCCGCGAACGATATAGGAGCGAGTGCCCATGCTGCCCGGAATGATCCCCATGTCACCCTCGCGCGCCCGCACCGCGCCCTTTCGGGTAATCAGCACATTCTCGCCGAAATGGGATTCGCGCGAAACGTAATTGTGATGGCAGTTGATCGCTTTGACCTCCGCGCTGAAAGGCGGCAGTTCACCGCAGGTCCGCACGGCAGCAACCACCTGTTCCATCATCAGGTCCCGATTGCGGCGCGCGTAATCCTGCGCCCACCCGACCGCCTCCACATAATCGTCGAAATGCGGCGTGTGCTCCGGAAAATAGGCGAGATCGATATCCGGCAAATTGACGAAAAATTGCCGCATATCTTTCCGGGCCAGCTCGATAAAGTAGCCGCCCATGCGGTTGCCCACGCCGCGCGATCCGGAGTGCAGCATGAACCACACCGACTCCGCCTCATCGAAGCAGACTTCGATGAAGTGATTACCCGTTCCCAGCGTCCCCAGATGATTTGCGTGATTTCCACGATCGAGCCTCGGATGTTTGGCCAGGATCGCCTCGTACCGGGCTTTGAGTTCACTGCACCAGACGGCTCCGTTACGTTCCGGAATGTCACGCCACGCACCCCTGTCGCCCGCGCCCCCATGATTGGTGCGTCCATGAGGCACGGCGGTTTCGATCGCCGCACGGATGTTCTTCAAACTATCGGGCAGGTCGCGCGCGTTGAGACTGGTCTGCACTGCCATCATCCCGCAACCAATGTCGACACCGACGGCCGCCGGAATAATGGCGCCCTTCGTCGGGATCACGCTTCCCACGGTTGCGCCCACGCCCCAGTGCACGTCCGGCATCGCGGCAATCCATTTGAAGATAAAGGGAAGCTGAGCCGCATTTGTCAATTGCTGACGAGCCTGATCTTCTAACTGGACCCCCTTCGTCCATGCCTTGATCGGCACGCCGTTGTCCGGTGCGATTAGGTTGTAGGTGCTTTCCGACATCTTCTTTTCCTTCCTTCGGGCACTTAGGCGGCGACAATCAGATGAAGAGACTTTGCTCTACCGGGTTGAGCTACTGTTCCGGATGTTTCCGCGAAACAGCCCGGATTCGAACCGTGAACCCATGTAGTCCCTTCGGCATTCGCCGCCGGCAATCAAAATCCAGCCTCGCCTGCGGCGACAACCAACGGAGAAACCGTTCTGCTGCTCTGTCCCACTGAGCTACCGTACCAGTGAAGGGACGTCCCGGATTCGAACCGGAAACCTGCAGATTAAATGTAGTTCCTCCTGCATTCGGCGCAGGCCCACTCATACTGGCGACAACAAGAGCGAGAGTTCCGCGGCTCTTGAGCCGGGGCGGGTCTCGAAACCCGCAGCACCATGTACTCACGCTGGCATTCGCCAGTTTCCGATAAGGAGCCGACAAGTAGTTCGGAGAGACGTGAACATGTTGTAGATGTAGTCCCTCCGGCATTCGGCTCCGCTGCAGCAACTGCGGCGACAGATTGTCGAGCGAGACGATCCCAGCCAGACTTCTCTCCTCAGTTTTGAGATGACCCGAGGAGGGGCGGGAGTTGAACCCGCAAGGATTTGTAGTCCCACCCTGCATTCGCCGCAGACACCGCTTTACGCCTCAATCTGTTCGAGACGTCCGATCCAGTGATCCGGCTGGAGTTTTCCTGAAGCAAAAGCGGATATTACCTCGAACACCTGATCCGAGAACCCGCCGATGTTCAAAATGTCCTCTCGTTCGGTTGCCTGCGTTGTCTGGTTCGGCTGGATATCGATGCAGACCAGACGCGCTGACGGATTCCGGCGGCGAAATTGGGACCACTCCGCCAGCAACGCCGTGCCCCGACCCCGACCCTGATCAACCCATGACTCGTTATCGGACACGAAGATGACCAGATCCGCCTTGCCTTTGGCGCTGTTCAGAAGACCGACCGGCGCACTGCAGTTCGTACCGCCGCCACCGATCGAGTTCAACCGCAGCGGAACCACAGCTTGTTCAAACGGCAGGACCGCAGCCGATGGATTCTTGCGCAACACAGCTGCCGCAACCAGCGCGGCGACATCGATGCACCGAACACTTGTCGCAGACCCCGCTCGGTACCCAGTGACCGGGCTCGACATGGAACCCGAAACATCAGGACATACCACGACCGTTGCTTGAATGCTCGGAACGTTCTCGATCGCGTGCTCCATCGCATCCTGCAAAGCTCCTTTTATCTCCTCAGGGACCGACGCATCGCAGTTCCGATACGCCGCCAGCAGTTGATAAGGGAAGACCCGAGCTTTGCCGATTTCACTGGCGTCCTTGAGTCGGTCCGCAACGATTCGAACAAGTTCGGAGTCTTCAAACACCTCATGACGCGTGAAAGTATTCAGGTTCATCCTCGTGGTCTGCCAAGAGGCATTTCGCGCAATATTGGTCCACTCCTTGCGGCTCAGGGGCAGCGCGGAAAGCATCGTGAAAGGCAGGTCCGGAACTTCGGTAGCTTCGCCTGTCTTGAACTGTTCGAACTGAAGCACCATCTTCGGGAGTGCGACGGCTTCGTGCGGACGGCCAAGCATGTACCCGTAGAACGCTTCCCGACGCTTACTGGACGGCTTAGGATGGACCATCTTCAGGATGTCGGAAAGAGAGGGGTTCTGTCCCACGCTCGAACTGAACAGAGCGTCTTCGTCACGACCGGCAAGCCAGTCGCGAACCAGCCGTTTGGGAGCACTTCCCAAAGATTTCCGCCCGACAACGCCGGACCGGAGAATCTGGACATAGTTCCGCAACATGCGAGCGTTGTCGATCACCCGGGCGAACACAGCCGCGTGCAACCGCGCATCACGCACGGACAGCCATGCGCACAACAGCGCCGGCATATCCTTCATGAAAGACTGAGTGCGGCTATAAATCGCAACCTTTGCCACGAATTCCAACTCGCCCTCAGCCGCGAGGACTTCGCAAAATTCGAGAACGCGGCTCAATTGTTCCTCGGCTGTCGCATAAAACGTCCGTCCGAAGCATCCGGTGGCCGCGAATTGTGCCAGCGCTTGTTTCGGCGCGAGCGCGTACGCGGGTGCGTTTTCCGAGTTTGTGGCGTCGATCCGGGGAATCAGCGCGTCACGGAGGCTTGCGAAGAGAGTTTTGTTTGCCACGTTCGTACCCTGCTTTCAGGTTGTACTAAAGCAGGTGGGCGGCCAAAGCATAAGTGATTGATAATATTCAACTTATACGCCAACCACGCTCGGGTCGACTATCTTTATGGATAAATATGTAGAATATAATCTATGCGGCACCGGCCATTGGTCGTCATCGGTCTTCTGGGAACCACCATCGATCAGGGCAAACACCCGGATCGCTGGCAAACCTGGCGTCCTTCCGTGTCTCTCTGCCGGCAGCCCGATCTCATCGTCCATCGTTTTGAGTTGCTGCATGGGCTCCGCGATCTATCTCTTTCCCAACTGATTGGGCGCGATATTCAGTCGGTATCGCCGGAAACCCAAGTCCGCCTCCACCGGGTTGAATTCGGCGATCCCTGGGATTTCGAAAACGTGTATGAATCGCTCTTCGCCTTCGCCAAAAGCTACCCCTTCGACGATGCCGAAGATTATCTGGTTCACATCACCACCGGCACGCACGTCGCGCAGATCTGCCTCTTTCTGCTCACCGAGGCGCGCTGGATTCCGGGCCGTCTCGTGCAGTGCTCGCCGGAACGGGACCGCAGCGCGCCGGGCACAATCAAAATCATCGACCTCGACCTCTCCCGTTATGACGGCATCGCGTCCCGCTTCCAGCAAGAGCAGCGCGAGGGCGCGTCGTTCCTCAAAGGCGGAATCGAGACGCGCAATCCGGCCTTCAACCGGCTGATCGATCGCATCGAACAAGTGGCCATCGCCACGCGCGATCCGCTACTGTTGACGGGGCCCACAGGCGCTGGTAAATCCCGCCTGGCGCGCCGTATCTTCGAACTGAAGAAGGTCCGGCACGCCGTCAAAGGGGAATTCGTCGATCTGAACTGCGCAACGCTCCGCGGTGACGGCGCAATGTCGGCCTTGTTCGGCCATACCAAAGGCGCTTTCACCGGAGCTCTCAAAGACCGGCCCGGCCTCTTGCGGGCGGCAAATGGCGGAGTGCTGTTTCTGGATGAGATCGGCGAACTGGGTCTCGATGAGCAGGCCATGCTCCTGCGCGCGCTCGAAGAGAAAACCTTTCTCCCTCTGGGCTCCGACCGGGAAAGCAGCAGCGACTTTCAGCTCATCGCCGGGACGAATCGCGACCTGCCCGAAGCGGTTCGGGAAGGGCGCTTCCGCGAGACCTGCTGGCGCGCATCAATCTCTGGACTTTTGCGCTGCCGGGACTGCGCATCAGGCCGGAAGACATTGAACCAAATCTGCAGTTCGAACTGGATAATTATGCTCAAAGAACGGGAAGGCACATCACGTTCAGCAAGGAGGCCAGACACCGTTTCCTGGAATTTGCGCTCTCCCCGTCGGCCACATGGAAAGGAAATTTCCGCGATCTGAATGCCGCCGTCGCGCGCATGGCCACGCTTTCGTTAGGTGGCAGAATCTCCGTGGATGCGGTCGATGAAGAGGTGGGGAGGCTGACTCAATCCTGGGCGGATCCCCAATGTTCGGTATCCCCGGACTTCCTCCTCGAATTGCTGGGACCGGACCAGCTCGCCGGGATGGACCTTTTCGATCGGGCACAGCTGAACCACGTTCTCGACGTATGCAGGCGAAGCCGATCGCTGTCGGACGCCGGGCGGACACTTTATAGCGCGTCGCGAGGACGCAAGACCACGCCGAACGATGCGGATCGCCTCCGAAAGTACCTCGCTCGGTTCGGAGTCGAATGGTCGCAGATACCGAAAACGTAAGGCTTCAGAAAACCACTCTCGACCGGGTCGTTTGGCACCCGATGTCAACTGCGTTCCTGTGAGGTGTGCCAGATGCGCCAGACCTCGATTGTCTGTTCCCTGACGCGATACACCGCGACATAGGGCATAGGAGCAAACACGATCTCCCGCGTGCCTTCAACGCGGCCAGGTCTGCCGATGAACGGCGTCTGTTTCAACCCGCGGATTCCGTCGTACAGTTTGCGCATGGTCGACTGCCGAAACTGCGGGTGGTGCTCTTTCAGGTAATCACTGATGCTCTGCAGGTCACGTGCCGCGGGCGGGGTCCACCGGATACGCATTCAGGAACGGAGCATTTCTTCAAAGCGGGCGTCCATCTCGTCTTCCTCAATGAACTCGCCCCGCCCGGCACAAGCCTCAGCTTCCAGCACGGCCGCCCGGAAGTTCGCGTCGTCGATGAAATGGAGCGCCGCGTCCCTGACGAGACGTTCGGCCTCCGTGCCCTGGCTTTTCGCCGCCCGGATTATCTGTGCTTCCTGCTCAGGCGTAAAACGCACTTCCATGCTAAACAGCGTAAGGCATCTTCCGTCGCGTGTCATCTTGCCTGGCTGAATTCACCTGTGGCAGAACTGTGCCCGAACCCGATCTGCTGAGTCCACTTAGGTTAGCTTTCGAGCGAAAAGCAGATTCCCCAAGTTGTTGTAAACACAAAGAACAGGCGCAAACCAGAGGAGCCGTTGGAAGTCACCCCGATCCCTTGGGCGCAGGGGGTCGTGAGTTCGAATCTCGCCGCCCCGACCATTTCCTAATCCTCCCGATATTCAAACCACCCAAAATCCGCCACCCTCCCCGCGCCCGACAAATCCTGACACGCCATCCCCATGAACGCCCCCGTAAAATTCGGCAATCCCGGCCCGGTAGCTTCATCCGACAAAATACTCGCATCAAAACTCTGCGGCAGCAAATTCCATTCGCCTCCCGGACGCCGCCACCCAAAACGAAGAACATCCAGACAAATCTCCGCCCGAAGCTCCACCGGACCCTCGAACTCAACCGGAACCGGCTCCGTGAACGCATCCGCCGAAGGCTGGTCGGGCAGCGCCGACATCACCCGCAAATGCTTCCCGTGCGCCTCGTCCCGGCACAAATAAAAATAATGAAACTTCGCCGCGTTGTAATAACACACCAGCCCGGCCATCTGCTGAAAATGTTCCGGCTCGAACTCAACTGACGTCTCCGCCACACACCGGTGCGCCTGTTGCCGCCGCGCCACCAGCGCCTGCCGAAACAGACTGCCGATCGTCTCGCGTCCGTACAATCGCAGCCAGCCCGGGCGCTCCGTCAGACAGAACAGTTCCTCCGGATAAGGCGACCGCAGCCACTGGAACCCAGCCGGCAACCCGGGACCGTCGAACACCACGCGCGACCCTACGCTCTCCCACTCGTGCCTCGCAAGCGAAGGCGCCGGAACCATAACCTCCGGAATTGCCGAACCGGAAACATGATAAAGCCACCCATCTTCCTTCCAGATCATTTTCTGGATTGCAGTCTCCCGCCCCAGCGTGCATCGCCCCCGGCCCGGCAAAGGCCTCCCGCACAGATGCACCATGTAGGTCTCGCCCGCCGGCGTCTCCACCAGGTCGGCATGTCCCGCGCGCTGCAAGGCAGCCTCGGCATGACCCCGCGACGTCAGAACATACCGGTCCGGATGCAGTTCATATGGCCCCCGCAAATCGCGCGAACGCGCCATCGTAACCGCATGACCCCACCCCGTGCCGCCTTCCGCCGTCAGCAGGTAATAATAACCCTCGCGCTTATAAATGTGAGGACCTTCCGTGAACCCGATATCCGTGCCGCGAAAAATCACCTCGCGCTTCCCGATTAAACGCCGTTCCTCAGGCGAGTATTCCTGCAGCAAAATCCCCGCGAAACGATTCTGTCCCGGCCGGTGATCCCACAGCATCTGCGTCAGATATTTCCGTCCGTCGTCATCGTGAAACAGCGACGGATCGAAGCCCGTGGCATTCAGATAAACCGGATCCGACCACTCGCCGTGAATCGTCGGCGACGTCACCACGTAGTTATGAAAATCGCGTAGTGACGCCCCCGAAGCGCCCGCCTGCGTGGTGCGCCCATAACGCTTCACATCGGTGTAGACCAGCCAGAAAAGTCCGTCCGCCCAGGTCAGACACGGCGCCCAGACGCCACACGAATCGGGATCGCCCAGCATATTCAGCTGCGAAGCCCGGCGCAGCGGCTGTCGCAGCAACCGCCAGTGAACCAGGTCGCGTGAGTGATGAATCTGCACGCCCGGAAACCACTCAAAGGTCGACGTGGCGATATAGTAATCTTCCCCCACCCGGACGATGGACGGATCCGGGTGAAAACCCGGCAAAATCGGATTCGTAATTTCAGGCATTTTTCGATGCGGGATCTCTCACCAGTATCCAAAGCAGCGCAGCCCCAACCAAATCCAGCAGCCCCAGACAAACAAAAAACGGCGAATATCCCACCGTGGTCACCAGCCCCCCGATGGCAAGCGAAAATAACAGGAGCCCCAGATTCCCGAACACTCCCGCCATGCCCGCCACCGTAGCCACTTCGCTGCGAGAAAAAAGATCGGACGACATCGTGATTACCGTCACAGAAAGCGTCTGGTGCGCAAAACCCGCCAGAGACAGCAGCGCAAGGGCCGCGTACGGGCTCTCCACCGTGCCCACGAACGCCACGCCCACCATCAGCAACGCTCCAAAGGTAAAAGTGGCCCGCCGCGCATTAATCAGCGTGAGCCCGCGCCCCTGAAACACCCGGCTCAGGAATCCCCCGAAGACACACCCGATATCCGCGGCGAGAAAAGGCAGCCATGCCGTGAGCGCAATCTGTTTCAGTTCCATATGGCGCACGGTCGATAAATACAGCGGCAGCCACACCGTCAAAGTTCCCCATGTTGGATCGGCCAGAAACCTCGGCAGCGCGATTCCCCAGAAATTCCTCTGCCCCGCGATCCGCAACGCCGAAGGCCGCTTGCCTCCGGCCAGTGCCGGCTCCTGCCCCGCCGCAATATACTGCCGCTCCTCGTCTCCCAGACCGGGATGCGTTGCCGGCGGATGATAAAAGCGGAGCCAAAGCAACACCCAAACCAAGCCAAGCGACCCCGTAATTACAAAGGCGAACTGCCAGTTATAAAACAGAATCGCCCACGCAACCAGCGGAGGCGCGAGCATCGATCCCACCGAAGCGCCGATGTTGTAAATTCCCCCCGCGATTCCCCGTTCGTTCGCCGGAAACCACTCCGACGTGGCCTTCATTCCCGCCGGATTTGCCGAGCCCTCTGCCAGCCCCAGCATGCCCCGCAGAACCGCGAACATCGGCCAGTTGCGGGCGAAGGCATGCGCCATGTTGATGAATGACCACGCCACCGCGAAAATCGCGTAACCCGTCTTCAGCCCCAGCACATCGAGCGCGTACCCGCAAAACGGCTGCAGCATGATGGCGCCCTGAAACGCCGCGTTGATCCACGAATACTGCTGCGGACCGATGTGCAGATCTCTGATCAGCGTCGGCGCCGCGACCGAAAGCGTGGCGCGGGTCAGATAGTTAACGGTCGCGCCCAACATAATGAGGGAGATCATCCACCAGCGCAGGCTCGGAATTCTGGATTTCGTCATGGAATTAGCGGGAAAGGAGATTGGGCCACGTCATTATTTCACACGGCCCGTTCGAAAATCGCCGTGATCCCCTGGCCCACGCCGATACACATCGTGCAGAGCGCATATCTCGCGCCGCTCCGCTGCAACTGATATATTGCCGTCGTCGCCAGCCGCGCGCCGCTCGCGCCCAGCGGATGCCCCAGCGCAATCGCGCCACCCTGTGGATTCACCCGCGGATCGTCCTCTGCCACTCCGAGTTCCCGCAGCACCGCAACCCCCTGCGCCGCGAACGCTTCGTTCAGCTCGATCACATCCATCTGCCCGATCGTGAGCCCCGCTTTCGCCAGCGCCTTGCGCGTCGCCGGCACCGGACCCATGCCCATCAGGCGCGGAGCCACCCCGGCGGTCGCCGAAGCGACGAAACGCGCCCGCGGCTTCAACCCGAACTCCCGAACCGCCGCTTCCGATGCCAGCAGCAGCGCCGCCGCGCCATCGTTCACCCCGGACGCATTGCCCGCCGTCACCGTGCCGTCCGGCTTCACGATCGGCTTTAAACCCGCTAACCCCGTCAGCGTCGTGTCCGGACGCGAATGCTCATCGGCGGCCACCAGCAGCGCCGGGCCTTTCTTCTGTCCCACCGGCACGGGCGTAATCTCCTCCGCCATTCGCCCGTCCGCGATTGCCCGCGCCGCCTTCTCCTGGCTCCGCAACGCGAACAGATCCTGATCCCCCCGCGATACCCCAAACCCGGCAGCCACGTTTTCCGCCGTTTCCGCCATCGAATCCGTCCCGTACAATCGCTTCATCGCCGGGTTCACAAACCGCCACCCCAGCGTCGTGTCCTCGAACTTCAGCTCCCGCGCAAACGCCGACTCCGCCTTGCCAACAACGAACGGCGCGCGCGACATACTCTCCACCCCGCCCGCAATCGCCATCTCGATCTCACCGCTTCCAATCGACCGCGCCGCCAGCGACACCGCATCGAGACTCGATCCGCACAGGCGATTAATCGTCGTGCCCGGGACCTCTTCCTTCAGCCCGGCCAGCAGCAACGCCATCCGCGCCACGTTGCGATTGTCTTCCCCCGCCTGATTCGCGCAGCCGAGAAAAACCTCGTCCAGACGCCCCCAATCCACCGCAGGGTTCCTCTCTACCAGAGCCCGGATCGGAATCGCCGCCAGATCGTCGGTCCGCACCCCGGACAACCCGCCCCCGTAACGTCCGATCGGCGTTCGGATCGCATCGCAGAAATAAACGGTTCTCATCAGCCCTGGCTTACCCGGTTTTCAGCTTACAACCGGGTATATGCCATCATGTTTTTTCTGTCAAGACTGCGGCTTATCTTTCTTCTCGACGCTACCCTGCTGATCGCCATCTGCGCGCTCGAAACCGTCAACTTCACGGGCCTGATCCTGCACGAGTGGCTCGGCCTCCTGATGCCGTTCCTGATCCTCGCGCACCTGTTGTTCTCGTGGACCTGGATCGCCGCCACCACACGCCGCCTCTTCTCCTCCCGCAGCGGCCGCGCGGACACCCGGACCCGCATCAACTACTTTCTGACGCTCGCCCTCTTCGCCTGCATCACCGCGCAAATCCTCTCCGGAATCCTTATTTCCCAACAGGCCATCCCCTTCCTCACGAAGAAACCGGCGCTCGCTCTGACCGAAAACCTCGCGTGGGGCCGCATTCACAAGAACTCCTCGGATTTCGCCGTCGCTCTCGTCTCGTTCCATCTCGCGATCAACTGGAACTGGCTGGCGG
>Ga0073936_10007353_pt1 | contig 14250 bp, 13 predicted proteins | sample AliMusrvi5mmetaG_FD_87041 | JGI IMG/M metagenome (GOLD analysis project Ga0073936, IMG submission 87041) | Freshwater lake bacterial and archeal communities from Alinen Mustajarvi, Finland, to study Microbial Dark Matter (Phase II) - Alinen... | ecosystem: Environmental > Aquatic > Freshwater >... | reverse complement strand
GTGCAAATGTATAATTTGATTTCCTAATTCAAAGTATAATTTATCGTTTTGTTTATTATTTTTAATGTTTTACGATAAATATAGAAATATATATAATTTGTTTAAAAATCGGCATAATAAGATATCATAAGCAAAGCAATGATATATTTAAGCGGATTAAAAATAAATTAGCATAGTATCCTAATAAAGACGGGCGTATTTTCATGATGAAAACACGCCCGCGATGAGATCGTTAAATTATTTTTAATTTACAAACTTAGTTAGCGGACATCCAGTAGCCCGCCTTCGGATCAGACTGGCGCAGCGCCTTAAGTGCGTTAACTGCCAGGTTCTTATCGGTATAAGACTGCACAATAATCAAAAAAGTTTCATTGGGCATAACTTTGAGTTCCGATTTATAACCTTCAGACTGTAGCCTTTCAAGAAATTTATCGGCATTCTCGCGCAGTTTAAAGCACCCCCCGATTACACGGTATCTTGCACTTGGTTTAATATCAATTGGTTCAGCGGATACTACTGGAGCGACTAAGGTGGCTGATATTTTTGATTCTTCCTTTCCTGCAACAGGTTTAGCCGCAGGTTCATTCTCAATCTTATTACTTAAGGATGGAACTAATGGGCCATTGACCGGTAGGGAGGCAGTACTTGAGTTTTGCATCATCGGGAATGCGTGGTTATTCCACGAATATTTTGATACCGGTACCAAAACCAGTGCCAGTAGAACAGGAATTCCGATGGCCAGGGCTTTAACGCTGAAAGACCGTGAGCGTGGCCGGGCAGCCTCTTTATCTGTAAATATTCTCTTTGAAGGGATTATCTCCTTCCATTCAAGTTGCGGAAACTGAAAACCCTCCATCCCATATGCTTCCAGAAGAAGGTTCTCATGAACCTCAGGTTCAAAGATCAGTTTTTCATTCCGGTCAAACTGAAGCGATCCAATATTTTTAAATTCATATTTCTCACCGTTTTCAAGCTTTGACCACAGTTCATCCACAAATTCAGAGATTATCAGCCTGGCCTCCATGTATCCAACCCCTTCAGTTTCGGAAATATAGTTTACAAGCAGTCCGTCATTCTTGTTCAACTTACCGGTAAAGATAATCTCCTTAATCGGGGGGTTAAAACTATTACTGGCAAGGTCTACCTCTGCCGGGCGATAATTTGTAACGAATCCCCCAAGATCCGGAACTATCACACAATCATGCAACCGCAATAATTCTATTAAATAAAAAGTAATATCCATAACCAGTTTTTTCTACGTATCAAAAATAAGAAAATAAATGTAATTTTGATAGCTCATAAACCTTGATAATATGGGAAGACAAGTATTGGTTACAGGTGGAACAGGGTATATCGGTTCCCACACCGTTGTTGAACTACAAGCTGTAGGATTTGATGTTGTTATTATCGATGATCTCTCGAACTCCTCGGCTGAGGTAGTCGACCAGATTGAAAAGATCAGCGGAATCAGGCCCGCTTTCGAGGAATTTAATTTGCTGGATTCAGAAAAGCTCGAAGCATTTTTTAAGAAATACACAGGAATTGAGGCGATTATCCATTTCGCGGCATTTAAGGCCGTTGGAGAGTCCGTTGAGAAACCACTTTTATATTACCGCAACAACCTGGTTTCCTTAATGAATATTCTGGATTGCATGTCCGAATATAAAGTAGCAAATCTTGTATTTTCCTCATCATGTACCGTTTATGGGCAGCCGGATCAACTTCCCGTCACAGAAAATACGCCCAAAAAAGATGCAGAATCACCTTACGGCAATACAAAGGCTATCAGCGAAGAGGTTTTGCGTGATGTTGTAAAAGTAACACCCGATTTAAAGGTGATTGCCCTGCGTTACTTCAATCCAATCGGAGCACATCCCTCCGCCTTAATTGGTGAACTTCCACGTGGCGTTCCTAATAACCTTGTTCCATTTATCACTCAAACTGCAGCAGGCATCCGCCAGCAGCTTAGTATTTTTGGAGATGATTACGATACGGTCGACGGAAGCTGCGTTCGGGACTATATTAATGTTGTTGACCTTGCCAAGGCTCATGTAATTGCGATAAACAGGCTGATCAATAATACAAATTCCGACCGTTTTGAATTCTTTAATATTGGAACCGGAACGGGTGCCTCAGTAATCGAAGTTGTTCAAACATTTGAGGAATCGACTGGTGTAAAGTTGAATTATAAAATTGTTGCCCGCCGGCCGGGAGATGTGGAAAAAATTTATGCTGATACAACGATAGCAAATTCTGTACTTGGATGGAAGGCAGAAACTTCCCTTTATGATACCTTGTTATCAGCCTGGAACTGATAGAAAAGGATAAGGGGTATTAACTTAAGAGTACAAATTACAATCAATAATTGCACATTAAATTTTGACTATGAAAACAATTCTAATTACAGGAGGTGCAGGGTTTATCGGATCACACGTAGTAAGACGATTTGTAAACAAATACCCTGAATATCATATCGTTAATCTTGACGCTTTAACCTATGCAGGTAACCTTGAAAACTTAAAGGATGTAGATACCCGCTCAAATTATGAATTTGTAAAAGGGGATATCAATGACGCTCCGTTTATTAATGACCTCTTTGAGAAGTATCAGTTTGACGGGGTATTACATCTTGCGGCAGAATCCCATGTTGACCGTTCGATAGCCGATCCTATGGCCTTCATTATGACCAATATTGTAGGTACAGTAAACTTGCTAAACGGAGCCCGGAAGATCTGGAAAAGCGCAGAAGGACACCGCTTTTATCATATTTCAACAGACGAAGTATATGGATCGTTGGGAGAGACCGGACTTTTCCTCGAAACGACCTCCTATGACCCTCACAGTCCATATTCAGCCTCAAAAGCAAGTTCTGACCATTTGGTAAGGGCCTATCATGATACCTATAAACTACCCATTGTAATCACGAATTGCTCCAATAATTACGGGCCTAACCAGTTTCCGGAGAAGCTGATTCCGTTATCGATTCATAATATCAGTCAAAACAAACCTATTCCGATTTACGGTAAAGGGGAGAACATCCGTGACTGGCTTTACGTTGAGGATCATGCAGCAGCCATTGATCTGGTGTTTCACGAAGGAAAAGACGGCGAAACCTATAACATTGGCGGTCATAATGAATGGACCAATATTGCCCTGATCCTCCAATTGTGTAAAACAATGGATAAGAAGCTGGGGCGCACAGAAGGGACAAGTGAAAAGTTAATCACTTATGTAAAGGACCGTGCCGGTCACGACCTACGTTATGCGATTGACTCGACTAAAATCCAGAAAGAACTGGGTTGGGCTCCATCCCTGCAGTTTGAAGAGGGAATTGAAAAAACGGTGGATTGGTATCTTGCCAATCATGACTGGTTAGAGAATGTTTCTTCGGGCGCCTACGAAAAATATTACGAAAAGCAGTACGTTAGCAGGTAAGCAGAAGAATCAGCTTCATGCGGGAGGTTGTCTCAGAATGATCTATTCTCTGACAACCTCTTGTTTTATCCGAAAAGGAGGCATTAATCATCGAAAAGTGATGATTCCCTAAAGGGCAGATGATGAAAATTTAAAAACTCGATATACTCCTCCTCAAAAGTTTTCTTCCAGTGATATTGTTCCTGATTCTGGATGTAAAGTAACGTATTGTCCAGCTGTGACCTGCTGATGGAGAATGCTGCAAATCCGTTTGCCCAGCTAAATGAACGAAGAGGCTCAAAATTTTGTCTGAGCCATGTGGTAGAGCTTTGTTTTAAAGGGATAATTGCCGATTCAACTGATAATTTAGTGGGAATAGCGATTAGCAGGTGAATATGATTTTCGGCTCCCCCAATGGAAATAAGCGTTGTCCCTTTTGATTTGGCAACTGCAGCAAGGTAGAGATGCAGTTGACTTCGGATCTCAGCCGTGAGGAAATCTTTTTGACGGTGCGTGCCAATAACAATATGCATAAGGCAACTGATGAACTCTTTTGACATAGTGTCCTGGAATAAATAATTGAGTGAGAGGATTTAATATTCCGACTATTTATTTCATTATCAACCAATCCGGTCCCAATTCAAACGGATGAAATTACATAAAATAATTGTAGGTTCCAAAAAATAATTTCAGAATAAAGGGGCTTAGCGGAACCCAGGTTATCTCAAGGGGGTGTGACTGAAATATTTTCCATCGATTAGTTTAAATCCAATTTTCTCGAGATAGTTGTTATGTTCCTTACTTTGAGGTTCGATATAGAATTGGCTAAAACCTAAAAAATCGATACAGCGAAGTTCGCACTGGTAAAATGTTCTGGCCAGTTGTGAGTTACGATGTTTTGGAACCATGTAATCGATACAAATCTTTAAAGTCTGCTCGTCTCTTATCTCTGCGATAATCAGACCGACAGTTTCCATGTTCGAATATAAAAGTGCAACAAGGAACTCTTCTTCTATGGTAAAGTCGAAACGGGGGAAATATTTGGAGATATCTTTCCGGTAATAATTAAGAAAATAGTTTAAAAAATGGTCATCCCGGTCAGGTATTAATATTACCTCGATAGATCTGTTTTTTTCGATTTCCTGACGATACCTATAGATGTTTATCAATACAGCCACAAGAGCAAATCCGGCAAGAAAAAAAGATTTTACGATTAAACCTCCAATGACAAATCCTACGATGACCAGAATATAATTTGGCCACCCTTTCAGACCTGGTTTAACCCAGAAACTTCCGGACACCAAAACCAGGGCTAAACAACCATAAAACAAACTAAGATAGGTATAATTCATTTCCATACTATACCCGAACAAAGAAAACCCGTTTTTGTTTAGTCAGGCAATACCAAAGATGAAATGAGTGTTCAGATTAATTTGGCACGCAACTTTTAACGAATCAGATTATCGAATAACCTGCAATCTTAGTACATTTGTATTGATGGAGTATATCCTTAAAATAGTAAGTGTTTTTATAGTTGCCAGCTTAAAATATTTCTGGGCATCTCCCTATTCATTTGGACTCAAGCTCAACGAATGGGAGACTCTTTTTATTATGGAAATGGGGGGAATCCTGGGGTTCATGTTTTATTACTATTCTTTTGGATTTTTGTTTAAGGAGTTGAAATTGCTTTGGCCGGTCGTTTACAATTTTACCCCTGTAATATTTAAAGTCAGGTTTGAAATGTGGTTAATCCGACATCGCTTTAAACGTTTTAACGCGAGAAAATTTACAAAAAGAAATAAAATTATTGTAAATATGCGCAGGCGCTCCGGTATTTGGGGTCTTGTAATCTTATCTCCTGTAATTCTTTCCATTCCGGTTGGGGCCTTGCTTGGGAATAAGTATTTCAGGCATAATCATCACTTTATTCGCTATATGATTCTATCCATTTTCATTTGGGGAGTTATCTCAGTCGCCTTTTTCAGTACTTTTATGCACCATTAGGAGCGGAGCATCCGAAGCAGTTTTTCCGATCGGTTTCTAAATCCTACAGAACCACCCTCATCCAATAAATTCTCAATTACCGATATTAGTTCGCATTTTAAATCGGGTAATTGTTGGGAGATGTTGAATAAAACCTGCAATGCATTTACACGCACAGCCGGAGGTTCTGAGGGGGTAAGCAGCTCAAAGCACCGGTTCACACAAACGCCAAGATAGTGTTCAGGGATTGAAACGCGGCTGAGAATCCGCGTAAAATGCCGTTTTAACGAACTATTCATGGTAGTTATCAACCCATTAATGATTTCCGGGATTCTATCCATAATCAATTCAGGGTAATCTTCTGAGGCGCTGTCAATAATCCATGCTGAGCGCCACGACAGTCTCCGGTCATCTGAGAAAATAAACTCAAATAGCTTTTTAAATAACCTGTCGTCAGTGATTACTGCTCTCTTCCACAGGTCAAGCTCGCCTATTCCAACCGAATAAATCTCTTCCTTTAACTTGCTATAATCAATCCTGTCTTGCATTTCTATCCCTGAGATAGTCATAAAATACTAATTGTGATTTCACGGGAGCGTTTTCCCCCTGACTTTTGATCACATTATTTAAATCGTTATCCAGAATCCTGGCGGCGGTATTGTCGTGCCACTGAAGATTAAAAAAATCGATAAGTTCCTTCTTGATCTCCGGGTCATAAATCGGAGTTGCTACTTCAACTCTTCGGTCAAGGTTTCTGGTCATAAAGTCCGAGGATGAGATATAAATCTTTTCGTCACCCCCGTTATGAAAGATAAACAGTCGCGAATGCTCCAAATAACGGTCAATTAAGCCGATTGCAGGGATGTTAACCTTCCCATCGGCAGAGGAGGTGTACATCGAAAACATCCCCCGTACGTTTAATCTCACCTCGACCCCGCTTCTGGCTGCCTCTTCGATTTTATTTATTATCTCAACATCAACCATGTTGTTACATTTGAGGTAGATGCGAGCCTCTCTGCCTGCCTTTGCATTTATGATCTCCTGTTTGATCATTGCAACTATTTTTTTGCGCATGGTGAACGGTGAAACCAACAGGTGCTGAAATCTGGTGATTTTATAGTTTCGGTCAAAAAAATCAAAAATGCGGGTCACCTCACGGGTTATATTGGGATCAGTTGTACACAACAGCTGATCAGAAAAAACTTTTGAAGTCATTTCGTTGAAATTCCCCGTTCCGATCAAAGCGTACTTCTTCGAATCTTTTTCCTCCTTGCGTGTGATCAGGCATAACTTGGAATGGACTTTGAGTCCGGGAACGCCAAGTATCACCTTAACATTTTCTTTGCCAAGCATGTTGCCATATTCGATATTATCCTGTTCATTGAAACGTGCCCGTAGTTCAAGCACTACAGTAACCTTTTTCCCATTTCTGGCAGCATTAATTAAAGCATTAATAACATGCGAATTACGGGCCATACGATAACCGGTTATCTTTATTTCAGTCACTTTTGGGTCAATCGAAACCTCCCTTAAAAGATCAATAAAATGGAAGAAGGAGTGGTATGGGAAATGAAATAAGATATCGCTTTTACTTATGCTGCTCAGATAAGTTTGACCATGAACAATTTTTTTATGTCGGACAGGACTAACCGGTTTATAGTAAAGATGTTCGTCTCCAACCATAGGAAATCCCATGAAATCCTTAAAATTATGGATCCGGCTTCCACCAATAACTACGTCATCTTTCTTAAATCCAAGTTTATTCAGGAGGAAGGTGAGGAAATTTTCAGGCATCTCCTTCTCATGGACAAATCGGACAAGCGCACTATTGCCACGCTTTACAATGCTTTTTGCAACAAGCTTAACGTAGCTTTCAGCAACATCATCGTCCAGGTCAAGTTCAGCATCACGAGTGAGTTTGAATATGTAAGAGCTGATTTTATGATAACTAAACATGTAAAAGGTATCGTCCAGTTCGTACCGGATAACATCTTCGAGAAGAATAATGTATGTTTTATCGTCGTTCGAAGGGATTATAACGAACCTCGGGAGAGAATCGGTTGGAACTTCGATTAAGGCATATTCTGATTTTTTGTTCTTTGCCATATCCACCGCCAGGTAGATTGCGTCGTCACTCAGAAGCGGCATTTTGTGCCCTTTTTTAAGGATTATGGGCATAATTCGCGGACGTACTTCCCTTTTAAAGAAATGAGTCACAAACTCCCCCTGTTCCGGAGTAAGCTGATTTTCATTTACAATAAAAATGTTCTCCTCTGCCAGCTCCTTTAGAATTTGGTTGTAAATCTCTTCAAAACGGGTACTATGCTCAATAACAATTTCTTCGATTTGAGAAAGTACCTCTCGCGGATTTCCCCCTTCGGCGAGTGTCAGCTGCCCCACCATCGCCAGACGCCGAAGGATCGCAACGCGTACGCGGAAAAATTCATCCAGGTTATTGGAATAAATTCCGAGAAATTTAAGTCTTTCAATAAGAGGAACTTCCTGGCGAGATGCCTCCTGAAGAACTCTTTCATTAAAAGACAACCAACTAATCTCCTTACTCCTAAATGTAGCGCTCATATTACAGTCCGTGAATAATAATTTTATAAAGATAAATATTCATTTTTGAAACAGTACAAACCTCTGACCGAAATGTTGTTTTAAACTGTTTTTTCATGTAAATTTGGTCTATATGAAACATAGTAGGGAAGATGACCGAAAAAGAGATCAAAGAGCAATATAGTCAGATCTGTAATCTGCTGTCAGAAAGAAAATTAAAGCCGGCTTTTGACGTGCTTGAGCAACTTATTTTACCAACAGGATTTGCTGAACTAAACGACCAATATACCAGTCTTGAGCAAAATTATAAGTATATGCTCAAATATACCGTAGAGGGGATTAATGATCCGGAAAGACAGAAGATTTATGAGCATCTCCTGATCTCCACCTTTGAACTTGCAGACAACACCTACGAAAACCTGCGGATGAAATATTCGCAATCTATTGAATATCAAAAAAAACGAGGATTCTTAAAACACTCTATTACCAATTTCGAAGGGATCTCGCACGAATTAGAAAAATACTCGATTCAGCAGGAACTAAGAACTCTTGTAACAACTGAAAATCCCGGGAACGGCGAAGTCAGGGCCGAGGCGGAAATACATCTCCAAAAGATCTTTACCATTTTTTACCATATCTGGTTTACGAATCGGTTAACTGGTGATGAAATTGAATTCTTCGGGTCGTTCCTGAAAAATGGGACTTCCCCTTATTTCGAAAAATCACTTCTGATTACAGCTTTGACCCTTAGTTTAATGCGTCATTTTGATGAGCATAAAATCATCCTGCTTTTCAATGCGTATGAAGATTTAAATGAGGAGGTAAGTAAAAGGGCCTTAATTGGCCTGATTATCGCAATCTATTATTACGATCAACGGATGCCCTTTTTTCATTCCATTACGGGAAGGCTACAAATTTTCATTGAAGATCGCAGGTTCAGGTCTGATTTTGAGAAAACGATTCTTCAGTTTATCCGAAGTAAAGAGACAGAGAAGATCCAACGAAAGCTTCAGGATGAGATCTTCCCTGAGATGATTAAATTAAGTCCGAATCTGCGGAATAAACTCAGTATTGAGAGCATGCTGGGTGAAGGGTTATCCGATGATAAAAATCCGGAATGGCAGGAGATTTTGAAAGATGCCCCGGGTTTAATGGGAAAAATGGAGGAACTCACAGAGATGCAACTTGAGGGTGCCGACGTCTTTTTAAGTTCCTTTGCAATGCTTAAGCACTTTCCCTTTTTCAGTGAACTTGCCAACTGGTTTTATCCCTTTACACCGGATCACCCGGAAATAAAAAGAAATCCGATTAACAAGGAATCTGCTGATGATATGACGTTTACACAGTTGATCATGAAATCGCCAATACTTTGTAATTCGGATAAGTATTCGTTTTATTTCAGTATCATGAATATTCCGCCCGATTACAAGAAGATGGTATCTGATTCCCTTAAGGCTGAAACGGAACAGTTGGAGGAGATTGCAAAGGAGGGTTCATTCATCACATCGGACAAAAAAGCTGAAATAATTATCAGTCAATACATAAGAGATCTGTATCGGTTTTTTAAGATTCACCCGTCACATACTGATTTTGAAGATATTTTTGCCTGGAAATTTGATTTCCATCACAAATTTGCATTCTCCAAATTATTGGGAGAAAATCCCAAAATGCAGCGAAACATTGCTGAATTTAACTTTGCCAAGAACTATTTCAGCGAGGCGGCCGAACTGTTCGAGATCCTGCTTCTTGGAATTGATGATGCAGAAATGCTCCAGAAGTTAGCCTTTTGCTATCAGAAGATGGGGGATTACAAGAAGGCGCTTAGCTTTTATATGAAGGCCGATTTGTTTGATCAGAATAAACTCTGGAACTATAAAAAGATAGCCCTTTGTTACCGTAATTTAAAGAAGCCCGCTAAGGCGCTGGAATATTATCAGCTTGCCGAAATTCTCGAATCGGATAATTTAACGCTTCAGATCTCGATCGGACAGTGTCAGATGGAACTTCGTCTTTATGAGGAGGCACTTAAATCTTATTATAAAGTTGAATATCTCTCTCCTGGAAATAAAAAAATATGGCGTCCCATCGGGTGGTGTTCATTTCTGCTCGGTAAAATTGCAGAGGCAGAAAAATATTATGAAAGGCTAATCGGGGACCAGCCAAACAAATATGATTTACTCAATATGGGCCATGTGCAATGGTGCCTTGGAAACCGAAAAAGCGCGCTGGATTTTTACAAAAGGAGTATAAATAATCCGGAGAGCTCTGAAAAAGATTTCATGGAGGCCTTTAATGAGGATCTCCAAAATCTCCTTCATCAGGGTGTCGATGCTGATGATGTACCTATAATGCTCGATCAGTTGAGGTATTCGCTGGAGGATTGAGTCGTTCATTTTGCACAATGAACGCCACTGAAATAAAAACCTTTACAGAACGAGTCGCGACATTAGAAATACTTTGGGGAGGTATGCCTTCGTCCTTTATATAAGGTGATGAAATCATAACTGATCATGAACTCATGGGTTCCGGAGTTGACCTGCGAAGGGTGGAAGGTTGTTAAATCATAGGAATATCCAAATTTTAGCTGGGGATTTACATGATATTGGAAGATCAGTCCCACCGAGTTCTTCATTCGGTAGGTTGCGCCAATCCAAACCTGATCATAGAGCAGGAAACTTGTTGTAAAATCGACATAACTGGGGGTTCTCTCGGCCCATCTGTATAATATTGTTGGTTTAAACTTGACGATATCATTTAAGAAAAATACATATCCTGCCATCCCATAAATATGGATAACTTCACTGTAGGCATTTACCCCACTCTCTGACTTTACATCGTCCTTCAATATCTTAGGAGATGATGCACCCAGAAAAAACCGATCACTGTGCCACAATATTCCCAAGCCCATATTGGGAATAAACTTTAGCTTCACATCGTACATGAAAACCATATCTGGCGAATCCCAGATCCTCAAATCTGTAAAATTGGCCTGAAAGGTGTTGACTTCCCCTTTTAATCCAAATGAAAGGTATTGATCTTCCCGAAGCTGAATTCTGAAGGCATAATCTACATTAATCCCGTTTTGCCTGAGCGGCCCCCATTTGTCATTTACAATTGACAATCCAAGCGCAATATTGTATTTGGTTATTGGACTGCTAATTGTAAGTGAATTTGTATTTGGCGCCCCCTCGAAACCGATCCATTGTGCACGCGAAATTCCGGTAACATTCAATTGACCCGAAATTCCGGCATAAGCTGGCTGAATAGTGAGCAGGTTATTCATGTATTGCGTAAACACAGGATCCTGTTGCGAATACCCACAAATTGGAATCCCCGCCATAAGACTGAGTACAAAACCTACTATTCGGACAAATAATATGTTTTTATAGTTTCTCACACCGGCACCTTTATCTACCAAATGTAATGAATAAATCGCTGAGTTGATTCTGAATTGCAATTTTGTTTCTAATGTAGGTTTAAATATCCGAACCATAAAGTTAGTTGATCCTCAGATTTATATTGTTAGCCATGTAATTGTTACGTTTGCTCAAACAAAAAGGGTTCACTCCGAGATACAGAGTGAACCCTTTTTGCAAATATTGATCTGCACAAGGCTAATATCAAATTAAAAAAATTGCGGTCGTGTTACGAAAATAACCGTAATGCCGGAGTCTATTCCGATATCATCGATTCATATTGTTCAGGAGTTAAAAGCTCGTCCAGTTCGGCAGGATCGGTTATTTTGATCTTTACAAGCCACCCTTTTTGGTAAGGATCTTTATTCACGAGTTCAGCTTCATCAGAGAGGTTTTCATTCATCTCAAGGATTTCGCCAGACACAGGCATAAATAAATCAGATACCGTTTTAACGGCCTCAATGGTTCCGAAAATATCTTCTCTGGCCAAAGTCTCACCCACTGTTTCAATTTCAAGATAAACGATATCACCCAATTCACCCTGTGCAAAGTCTGTAATTCCGATAAAAGCAAAATCACCTTCAACACGAATCCATTCATGGTCTTTCGTGTATTTCAAATTTGATGGAATATTCATTGAATAAGTTTTTTTAAAGTTTCTGATTTTATGGCTCAAAAGTACGATAAATTAGGGATCTCTAAATAATGATCCGGAGAAATAAATCAAAGTGGTTTCTGGAAATTTAGAAATAGTGGTTGTTAATTTTCAACCCCTAATTTATTTTTCCTCTTCTCTTTTATTAAAGGGAGATTTTCGTTATAATTGGGGTATCAATTATCATTACCCATGTTTAGAGCAGAGATAAATACACTTTCAGAGATCAATCATATCGCAGCATTGTTTATTCAGGCTCATCCTGCCGACAGGATATTTGCATTTTACGGCTCCATGGGGGCCGGCAAAACAACCTTTATAAAGGCGCTTTGTGAGGAGATGAAGGTTCTGGACTATGTAACTTCTCCCACCTTTTCACTTATTAATGAATATCAGACAGAAAATAAGGGGAAGATTTTTCATTTTGACTTTTACCGTATTAAGGATCTCAATGAAGCTTATGATTTCGGCTATGAAGATTACTTTTACAGCAATAGTTATTGCCTTATTGAATGGCCTGAGCTGATCGAATCCCTATTGCCTCCGATTACCGTTAAGGTTTATATTACAGAGACAGGTAAAGGATCAAGGATCATAGAATCACGCTGAGGATTTTGTTAAAACACTTACATTATGAATCAAAGGAAAGGTGGTAAACTGTCAACACTGGCCAATGACCAGCTTCTGCCGCGGGAGGAACTCTATAAAAGAACACCGCGAAATATTAAACTGAATATTGGTATTCCTGATAACTCCGCCTCTATTGAATATAGTGTTCCGTTAACCCCCCAGTCGGTAGAGGTGCTTGTCAACAATGGTCACGATGTATTTGTCGAAACAGGGGCAGGCAAGGAGGCCAACTATTCCGACCAGGCTTATTCGGATTGCGGAGCAGTAATTTGCCGTACAGCCGCCGAAATTTTTCAGTGCGACATTATTTTAAAAATGTCGCCATTTACCCAGGAGGAGAGCGAAATGATGAAAGGTAATCAGCTTATCCTCTCTCCGCTTTACCTGACCTTACAAACACAGGAATCGGTCCGGCGTCTGATGCGTAAAAAGGTGACTGCGGTTGGATTTGAATATATGAAGGACGAAGATGGCATTTTCCCGGTCGAGCGGATTTTCAGTGAAATCATGGGAAATACCTCCATGATTGTTGCAAGCGAATATCTGAGTACTGCACGCAATGGGAAAGGGGTGATCCTGGGTTCAGTAACCGGAATCTCACCCACCGAAGTTGTAATTCTGGGTTCAGGGACAGCAGCTGAGTTTGCCGCCCGCACCGCAATTGCCCTTGGGGCAACTGTAAAGGTTTTCGACGATTCAATCTCAAAATTAGTCGATTTCCAATCCAGGTTAGGCACCCGGGTTTTTACCTCCGTGTTTCATCCCAAAGCGCTTCGGAAGGCGATGAAAACTGCAGAGGTAGTCATAGGCGCACTCTCGATGAATGAGGTGCCCAGGATGATTGTCCCTGAGGAGATGGTCGAAGGGATGAAGGAGAACTCTGTGATCATCGACCTTAACATCATTCAGGGGGGATGCATCGCAACTTCCAGGATGACCAATCATAAAAAGCCTACCTTTGTCGAGCATGGGGTGATCCATTATTGCGTCCCCAACATTACCTCAAGGGTTGCCCGCACCACCTCAATCGCTGTAAGTAATATTCTGGCTCCCATGTTGCTCGAGATCGGGCAATCGGGCGGGGTAAATCAATATGTCAAAACCAACCGCGGATTTTGCGAGGGAATCTATGTTTTTAATGGCGTATTAACGAATCAGGATATCGGGGATGTGCTTAATATTCCATTTACCGATATCAACCTGTTGATGGCAGCGTTTTAACCACGGGGTGGCCTTCCCCGCCTCAGAAGGGTGGCTTAAATCCGGGGCGGTCATTCTTACTCAGCAGAAAGGTATAAATCCACTTTGCCATACTCACTGACAATATAATTCTCCAAATTCTTCATCACAATATCGAGATTATTCTTTACTCAAAATCGGTAATCCCATAAACGCTTAACCCAAGCCCTTCCAAATAATTTTGCCTTTTGGAATCATATTCTTGTTTATTATCGTGACAACTGCCATCAATTTCGATAATCAATCCTAAAGCTTTGACATAAAAATCAACAATGAAATTTCCGATAATCCGTTGACGGTCAAAGTCAATTTTATGAAAAGCGCTCTTGTGAACCGGTTGCCAAAAAAGCACCC
>Ga0073936_10007349_pt1 | contig 14255 bp, 7 predicted proteins | sample AliMusrvi5mmetaG_FD_87041 | JGI IMG/M metagenome (GOLD analysis project Ga0073936, IMG submission 87041) | Freshwater lake bacterial and archeal communities from Alinen Mustajarvi, Finland, to study Microbial Dark Matter (Phase II) - Alinen... | ecosystem: Environmental > Aquatic > Freshwater >... | reverse complement strand
CCCCCCGCTCTAACCATCCAAGCCATTCCCCAGCGCCGCGCCGCCGAGGAGTACGAGGCGCTGCGCGATGCCTCCGCCGCGTTCGCCGCAACCACCGGCGCCCCTCCTGCCATCCTCCAGCTCAACATCGGCCCATCCGGCCGCTACCGTCTGCGCGCCGACTGGACCGCCTCGTTTTTCGCGGCTGCCGGCTTTGGGGTGGATGGCGGCCGCGATTTCGCGACCGTTGCGGACGCCGCCAGCGCCGCGGCTTCGAGCGCGGCGAGCATTGCCGTCATCACCTCCGACGACGCCACCTATGTGGATTCCATCGTGCCCCTTGCCACCGCCGTCAAAGCGGTGCGGCCCGCACTCACCCTGCTGGTTGCCGGCGCCCCGGGCGAGCATGAAAGCGCCTGGCGCACCTCCGGTGTCGACCACTTCGTCAACGTCCGATCCAACAATTACGAACTCAACCAACTCCTCCTCGCCAAGGCGGGAGTTATCTAACCGCCGGAGGCCAAGATGAAGAAGGTTATTGGTTATTAGTGATGCGCTCCACGCCAGACATGCTCGTTACATTAACTTCTCCTGCATCTTGCGCCTTCTTCCAATCGTCCTGACCCTGATTTTCCTGCCTTACTTCGTCCCTTCATTCCAGTCTCAGCATTTCAGCTTTTACTTCCCATGAGCCGCCCCAATTTCGCCGACATCCCCTACTCCGCTCCCGCGGCCAGCCTCAGCTATGCCGAGTGGTGCCACTCGCTCGAAGCCGAACTAGGCCAGCCCATCGACGCCATCGTCTGGGACACCATGGAAAAAATCCCGGTCAAGCCGCTCTACACCGAAGCGGACACCGCCGGCATGGAGCACCTCAAATATCAGGCCGGCATCGCTCCGTTCCTGCGTGGCCCGTATGCCACCATGTATTGCTTCCAACCCTGGACAATCCGCCAGTACGCCGGGTTTTCCACCGCCGAGGAATCCAACGCGTTCTATCGGCGCAACCTGGCCGCCGGCCAAAAGGGCCTCTCCGTCGCCTTCGACCTCGCCACCCATCGCGGCTATGATTCGGACCATCCGCGCGTCGTCGGGGATGTCGGCAAGGCCGGTGTCGCCATCGATTCGATCCTCGACATGAAGGTGCTCTTTGACAGCATACCGCTCGACAAGGTGTCGGTGTCAATGACCATGAACGGCGCGGTATTGCCCATTCTCGCCTTCTACATCGTCACCGCGCTCGAGCAAGGCGCGACTTACGAACAACTCGCCGGCACCATCCAGAATGACATTCTGAAGGAATACATGGTGCGCAATACCTATATCTATCCGCCGGAGCCGTCGATGAAAATCGTTGCCGACATCTTCGAGTTCACCTCGCAGAAAATGCCCAAGTTCAACTCGATTTCCATCTCCGGCTATCACATGCAGGAGGCCGGTGCCACCGCCGATCTCGAAATGGCCTACACCCTGGCCGATGGCTGGGAATACCTCCGCACCGGCATCGCCGCGGGCATCGATATCGATGCGTTTGCCCCGCGCCTGTCGTTTTTCTGGGCGCAAGGCAAAAACCATTTCATGGAGGTGGCGAAAATGCGCGCCGCCCGCGTGTTGTGGGCCAAGATCGTCAAGACGTTCAACCCAAAAAACCCCAAGTCCCTCGCCCTGCGCACCCACTCGCAGACGTCCGGTTGGAGCCTAACTGAACAAGACCCCTTCAACAACATCGCCCGCACCTGCATCGAGGCGATGGCCGCCACGCTCGGCCACACCCAGTCGTTGCACACCAACGCGCTGGACGAAGCCATCGCGTTGCCCACCGACTTTTCCGCCCGCATCGCCCGCAACACCCAGATTTTCCTGCAGGACGAAACCTCGATCTGCCGCGTTATCGACCCCTGGGGCGGCTCGTATTATCTCGAGGCTCTAACCGACGCGCTGATTCACCGGGCCTGGGCCCACATCATGGAGGCCCAGGAACTCGGCGGCATGTCCAAGGCCGTCGAAGCCGGCATTCCGAAAATGCGCATCGAAGAAGCTTCCGCCCGCCGCCAGGCGCGCATCGACTCCGGCGAGGAAACCATCGTCGGCGTCAACAAATACCGCCTGGCCCAGGAGGCGCCTATCGACATCCTCGACGTGGACAATTCCGCGGTGCGCCTGTCGCAGATCGAGCGGCTGAAGAAACTGCGCGCCGAACGCGACGAGACACGCTGCCAGGCCACTCTAACAGCCCTGTGCGCGTGTGCCGGCGGCGGCCCGGGCAACTTGCTGGCCCTCGCCATCGAAGCCGCCCAGGCCCGCGCCTCACTCGGTGAAATCTCCGACGCGTTGGAAAAGCATTTCGGCCGCTACAAAGCGGTCATCCGCACCATCTCTGGCGTCTATGGCAAGGAATTCAGCAATCAGGGCGACATGAAAGACATCCCCAACCTCATCAAGCAATTCGAGACCCTCGAAGGGCGTCGTCCGCGCATCATGGTTGCCAAGATGGGCCAGGACGGTCACGACCGCGGTGCCAAGGTCGTATCCACCGCCTATGCCGACATGGGCTTTGACGTGGATATCGGCCCGCTGTTCCAGACGCCCGAGGAAACCGCCAAACAAGCGGTGGAAAACGACGTTCACGTCGTCGCCATGAGTTCGCTGGCCGCCGGCCACAAAACCCTGCTGCCCCAACTCGTCGCCGCCCTCAAGCAACTCGGCCGCCAAGATATCATGGTCGTGTGTGGTGGGGTCATCCCCGCCCAGGACTATGACTTTCTCTATCAAAACGGTGCCGCCGCCATCTTCGGCCCCGGCACCGTCATCCCTGACTCGGCGCGCAAAATCCTCCACTTGTTGCTGCAGCAACTCGGCTGAGTCGAGCCACGGAGCGCCGGCTCGCGCCGGCGAGTTGATAGTGAGCGCAAGGGCCGTGGCCATTGCGCGGGGATCCGTTGCACGCCGGCTGAATCCGGCGCTCCGTGGCTTCTCCCAGCGCGCCGCCGCGGGCGCTCATTTCACCTTCAACATCACAAAGCGGCTGGTGCCGTCCTTGGTCCGTATCAATACCAGCAAGCTATCCTTGACGTTGGCCAGGGCTTGCCGGTATTCCGCCACGGTGGCGACTTTGAGACGGTTGATTTCAGTGATGAGGTCGCCCTCTTGGATGCCGGCAGCCGCGGCGGCGCTCCCCTCCTCCACGTCAGTGACGATGAGGCCCTCGCTGTTGCCGTAGCCGTACTGGCGGGCGGTGGCGGGAGTGAGCGCCTCCACCGTTAGACCGAGGTCCGCGCCAGCGGTTGGCTTGTCGGACTTGGCGGCGATGCTGGGTTCGGCGACCAGTTCGCCAAGTTGGGCATTGACCGTCAATGGCTTGCCGTCGCGCAGCAGCACGATTTCGACCTTGGCGGCGGGCGCGGTGGCCGCCACCAGATTGCGGAATTGGCTCACGCCTGCCACCGGCTTGCCGTCGTAGCGGATGATCACATCGGACACCTTGATGCCGGCCTTCGCAGCGGCGGAGTCGGGAGTGACTTGGGCGACCAGCGCGCCGTTGGTGTCTGGCGCCTTGAATTGCTTGGCCAGACCGTCAGTGAGTTCCTGGATCACCACGCCGAGCATGCCGCGGCTGACATTGCCGCCTTTGATGAGGGTGGGCAGGATCCGTTTTGCCATGTTGACCGGCACCGCGAGGCCGACGCCGGGATTCTTGCCGATGTTGGTGGCGATGATGGTGTTGAGGCTGATGACCTTGGCGTCGAGATTGACCAACGGCCCGCCGGAGTTGCCGGGATTGATCGCCGTGTCGGTCTGGAGGAAATCCTGGAACATCTCGGCGTCCGCGACGTTGCCCCGACCTTTGGCGCTGATGATGCCGGCGGTGACGGTTTGCTCGTAGCCGAACGGCGCGCCGATCGCCAGCACCCATTCGCCCACCCGTGCGGTGTCGGAATCCCCCAGCTCGACCACCGGCAAATCACCGGGAACCTTGCCCTTGATCTTGATGATCGCCAAATCGGTGCGCGGATCCGCGCCGCTGATTTCGGCCTCAAAGGTGCGCTTGTCGGCAAGCGTCACCTTGATTTCATCGACATCGTTGACGACGTGGTTATTGGTTAGAATATGACCGTCCTTGTCAACGATCATGCCGGAGCCCAGACCGCCCTGGTGGTACTTGTACTCGCGCTGCGGCGAGCGGAACGGGTTGCCCGAGTTGTCGTCTTTGAAGAACTCGCGCAACGGATTATCCTCGCCGAAAGGCAGGCGCAGATCGAAGCGGCGCAACTTGACGGTTTTGGTCGAATGAATGCTGACAACAGCGGGCTTGATGTGCTCGGCGACGCTGGCAAACGCGTCGCCCAGCGCGCGGGCCGCCGTGCGATCGGCCTCGCTGGACTTGGTAGTGGAGTCGGCCGCAATGGCACCGCCCAGAGCGACGGTGGTGATCAGGGCGGGCAACAGGAGTTTGGTTAGTTTCATGGTCGTTTCCTTTCTCAGTTGGATTTGTGGGTGGAGACGCCGCTGCGCAATCGCGGATTCGCCAATGCGGGCAAGGCCCAAAACGGAACCAGGCCGCCGGCACCGCCGGTTGGCGCGAAGCCGCCCTCTGGCAGCGCCCGCCCCTCGGCTCAAGGCGGAGCGAAGGCGCCAGGACATATCGCGCTGTTGACCCTTCCATCTTGATCATGAAAGCACTCCTTTCCCCATCGGTTGGCGAGCGATTCCGCAACGAGTCTGTTAGGTGGCCCCCTGCGGGGCCGGTCGCTGCAAGATACCCCAGTTCCCGCCCGCCGCAACCCAGAGATACAGCGGTCTTGACAAACACGACGAAATCGGGGACAAATCCACGTGTCAACCTACAAGCAATTGGAGGAGCGGCTGCATGGCAGTGCCTGGACGCCGCAGGAAGTCATGCTCGGCTATCAACCCAGCCCCCCATGCAACGAATCCATTTCCAATCCTTGCGTTCGTATTTCCTCATTCATCCCATGACCCGCATGCTCTTTCCCCTGCTCGCGCTCACGACGATGCTCTCCGCCCAGGAACCGATCCGCCAGGCCACCGAAGCCCGTCTGTGGCTCACCGTGCCGGCCGGGCACGCGCCCTTGCGCGACGTCCAAGTTTCTAACGGAACCGTGGCCTCCGCATCCTGGGAGAACGATCCAGCCCTGCGCGAACGACGCTCCGACATCGTGTTTCCGATTCGTTGGTGGGCGTGGAGCGAGAACACCATCACCTTCACCCCGACCCAGGACGAAGCTGTCGAATTGATGCTCAGCGGCCCCTGGGCCCAGGATGAAAACGCCGTGCTGCTCCGCCAGGAAATCCTTTGGGATGATGTCAGCGCCGATGGAACGATCGTTGCGAACGGTGGTTTTGAACAATCCGCCGAGCACCATCCAACCGGCTGGCAAGCGCCGTGGGCACCTTATCCGAGCGCCACGGCCTGGCCGCTCGCCGGTGCCGCCCCACTCACCGGGAAGGGGCTGGCAGCCACCTGGCACAACCGCCCACTGGCCCAGACGCTGCAGCTCCAGGCCGGTCAAAAAGTCGTCTTGCGGCTGCACGCGAAAGCCGCCACCCCGCCGGACTTCATTCCGCCGCAGCGACTTGGCAGCGACACGCCAGCGCACCGCGCGCTGGCCGGGCTCAAGCGCGGCGTCAATCTCGGCAACGGGTGGGAGGTACCCCCGGACAGCACTTGGGGCGTCAAATTCACCACCGCAGACATCGACCGCATCGCCGCTGAGGGCTTCGACCACATCCGCGTGCCGGTCGCCTTTCATTTCCACCTCCGACCCGGCTCCAACGGCTGGGAACTGTCCCACACCCTGCTTGCCGAACTCGAACCGGTGCTGCGCCGCGCCCTCGATAAACACCTGAGCGTCTTACTCGACTGGCATCATTTCAACGACCTCACCAGCGCCCCCGCGGCCAACCTCGCGCGCTTCACCGGCGGTTGGCAAGCCATCGCCCGCCATTTCAAAAACTGGCCGCCGCAACTGTTTTTCGAACTGCTCAACGAACCCTGCGACGCCCTGACCACAGCGGTGGCCAACCCGATCTATCAAACCACCATCGCCGCCATCCGCGCCATCGACCCGAACCGCATCCTCGTCGTCAGCCCCGGCAAATGGGGCCAGGTGAGCGAACTCGACAACCTCCGCCTGCCCGACGCCGATGCCCGGCTCATCGTCACGATCCATTGCTACGAGCCGTTTTATTTTACCCATCAGGGCGCGGGCTGGGTGCAACTGCAGGACTTGCGCGGCATCACCTATCCGGGCCCGCCGGACCAGCCGTTTGAGCTGCCCGCCTCGCTGCGCGACAACGCCGGCGTGCGCGCCTTCGTGCAAGCCTACAATGCCCTGCCCGCCTCGCAAAATCCCTGCTCCGCACGCGTCATCAAACAAGCCCTTGATAGCGCCCGCGAATGGTCGCTGTATTTCGGCAGACCCATCCACCTCGGCGAATTCGGCAGCCACAACATCGGCGACACCGCCAGCCGCGGCCGCTTCCTCAAGGATGTTAGAACCCTCGCCGAAGCCCGCCACATCCCGTGGACGCTGTGGGAATGGAAAGCCAGTTTCGGCTACTGGGACCCTCTGACAAACCGCGCGCGCTTCCGCAGCAGCCTGTTTGACTGAACGCAGCGCAGGCAGGTGTGCAGGAGCCCAGGGCGATGATCTGGACGGCCTCAAGGAGCAACTCCGGGACCTATCCAGCTCTTCGGTTAGGGATGAATTCCTCGACTCAAAAAGTCACAAAATCCTGCAGGACCTGACACAGCGGGATCCAGGTTAGGGTCCACGAATCGCGGCAAGCAAGATTTCACTTGGCACGGCAGGGCGGATCGCTACGCTCCCACCACTCCCTGCGCCCATGCCTCACGTTTCAACCCAACATTCGTGCCCCCAAGCCGACATGCTTGACGTCCCCTTGCATTTCAATTTCACCACCGACGTCGTCGAAATCTGGGCCACCCAACGCCCCGACGCCGTGGGCCTGTGGTGGACCGGCGACGGCGCATGCGAGGAAAAATTCACCTTCGCCGAACTGGCCACCTTGAGCCGCAAAGCGGCAAACTTTTTCCAGGCCAGCGGCATCGGCCGCGGCGACCGCGTGTTGCTAGTGCTGCAGCGCGTGCCGCAATGGTGGATCGCCATGCTCGGGTTGATCCGCCTCGGCGCGGTGCCGGTGCCGGGAACCCCTCTCCTAACCATACGCGACCTCCACTACCGTATCGGCGCCGCCGACATCGGCGCAGTCGTCACCGATCCCGAGGGCACCACCAAACTCGCGGATTTCTGCGGCGTGCGCATGGTGGTCGGAGAACCTCCCGCCGGTTGGCTCGACTTCGACGCCGGGGTGGCCGGGGCCGCCACCGAGCGTGCGGATGTGCCGACGCGCAGCGATGCTCCAGGCATCCTGTTTTTCACCAGCGCCACCACCGGCCATCCGAAGATGGTGCTCCACACCCAGGCCAGCTACGGCATCGCCCACCGGCTCACCGGCAAGTACTGGCTCGACCTCACGCCCGAGGACGTCCATTGGAACATCTCCGACGTCGGTTGGGCCAAAGCCGCGTGGTCGAGCTTCTATGCGCCGTGGCAAATGGGCGCCTGCGTGTTTGTCGCCGACAGCCGCGGCAAGTTTGATCCCGCCAAAACCCTCCGCATCCTCGAGACCTATCCAATCACCACCTGGTGCGCGCCACCCACCGCGCTGCGCCTGATCGTCCGCGAGGACTTGGCTAGCTATCACTTTCCCAACCTCCGCCATGCCGTCACTGCCGGCGAACCCCTCAATCCCGAGGTGCTCGCGATCTGGAAAAATGCCACCGGCCTGACCTTGCACGAGGCCTACGGCCAAACCGAAACCGTGATGCTCATCGGCAATTTCCGCTGCATGGGCGACGCCGTGCGCCCGGGCTCGCTGGGCCGGGCCAATCCGGCGCTGGAAATCGCCCTGTTAGATGATGACCTCAATGAATTGCCGGCGGGCCAGGAAGGCGAGGTGGCGCTGCGTGTCGCACCGGTGCGCCCGCTTGGCTTGTTCCAGGAATATTGGCAGCACCCGGAGGTGACGGCGCAACGGTTTCGCGGCGACTGGTATCTAACCGGAGACCGCGCCACCCGCGACGCCGACGGATATTTCTGGTTTATCGGACGCAACGACGACGTGATCAAGAGCTCGGGTTATCGGATCGGGCCGTTTGAAGTCGAGAGCGCGCTGCTGGAGCACCACATGGTGCTGGATGTGGCGGTCATCGGCAAACCCGACCCGATTCGCGGTCAGATTGTCAAGGCATTTGTGGTGTTGCGCAACGGCACTGCGCCAAACGAAGCGCTCAAGCAACAGTTGCAGAACCACTGCAAGCAAACGGTGGCTCCCTACAAATATCCGCGCGAGATCGAGTTTGTTGGTGAGTTGCCCAAAACCACCAGCGGCAAGACCCGCCATGTCGAGTTGCGCCAGCGGGCCTGAGCGCCGCGGCGACCAGCCAGCGCCAGCCCGCAGAGCGGCAGGCAACAGACGATTGAAAATCCGGCTTGGTGGCAGGGCCGGCGCGTGCCGCACTAGTTGCATTTTCACTTCACATGCAAACGATCCGGTTTATGTTCGACGGGCCCAAGCCGTCGCGATGACCCCGCAGCGACTCGCGCGCCACCATCCGCCACCATGAGCCTCCCTCCGCCATCCAGCCGCAACCTGGCCGATTATCACGCGTTCGCCACCCATCTGCTAGGCGACCCGCCGGGCCTGCATTTCCGCTTCTATCAAGGTGGCCACCTCCATGCGTTGTGCCACGGGCCGGACCTGTTGGTCAACCTCACGCTCGGCTGCCCGCTGGCCGGTGCGATGCACCGGCTCGACCTCGAACTCGCCGCGCCGGATGGCATCCGCGTGCTCACGGTCATCGGCCCGGGCTCCCAGGCCGCGTTTTCCATCACCGCCGACCATGCCCTCTGGCACCTCACCGCGGCGGGCTTGGACATCACCGCCACGCTTGCGCTCGAGTCTGCCCCTGCCCGCTGGTGCCTGCGGCTCGCCGTTACGAACAACTCGACCGCAGCCGTCTCGTGGCGCGCGTTGCACGGACTCGACGTCGGCCTGACATCCCGCGGGGCCGCGCGCAACAACGAGGCCTACACCAGCCAATACCTCGATCACCGCCCGCTCACCCATCCGCATTGCGGCACGGTGCTGGCCAGCCGCCAGAACCTGCCGGTGGACGGCAAAAATCCGTTCTTGCTGCAAGCCTGCCTCGACGGCTGCGTGGCCTTCGCCACCGATGCCCGCGACGTCTTCGGCCCTGCCATCATGCGCCCCAGTCCGCCGCTGTGCCTCGGCTCCACCACCACGCCCCTGCCAGGCCTGCGCCAAGCCGAATCCTCCTATGTCGCGCTGTTGAGCCGCCCGCTTGAAACCGCCCCCGCTGCCACCGGCGAGTGCCGCTTCGTGGGGATTTTCCTAACCGACCACCCGGCACCGTCGTCGGACGCCGATCTGGTTTTGCTAGACAAGCTGCCTGCGCTCGCCGACCGGAAAACAGGCATCCTGCCGGTGACGGAAGACGGGCAGGATGCCTGTGCTCCTGCTAAACTGCCAGGTTCAGCCTCCGCGCCAGCCACGGCCGCCACCTCCGCCCGCTGCTTGTTTCACGCGCCCGCGGTGGTTCATGGAGCGGATCTAACGGAAGATGAGCTGCGGGCCCTGGTCCCCGGCGCATGGACCCTCGTCGAACGTTCGGCCGCGGGTGTGCTGTGGTCGTGGTTTAGCGGCGCGGACTCGCGCCATTTCGTCACCCGCGCCAAGGAAAGTGTGAGTGCCCGCCCGCACGCCAATATCCTGCGTTCGGGCGGCGGTGATTTTCCGGATGCCTCGCACTTGAGCACCACCACCTCCATGGCGGGAATTTTCAACGCCCTGCTCAGTAGCGGACACCCATCGTTTCACCGCTTGCTGAGTTTTCCGCGCGAGAGTTGCGGATTGTTCGCCACCGCCGGCCAGCGGCTGTGGATCCGCGATGAGGCCACCTGGAAGTTGTTAGGCGTGGCGTCGTTTTTCGAAATGGCGCTTGACCATACCCGCTGGGTTTACCGGCTGGCGGGCCGCACATTGGAGATAACCGTTAGCATCGATCCCGGCCGCTGCCGCGCCCGCCTGGACCTGTGCGTGACAGCGGGGCCTGCCGCCTGTTTCCTGGTGACCCACGGCCTGATCGCCGGCGTCAACGAATACGACGCCACCGCCGAGCTTGAGATCGACGCGCCCGCCGGACTTGTTAGAATCCGTGCTGCCGCCGACAGCCTGTTTCGCAAAGCCGATCCCGCGGCGCATTTCACCCTGCGGGCCATCGATCCAGCCGCCCTTGAATCCATCAGCGGTGCCGAAGGGGTCGGCGGCGGCGAGCCCTCCCACGCCATGCTCATCCTGCAAACCCGCGAGGTGGGCGGATTTGCCATCGAAATTGAAGGCCACACCACGTTGGCCACCGCCGCCGACAGCGCGCCGAGCTGGCAGGCCGACACGCTGGCATTGCGCCTCGGGGGGGGCGACGCAACGATCGGGCGCATCCAACAGATCCTGCCGTGGTTCGTCCACAACGGCATGATGCATCTAACTGTTCCGCACGGCCTCGAGCAATACAACGGCGGTGCCTGGGGCACCCGCGATGTCACTCAGGGGTCCATCGAGCTGTTGCTGGCCCTGGGCCGCTTCGCGAGTTGCAGGAAACTGCTGCTGCTCACCTATCAACACCAATTCCTCGGCGAGCACCATTGGCCGCAATGGTTCATGACCGAGCCGTTCGGCTGGATCCAACAGGCCCATTGCCACGGCGACATTCCCCTGTGGCCAATCAAGGCGTTGTGCGACTACCTCGAGGCCACCTCCGACTTCGCGATTCTCGACGCCGCGGTGGCTTGGACCCAGCCCGGCAGCGCGGCCACCACCACCGCCACCTCCCCTTTGTTCGATCACCTCATTGCCAACCTCGGCTGGCTGCGGGCCAACTGCATCCCCGGCACCGCGCTGCTGCGCTACGGCGACGGGGATTGGAACGATTCACTGCAACCCGCCAAGCCGGAGTTTCGCGATCGACTGGTCAGCTCGTGGTCGGTGGCGCTGTGCTATCAAGTGCTGCGGCGCCTGGAGGAACTCAGCCGCCGCTGCGGCCGCCAATTCCCCGGCCTCAGCGGCTTCGCCGATGCGATTGACAACGACTTCCACCGTCACCTCCTCATCGACGGCACCGTCTGCGGATTCTTCCTGTTTGATGCGGGCTCGTCCATGCGCGGCCAGCCCTTGCTCCATCCGCAGGACCAGCTCACCGGCATCCACTACCGGCTGTTGCCGATGACCCGTTCGATGCTAGGCGACTTGTTCACCCCGCAGGAAGCCGCGCGCCATGCCGGTTTGATCCACCAGCACTTGTTAGCAGCCGACGGCGCGCGCCTGATGGACCGGCCACCGGCCTATCGCGGCGGGGTTTGCGAAATTTTCCAACGCGCCGAATTGAGCTCGTGCTTTTCCCGCGAGATCGGAATTTTCTACACCCATGCCCACCTCCGCTATATCGAGGCGATGGCGCGCCTCGGCCACGCCGAGCTGATGCTCGAAGGTTTCGGCCGCGTGACCCCGGCCGCCCTAACATCCTCGGTGCGCCACGCCCTGCCGCGCCAGGCCAACGCCTATTTCTCCAGTTCCGATGCCGCGGTCGCCAGCCGCTATGAAGCCGCCACACGCTATAGCGAAATCACCGCCGGAGAAATCGGCGTCGATGGCGGCTGGCGGATTTATTCCAGCGGCCCCGGCATCTTTGTGAACCTCGTGCTCACCCGCATGCTCGGCCTGCGCCGCCACTATCAACATGTTATCCTCGATCCGGTGCTGCCCCTCTCGCTTGACGGCTTGGAAGCCGCAATGCCTTGGGAAAACCACCAACTCCATCTCCGCTTCTCTATCAAACACGCCACCCACACGCCGCGCGCCGCCACCCTCAACGGCACTGCGCTGCAGCCCCTCGGCCTCTCGCCCAACCCCTATCGCTCCGGCGGCTGGCTGCTAGACGCCGTCGCCTTCCGCAAACTCCTGCGCCCCGCTGCACACAACCTGCTTGAGGTGGCGCTGTAAGCCCGCCAGGTTCGGGGTCAGTCCCGTTTTTCAAGCATTCGCAGCCAGCGGCGCAACGCCATGCTCGAAAAACGGGACTGACCCCATGGGCTTACTGCTTGGCTTTGTCGAAGGCGGCGTCGAAGGCGATGGTGCTGGAAGGGAAGTCCACGCTGCGGACGAAGGACGAGGCTTCGGCGGCGCCGTGCACGCGGTCCATGCGGATGTCTTCCCACTCGACGGACAGCGGGCCGCGATAGCCGGTGTCGTTGAGGGCGACAATGATATCTTCAAACTCGATGTCACCGTGACCCAAGGAGCGGAAATCCCAGAACCGGCGGGCATCGCCGAAATTGGTGTGACCGCCGAACACGCCAACGGTGCCATCGCCGTGGCTCCACCACACATCTTTCATGTGGACATGGAAGATGCGGTCGGAGAACTCGCGGATGAACTTCACATAGTCCACGCCTTGATAGCCGAGGTGCGACGGATCGTAGTTAAAGCCGAAACGTTTGTGGTTGCCCACCGCGGCGAGAGCGCGCTTGGCGGAGGCGATGTCAAAGGCGATTTCGGTTGGATGGACTTCGAGGCCGAAGTTCACGTCGGCCTTGTCGAAGGCATCAAGGATCGGCAACCAGCGCTTGGCAAAGTCGGTGAAACCCTTGTCATAATACTCCTGGGTGGTCGGCGGAAACGCATAGATCGAATGCCAAATGGACGAGCCGGTGAATCCATTGACCACCGCCGGAAAATCATCCTTGCCATTGCGGCCGGGCTTGGCATTGAAAAACGCGCGGGCCGCCTTGCCGGTGGCGATCATCTGTTTGGCGGCGCGTTTTCTAACTCCTTCAGGACTGCCGTCGCCCCAGATTTCCGGCGAGAGGATCGCCTGGTGGCGCTCATCTATCAAATCGCAAACCGCCTGGCCAACCAGATGATTGGAAATGGCGAAACAGGACAGTCCGTGGTCGGCGAGCAACTCCCACTTGTCCTTGATATAGGATTTCTTGGCGAGGGCGGCGTCCACATCGAAGTGGTCGCCCCAACAGGCGAGTTCGAGGCCATCATAACCCATCTCGCAAGCGAGCGGGGCAAGTTTCTCGAGCGGCAAATCGGCCCATTGGCCGGTGAAGAGTGTGACTGGACGTGGCATGACGGTTGGGGGGTGGGGTTAGGGTTGCGGAGTTTGTATGAAAACCGCGCGCCGAACTAAAGAAAAAAACTCCCGCTCAGACAAGAATCTTGCGCCGCGCTGCCGCCTCCCACAAGCCGCGCAGACGCATGCCTAGCCGCGGCCGCGCAAGCTGCCGCGCGCCAATTCGGGATACCGCCACCGGCCCCCGCGTGGCGGAGGTGAGCCACAGCTCGTCCGCTCTATCAAGGTCAAACCGCCGCAGCGCCACCTCCTCGCAGGCCATCCCCTGCGCTGCCGCCAGGTCGAGCACCACCGCGCGGGTCACTCCCGCCAGGCACCCGGACGCCAGGGGCGGGGTCCGCAGCACTCCTTCACTAACAACGAACACATTCGCGGTGGCGGCCTCGCACAAGTCCCCAGCGGTGTTGAAAAACAGGGTCTCATCAAACCCGGCCCGCCGCGCCAGATCCAGTGCAACGAGGTTTTCCGCATAGGCCGCACATTTCAATCCTGCCAGCGCACCGCGCTCATTGCGCGGCCAAGGGGCGACCGTCACTGCCAGACTGGCTGGAGGCTCGGCTAACGGCGCAGCCGCCATCCACACGCTGCGGTCCGCGCCACTGGCCACGTCGGTGAGCGGGCCGGTTCCCGCGGTGACCGTCAAGCGGATGCGGGCCCGCCCTGCGCCATGGCCGGCGAGCTGCAGCAAGCGCGCCATCGCCGCGGGCAACTCCGGGAATTGTTGCTGCGGCGCAACCCACCCGAATCTCGCGCAACCCGCGGCGAGTCGTTCGAGGTGGCGCTCGCAAAACACGACCGTGCCGTCCAGACCTAACAACGTCTCGAACAACCCGAGGCCCAGGATCGCGCCGCGATCGAACGGAGCCGCGGGAAAATCCCCCGGCTCCAGCCATTGCCCGTTGCACCACAGCGTGCTCATCGGCAACGACTCTACCGAGCTCGCGGCGCATGTAAACCCCGGAGCTATGTCGGCTCAATTTCCCCGCTTGGCTAACCTGCGGGGTTGGACTAACGT
>Ga0073936_10007345_pt1 | contig 14258 bp, 7 predicted proteins | sample AliMusrvi5mmetaG_FD_87041 | JGI IMG/M metagenome (GOLD analysis project Ga0073936, IMG submission 87041) | Freshwater lake bacterial and archeal communities from Alinen Mustajarvi, Finland, to study Microbial Dark Matter (Phase II) - Alinen... | ecosystem: Environmental > Aquatic > Freshwater >... | reverse complement strand
GCCGCTGCAACTTTCGCGAGCGGAAGAAGGAAGAAGATGATCCTTTCGGATCAGGGAGCGCAGAGAAGAAAACGAACCTTTCGGACCGGCGGAAGAAGAGTCATTTCAAAGCGGCGTTCACACCAATGAGACTCAAGCCACTTCCAATGCCTGTTAACAGTAGCGCCAGTCCCAGCGCACAGGCAACTGCCGCACCGGTAGGGAGATCCTGACCATAGGAGGCGTAGAGACCTCCAACGCTCGCCAGCGCGGCAATGATCCATCCCACCGCGAGCCGCACCCTCAAGGTCGTTGCGAGCAGATTGGCACAGACGGCGGGGATAATGAGATAAGAGAACACCAACAGGGCGTCGCCAATACGCACGAAACTCGTCACCACGACTCCGAACAGCACGTAGAATAGGAAATCCCAAAACCACAGACGCAGGCCCTCGGAAGGGCCGAGTGTCGGGTCGAATGAGAGCAGGAGAAACTGGCGGCGAAACACCACGTGAATTGCGACAACGCCCACAAACAAGGCGAATGTGCGAAGCACCTCGCCCGGAGTTACCAGCAGAACGTCCCCAACCAGCGTCCGTCGCAGTTCTTCGTTCGCTTCCGGGCTGCGGCTCAATAACAGAAACGATGCCGCAGCCGCCACCACGTAGACGATGCCGATTGAGCCGTGTTACCCAACAAAACGGTGATTGCAACACCTGTTCTTTTCACAAAGCCCTCCCGTGACTCCTGAGATAGGCCCGGCAGAAGGGGCAAGAGCGTTCAACAGATGTCATGAAACGCGCGAATGCGCTATCAGGCCAGTGCCTAGAGATAATACAGAGTGGGCAGACACTGCACATCAGAGAAAATATGCGGGTGATCATGCCACTGCCCCCCTTCAGGTTTCTGAACTACTTCTTTTCCACGTTATGGTGACAGGAATGACCTCCACCATGGCCGTCACAGACGCCATCGTTTTCGATCTCTGCCAATTGACCGGCCTTGAACTGCCGTACTGCCTCCTCAACCGTACCACCGCTGCAACGATACACCTTCATTCCAGCCTCCCTCAAACCCAGCAACGCGCCCATTCCAATACCGCCTACGATGATTGCGTCCGGTCGGGCGCCAGCGAGGGCTTTCAGCGGGCTGCATTGGCCGTGAACATGGCCGTGGTCACGATTGCCTATGGGTTCCGCTGACATTGTTTCCGCGTCCACAAGCGCGAACACGGGGGCTGAGCCGAAATGCCCGTACACGGGGCTTTCCAGTCCGTTATATTCAGCAACGGGAATTGCGATCTTCATGCTTTGCCTTTTCTCCTTTTGGCTTCTTTACCTGTTGTTTCTGCCGCTTCGACCGGGTTTGTGGCCTCACATGCCATGCCGCGCCGCTGGCGACCGCGCGGACCGATACCTTCTCCTCCCGTGCCTGTCGCGCTACGCCTCTTTCCACATCCGCATGGCCCGCGCCCAAGGCCGCGGCCTCCACCCGCTGGTCCTGATCCATCTTTTCCTGGCATCGTCTGTTCGCCTTCTATTACCACGGCGCCGCCTTCCAGCCGAAGCGCCTTACCATGAATAAGCGCGTCCGCCACTTTCCGCCTGGCCTGCTCCACAACACGCGAGAAGGTCGGTCGGGAAATCTTCATCTTTTCGGCGGCCTGCTCCTGGTACAGGCCGTTGAGGTCCGCGAGCCTCAGGCACTCCAGTTCATCCAGGGTGAGAATCACTTCCTCCAGCATGCGGACCGGAATGCCCGCCGGCTTGAAGTAAACAACGCACGGGTTGGCGTCAATATGCCTGAGACAACAAGGTCGCGTCATGGTTCCTCCTGCAATTCATGGCCGCATTATGGACATATGTTCATAATGTGTCAACGGGTATCTGCGGTCGTGGCGAGAGGCGTGCGGACAGAGGCAAACTGTTACGTCAATACCCCGTATTTCTAGTGACCGGCAAAGTCGCAGAGAACGCATAGGTGTCTTTATCACTTATTGCCTCCACGCCCTGATCCTATAGAACTTGTTTGACACAGAGGCGGAACCAAAGTCGCTCACTCCATTTGTGATGGATGTAGGAGGTCCATTTGTGCAGATAGCCTTCCACTGATTGGAAACGAGGTCCGTCGAGCCTTCCAGACACTGCCATGCGTCTCTTCCTCCAATCCAGGTGAGAAAGACGTCGTTGCTGCCGGCGTCCATTTCGACTATTGACAAGATGGACGATGCATTTGCCGGATCAAGGTCAGCGATGTATGACTGGAGCGTGGTATAGCCATTGAGGTTAGTGAGAGAAGCTATGCCGGCGAGGGTTGGATCGAACTCGTGGGCAATGGCCCAGCCATCAGGAATTCCGTTTGAACTGGATGACCATCGGGTCGGGTCTATTCCGAGACGGTATTCTGCAACATCCGACACCCCATCGCCATCGTGGTCACTGGTGGCAGTGACTGCTGAGAGACTGCCGAAGTGGGCACTGACCCAGATGTCGGGTAAACCAAAGCCCACGGTGTCGATCGCTGCGCCGGTGTAGGTCTCGATAGTACCACGCGGAGTAAGATCTTTGCCCTGAAGGCCGGGATAGTTTGTCGGGTATCGAGAAACCCTGAACACGGCGTTCATCAACTGGTCGGTGCGTGCCTCATCGATCGGCACAGAAGTTCCCTGCGCAAGTATCGATGTGGTAACGGGGCAGACGTACCGCCAGACAGTCTGCCCTGCAGATGTGACTTCAAAGAGATTGCCCTTGATCCCCTCACAGATGAGGGTGTTGCCATTGGGCTGACGCTCGCTGCCTGATATTTCGGAAGAGTAGAAATTCGTTGCTGGACTGGCTACATAGCTCCAAGTTGGTAAAGCAGGCCCAAAGGCGGAGCTGCCGACAATTGAATAGGCGCCGTCGGCGTCAACGGGGGGGACGATTTCGTTAATGGCCGAATATCCAAGGCTGATGCCGTTGTTGAAGATAAGGATATTTCCTGCGCCTGGACAGTTCGTGGCAATCCAGTGAGTGTGATGCTGCTGGTACAGGACTCTGTTCGCGCTCGTGCCTCGATCATATTGCTGCGGATTGCCCCAGCGGTATAGAATGTCACCGCCTTTGCCGTATCTTCCACCAGCATGCCCGGCAGCCAGCTCCGTCGAGACGCCGTGGTCGACTACGAACAGCTCGCTGTTTCCGCGGATGCTGAGCATGACCTGATCGAGTTGCTCGTTATAATCTATCCCGTTCACATGGTTCCAGAACTGCGGGATCATGATGCCGCTGCCGTTCACATCGATCAGCTCAGGATGGCTGGCTGCAACACCATAGTTACCCTTTAGTGAACTGTAGTCCTGTATCATGTGATCCCAGATGTGCCACTCCCATACCACGGTGCCTCCGTATGGCTTTGTGGGTTGCACTTCCACGATGTAGTCAGGAAGCATGTAGCCGCTGCTAGTGATTGAGGAGTCCAGCAACGCCGGATTGAATCCGGCGGCAATTACCTCTGCGTATGTCTTTTTCTCGGCCGCAAGTATGAGGACGTTGCCGTTGGGCAACACCTTGAAGTCGTGGTGCGCTATGTAGTCAGAGCTGTAGTAGTCGAATGCCCAGACCATGTTGCCATTCCAGTCGTACTCCTCGATGCGCCCGCCCTCTCCGCCTCCAGTCGATGGTCCGCCGATGGTGATCATGCAGGCACGGAACAAGTGTCCTTCTTCGGTCAGATAGGCGGCGCGCCCGGGCTCATAGTTGCTGGTCCACTTGTGGACGTATTGTCCCGCGTTATTGATCAGATAGGTGTTCGTATGGTGCATCGGCGCCATCAGCGTGTAGCCGGGATATGCGTTTGTGGCGTTCAGGAACAGGCCGACCGTCTGCGTGATTTTCTCCGGACGCATGACCCGGAAACCTACCTGGAACCACAGCGTGGCGGGGTTTCCGTCAATTGTCGGTCCCAGTGACCATGACGGGTCGCGGTTGGAAACACGACTGAAACCGTAATAGGCCTGGCCGCCGCCATTGTACCAGGTCCCGCCTCGCAAATTGCGGTACATTACACCATCGAAAAGATCGCCTGCCAACGGACCTGGCGGATTAGTGACGATGTTGCCGCTGACGCAATACGTATAGTAAGTGTTCATGTACCAGTCGTTGACCCACTCCCAGACGTTGCCAGACATGTCATGGAGTCCGAACGGATTCGATCCATCGCTTGTCTGGTAGGTTGTCTGGCTGCCCGGCCAGTCGTAGTCAGATTTGTACCGCACGGCGCCGTTGTAGAATCCGACCGGAGTGGTGTACGGATAAGCGCCGGTCTCGAACGGGTCGCCTGAACCCTCCCAGTTTGCGAAGGTTCCATCGGCATTACTGTTGGTTCCCCATGGGAACATGCAGTACGGATTGGTCTGTCCGCCCTGCGCGGAATACTCCCATTCGGCTTCGGTCGCCAGCCGGAATCCATTCTTCGTGAAATCGACGTTTCCGGTATCAAGATTGTAGCAAGGCTTGAAGCTGCCTCGCTGGCTGAGCCAGTTGCAGTACGCGATGGCTCCAAACCAGCGCACGCTTGTGATGGGGTGCAGATCACGGTTATCCATAACGACGAACGTGCTGTTGGTATACCGGATCCGGCTGACCGCAGATGTCCCATGGGTATAGAAGTAGACGTTTGTGCCACCCACGGCATAAACAATGTTGGACCGCACTTCGATGAGGCCCTGATAGAGAGCGGCGTTGAGGTAGTCACAATACTCACTGCAAGTAGCGAGCGTGGTGCTCATGTAGAGCGGTGAGATGTAGACATTGTGCAGCGGGAGCTCGTCGGACGGGTGTTCAGGGTCATTGTAGCCGAAATGATCGCCCATGATGAAGCTGCCGCCCGGAATGCGGACCAATTGTGATGTGAACGATCCGGTGATATTGGTTATGCCGCCACGCACACACCGCACAAGCAGGTTGCTGCCTTTGTCGACATAGCTTGCAACGCCGTACTGGCAGTCGAGGAACCACGCCTTGTTCGTTGTTCCATGCATACTTGTGGAGGACCAATAACGCGAGGCACTGACACCCGGGAAATACGTTGTGTCAACTGACGGATTGACGAGCGTCTCGTCGTTTATGGACCGTAATTCCTTGATGTTAGGCAGCCGCCAGTCGCTGTAGCCTGCCACCAAGTTCGTTTCTGCGTATTGAATGGCACCCTCCCAGTTTGTCGGAGACGAGCGCTCACCCTGCTGCCACATCAAACCTGTATCGGTGTCGGTAATGGTGCCGTTGCCATTGCTTACGAAGTGGTGAATCGGGCTATCGGCAGATGGCGCTGCCGTGCCACGGACGCAGCGGACATGGAACCGCCGGCTTCCTCCGGCGCTGATCGTCTCGCTCTTCGGATGGTTACCGATGCCACCACCAGCGTTGGCGACCCAGATATTGCTGGCATTGCCTGCCTGCACGTCCCGGGACCACCAATATTCAGCAGCAGTAGCGGTAAAGAAGTTGATGTCGATGGCCGGGTTGATCGTGCCGTGATTGACGATACTGAAAAGCTCATGGCTGGTTGGCAGACGCCAGTCGGAGTAGCCTGCAATGCGGTTTGTTGAGGCAAAGATGGTTGCACCTTCCCAGTTCGTTTCGCCGCCGTCGGTTTGCTGCCACATCAGGCCGGTGACTTTGTCGCTGATTGTCCCGTCGCCGTTATTGACATAGGCCGGTGGATGGATGGTGTAATCGGAATCCTCTCCAAAGATCGAGGCGTAGTTGGTCGTCTGGCCGGTGTCAGGCAGGTTGATCATGGTTGAAGCATTTGTCGGCGCGCTTGCCGCGACTGTGTATGAAAACGTGCTGCCGGGTGCTGCCGCAGGCAACGTGGTGCTGCCACCTTCATCATCAGCGGCCGTGATGTAGTAGCTCACGGTGGTCCCGGTCGCCTTGGCGGGGATCTGCGCAGCAAAGATGGCGTCGCCTGCCAGCCCGTCGCCATGCAGGCCGTCATCGTACATGGCCACGCTAGTCCAACTGCCGGCTTCGACAGCCACCTTGATAGAGATCTGGTCAAGAAATATGCGATTGCTGACGAAGCCTTCGCAGAACTGGACACGCAAGGCCAGATTGCTGACGAAGTCGCCCGGCTGCAAGCTGCAGTTGTAAGCTTGATAACTGTGCTTCGCGGCTGTCACCTCACTCAGGCGCGTGGTAAAGCCGCTACCAGGGTTGAGTTGCATGGTCCAGGCCACGTTGCTGCTGACGACGTCTGTCGAGACATAAAGCTCAACGACGCCGTTGTTGCCACGCGCATCAATCCCCTTGGCCGTAGTGATCATGTTGTCGGAAAGATTGGCTGTGCCGCCTTTGAAGGTCAGGCCATTGGTGTTGCCGCTCCCGCCGCTGTAATTAGCTTTCGCATCCTGCTCAAAACAATTTCCGCCGAGAGCGGTAACTGTCCATGCGTTGTCGCACCCCTTCCCGTCACTCCACGGTTTGACTGCATTCGTGGCCATCGTCTCAAGGAATACCGTATTGGTCTGTCCTGAACCGCTTCCTGTGGTGTAGGCAAGCGTGGCGGATGCTACGCTGACGTCATCGGTTATGACCATCGTCACCCAGACAGTGTCGTTGCTCGTCGGTGACGCAGGGGCGATGCCTGCATTCGTGATAACGGGCGGTTGATTTGCGGTCGTTCGGATTGTCGCACCCCTGACCCGCATTCGAATAGAATATAGCGAACCCGCATCCGTCGTAATGAACAGGGTCTTCCGATCGCTGCCGCCAAACTCGAGATTGGTCGGGCGCTCCGGGACTTCTATTTGTTCCAGCAGGCCCCCGCCGGCGTCATAGATCAGAACTGCCTTTTCAGTCAGGTAGATCTTCCCCTCGCTGTCCATCGTCATGCCATCGCACTTCACATTGGCAAAAGCCGTCTTGTTTGTCAGCGTGCCGTCGGCGTTGACACCATAGCGGCAAACGATACTGGCGCCCCAATCGGCAATATAGAGAGTCTTGCCGTCCGTTGTGCCGACGAGACCGTTGGGCCTGATCATATCGCTGACAACGCGAAGCACGCTGCTCGTGTCCGGCTTGAGGTAGTAGATACATTCACCTTCCTGCGTGGTCTGGTTGGTGAAGAAGACGGGGTCGGTGAAATACACGCCGCCGGACGGATCGATCCACAAGTCATTTGGTTCGTTATACCGCGACGGGCCGTAAGTGCCCGTCAACACAACGATGTTGGTTTGAGGGCCGATGGAAACCAGGCGTCCATTGTCACCTTCGCAGGCCAGCAGATTCCCCTTGGCATCAAAGCAAAGCCCGTTAGCACCGCCGGAATCGGTGCGGAATACGGAAAGTTGATTCAAAACCGACCACTTGTAGATGGTATCCGTGCCCTCAGTGTAGATGTCAGAGAAGTATAGATTTCCGAGAGCATCGGCAGCCGGTCCTTCAGTGAAGTGGAGACCAGTGACCGTCTGTGTAAGGGAGGCACCCGCCTCTATCGCACTGAGATAGACCTTGTAGGACAACGTGTTGGTCGGGGCCCCCGTCGGATTGGTTGCAACATTATCGAAGTCGTCCTGCGCCGAGACATAGTAGCGTACAAGCGTCCCAGTCGCGTAAGCAGGGATTTGTGCTCCGTAAACAGCACCAGTCTTCGTCATGGCGATGGTGTTTGTTGTGACGCCGGCAATGTAGGTAAGTGTCGCCGCCGCGACGCTGCTTCTGTTTGTGACCAGGGCTGTGACCCAAACCGTGCTGGTTGAGGATGGCACCGACGGGCTGAGAGATATGCCACTGATAGCTGGTGCAGAGATATAAGAAGGTCTGCTGCCGGTGATTGTGTTTGTACCTGTCAGATTTCTGCCCGCCAGAGCGGAATGGCCGGATGCATAACGGGCTGCCCTGTAGAGGGCGTTATGCAACGGCCAGGTGTCGCCTTTGTACGTGCTGATTCCATTAGTGGCGACCGGATTGACGTATTCCCACACAACCACACCAGCTGATGTGACCTCAAAGACGTGCCCCTCTGCCGCGGAGCAGACGAGCAGGTTTCCGTTCAACAGTCGTTGCGCACTGCCACCGATATGACTGAAGAAGGCCTGATTTGCCATCGAATAGAACATTGAGACAATCTGTCGGGACATGGCTTTCCTCTGCTTGTCGGTGTCGTGCCCCGGGGCGGACATCGTGTCATAACCGGCGGCAGGCGGATTAACGTAGGCCCCGCTATCGCTGCCGCTGGAATTAAGGTATCCATTCACCTCGAAGACGTAGGACTGCGGGGTGGTTTCAAACAGATCCTGTCCGTTGTTGAACACCAGGAAATTACCTGCACCTGGCACCCCCGTCGGAATCCATTGCGCCTGACTCACTCCGCCGATCTGCTTGTTGCCGGTGGTTGATGTTGTCCAATTGAGATTGATCGAGGGAGGACTCCCCTGGCCGTAGCGAGCCGGATCGCCAAATCGGTAGACGAAGTCGCCATTCGTACCGGCGGCGGCCGCAATGCTGGCCGCAGGATCGCCGGCGGTGAAGGTCTTTCCATGGTCAATGACGTAGAACTCACCGCCCTCCGCCGTAATTGCTATCTGATCAAGGTTTGTGTTGTAGTCTATGGAGTTGCAATGAAGCCAATCGTTGGTCAACGGCCGACCGGGCATGTTCAGGTTGATCTTCCCGGGATAGTTCGACACGCTCTTTCCAGCTCCAACATAGTTGGACCTGTCCGGGCTATAGTCCTGAATCCCATGGTCAAAGAAACGCCATTCCCATACGACGTTGCTCGACATATCCACCTCAACGATCGTATCCACGGTCACATTGGCGTAGGTGCTGTTTGTTGGATTACAGCCTGCGGTAATGCAATCGTTGGCTGCAACTGCCTTGTTCGCGATATAGAGCGTTGTATTCGTTCCGAGCTTCTTGTTGAAGATCCTGAGGAAGTCATGATGCGGGAAGTAGCCAGCACGTGCGTCGGTATACTGCCAGACAATGTTACCATCCCAGTCGACTTCCGTCAGGCCGGTGAAATTGTTGATGTCGCCGCCCGCTGCATCGAGGACGTTTCCATTGTCAAGAAGTCGTGGATTGATTCCCAGTGGCCAGGTGTGAACCACTGTCCCTTCCATATCGACCAGATAGGTCTTTCCACCGGCTCCGAATAGAGTATAGCCGTCTGAAGTCGCCGTCCTGTCCCAGTAGAGCGCTTCAGTCGGGCCCTGAAGGCATTCGTAGCCCGACGCCGGAAGCGTGATGCCCCCAATCAGGACAACTGCAACCATCATGCGATACGCCATCTTCATAATGTATCCACCTTTCTATACGACGGCGTTCTGCCGGTAATCGTACTGCCGGGTGTCAGGATACGACCGTCCAGCGGCGGATCGCTGGAAAGATATCGAAATGCCCGAAAGATGGAGTTTTGCATCGGCCATGTGTCGCGGCGGTACTTGAGTTTGCCTTCCGATGTAACCGGATTAATGTATTCCCAGACCACCTCACCGGACGGTGTGACTTCAATGATATGGCCCTCAGTATCAGCGCAAACCAGCGTATTGCTGTTTGCAAGACGCTGAGCGCCGCTGCCTATGTGACTGAACATGCCGTGGCTCGCCTTGGACGCAAAATGCCAGACAATCTGCCTCGACATCCACTTGTCAGCCTTATCTGTGTTCGGTCCCGGCGCTGGCCACAGGTTGTAGCCGGCGTCAGGGGGATTGACGTAGTCAGACGTATGATCACCAGCTGCGTTACGAAATGGATCAACTTCCAGAACGTAGGATGCCTGCGTGTGTTCAAACAGGTTCTGGGAGTTGCTGAACATCAGCAGGCGTCCAGCACCCGGCTTTCCTTCTGGAATCCAGCCCACGTGATGGGTTCCGCCGATCTGCTTGTTGCCGGTCGTGGATTCAGTCCAGTTCGTCAGAATGGCTGGCTTGATCCCCTGCTCATACCTTGCCGTGTCGCCAAAGCGGTAGACGAAGTCGCCATTCGTACCCGCGGCAGCCGCAATGCTGGCCGCGGGATCGCCGGCAGTAAACGTCTTGCCATGGTCGATGACGTAGAATTCTCCTCCCACAGAGTTGATTACGATGTGGTCGAGATCCTGGTTGTAGTCGATGGAATTGCAGTGGAGCCAGTCACGCTGCACAGGCCGGCCCGGCAGGTTCGCAGTCAACCGCCCCGGATGGTTCGATATACTTGCCACGTAGTTTGACTTCGTAATATCTCGGTCCTGAACCAGGTGATCATAGAACCCCCACTCCCATATGATATTACCACCCATGTCCACCTCGACGATCGTGTCCATTTGTGCATTGGTGTATGAGCCGCTTGACGGATCACAGCCAGCGGCGATGCACTGGTTCGATGTTATCGTCTTATTCGCTATGTAGAGAGTGGTGTTGGACCCAAGTTTCGGGTTGAAGATGCGCGTGAAGTCATGATGCGGCATATAGTTGCTGCGCGTCTCGAGATAGGACCACACGGTGGTGCCGTCCCATGCGACCTGCACAAAACCACCGAACCCGCTTACATCATCTTTCGAAGCATCCAGCACACTTCCGTCGTCAAGCAAATGAGGATTGGTTCCGACCGGCCATGTGTGGGCAACCCGTCCCTCCATATCGACAAGGTATGTGGTGCCGCGTACGCCGAAGAATGTGTAGCCTTCGGCGGCCTGCGTCTTGTCCCAATAGAGCAGCTCCGTCGGGCCCTGGAATGCCTCATACGCCGGTGCCGACGTGGCAAGTAACAAAAGAAACGTCACCACCTTCTTCATTACCCGCTCCTCCTCAGTTCCGAGGCTCTTGCCCCTGCTTCCTATCGCCCTGCTCCGTGGTTCCCTCGGGCCGCGAATAGCTTACTTTCATCTCCGCTGTGCCAAGAATCAGGCCCTTCATGGCGGCCAGCAGGACATCGCGACTCACCTCGGCCGGTTTGAGTTCAAGCTGGACTGGCGCCGAGAGCGCATAGACAGTGTAAACGTATGTCTTCGCCCCTGGTCCCTTTGAGTGAGGGGGCGCATATTCCTGCCTGCCGTTGACGCTGTTGTTTCCAAGAGTTCCAACCTTCTTGACGTTCTTGGGCAGGTTCGTGGTATCAGCCGGAATGTTGTACAGGACCCAATACCACTTGGCCTTCCCTTCGGGATCAATGTGGTGCATGATGACGGCAAAACTCCTGGTACCCGCTGGAGCACCAGTCCATCCCAGTGGCAGGGTGGCACTCTCACCATCACCCGTGAAATCCTTTGGCAGCTGGCCTCCGTCGGTAGCCTCTGGACTCAGGAGCGCAAATCCGGCCCTTGCCGCATCGGGAGCAGCGACCTTGGCAACCGCTGCCGACTTGGCCGCAGTGGATGATCCGAACAGCATATCGGTATCAGGAATCACCGGCATATCAATAGCCTGCGAGTACTGGTAGGCACCTTTGCATGTGTACTTCGCGTCAAGATTACGAAGCTTCAGAAGCGTCTTCTTCTGGTCAGCCGTCAATGTCCTTGCTACCTGCGCAAAGGCTGTAGCGTAGAAGTAGGAAATCTCGCCATCCAATTCCCCATAGCGCCGTGACAGGGCCATGACTTTGTCCTTGTCCACCGCCGCCTCCTTCATGAACCGCCGCAGTTCGGTCGCAATCTCACGCCTGGTCTTGACTATCTCGGTGAGGTCAGCCCTTTGACGTGCAACGAGGCTTGTGACGAGCTTGCGCTGCGTCTCGCTCAGGGCAGCCAGAAAAGCTTCACCACTGTCGCCGGTAAGCGACGTGCTTATGGAGAAATTGGCATTGCCCATGGCCGGAATGTCCTTCATGTAGAATGATCCGAAGTAGGTCGCATGCCGCTCGGGACAAAAGTAGACGTCCGCTTCGACGTTGCCGGCATACCAGCTGAACATCTCACTGGCATACGTCATGACAGCGACGTGGGCAGTACGTGACATGCTCTTCTTGTCGACCTGGTCTTTCATCTCCGGCCATGTGGCGGAGTTATTGAAAGCCATCTTTGCCAGGGCCTCCTTCTGCTTAGCGGTGAACGAGCGGACTATTCCGCCCAACACCTCGGCGCGCCTGTAACTGAGCTGGCCGTCAATCTCGTAGAGCGCCGCCGTACACTTCATCACCGCTTCACGGTTCAGCCCTGCGTTGCCTGTCGGAATATCGCCTTCGAGTTGCCGGCAGAACGCCTTGATCAGAGGAAACCTATTCCGGGCGAATTCAGTCAGCATCGTCTCCTGCTCCAATGCGAGGGCGATGAGCTTTGCCTTCTGTTCCTCGGTCAGGATGGACAGCATGTTGTTTGCCGCCCTCGGAACGAACGACGTGTTGTGGCCGAGTTGATTGGAGTCAACGTCGCGCATGTACTGGAAGCCGCAGAAGTCAGCCACCTTTCCCGGCGGCAGGAACGTGTTGCAACCGAAATCGCCTGTGAGAAATGCAAGGCCATCAAAAGCGATCGTGTTAAGTTGTGCACGGTCGGACACCGCCTGCTCGGTCGAGTAATTGCCCTGCCCTCGCGACTTCTTGTTCCCGGCTTCAGGGCGATCGTTTCCGCCCTGTGCCAGATCAGTCCCGGATCTATCAGTCTTTTCCGCATCCTTTCGAGGCGATTGCTGACCACTATCATTGCCACCTCCCGGTCCGCGTCCAGGCGGCGGCGCGAGGTCGCGCAGCTTGTCGGGATCGAAACCGGCGGCCTTTATGGCATCACCCATTGCAGGGCCACCGCGCAGTCCAGCCTGCCGGAATGCCTCGTGGATTGCTTTTGCCTCGGCAGCAGTAAGCGTCTCCGCTTTGTACTTGGAAAGGATGGCTTTCACCTGATCCTTCTGTGCATCGGTAATAGTCTCCGATCCGCCAGGCCTGTCGTCGCCGCGCGGAGGCCGCCTGTCGTCAGAGCCCTGATCATCAGCCTGTTGCGCATGAGAGTGAACTGCCACCGCCACCGCGACGCCTATCACTACTGTTGCGAACCTGTTCATGTTGCCGCTCCTTCCTCATTGTGTTTCGCTTAGGTCCTTTCTCTCTCTGTCTGCCAATACTGTACAACGCACACATTGCCCTTCCATCACCGCAACATTACAAAACTGTAATGAGGCCGGGATTGTCTATACGTGGGCATCGTGGCATCATGTGCAACATGAGAATTCTTGTTGTGGAAGATGAGAAGAAACTCGCTGGCTTTATGCGCAAAGGGCTGCAAGAACACGGCTTCAACGTGACTGTCAGCCACGATGGTTCGCAGGGTTATACTCTCGCATGCTCCGGAGCGTTCGACCTGATCGTGCTCGACATCATGCTCCCAGGTCGTGATGGGCTGAGCATTCTGAAGAACCTGCGCGAGAAGAAGAACACCGTACCGGTAATACTCGTTACCGCACGCTCCGAGACAAACGAAAGAGTGGAAGGCCTGAATACCGGCGCGGACGATTACCTTGCAAAACCTTTCTACATGGACGAACTGCTTGCGCGGATCCAGGCTGTCCTGAGACGCAGCTCCGGAGAACAACTCAGTATTCTGCGAGCCGGCGATCTTTCTATCAACCTTGTCACTCGGGAAGTCAGACGCGGCACGGATACCATTGTGTTGACGCCGCGCGAGTTCAACCTGCTTGAATACCTCGTACGATCTCCCGGTCGTGTGTTCACACGATCCCAGATCCTTGAACACGTCTGGGGCTACGGCTTCGATCCGCAGACAAATCTCGTGGACGTCTGCATCCAGCGGCTGCGCTCCAAAATCGATGCGTCTGGCGAGGAGTCCCTCATCGAAACTGTCCGAAGCGTCGGCTACAGGTTCCGGAAACAGGAGGACATCTGATGTTTCATTCCTTCCGGCTTAAGATCGGCCTGCTGAGCCTGTGCCTTTCGGGGCTCCTGCTCTTTGGCTTCGGTCTTTTCGCTGTCTCCGCTTTGAACCGGGTTGGCCGCGAACGTGTTGACCGCGAGCTGCGTGCGCTGGCGGATTCGCAGGTCAGGAAGATTCAGCCAGCCGATCACTGGCGACGGTTTGACGAATCGCTGCGTTCAATCTACGGAAATGATGTTTCCAAACAGTTCGTCGTAAAGGCAACACTCCTTGGCGGCGACATATTGCATGCCACTGCTGCCTGGCGTGCGGAACGGAAGTCCAACTCACTGCCTCTCTCGCTGAGCACAGCAAAGGAAGAGATCCCTACCCGTTCACCGCGAGGCGATGACATCCCCCCGTCTGGGAATGAGGACGACCGTACGCCGCGCCAATCCGAGAGGACGCCACCCCCTCCGGCTGATGACAGGCCACCCTCCCGCCCTGGAGACCAGTCT
>Ga0073936_10007342_pt1 | contig 14259 bp, 15 predicted proteins | sample AliMusrvi5mmetaG_FD_87041 | JGI IMG/M metagenome (GOLD analysis project Ga0073936, IMG submission 87041) | Freshwater lake bacterial and archeal communities from Alinen Mustajarvi, Finland, to study Microbial Dark Matter (Phase II) - Alinen... | ecosystem: Environmental > Aquatic > Freshwater >... | reverse complement strand
TGCCCAGGCGGTTCGCGATGTCGAATCACTTGGGGTGGATACGATTTTTAATTGGGATCACTTCTTCCCACTGTCGGGCGACCCGCAGGGCAACCACTTCGAAGCCATGACGCTGCTCACAGCCATCGCCACATTAACCACTCGCGCCGAGATCGGCACACTCGTGACGTGCAATTCCTACCGCAATCCGGCGCTGCTGTCGAATATGGCGAAGGCCATTGATCACATCAGCGGCGGGCGCCTGATCCTGGGCATCGGCGCGGGTTGGTGTGAGCGCGACTATGCCGAGTTCGGCTACACCTTTGGCGCGGCGCCAGACCGGCTGCGCGCGCTGGGACAGGCGCTGCCGATCATCACACAGCGCTGGCAGGTGGATGTGCCCGCCCCTGTGCGCAACCCGATTCCGATCATGATCGGCGGCGGCGGCGAACAGGTGACGCTCAAACTGACGGCGAAATACGCCAGCATCTGGAATTTCTTTGACCGGGATGGTCAATACAAGCACAAGAACCAGGTGCTGAACGAATGGTGCGAAAAGGTGGGACGCAATCCTGCCGAGATTGAGCGATCAATGACCGTGTTCAACTCGAAAGATCTCGATAAATGCGTCGAGGCCGGCGCCACGCACATCATCATGGGCTCAGGTGAGCCGTGGAACATGGACGCCGTTGAAGAGCTGGTGGAGTGGCGGGATCGGCAGAATAGAGAATAGAGATTGGAGATTGGAGATTGGGTAGAGGGCGCGGCTGAGTAAAACGTGTACGGAGGCCGAGCCTTTAGGCGGATGTCTACGCCGGCCAAAACGTAAAACGTAAGCGGACACCAAGATTTCACCATGGAAGACACGACACATTCGTGTCTTCCATGGTGATTGTTTTATACCCGGATGCCGAGTTTGTCGGCCTGAGTGCCGTGCAGCAGGCGGTCGACCGGGTTGTCCCACGTCCCCGAAACGGTGACGCCGTACTCGCGCAGCCCGCCGCTGGCCTGTGGGCCGGTCACATAGGGACGCGTGTCGCGGTCAGCGTGTATCAATTTGCTCTGTGCATAGTCGGCGCGCAGGAAGTGCATCGCCATCCCGGCGCGCTCGTGATCGGTGCTGTTCGCGCGCGTGCAATGCGGCACGCCATAGGCAAAGAACAGAGCGCCGCCAGCCGGCAACTCGACTGACACAGCGCGTGATTCGTCGGGGTAGCAGCGAATGTGGTGATCGCTGTAAGGGTCGCGGTTGTGTTCCAGCGCCTCGTGCGCGCTGTCGGGGATGACATTCATCGTTCCGTTGGCGGTGGTCGCTGCATGCACTGCCGTCCACAAAGCGACGCCCTTCATCGGGTCGCTGATCTTGAAGTACGCGTTGTCCTGATGCCACGAAATCAATGTGCCAAAACGAAATTCCGTGAACATTGATCAATCGGTGACAGGCGCGATGCCCGTCGCGTCCATCCCAAGCGCAAAATCAAGGGTGAGCATGATACTTACCCTTGATTGCATTTTCCACGAAAACAATTCCTCTGTCAGACACTCACCAGCTCTACGGTATTTCGGCGGATTTCGTGTCTTGGCAAATGAGGGAGGAATATTCTGGTCTGTCTAAACTCCTCACACAATTCCCGCGATCAGGGATTCCAACGCCATGGTCTCCACGATGTAATCGTATCCGCACTCCAGGATCTTTGCGATACGGTTAGATTCGAAGGCATTGTTCGTTGCGTCACCCACGCATAGCGTCTTATAACCGAGGCTCTTGGCAGTTTTCGAGGTCTTGCCAAGGCAGGCGCCTGTATGCCCGCCGATGAGAATCAGGTTCTTCACACCCAGGTTGCGAAGCATGAAGTGCAATGGCGTGCCGATAAAGGCATCCTGTGCCGTTTTCGCCAGCACATATTCGCCGGTTTGGACATTCAAGGCGGCAGCCGGGCGAACGTGGGAATTCGGCGTGTAGGCGTTGCGTTCGTTGCATGGACCGAAGTACAACTCTCCCCGCGATTCCGGATCAATGTCCATCAGATCTTGATAGCGGGATCCCCAATGGATAAAAATCATTGGCATTCCAAGCCTGCGGCACGCCGCTGTCACCCGCGCTGCGTTCGGCAGGCAATAGGTTACCACATACCGAATTGCGTCATTGACATCCTCGAAGCCGAATCCCATCTGTTTCCAGTGAGTGGGCATTTGCGTTTCGGTAATGTAATGTGGCTCGGTCTCCGCCACATCGCCGTTTTGCTGTAGATCGACACATACAAAGGCGCAATCATGAAAAAAGGAGGCGTCGGGAAGCGTGGTCAGATACGCTTTTAGCTGCATAATCTTCTTCCTTGACTGGAAAACAACCATCTAAACAGGAAGCACTTTACCATAAGACGAAACACCTCGCTATCGGACGCGTTGTTTTGGCTACAGTCATCATCCGAGATTGAAACGAGGGCTGTCATATGTCCCTCTGGCCATCAGTTTCTACCCAGAGGTATACCCCACTTCTCGGATGCACCACTTAAGTGAAATGGTTGAAAGCAGGTATGTTGTACCCAGACTGATGCGCGAGGGGGCATGCATCAACCTACCGTTAGCTGAACAAACAAGTAACACATGATCGTGTAGAATCTTGCGAACAGGGGGGTTGATTCAGTCTCTCGGCGATGCGATCAACTCAGCGTAAGAACTTCAATCATGATGGTCAGCAAGTGGTCGAGCCAGATGACCTTTCCCTTGCGCTTGGCGATGATTCGACGCCCGTCGCGTCCGCTTTTATCTGCCATATGCGCCTGGGATATCCTTGGTGTTTTTGGGTTTCAAACTTAGTCCGCAACATAAGTCTTCTGATAAGCCTTAGTCAGTTCCTCCTGAAGTTTTTCTAGTTTCCCATCAAGTCCCACCGAAAGATTTATTGCGGCTTCGAAGTTCTTCATCTTATCCGCCGGCATGTTCTTCAATTCATCCAATCCACGGATTATTTCGAACGACCTATCATAGTATTCCCGCGGAAGTAATGCTCGCAGCCTGGCAGAAGACTCAAGTTTTACCAGTTCGCTAATCACATAAGGGTATTTTGATGTGAACTCTTCTGGCGGCATTTGTCCAAACTGTTATCGCGTACTCATCAACGATGCCCTTGTCAAAGCATTATGTAGAGGATTTATCCACTCCAGCGCGACAGCAATCCCTTCTCGCAGTTCTTTCTGTTTCTCGTAGCGGATTTCGCGCTTCCATTTCCGGTCTTCGACGGCACGTGTGGTGAAATAGGTGACAAGTCCACCGATAATTACACCGATGAGAGGGGATAGAACATCAAAGACCGCCCTGGAAATCACCAGTGACCCAATTTGTACCGAATCTCCCATATTTCCCCCGTATGTAATTTGTGTCTACTTTACCGCTTTATGCTTATAAGGCACTACCAAGAGCACCATCGCGTTCTGTTTTGCCCTCTCCCCGCCTCTGTCGTACTTCTGCGTCAGCTTGACGACCTTGTACGGCTCTGGTCGTTCTTGTTCATGGTTGCAGCATATCAAACCGCCTGTGGGTGCGTCCATAATACTTCGTGCTCCAATCGCTTGATCAATCGTTGGGCGGCATACTCGTAAGTGCCAGCCCAGTTGATATTCAACCCGGTAAGTAGTGCGTGTTGTTCCCCAAGCCGTTGCAGGTCCTCATGTGGTTCACTCACAAGTGAAACACCAAGGTCTGACCCAAAGAGATTGGGGAGTAGCGGTTGTGCGCCGAGGAGATGTTCTAACGAATGATGATAAAGCCGCTGAAGCAACACCCCCGCCGTGTAATAGAGCTTCAGCAACTGCTGCGTCTCACCCTTCACCTGTTCTACTGCGGACGGCAATGCTAAGGCGAATTCGGGCCGGCGCAATAGCAGCGCGATGATGGCCAGCCGGATGCGCGCATCCGGTTGAGCGGCCAGTTGTGCGAGAAGATCCGCCGGGGTAATATTGCGCGCTGACCGGCTGGATTCACCTCCAGTCAGAAAGTGAACGTCCAGTGAATCGAGCGCGCCAACAAGCTCATCAGTGGTTAACTGGGGAGCGACCATGTGTATATTATCTTGCAATCCGACAATGGCGGTGACAGGCTGCTTGATCGGCAGATTACAGCTTGCCACATAAGCGGTCGACTTGGCTGTCCCACGTCCCGGCCACGGTGACGCCGTACTCGCGCAGCCCGCCGCTGGCCTGCGAGCCGGTCAGATACGGGCGTGTGTCGCGGTCAGCGTGTATCAATTCGCTTTGCGCGTAGTCGGCGCGCAGGAAATGCATTGCCATGCCGGCGCGTTCGTGATCGGTGTTGTTCGCGCGTGTGCAATGCGGCACGCCGTAGGCGAAGAATAGCGCGCCGCCAGCCGGCAACTCAACTGGAACGGCGCGCGATTCGTCGGGGTAGCAGCGGATGTGATGATCGCTGTAAGGGTCGCGGCTGTGTTCCAGCGCCTCGTGCGCGCTGTCGGGGATGACATTCATCGTCCCATTCGAGATCGTCGCTGCATGCACTGCCGTCCACAACGCGACGCCCTTCATCGGGTCGCTGATCTTGAAGTAGGCGTTGTCCTGATGCCAGTTCGTCCCGACGCCATGCCCGCCGGGCTTGAGGAACACCTGATCCAGGTGTAATAAGAAGGGGTCGCCGATTAGCTGGCTGACTGTAGCGATCACCTTGGGCGCGAAGGACATGGCGCGGAAGAAATCGCTATTGTTGTACATCGGGCAGAGCTGCAGATTCACCATGGTCTGCGAGTGCGTCTTGCCGTCGCCGTCGGTCGCGACATTGCGGAGCAGGCCATCCTGCTTCAGCCGTTCGAGTTCGGCTTGCATCGCGCCCACTTCGTTTGCGTTCCAGAAGTCCGGCACGGCTACATAACCATGCGCCATGAAATGCACGATCTGTTCCTGTGACAATCTTGTAAACATCGCGGGTACCACCACTCCTTACAATCAACTCGAATGTGTGCAGAATTGTACATGTGCAGCATTGTCCTGATGTTCAACGCCCCTGTGCTCACCCATTCAGCGGCGCGCGCCAGCATGCGCCGGTCGCCGATCACCAGCGGACGGCAGACCTCATAGATAGCCGCGTGTCGCAACGCCTTGACGATGATCTCCGGCCCAACGCCGGCGGGGTTGCCAGAATCGGTCGTGGATTGGAACGATGTTTTGAAGTGAACATACTCATTTCCCGTAGTTGGATAGACTTTATTTTAGACTGAATTTGTGCGATTTCTATTTCTGGCCAAGTAGCCCGAGTTATCAACGGCAGATTCAGGCGCTAGAATCTGACATAACGTTTCCATAGATTCCTGTGAATCTTGACAATCCTTAAGCATTATGTTAATGTTAGTACTTGGGAGTAAAAGTGAAAGCAAAAGATCCTGTGACCATCTCCGCCGAAGAATTGCGCGTCAACTTGTCCAACTACTTAGGAAGGGTCATGTACGCCGACGAGATGATTGTTGTCCAAAAATACAACCGGGATGCCGTGGTTATCGTCAGTCCGCGAATGTTAAAGCGTCTCATTGACGCCAACCAAGCTACCTCCGAAGATCGCGACGCCGCCCTGAGGCGGCTGGATACTCTTACGCGGGAGATTCCGAGAAACGATTTGAGTGAGGTAGAAATCTCGCAACTGGTAGACCGAGAAGTGAAAGCTGTGCGCTCCCAAAAACACCCCTAAACCTAAAGCATGATGAGACTAGTCGTCGACACCAACGTATTAGTGAGCGCTCTCATCTCCCGTCATCGTGGCCGCGCTAGCGCGCCGTACTTGGTCTACCAGGCTCTCCTTCAACACCGGTTTACCTTGATCTCTTCCGTCGAGACTCTGCAAGAGTTGGAGGAAGTTCTCAACCGCGAGTCAATTGTACGGCTCCATCACCTGACCACGGAGCAAGTGGGCGAGTTCGTTGACCAACTCGCCACTGCCAGTGACTTGGTAGCAGGTGAAATCTCAGTGCAAGCAGTCATAGACGATCCCAAAGACGATAAATTCATTGCTGCGGCAATTGAAGGCCGGGCCGATTACATCGTGTCTGGGGATAACCATTTACTCAACCTCAAGAAGTACTATGCTATTCCGATCCTGGCCCCACTCGACCTGGTCACTATTATTGAGGGTTGGAAGAATCAGGATTGATTACAGAAATGAAATGATCGAGGTCATCAGAAAGCGTTATCAGTGCAATGACTGATTACGCTTTTCTGGAACTGCGCGCGTCTCAAACTGATCAGTTGGCAATGACTACTTCAGGACTTCTTTGGCAAAGAACTTGGCCACAAAAAACACCACGACCATCACGATCACGAAATTGATCAGGACGCTGATGAAGTTGCCATAGCGCAGGGCATTCTCGACAACTTTGCCGTCGGCGCCGGTGATCGTGCCAAGCACAATCTTGGCGTTGGCAAGATTGACGTTGGCCAGCAGCACCCCGATGAGCGGGTTCATGATGTCATTGACCAGTGAGTTCACCACCTGACCCGCTGCCGCGCCGATGATGACGCCGATGGCCAGCGCCATTGCATTGGTCTTGGTGAGGAATTTTTGGAATTCACCGAACACACCTGTGGGCTGTGGAACCTTAGGGACTGGAGGAATATTAGGGGCTTTCATTTAACATCTCCTGTTTTATGTAACCTGAACTAAGTGATTGGAGTATCGCACAACCCCTGATTGCCGTCAACGTAACGAATGCGCCTGAATGGGCACCCAGGTTTGTTTATAACTCGGGGGCATCGACCGCAGCAGCGGCGTCGCCGCGCAGCAACACGATCATCGGGCGGCTGGACTTGTGCCAGACAGCAATCACCGACTTGAGAATATCGCGCGCCATGCCCCAATCTTTGGGATGTGCTTTAGCGAAGCGATCCACATCGATGTAGAGGATGAGGATACCCTTCGCGTCCTCGGCATGATCCCACGACAGGTCGCGCAGGCACTCTTCGAACGCATCCCAGTTGTGGCCGAAGTAGGACGGGAAGTGGAGCGATGCTGCAAATGCGCCCAGAAACGCGGCTTTGTCACTCACCTTGGCGCCGTCGACGGGATAACACAGCCAGCCGGCCTTGTCCACGCCGGCGCAGAGGTGTTCATTGCTGACATGTGACGCGAAACGATAGATGCCGGGCTTGACCTTCCCGGAAAGAAGTTGAGTGAGCGGGTCGTTCATCGGATCACCCTGACAAATGTGACGTAATGGTCTTCGGTGTAGTAGATTTCGCCCTTCGATCCCGCAATGAGGCGTTTGGCGCCGCGGTCGGGCGAGCCCGGCGTGACGACGGTGTACTCATGATAGTAGGTGCTGCTCTTCTTCGGCAGAATGCCCTCACGGTTCTGGAACACGATGCCATCACGCGCGTAGAGAAATGGCCTGTCGCTGTCGATCAATGCAAGCGTCTGCTGCGCTTCGTCCGGCAGGTCGGCAGGTCTGACGGTCTGCAGGCCATCCAGTGTGCTGGGAATTGCCGTCGGCGTCCGAGTCGGGATGCGAGATGGCTTTGCGGTGGCTTTGACCGCCTTTAGCGTTGGCGTGCTGGTGCTGTCCGCAGACACCGAGGTGGCGGTGTTACGCGGGCGACGCGTTGAGGTGACTGCGGAGGTCTGCGCCGGAACGTCGGTCGGCGCACTTGTCACTACCGATGCGGCCTGTTGTGTTTCGTTCGGGGTAGCCGTGACAATGGTGACCAGACTACCGCAGCCCGCCAGCAGCAGGCTAACGACGGCAGTGACGAGAAGGCGAAGCATGCCGGTGAGTGATTGCCGTTGGATGTTCACGCGGCGGATTGTAACGCAATCAACCCGTTTCGCTCCATGCTCCCTCTTGACAAACCAGCCAGCTAACGTTATAACATTAGACATATCGGTTAATAACAGTTACAAGAACATTGCTTTCACAATGCCTACCCTAAGTGATATTGCGGATGATGTTGGAGTCTCCATAATGACTGTGTCACGAGCACTGGCCGATAAGCCGGGTGTGGCAGCGGAGACCAAACAGCGTGTTCTGGAATCTGCCAGGCGACTGGGGTATACCGTCAACCCCGAAGGGCGTGCGCCGGCGCGCGAAATTGCCTCAACAATTGGCGTCCTTGTCAACAACATCGGCTCCGAGTATGCCGGTGAGATCATCGACGGCATCAGCAACATCCTTGATGTCGCTAACTACGACATCGTCATCTTTAACCCATATCGGATGCGCCGCGATCCGAATGACTATGTGATACAAGTGTGCCAATACGCAATCGATGGTCTGCTGATCGCCGCGGCCAATCGGCTTCAATCGCAGAGTGTCAATTATCTGGAGCAGATGATCCGGCAGCATTTCCCGGTTGTCTTCATCGATCAACGCGTCGCTGATTCCACAGTTCCCTGTGTTACGGCTCAGAACTGGCAAGGCGCCTATGACGCCACTCGTTACCTGATCCAGCTAGGACATCGGCGCATTGGTTTTATCGCAGGGCCGCATACGGAATCCCCCTCCGGTGAACGACACGCCGGTTACCAGGATGCGCTGACGCAGAATGGCATCCCATATGACGATCTCTTGATCCGGAATGGCGACTTTGCTCGGCAGAGTGGATATATCGCCGCGCAATCGTTACTGGCGATGGATGAACCGCCCACCGCAATTTTTGCATCCAACGATCCGATGGCTTTTGGCGTTTACAAAGCCATCCAGCAGACAGGGAAGAGGATTCCCGAGGATATCTCAGTGATTGGGTTCGATGATATTGGATTATCAGCAGATATACATCCCACCCTGACGACGGTGCGCCAGCCTTTGCGCGAGATGGGTCGTGTGGGCGCGCAAATGTTGCTCGATACGCTGCGCGTGCGGGATCATCCGCCTGTGGCAATGATGGAATTGCGGACGTCGTTGATTCTGCGCGATTCGTGCGCGCCGTTGCGCTAGGAGCGCCGTTGCGCTGAGAGCGTGGTTGCGTTAAATCCGGTGATTTAGTACACTCTGTCAGGTAATCAGTAGCCAGGAGGCGATAATGGCGATTAGTTCCGGCTCGATGGCGCGATCTGCTGTCCCAGTGGGAAGCGCTCCGCGCAAATCATTCTGGTCCAGGTTAAAACTATTTCTCGATAAGAACGGCACGTTTATGCTAATGGCGCTGCCAGGCGCGGCGTTGGTCTTCATCTTCGCCTACGCCCCAATGCCGGGTATCGTCATTGCCTTCAAAGACCTCAAGTTCAACTTGGGCGTCTGGGGCAGCCCATGGGTCGGCCTAAATAACTTTGGCTATCTGATTGCGACGCCATTGACCGGGCGCGTGTTGTTTAACACGCTGTTTATGAACACGCTGTTTATCGTCACTGGCACTGCCGGCGCGATCGGCGTCGCCCTGTTGATGAACGAAGTGCATGGCAAATTCCGTGGGCGCGTTTACCAGTCGGCCATGTTCTTCCCCAACTTCATCTCGATTGTTGTGGTGAGTTATTTCGTCTTCGCTTTTCTGAGCACCGACCAGGGACTGGTGAACAACGTTCTAAAATCCTTCGGCGTCGAACCGCTGCAGTGGTACTCGTCGCCAGAATACTGGCCTGTGATTCTGGTCATTGTCAATATATGGAAAGGCGTGGGCGTAGGCAGCATCATTTACCTGGCGACGATCGTCAGTATCAATCCTGAATTCTACGAAGCAGCCAAGATCGACGGCGCCAATAAACTTGACCAGATCCGGTACATTACCCTGCCGTTGCTGATTCCAGTGATTACGATCTTGACATTGCTTGCTATTGGGCGCATCTTTTATGCAGACTTCGGCCTGTTCTTTATCGTTACGCGGGATACACCGGCGCTGTATCCGACGACGGATGTGATTGACACCTTTGTGTTCCGGGGGCTTCGCCAACTGGGTGATATTGGAATGACTGCGGCTGCAGGTCTCACCCAGTCAGTCATCGGGTTTATCCTTGTCATCATCGCAAACCTTGTTGTCCGCAAAGTCGACCCCGAGAAGTCCCTTTTCTAAGGAGTGAACGGAAATGGCGCAACAAACAGTGACTATAAAACAACGTAGTGCGAGCAGTTATCGAGCCGGGGCTTTCATGGGGCGTTTCACGGTTAACGCGGTATTAGTCGTGTTCAGCCTGATCTGCCTTGTGCCAGTGCTCCTGGTGCTTTCGGCATCGCTTTCCACTGAAACGGCCATATCACAATTTGGCTACACACTGCTGCCGGTGCAGTTCTCAACCGCGGCCTATGAGTACATACTGGCGCAGCCGCAGCGTATCATGAATGCCTATGTGGTTACGAGCATCGTCACAGTAACTGGCACGGTATGCGGTCTCACAGTGATGTCGCTACTGGCGTACTCGATTTCACGCCAACGCTTCGCTCTGCGAAAACCGTTATCCTTCTATATCTTCTTTACACTGCTTTTTAATGGTGGGCTGATACCGTTCTATCTCTTCGTCAGCCAGACGCTGAAGTTGAAGGATAACCCGCTTATCCTCATCCTGCCGTACCTGGTGTCGGTTTGGAACGTGCTGCTGTTGCGCACTTCATTCCAGTCGCTGCCTGAAGAACTGCTCGATGCAGCCCGCATCGACGGCGCAAACGAGTGGCGCATCTTCTTTCAAATTGCCATTCCCATGTCCACTCCGGTTCTGGCGACGGTGGCATTATTCACCATGCTCAGCTATTGGAACGACTGGTGGATGTCCTTGTTGTTCATCAACAATAAAAGCCTTTACAGCATCCAGTTTTTGCTCTACAACATCATGCAAGGTCTGGAGGCGATGAATGCCACGCCTGAGATTGCCGCCAGGTATGGAGGTAATCTGCCTACCTTGACGGTGCGCATGGCCATGGCTTTCTTTGCCATCGGGCCTGTGGCTTTTGCCTATCTGTTCCTGCAGAAGTACTTCATCCGCGGTATCACCATTGGGTCACTGAAGTAATGAGGCTATAACCATGTTGGTCATAGACCAATTCCGCAAAGGAGGAAAAACGCGTCAAGCGGCGCCTGCCCAGTAACCAAATACGAATTCACAATAGTCGATCCATAATAGATTTGTTTATCAGTATGTTCTCCAGGAGGAGTTTCCGATGTCTAAGAAGAATTTTTCTCGACGTGAGTTTCTCGTTATGGCCGGTCTCACAACTGCCGCCGGCGTGCTCGCAGCCTGTGGCGCTGCCGCCACTGCTGCCCCGACCGCTGCGCCCGCGGCGAAGGTGGATGCAACCAAGGCTCCTGAGCCGACGACTGCTCCCGCCGCTGCAGCGCAGGTTACCTTGAACTATGTGTATCCGCAGTTCACCGTCCAGTCACCCGATCAAGGGGTGGTTGAAGAGGCGTTGAACAAGATTACCAAAGAGAAAATCAACGCAGCCATCAAGTTAACAGTGCTGGACTTTGGCACTTGGAGTGACAAGATCACATTGATGAACGCCGGCGGCGAACAGTATGACCTTGTCTATACCGCGAACTGGACTAACGACTACTACAAGAACGTGTCAAACGGACAGTTTCTCCCACTCGACGACCTGCTGCCTGCCACCTCGCCCGGCTACTGGAAGAGCATGCCGGTATCGACCTGGAACGCTGCCAAGGTGCAGGGCAAGTTGTATGGCGCCATCAACCAGCAGATGTTCCCCAAGACATGGGGATTCCTGGCGCGCAAAGATCTGGTCGAAAAGTACAAGCTTGATCTAAACGCTGTCAATCGCTGGCCTGATGTCGAGCCGTGGTTGGACGCCGTGAAGAAGGGTGAGAACATCATCCCATGGGGCATTCAGCCAGCCCTGTACATCCAGGAAATCTTCAGTGCTGCGCCTATTGACGATGGTATTGGCTGGACTCAAGTTGGCAAAGATGACAAGAGCGCCAAGGCTGTCAACTACTGGACGACGCCTGAATTTGCATCAACCTGGGACCTCGGCAAGAAGTGGTACGATGCCGGTTACATGCCCAAGGAAGCGGTTAAGAGCGGCGACGATCGCCCGGTATGGGCTGCCGGCAAGGCTGCCATCAGCACGAACCCCGTGACAAAGCCGCACGGCGAGTTTGAGGCGCAGGCGATCCTGAAGCAGGAAGTAGTGCTTAAGTCGATCTCCCCAGCCATCCTGACCACCGCCGGCATTACGGCCACCCTGACCGGCCTGAGCCGCACGACGGTGAGCAAGGAAGCCGCCGCCAAGTGGCTGGAACTCATCAACACCGACAAGCCCACCTACAACTTGCTGTGCATTGGCATCGAGGGCAAGCACTGGACCTGGGTGGACAAGGCTACTGAAGTCATCGCGCAGGTGAAGGACTCTGCCTACAATCCCTCGACCGACTGGATGTTTGCGAACCAGTTCAATGCCTACTACCGTGACCCGCGCCAGGTTGGCTCGTGGGATGAGACCAAGAAGATCAACGACTCAGCCACGCCTTCGCCGACGCTGGGCTTCGTGATGGATCGCACACCGGTGAAGAACGAAATCGCCGCCGTTGCCGCCGTTATCGCCGAATACACCATGTATGGCCCCAAGGCCAAGGCCGCTTCAGAACTGCCCAAGATGATTGACGCAATGAACGCTGCCGGCGCCACAAAAGTTCTGGCCGAGATGCAGAAGCAGATCGATGCGTGGAAGAAATAACGATCTCAACGCCAGTGATCTGTCAACTGAGTCCATTACAGTCACACTAAAGACCAAGCAGTGAAACCGACGCCCTCATTGCGTTTTACGCAACGAGGGCGTCATTGCGAATGATTACGCGACCTATTGCCAGCCTGATTTCCATCTTCATTATTGCCGTCCGCCGGCTGTGGTCGGCGCGCTGGCTGGCGCTCGCAAGCGCCGTGGGTCTGGTGGCAGTGGTGGCGCTGGCCCTCAGTGTCCCGTTGTATACCGACGCCGTCTATCACCGCGTCCTGCTCACCAATATCGCTGATGCGCAGATCGATCAACAGGGCGTCCGGCGCCCTCCGTTCACGTTCATGTTCCGTTACGCGGGCAAGTTTGATGGCGCGGTGGATTGGGGCAACATCACCGCGGTAGATCGCTACTTGACCGATGCCGCGCCGGGCGAGCTGGGCCTGCCCCGCAAGTTACTGGTGCGTTATTTCGAGACGCAACTAGGGCAACTCTTCCCGATCACAGACACGGCCTATTCGGGTCAGCGCGAACCGTTGATCTGGACATCTATCGCCACGATTGGCGAACTGCCCGCGCATATTCAGCTCGTTGATGGTGCGATGTCAACATCGTCGGCGCCGGGCGACGCGGAGGTCGAGGTCATGGTCAGCAAAGCCATGGCCGACAAACTCGGCCTGCAGGTGGGTGAGCGGTTCGTCTACTTCATCAAGCCTGTCGGCAGCGCCGACCCTGTGCAGTTGCGCGTGCGCGTGTCGGCCATCTGGGTTCCCACCGATCCCGCCGACTCATACTGGTTCAGCCACCCGCAATCACTCGACGAGACGCTGATGATGACCGAGGAAGCCTACGCCGGTTCGCTGTCATCGCGGTTCCGCGGCGAGGTGTTCCTGGCCGTGTGGTACATGGTGTTTGACGGCGCGACAGTGCGCACCGAGCAAGTGCCCGACCTGCTCGAACGCATCCGTTTGTTAACTATGAGGGCATCGACGCTGTTGTCCCGCCTCAAGCTCGAAATCTCGCCGGTTGAGGCGCTGGCGACTTATCAGGCCACCAGCCGCCTGCTCTCAGTGCAGTTGCTCGCTTTTAATGTGCCCAGCCTGCTGTTGATCTTTGCCTACACATTGCTGGTTTCGAGCCTGACCGTGGCAGGGCGCACCAACGAGATCGCTGTGTTGCGCAGTCGTGGCGCGACCGTCTTACAGATTCTCGGGGTGGCGTTGCTCGAATCGGTCGTGATTGGCGTGATTGCCGTGGTCATCGGGTCGTTTGCGGCGCAGGGGTTGGCGAATCTGGTCGGCCAGACGCGCAGCTTCCTCAACTTTACCGCTGGCGCGGCGACCGCCATGCCGCTGCAGGTGGTGCTCACGCGCACCAGCCTTGAGATCGGCCTGGACATTATTGTGGCTGCGGTGTTGATGACGCTCCTGCCCACCTGGTCAGCAGCGGAAAACACGGTCGTCACGTACAAGCAGGAGCGCGCGCGCGCACTCAAGCCGCCGTGGTGGCAGCGGGTATGGCTGGATGTGCTGCTGCTGATCCCGGCGGCTTACGGCACGTATCAGTTGCAGAAGCAGGGTGTGCTGGTGTTGCCGTCAGCGATTGGGCTCGGCGCCGCTGCGCCGGGCGACCCGTTCGAAAACCCGTTGCTGTTTATCGTGCCGGTGTTGGGA
>Ga0073936_10007339_pt1 | contig 14262 bp, 5 predicted proteins | sample AliMusrvi5mmetaG_FD_87041 | JGI IMG/M metagenome (GOLD analysis project Ga0073936, IMG submission 87041) | Freshwater lake bacterial and archeal communities from Alinen Mustajarvi, Finland, to study Microbial Dark Matter (Phase II) - Alinen... | ecosystem: Environmental > Aquatic > Freshwater >... | reverse complement strand
CGCTTGAGGTAGCGCAGCATCTCGGTTTCCGAGTGATAGCTGTTGAATACTTTCTGTGTTAGAAAAGGCGACGTACGCATCAGCGCCGCGGGCCACGCCGGGGCGGGCGGGCCGCCAACCATCGGCGGCGGCGAGTGCGCCCCAAAGGCGGCGGTGATGGCCCGCAAGTCGTCGGCGGTGGTCGTTTCATCCAGCGCGATGCCGAGGTGATCGGCATCGATGCGGCGCAAGTTGACGCCGCCAGCTGCGGCAGCGGCGAGAATCGTGTCGGCCGCGCCGGGGACCCTGGCCACCAGGGTGTCGAAAAACGCGCCCTCCTCGATGGCGACTTGGTCGGCGCAGAGCGCCTGTTTGAGGCGGGCGGTGAGGCTGTGAACGGTGCGGGCGATGTGGGTGAGGCCGTGGGGGCCATGATAGACGGCATACATCGCGGCCATCACGGCGAGCAGGACTTGGGCGGTGCAAATGTTAGAAGTGGCCTTGTCGCGGCGGATGTGTTGCTCGCGGGTTTGCAGCGCGAGGCGGAAGCCGGGCTTGCCGCGGGCATCCACCGACACCCCGATGAGCCGGCCCGGCATCTTGCGCTTGAGCCCATCCTTGCACGCCATGAAACCGGCGTGGGGACCGCCAAAGCCCATCGGCACGCCGAAGCGTTGGCTCGAGCCGACGCAGATGTCAGCGCCGTATTCGCCGGGGGACTTGAGCAAGGTGAGGGCGAGCAGATCCGCCGCGGCGATGGTGACGGCCCCGGCAGCTTGGGCCTGGGCAAAAAAGCCGGCAAAATCGTCGATGCGGCCGCGCGTATCCGGGTATTGCACCAACACCGCGAACAAGCCATCGCAGGCTGCGGGCTCGAACGTTTGCCAATCGCCGATGCGCACCTCGATGCCGTGCGGTTCGGCGCGGGTGACCACCACGTCGATGGTTTGCGGGTGGCAGCGGTCGGACACGAAGATGGTTTTGCCTTTGGGTTTACCGGCGAGGGCGAGGCTCATGGCTTCGGCTGCGGCGGTGCCTTCGTCGAGCAGCGAGGCGTTGGCTACGTCCAGCCCGGTGAGATCGGTGATGAGGGTTTGGAAATTGAGCAGGGCTTCGAGGCGGCCCTGGGCGATTTCCGCTTGATAGGGCGTGTAGGCGGTGTACCAGCCGGGGTTTTCGAGGATGTTGCGCTGGATCACGCCGGGGGTATGGGTGCCGGAGTAGCCCTGGCCGATGCATGACTTGAGCACGCGGTTTTTGCCCATGATCGCCTTGAGCCAGGCGAGGGCTTCGGGTTCCGATCGCGGGGCTGGCAATTCGAGTGCGGCCTCCAGCCGGATCGCGTGGGGCACCGCAGCATCGACAAGGGTGTCGAGGCTGGCGAAATTGATGGCCTGGAGCATGGCCGCGCGCTCGGAACCGACGGGACCCAGGTGGCGGCTGCTGAAATCAAGACGGGCGGACATGAGAAGAGTGGGGGTGAAAGGTGAGTGGGAATGCGTTGACGGGATCGTGCCGCAGTTCTAATGACTGGTAAATGACTCCCGCGCAACCCTTGTCAGCCGGGCAAGGCGAAAATCCCTGCCCTTATCACGGGCGCGCGTTGCTTTTTGATGCGGCTCGATCGACCCGCGTTTTGCCACCCCGGGCATGCAGCGCCGACATCCGCCGGACGTCATGCCACCCGCCACCGGGAAAAAGCGCACAATCCGCCGCTCCGGCCGTCACAAACCGTTGTGCTCGCCGCCACTGGTGCTGAGGAAGCGATAGTAAACTTCCAACATCAGGGTGCAGAGGCAGGTGCGGTAGGTCTTATCGGTGGCGTAGGTGGGTGCCGGCGAGCGGATTTTTTGGCCGCCACCCGGGGCCTTCCACGAGCCGTCGCCGTCCTGGTTGTTGAGGAGCTGGTCGCGGAAGAGGGCATTGTACGTTTTCCAGGCTTCGCCGCCACGTTGCATCAGCGCCTGGGACTCGTAGTAATGGCCATAGAGGTCGCTGCAAGGCCCGTTGTAGTCAAACCTGGTGTTCTTGAGGATGTATTGGATGGCGCGATTCACCGCTTCATGTTTGGCGTTGCCCCAAAATTGATAGCAGAGGGTGCCCACCCCGGTGAGCGTGCAGTAATCGGCCACGCCGGAATTCGGGCCGGCATAGCCAAAACCGCCGTTGACATTCTGGCAGCCGGCGAGGTACTTGAGCGCTTTGGTGACGCAACCGGTGCGGCCCTGGAATTTGATGCCGGTCAGGGCGCAGGCTTTCAAGGCTTGGAGCTGCCAGCCGACCACCGACACGTCGGTGTGGCCGCCGGTTTTGGCATAGGCATAGGCCCAGCCGCCGTTGCCATGCTGGTGGTCGATGATAAATTGGCCGGCTCTGCCGGTGACTTCGTCCAGATAAGGGACGAGCTGGCCGATTTCCTTGCAGAAGATGGTCGCTTCCGCCAAGGCATAGGTGGCGATGGCATGCTCATAGGACCAGTGGTTGGCGGTGAAATTATCCGCCATGCGACCGTCGTTTTTCATGCCCAGGTTGACCAGATAGAGGATGCCGTTGAGGCAGGAGTCGCCGAATTCATCGGAGGCCGGGGTTTCGCAATGGCCGAAGTAGGCCAGCAGGGCCAAGCCGGTCATTGCGACGGAGCTTTGGCCGCTCCACGAGCCGTCGGAATTCTGATGGGCTTTGAGCCAGCGCAGCCCGTTGAGGACGGCCTCTTCGCAGGCGGGCACGCCACCGTTCTCGGCGATGCGCTGGAGCCGGTCGCCGCGCGAGCAGCGCTTGCTAAGGCTCAATGGAATCGGCCCGAAAAGCTTGCCCTTGCCGTGGCCGATGCCGAAGCCAAAGCCGCTGCCGCCACCCCTGCCAAACCCTTGGCCGCTGCCCGTGCCGCCCATGCCGCCGGACATGCCGCCTCCGCCCAGCGACGGCAGCGGGGAGATTTGGCCGAACAGGTTGCTTTGTTCGGGCAATTTGTAGGTCGAGCGCATCCCTTCGGCCACCACCCGCTTGGCCTGGGAAATGGGCACCATTTGCTTCAAGCGTTTCTCATGCACGGCATGCTCCGCGCTGCGTTCGCCACCGCCCCCACCCGGCGGAATGAAGTCCACTACCGGCGTGGGCACCCGGATGATTTGGATCACCCAAAAGGCACCGAAACAAAGCAGCAGCGTGTGAAAGAGGATGGCGATGCTCAGGGCTCTGCCGCCCAGCACGTCCCACAGGGTCATCTTGGTCGCGGGCTGGGGTGGCACGGGTTCAAACAGGTCGGATTCATCGGTTGGGTTCATGGCGGTGGGACGGGTTTGGGAGAGGCGGGGGGCAAAGCCGCAACCAAGAGGGCGCGGCTGCGGCTTGGCTGGGACACAGGATTCGCGGCGGGTTGCGGCCGCGCATGGGCGGCGCGGAGCGCCCAACGGCCCGGCGCGGTGTCGGCATGTCGCCGAGCTTGGATATCACCTGCTCCAAGTGGCGTTTGCGGAGCGTCGCAAGTTGGAGAAACCGGCAGATGTGGCGCGAGTTTCATGGCCGTATCCAAGGATACTGATTTATCCATAGCACTGCTTGGCGCAAACGCAACTCCGCTTTTGATTGTCCATCTAACCCCACGTCAAAAGGCCGGCGCGAGCGGGCCCCGCATTCCCTAACCCTTCCGCCCGCTTCGCGAGCTTCGCCTCGTTGCGCGCGCAGTTCTTCGCCCTTTGCGGGCGGTTAGTCGAACCTGGTGAACCAGCGCCCGATGGCATCCGGGAAAAGCTCATGCAAGGCGGCGGTGGCGGCGGCGGGCGTGTTCAACTCGAGATTGCCGTGGGGACCGCTGATGCGCTCCAACCAGATATGCCGCGGCTGGCCGGGCACCCAGATTTTTTCCCACGCGAAGGCGGCCTCGAAGCCCTGGCGGCGCCACACCATGCCCTCGCCGTTTTGCGAGGCGTAGTGGCTCATGACCAGGACCGAGGGCTCGCCCGGCTGCCGCAGCGAATGGCCGGCCAAACCGTTCCACTCGGCTGGCGGGCAGCCCAGCGCATCCAGAATCGAGGGCATGAGGTCCAGATGGCTGGCCTGCGCCACGGGCTGGCCCCGGCCTAACGACTTGGGCCATTTGACGACCACCGGCACCGCGGTTTCCTCGATGGTCAGGCCGGAGGTGTGAAACCAAACCCCGTGCTCCTGCATCTCCTCGCCGTGATCGCCGGTGACGATGATCATCGCGTCATCATAGCGGCCCTGCGCTTGCAAGAACCCGATGTACTTGGCCAGCAAGCCGTCCACCCAGGCCAGCGAGTTCCAATAGCGGTGTTTGACTTGCTCGATGTCGTGCGGGTTGGGATGCAGGGGAAACCAGGAAGATTTGGCGAAATCGGCAAATGGCGGCGTGAAGTCGGCCGCCCAGTTGTAGGGATAGTGCGGCGACTCGACGGCCACCAGGCGCAAGGTGCCGCCGGCGGGTCTTGCCAGGACCGCGCCGCGCCACAAATCCAGCACATGCTCGTCGCGCTCGCTGATGCCTTCCGGCCACTCGGTGCTCTCCGGCGTGAGGCTCAACAACACGTCGGTGGCTTCGCCGTGGCCGAAGTTGGTGGTGTCCATCCCGGCATAGTTGAAGATAGCCGAGGAGCGCACCTCGTTGCGATAGCCCGCGGCATGCAACGCTTCCAACAACGGCGCGGGCCGCTGGGCCTGGCGGTCCTTTTCCCAAAACACCGGCGGCTTGCCGCTCAACATGGCGAACCACGACAGATGGGTGGCGTTGGCGGCGGAGCGGGTCTCGCGGATCGGTTGGCACTCGCTGTCGCGCCAGCGGCTGAGAAAGGGCATGACCTCGGGGCGCGCGCCGTCGCCACGCAGGGTTTCCACGATGAACCAATAAACATCCGGCCGCCGGGTCAGAGTTAGTGCCGTTGGCCGCGGCGGGTCGCGGAATTCCACGGTGTAAGATGCCAGCCCCGGCGCGAATACGCCCGGGCACAAGTGAACCATGCAGGAGCGGCGTTGCCACCAGCGCCCGACCCGGCCGTTCCAGTGCGTTTCGGTGGTTTGTTCCACCAGCAACAACACCCATGCGCCCACCGCGACGCGCAACAGGACGCACGGCCGCAGCCGCAGGCCGAGGCGCCGCGACAGCCACGCCGAGCCCTGCACCACGCCGCACACGCCCACCACCACGCCAGCCGCGGCCACACAACCGGGCACCGAAATGCGGATGCCGCCGCCCTCCAGCACGCGCAGCAGGTCAAATTTGCCGCCCACCGTCAGTTCGCCGAAAAACAACACCAAGCCCTTGCCCCACAATTTGCGCATGCCGATCTCCGCGCCAAGCGCCACCAGTGCCAGCCCCACCGCCAACCCGCCTAGCCAGCGCCCGCCCGCCGGAGACCAGCGCACGAATTGCAGCAGTACAAACCACCCCGCCGCCACAATCACCACCTGGGTAAGCCCCCGCGCCAGCCCAAAACCTAACACGGCCGGCGCGCCACCCTTGACTTGTTCGAGCATGATCCAATCGCTCGCCACGGCCAGCATCAGGACCAACCCGCACAGCACGCCGTTCCATGGCATCGCGGCATCCTTGGGCGCGCATGCTTGAGACCGCGGACGTTGCCACCGCGCGCGCAGAGCCGCCACCGCCGCCACTCCTAACAAAGCCGCCACCCCCAGCCAATACACCGGCTGAGCCAGCCAGCCAAGCCAGCCGGCCAGGCCCCAGGCTAGCAATTCCAGTCCGCTCCAACGGCCGCCATAGCGCAGTTTCCACCGCAACCAGGCCCGCCCACCGGCGACTCCAGGGATTGTCAGATCGAGTTGGCGTGGCTCCGCCGGGCGCCGCCGGTGGCGGTACTCCCACCAATAGCCGCCGCAGGCACCCCCGACTGCCACCAGCAACCCTGCGACAATCCACTCGACGATGAAATTGCCCGGCCACACCCGCGCCGGAAACGGGTTGCTTCCTAGTGAGATGGACCATGCCCGCACAAACGGCGTCAGGGCGATGAGAACGCCCCCCAACCACGCCAGGCCATGGGTCGCACGCCCCAACATTGCGGTTTTTTTCTCCATCGGCGCGCGGTTTTACCCGATCCGACCGGTTCGGCAACGACAAAACGCGCATCCAGGGTGCGGCGGACTCCGATCCGCCGTGGCCCATGGGGAGTCAATGCGGGGTGGCGTGCTGCCTGCCAGTGGCCCCCATGGTCCTGGGCGATGCGGACATCGCCCCTCCGCGACGGCGATTCGGGGATCGTGCTGTCGCGCGATGGCAGGTGGGGACCTGCAATTCCCATTTGTTTCGCGTTTTCAAAGGATTGTGCAACCCCGAAGCGGAGATAATCCGCCCCTATCTGCAAGAGCGGCGACGCGCAGGCGCATTCTTTCCTAGCAGTTTTCCGGGAAATCGCCATGATTCCATGGATTTATCTCAAAAAAATCAACCCCCCTAACTGCCATGAACCCGTTATTTCCAACTGGTATTCATCTGTTCCGCGACCGGCTCCTGATCCCGCCCGGCAGCGGTGGCCTGGCCATGGCGCTGGCGGCACTCACCCTGCCCGCCGGCGCTCAAATCGCCGCCTGGGATTTCACCGGCGAGAACACGGCAATCGCCAGCTCCGCCGCACAGGTGTTTGATGCGAGGCTCGACAGCGCCAACACCCTCACCCGCGGCAGCGGCGCGGGGGCCAGCGCGGCGAACAATTCGTTCCGCACCACCGGCTTTGACAACAACGGGATCTCAACCGCCAACACCGATTACTTTCAGGTTACCCTGTCCGCCGCCGCAGGTTATTGCCTGTCGCTCAGCACCCTGGACGCCCGGTTTTTCGGAACCAGTACTTTCTACGCCGCGCCCGGCGTGACCGGACAGTTTGGCTATAGTTTGGACGGCACCAATTTTGCGCTGCTCGGCAGTCCGTTTGTGATGACCGCCACCGGTCCCATGCCACAGATCGATGTGTCGGCCATCGCCGCCTTGCAGAACGTGGCCGACGCCACCACCGTGACCCTCCGTTATTATGCGAGCGGCCAAACCACCACCGGGGGCTGGGGGTTTTATTCGCCGGGCACCGGACAATATGGCCTGGCCATCGGCGGCACCCTGGCCGCTTCCGTGTTGCCAGCTCTGACGCTCACGGTCTCCCCCACCTCCTTTGCGGAAACCGCCGCCCCCCCGGCCGCCACCGCCACGGTCGCCATCCCGCAGCCCGTGGCGTCCGATCTGGTGGTCAGCCTCTCATCCAGCGATCCCACCGAAGCCAGCGTGCCGGCCAGCGTCACCATCACCGCTGGCACCACTTCTGCCAATTTTCAAATCCAAGCGGTCAATGACTTGCTGGCCGACGGCGCGCAGGTGCTGGATCTAACAGCCTCGGCGGCGGGCTACACCAGTGCGGCGCAATCCATCACCGTCACCGATGACGGCGACGCGCCTCCGAGCCTCGCCCCAGGGGCGATCGCCTTTGTCGGATTCAATGCCGACGGCGCCAACGATCTCGCCTTTGTCGCACTGGTTCCAATCGCCGCCACCGACACGATTTTCTTCACCGACAAGGCGTGGAATGGCTTGGAGCTCGGCAAGGGTGGGGCGTTTGGCAGTGGCGAGGGGCTCCTGACCTGGAGCGCTCCCGCGGGCGGCGTCGCGGCTGGCACCGTGGTCAGCCTCAACAACCTCACCACCGCGAGCCGCAGCGCCACCACCGGAACCCTCAGCGCCGCCGGCAGCTTCAATCTGAGCGGCGACGGCGAAACCGTCTATGCCTATCAGGGAGCCGCCAACGCACCCACCGGCTTTCTCGCCGTCGTCACCACCTGGTCAGCCGATGCCACGGCTGGCACCGGCCTGAGTGCCGCGCACATCATTCATCTAACCAACCATGCCGATATCGCGGCTTACTGTGGCCCGCGTAGCGACCAGCCAACCTTCGCCGCCTATCTGGCTGCCCTCGGCACTGCGGCGAACTGGCTGACCGAGGATGGCAGCGGCGACCAACAAAACAATTCCATCCCCCCGGATTTGCCGTTCGATTCCACCGCCTTCACCTTGGCCAGCAGCTCCGGCTATGCCGCATGGGCGGCCGACCATGCGGATAACCAGGCCGCCGATGGCGACGCTGACGGCGACGGCGTGCCTAACGGAGTCGAGTACTTCATGGGCGAACCGCGCGGCACCTTCACCCCCAATCCAACGGTGCTCAATGGCAAAATCACCTGGCCGCACCATGCCGGTGCCGCTGCCTCATACACTGTCGCCACCTCCAGTGACCTGGTCCACTGGGAGCCTGCCACCAGCGGCGTGAAGGACACCGGCAGCGCCATCGAGTTCACCCTGCCGACCGGGCCCACCTGCATCTTCGTGCGGCTGGAGGTGCTTCCGAGTCCCTGACCCGGGTGGTCGGGAGCGTAGCTGCGCGGCTCCGGCCGCAGGCCGTGACTGCGTGCCTCCGGCCGCAGATCGCATGGAGAGCACATGACGGATCGAAGATCGCGGATTGAGGCTGCGGCACCGCGCATCAGGCGAAACGAAGATGACTGGTGGCGAGACGCCCCCACCACGGCCTGCCGCGGGACGCGGCAGCCCCGCCCGCCCGCGCGCAGGGCGATTGCTTGGCGACTCATGTGGCGGCAGAGAGTTGTGAGTTGAGTAACTTGAGGGAGTCGGAGATGTTGCGGGTATAGTGCAGAAAGACCGCCGCGAGCGGGCCCAAGTCCCGGGGAATGTCCGCCAGGAGCGCATTGTGCAACAAACCGAAGTTCTGCGCGCTGCGTGGATTGCGCAAGCGGCAGGCGTCCCCACGCCATTGGCTAGCATCGCGCCGCCAATGGTTTTTGTTCGCCACCGCCCAGTGGTCGCTTCCACCCTGGAGGCACCCTATATTTGCCAACTTTTTTGCTTGCCGTCCATGGCGGTCCTGGAGTTCTTTCTATGGAAGAGCGTGCAACGGGCCGAGCTTGTCCGCGTTCCTTGACAGACCCAACTATCAAACCCAATGCAAACCCCCCCGCTCCTTGGAGGTGATACGCTGCTAGCGGTGCGCCTCGCGCTTCGTGCTGCGGATGCACCCAATTTGATTGTCTCATTGATGGCTTGAGACGCGATCCCGCACAAACCAATTTGGATGAATTGCCCGGGATGTTCGCTGTTGACATGAGCAAGGAAGATGCGGATAAAGTTGCCGACGTGCTCGCCGTGATTGAGTTAGATCGTGCCTACCCGCGGGAATTTCGCGGCAAAGCCGTGGTCGATTTGGCAAGCGACTGGAGAAGCTGCGCCGCCCGCCTTTGATTCTCCTGCGACCAGGCCCTTCTCGAGGCGGTGCGCTTCGATGTCGCCAACTTCCCTGGCTATCAGGAATGATTGATGCTCGAACCAACGCAGCGCGGGTCAATCGCCAGCGCCGGGGTGGTATCGGGTGGACGTTTCGCCGGGAATGGGCAAGAGTCGCCCCGCCCCATGTCCGCTCTGCTTTCCGCCACCGAAATTCGCCTCAGCTACGGCTATCAAATGTTGCTGGACGGGGTGACGCTGGCCATTTCCGCCGGCGAGAAAATCGGCATGGTCGGTCGCAACGGTTGCGGCAAGACGTCGTTGCTTAAAATCCTCAGCGGGATGCTCGCGGCCGATGCGGGCGACATCGCGCTGCGGCGTTCGTTGCGCATCGGCTATCTGCCGCAGGAGTTCGAGTTGGACGCGGCGCTGAGCGTGCAGGAAAACATCGCCGCGGGTGCCGCGGATATCGTCGCCGCAGTGCGCCGCTTCGAGAGCGGCGATGGCTCGGAGGCCGAACTGGCCGACCTGCTCCACTTGATCGATCACGCCGACGGCTGGAACCTCGAGGCCCGCATCAAAGCCACCGCCACCGCGCTCGATGCGCCACGGCTGGAGGCGACGGTCGGCCCGCTCTCCGGTGGCGAAAAGCGCCGCGTCGCATTGTGCCGGGCACTGGCCTGCCAGCCCGACCTATTGTTGTTAGACGAGCCGACCAACCATCTGGATGCCGAGTCGATCCGCTGGCTGGAGGCCTATCTCAAAGGTTTTCCCGGCGCGGTGATTTTTGTCACCCACGACCGCTATTTTCTCGATGAGATCGCCACGCGGATTTTGGAAATTGACCAAGGCCGGGCATTTTCGCATCCGGGCAACTACACCGCGTTTCTGGAGTCCAAGGCGGTGCGCCAGCAGATTGCCGAGCAAACCGAGCGGCGGCGGCAACGGTTTTTGCGCGAAGAGCTCGACTGGGTGCGCTCCGGGGTGAAAGCCCGCGGCACGAAATCGCGCCACCGCATGGACCAATACTACGAGATCGAAGGCATGGAGGCGCCACCCGAGGAACGGGAAATGGACTTGCTCATTCCGCCGCCGCCGGATCTGGGCAACATCGTGGTGGAACTCGAGAACGCCGGAGTCAATGTCGGCAGCACCGCAGTTCCGCGCTGGCTGTTCCGTCACCTCACGCTGACGCTGCGGCCCGGCCAATGCACCGGCATCGTGGGCCGCAACGGGGTGGGCAAGACCACCTTGCTCAAGCTTTGTCTGGGGGAAATTGCCGCCAGCGAGGGCAACGCGGTCATCGGCAAGCGGGTGAAGGTCAACTACATCGATCAAACCCGCATGCAGCTGGATGGGACCGGGTCGTTGTTAGATGAAATTTCCGACGGCAACGAGAAGCTGATGTTCGGCAATCAGGCGCTGGGTGCCCGCAATTATTTGCGGCGGTTTCTGTTCAACGACCAGCGGATCAACGATCGGGTCGACCTTCTGTCAGGTGGCGAGCGGGCGCGGCTGATGCTGGCGAAAGTGCTCAAGAACGGTGGCAATCTCATTGTGCTGGACGAGCCGACCAACGATTTGGACCTGCCGTCGCTTCGGATGTTAGAGGAGGCGCTGGCGGATTTCGACGGTGCGGTGATCTGTGTGTCACATGACCGGTATTTTCTCGATCGCATCTGTGATCAGATTATTGCGTTCGAGGAAGACGGGGTGGTGGTGCAGCCGGGCAACTATTCCTATTATCTCGAAAAGCGCCAGGCGCGCGAAGCGGCCCAACGCATCCAGGCGCAAGCCGCGGCGCGTGATGCCGCCGCCCGCCACAAAGCCGCCGCTCCGGCCGCCAGCAAACCCCGCAAGCTCAGCCTCAAGCAACGACATGAACTCGACGGCATCGAAGGTGTCATCCTCGGTGCCGAGCAAGCCGTCGCGGCAATCGAGGGCCGCTTGAACGATCCGGCTTTCCAGGCCGCAAACTTCCAGCAGATTCCGGCGCTCCTCGCGCAACTTGATGCCGCCAAGGCGGAGGTCGCGCGCCTCTACACCCGCTGGGAGGAACTCGAGCGGCTGCGGGACAACGTCTAACCAGGTGGCGGCGCGTCCGGGTTGTTGTTAGCACGGCACCGCGTGATTGCCTGGTTGCCGCTGGCCTGCCAGGAAGCTTGCAGGGCCTCAAAGCATTTGGCGCCGTTGGTTTCGGAATGCCTGCGGCTAGGGGTCACTCGCCGCGACCGCCCAAAATTCCAACTCGGTGCTTGACGCCACGCGCCGTTTTGTGCCTCCTTAAAGCCATTTCTCGTGGCTCATGAGAACCCACCAGTCCATCCTCGATTTCGCGGCCGGAGCCAGCGCCGAAGTCCCGGCCGTCGGACCGGTCTGACTCGCGCCGGGACCGGCTCATTCACCCCAGCCCCTGATCCCATGACCGTACAAGCCGCTGATTCCCGCTCCATTGAACTACCGCCCGCAGCCGGCACGCGCTGCGGCACGAGCGTCGCCGACCTCAAGCGATCCTACCTCGACCACCTGCTCTGCGGCCTGGGCCGGTTGCCGCGCGTCGCGACACGCAACGACACCTACACCGCGCTGGCCCTGAGCGTGCGCGACCGGGTCCTCAAGCAAGGTGTCGAGACGCTGGAGACCTATGCCGGGCAGGACGCGCGGGTGGTGGCCTATCTATCCGCCGAGTTTCTGCCCGGACCGCATTTGGAGAACAACCTGCTCAATCTCGGCCTGGTGGAGCCGACCCGCCAGGCAATGGCGGAGCTGGGCCTGAATCTCGGCGAATTGCTCGAGCAGGAGGAAGAGCCGGGTCTGGGCAACGGTGGCTTGGGGCGGCTCGCGTCGTGTTTTATGGACTCGCTGGCCTCGCTTGAAGTGCCGGCCGTCGGTTATGGCATCCGCTATGAGTTCGGCATCTTTGACCAAATGATCCAGGACGGCTGGCAGGTGGAAATCACCGACAAGTGGTTGCGCTTCGGCAACCCGTGGGAAATCGCCCGGCCCGAAATCACCTACGACGTGAAGTTTGGCGGCCACACCGAAACAGCCACCGATGCCGAGGGCCGCCACCGCGTGCGCTGGGTGGCAGGCACCGTGGTCAGGGGCATGGCCTACGACACCCCGATTCTCGGCTACCGCGTGGGCACCTGCAATTTCCTGCGCCTGTGGCAAGCCGAGGCCGTCGAGTCGTTTGATTTCGCCGCCTTCAACCACGGCGATTACTTCCGCGCGGTCGAGGACAAGATGCACTCGGAGAATATCACCAAGGTGCTCTATCCCAACGACGAGGGGATCCAAGGCAAGACCCTGCGCCTGCAACAGCAATTCCTGTTCGTGACCTGCTCGCTACAGGATATGATCCGTGTGCACCGGCTGCTGCAGCGCCCGCTCGACAGCATTCACGAGAAATGGGCGGTGCAGCTCAACGATACCCACCCGGCCATCGCGGTGGCCGAGTTGATGCGCCTGTTGGTGGACAAACACCGGATGGACTGGGACACCGCGTGGCACGTCACGCGCCACACCTTCGCCTACACCAATCACACGTTGCTGCCCGAGGCACTGGAAAAATGGCCGCTGGGCTTGCTCGGCCAACTCCTGCCACGCCATCTTGAAATCATTCTTGAAATCAACCGCCGCTTCCTCGACGAGGTCCGCGCCAGGTTTCCCGGCGACGAGGCCCGGCTCGCCCGCCTCTCGCTGATTGACGAAAGCGGCGAACGCTTTGTGCGCATGGCCCACCTCGCCACCGTCGGCAGCCATCACGTCAACGGCGTGGCCCGCCTCCACTCCGAGTTGCTCACCCAGACCGTGATGCGCGACTTCGCCGAGCTCTGGCCGCAAAAATTCTGCAACGTCACCAACGGGGTCACCCCGCGCCGCTTCGTCGCCGTGAGCAATCCGCCGCTGGCCCGGCTCATCAGCGGGCATATCGGCGACGCCTGGCTGCGCGACCTCTATCAACTCCGCAGGCTCGTGCCGTTGGCCGACGACGCGCCGTTCCAACAGCAATGGCGGGAGGTCAAACTCGCCGCCAAACGCGACCTCGCCGCGCTCATCGAGCAGCGCACCGGCATCGCGGTGGACCCCGCGTCGCTGTTCGACATCCAGGCCAAGCGCCTGCACGAATACAAGCGCCAACACCTCAACGTGCTGCACATCCTCTCGCTCTATCTGCGCCTCAAACGCGACCCGCGCGCCGACCTGCCGGCACGCACCTTCATCTTCGGGGGCAAGGCCGCACCGGGATATTTCATGGCCAAGCTCATCATCAAGCTCATCAACTCGGTGGCCGCCACGGTCAATAACGATGCGGCGGTGCGCAACCGCCTCAAAGTGGTGTTTTTCCCCGACTTCAACGTGAAAAACGCGCAGCACATCTATCCAGCCGCCGACTTGTCCGAGCAAATTTCCACCGCCGGCAAGGAAGCCTCGGGCACCGGCAACATGAAGTTTTCGCTCAACGGCGCGCTGACCATCGGCACGCTCGACGGCGCCAACGTCGAAATCCGCGAGGAGGTCGGCGCCGAGAATTTCTTCCTCTTCGGCCTCGATGCCGCGCAGGTCCAACAACTCAACAACCGCGGCTACCAACCGCGCGAGATCTATCAACACAACCCCGTCCTGCGCGAGGTGCTCGACTTCATCGCCTCCGGCGCGCTCGCCAACGGCGACGCGGGCCTGTTCCGGCCGCTGGTGGACAACCTGCTGGGCAGCGACCCGTTCCTGGTGCTGGCCGACTTTCAGGCCTACCTCGAGTGCCAGCAGCAGGTCGGCGCGCTGTGGTTCGATCCGCCGGAGTGGACCCGCAGGGCGATCCTCAACGTGGCGCGCATGGGCAAGTTCTCCTCCGACCGTTCGATCCGCGAGTATTGCCAACAGGTGTGGAGAATCAACCCGGTGACGGTGATCTAACGGCGGAGAGCATTTCCACAATCATGCTGTTGACCGGCTGGCCGCCGATCCGATAGCCGAGATCGGTGGTCAGCAGGTCGAACGAGCGGGTGACGCCGCGACGTGACGAGATGCGG
>Ga0073936_10007337_pt1 | contig 14265 bp, 7 predicted proteins | sample AliMusrvi5mmetaG_FD_87041 | JGI IMG/M metagenome (GOLD analysis project Ga0073936, IMG submission 87041) | Freshwater lake bacterial and archeal communities from Alinen Mustajarvi, Finland, to study Microbial Dark Matter (Phase II) - Alinen... | ecosystem: Environmental > Aquatic > Freshwater >... | reverse complement strand
CTGCTTCAATCGTTGCAGCAATGACTTGTGATAATGAGGGAAGAGATGTGAATGGAATCGAGGACAAAGGATTGCGTTAAGTGTAGGTAAATTATTGTTTTAAAATAACTTACTTTACATAATGAATGTTATACAACAAATCTTGATGACCGAAAGCAGGTCTTTAAGCTTCGTGTCTCATACCCAAAAATAGGGTTAACAAAGTATGCCGAGAACTCTATTTTTGGGTGCAGTACAATTTCGTTAGAATATCTGTTCTCTCGTGCACAGCATTACGGGCACCATAAAGGGGCACACGTGTTTTTTGAAACGGTAAAGACCTTCGAAGTCATAAGCCTGCGTTCTGTTTGATATCACTATAATTGATAATACCCTCGCCAAAGGAGACCCCAACAACAACATCATCGATGTAATAAATTCTCTCATTTGATGATATTCTCAAGCCGTTGTTCTTATGTCAGAAGATCTACTGGACGACGTAGCAGCCGAAATGGATTGACTGGACTCACAACATTAATTCCATACTCTTTCTTAGCCTCAGCGACAGCTCCCTGGTAAATATCATGATTGTCAAGATCCCATAACGGATGCGCTGCAACTAATATTTTTTTACGTCCCTCCGAATAGTAAATCGGTAGACCATTCGCAATACCAGTAATCTCAAACCCCAACTCACCCAAGATTATCGAGGCTATCTGGTTTTCCCCAATAAAAACATTTGCCCATGGATTCTTGATGTTACCCCAAGCTGTTTCAAAATCAATCGCATTTTCCCCGCCATTTATGATTCTGAACATATCCAAGCCAAGCCGCCAATCAAGCAACCCATGATACTGGAGATTGTAATAATCACGTAGGCAGACGTTACAAGAGGTGTCACAGGCTTCTGAGTGCTTAGGGTCTAACCACATAGAGGCAATTGCACCAAAATCATTAGGAAGACAAGATGAGATGACCGCCTTAAAATTTTTTTCCTGTTCAAGCCAACGGCAGTACCCCGCACCATTGTCAATTGTATCACTCAAAAAACCCTGCCCGGAAGCACGGAGACCCCTCTTAACAGTCCTAAAACCAGCAGATAACTCCTGGATGTCAATATCAAGAAGCGAAGCTGCTGCTGCGCGAAACATAAAAACAAATGAATACCATGCAGCCCTGCCCTCTACTGTTTTGGGATCAGCAAATAACCCCTTTGGCCAATTAGCAACATCAATCAAAAAAATATCCGTGATTTTTTCAGATAAAAGTGCAACACGATAAGAGGCCAATTCTTTACTATCCTTCGGGCGAACATGGTAAGCTCCCTCTCCTTGCAAATCTCCGAAAGGATGTGGCTCAAACTCAAACCCACCCTCACCTCCATTATCATTGACTGATGCTAAGGTAAGCTTGCGGCCAACTATTTTGGCATTTGTACCAGGAACAAGTGAAAGAGGATCAGAATCGAAAAACACGGTTGGGCGAGTTGAATTAGGAACAAACTCAAATACTCCATCAAACTCATGGCGCCGAAAATCCGAAAAAAAACCAGTTGGTTCTCTCGCGTCAACCAATCGCAGACTGATTTCACCGCACACTGGACATATTTGAAGAGGCTGTTCATCCTCTACTTTAAGTGTATCAGTCAATTCCGGATCCTTACTTACAGCAAAACACGATGAGCAAAGACGCATCTTATGACTATGCTCGTTAAGTGACGGGCGAAATCCCGGTTTGACCAGAACAGTTTGACCCGCCGGAATAAATTCCGCAACACCATTGGACTTATGGATCTGCTTATCCTTGACCGTTTCAGATTTTGGCGCAAACTGACTGATGGCGATATCAAGACTCCTGTCTATAGTCCCATTTTCCGGTGGCCATGGATAACCTGCATGTGGCTTTTTTGTAAACATAAGACGCACATTGGTAGGAAAACCAAACATTGGCAAAATCCCATTATGTGCTAGCATTTCGCTTAACGGACGAGTAGGATTAGGCGCCTGTGCAATAACGTTATCTATACTATTAATGAGTTCAACCCGTAAAAATTGTTTCGTTTCTTGATAAAAACGGGAATTTTGATGCCATTCTGTTCCTTTTGCAAGACAGCAACCTAGTTGCTCAATAACGTCATCACTCATTTCGCGTAAATATCTATCAATTTGAGTCCTTGACAGATGCCAAGATTCTATAGTCCCAAACGCACCATGAACACTTTCAACTACCCCACTATTAGCCGATGCCTTCTCAATTTCTTCAATAATTTCCAGTGGCAAACTATTGAAGGCCCGGCGAAGAGCCTCTTTTGCAAAGACCCGATTAATGATGTCTTTCTGTCGAGTATCGATGTAGGGACTAGATGATGGATCACCAGTAATTTTCTCAGGCCTATGGTAATAGAAATCATCATGACTGCGACCACGGCAAAAAGTCATTGCCATGGATATCGGTGCTCCCCTCCTACCTGCACGACCAACACGCTGCTGGTAGTTAAAGCGACGAGGGGGCATATTTGCCATTGCCACTGCTTGGAGCGCACCTATATCCACACCGGCCTCCATTGTGGTCGTAACACTTAAGAGATCAATACCTTGTACCGTCGCGATCTCATTTTCTAGAAAAATCTCCTGAAACCACCTTTGTCGAGATCCTTTGTCAGATACATCAGTTTGTCCGGTTAGCTCTTCGCTATGCAACCTGAATGGTAATCCCGACTTAGTGGCAAGATAACGATAATAATCCATGGAGTCATCTAAAGGCGCTGGTTTAAGACCCTCGCTTATACATGAAATACAATATCCACCAGAAGAGCACATATAAAACGTACCACAACGTGGACATTTATAACCACTTTTTTCGTGGGCATCATGATCAATAGCAAGCCATAAAAAATTCGGATTAACCCCACTATTGTGTTGACCTCGTATTCCAACTTTGGACTGTTGAAGTTGAGATATAATCAAGCTCTGTTCAACACCACAATTATCTAAAAAACGATTTTGACGGGCCATTAAATCAACATCTCCATCAACAGGCATGAAGTTATCCCAATACACAAAGTTTTTTTTGACACACATATTTCGAATAAGTGCATTAGTACAATCAATAATATCTTGTGACGGTGAATTTACAGGCCGAAAAGTCGCAAAACCTATACCAAGACTTTCAAATGTCCGAACTGCATTAGGAAACATTGATACCACGATTTCACGCATAAGAGACTCCTTCATATGCACAACATGTTGTTTTTGTGCCGGAGTTTGATTTGCATTAGGTCTTGGCAGACAATTCCAATCAAAACATTTCCACCACTCATTCCATAAATTCCCCTCTTTATACATTGTATTGGTTGAACGAGGCCCACCAGGACATATTCCTAGTTTCAAGAGCAGATTGAACACAATATCACGGATAGCAGAAATCGGGACAAAGGCAGGAAATTTTTTGGCAATAAATTCTATATCGCTTCTTATCGAAACCTGTATTGTTGCATCTTCCCCTTCAGATAAATCCTCAATGCCATCATATAAGGCACGATGCTGTTCTTTGAATATTGATACCAGATTCTTTTCGTTTATAGGATCAACGCTGTCTAACTTAACAGGGAATAAAGGATTAATTCTGGCAACCCAATCAAGGAAAGGTTCTAACTGCGCATCTGCCCTCTCTATGGCGTTTTTCGTTGCCAATCGCCGAATACTTGCTACAAATTGTTTAATAAACTCATTATGGGCACCAATTATGGAAACACGTACCATATCACGGAAATGGTCAAGTTCCATTCCAGCAGAAAGCTTAGCCGCATCTTGTCGGCTATCCGAAAAAAGTACAAGCTTCCTCATACTTCTTTTCTCCCCCTGATCACCAGCACTCATCTCCCGAAAAAGTGCAGAAGACAGAACCTGACTGGCACGTTGAAATCCAGTTCTATGTTGCCGAAGAGTCGTTTTATAATTTGTCGCACGACGTTTATCTGCTCCGCAACGTGGGCAAACCATGGGAAACGCCGAAACTGTTTTATCATTCGATCTAAAAACCCAACCATGTACTAAGCCTTCATGATCCCATGATTCACTCCGAAGCAACCCTGTCCAGACATCCAGACTAGCTTTGTGCCAGTCATATCTTATTGCTTTTCCTGATGTTCCTTTCCCCCAGGTATAATGGGAATGATCACTCTCATCTGGTCCTATTGGCACGACCTGCACTGGAGAAAAAATTGCATAATCACCATGAGTTTGCATGCTGGTAGCGAAATCAGGCATACGTTCAATATCAGGCATATCAGATGTCAGATATTCACTTCCGGGCTCTTCTGCACGTGTACGATAACCACCAAGAAACACTTCACCACATACGGAACAAACAAGCAGATCAAGGACTTTCCCGCCACATGAACAAGTAACCCGATGATATCCGTGAAGAGCTCCTATTGAACGCGACGTTTCATGATGTATGCTGCTATGAGAACAACTAGGATTTGAACAGGCCCATATGTTTTGCAGATTATGGAAAAATAAATGCCCACGAATAGGCTGCAGTGAACTGCCTGATTCATCTTTAGCACATGCCATGGCAAGCAATAATCCCCGCAATGCCACCGATACCAACCTGCCCTCGAGAGGGATTTCATCGGGAAAAAGTTTTTTATCGACGACAGTTAAACGAGTCGCACGGGTAACGTCACTATCTGATGTACAAGCTTCTTTTATAGCATTGCGGACATCAATGGATAAAAGAACAGCACCAACTGCCATTTCAACAGATTCTCCGTTGGAAATAACTCCACCAAAGTCGCGAACGAGATTTTCACAGGCCGCTGTGAGATCACTCTCCTTTGGTGGCTGCATCGACCCTAAAGGATCGACCTGGGCTCGTTGAGCAAAGGCCGCAAAGCAACTAGCATATTCCTGGAAATCTATTGAGTCGATAGTAGACTGACTAGCAATTGGGTCCACATTAATAATCTCAAACCGTTCTTTTGGCCTTCCAAAAAACTCTTCAAGAAAACTCCGGGAATCCTCATTAATACTAGCCGAGGTTGCTAAAATCCGTAACTGTGGTGAATCAGGTTCAAGACCAATACGATCAAATAAAAGTCGAAGAATATAAGCAACCTCAGTACCCGCAGTACCTCGATATGAATGAAGTTCATCAACAACCAACGAAAAAGTATTTTCCGGATCAAGAAGCCACTCTCGAGTCTGCTCAAAGATACGTTGCTCAGACTCCCTCATGAGCATGATATTAAGCATAGAATAGTTCGTGATCATGATATCGGGTGGGGTAAGTTGCATATCCCAACGAGACCACATTTCACCACCATTCAAGTCTGGAAAATGATATTGTACTTCAGGATTATTTCGGATTGCCTCAATTACTTTTTGGCTTTCTTTTTCTGCGGTTTTCATATACTTCTTCAATCGGTCGTAGGCATTACCACCATTATCATCTAATGGACGTCGACCAGGGACAGGTGTGCTTCCTGTATATCTGCCAAAAAGTATTCTATTCTTACCCCGATTTTGGTCCAGCCAATCATGAGTTTTTTGAGAATCCAAAGAAGCCCTCAACCGACGTAACTGATCTTCAACAAGCGCATTAAGCGGATACAGAATCATTCCACGGACAGCATGCATTCCTTTTTTATTTGAATCCGAGTGGTTGCGCTGAGTATGAGCCCATTGTGGTACCCAACTTTTTCCAGCTATAGTCCACCACTTACGATTTTCTGGATATGCTGGTGAATTTGGCCACGAACTTGAATCACGTGCAATTTCCGCTAGTAAGGGTAAAAGGAAACACTCTGTTTTACCTGACCCTGTCCCTGTTGTAACAACAATATCCTTCTTATCCAAAAGTGTAGCCTTAAGACTTTTCCACTGATGTTCATACAGGGTATTCTCTCCCATGATTGGCTCTGCCAATGCAGCAAGACCTTCATAGACCGCACCAAGTTTATCTGAGGCCTGTTTTATATTTAAACCAGACAATGGGTACTGCAATGAAGGCTCTATCAGAGGCTCTTGAGACAATACAGTACCTAACCCCAAAAGATCCCTGCGCTCTTTAGCCAACTTATGATTACTGAATGGAAATGCGCTTTCAACATACAACCGATAAATTTCACGCAGTCTCTCGTACGATCCAATCAAGTCTTTCATTCCTTAACCCTCCTGTAGGTCAATACCGAGTTTATCTGCTAATTTCTGTGCGAGTTCCCTCCCTACTGATTCGTAGACCAGAACGTCCATATCTCCAAATTTCTCCTTCCGAGGAAGTTTACCCGATGCAAGCACAAGAGATCGTTCATATATCATTGGCCACCTTGACATTTCAGGAATAAATAACTCATCTGCCTTATTGATAATGGCATTCATCATTTGCCCATTACTTCGTATCATAAGCCAGCGAAGATCATAATAAGCGCCACTCAGCCAACGAAGACCATCATAAAAAACAACTTTTGGTGCAAACTGCCCTTCATTCCGAGTAGCTTCATATAACCCGGGGGGCATAGTTTCTATATCGTTCAACCTCACAAAGCCTTGGCCATCGTAAATCTTAAACGAGTACTTGTGAACAGCTATGTCAGGATCTACAGGTAACAACACCTCCCACTCACTGTAATATGGCAATACGGACGCGAGTTTACCTGCAGGATCAATCAATATTGGAAGACCTTCAATCAAAACTGACGGATTTACAGAAACCCTTGTGGGGCCTCCATTACTTGAAGTTAGCGAAACCCCAGTAAGCTTCTTCCGCCATGCAGGAGTCATTTTACCTGAAATATAAGCCCCGGCAAGAGCACTCTTTACTAAAGCTGTTGGAGTTACGCCCCACTCAAATTTACGACCTGCTGTAACAGCTTCGATATCTCCCAACAATACAAATCTCCTCATTACAGCCCAGGCCCCCCCTTGAGTTGTTTCAGTTAACCGTAACAATTTTACCGCATCCTTGAACAGCCCCCATGAACCTTCACCTTTTGCTGAACACCACCATAGCAGATGATCCATAAGTTGTTCTTCAGCAGTATATTCATAGTCATCAATAAAGTCTCCACCGAATATATCATCATCATTTATATCAATATTACATTCCGCTTTTTCAAATCGAATAGGTTCAAGGAATGATGCGTATTCAAACTTTTCTGTTACTAAAGTGCTAATCTTATTAGCTTCATGAAAGGCGGAATGTTCACTGTCATTCCGTACCATCTTATTTTTAATCCCCAAATCTTGAAGCATAGCAGTTAACCTAGCATTAGGTTCAGTTTGCATTGGATCATCAAGATTTACCGCTATCCCAAAATAATAAGGGCCCGCCGAAACCGGTTCAAACTTGACAATCGGAACTTCCATTCCAAGTCGCATGTTGCGAACATAGTTTCGTATCAGTTCCCTCATTTTATGACGGTTCCCGCTTCCCCAAAAAAGCAGATATTTAACATGAGACATGGGGTACCTCCTCATACTTGATTAAAGGACCACATATTTTTTTCTTGCCTATTTCAACCCATTTCAAGCAATCAATACTATTTGCACTTATCTCATCCCAGGAAATAACCTTTAAAGAACGATTAGCTACAATCTTTTTGTTCCATATCACTTCAATGTTATACATCCCGGAATCCTTACATACGGATAAAATGAAAGGGTTTTGTGCATATACTTTTTCTTTTATTAATTCATTATTGCCCACTCTTACTATTACTTCAAATTCTTTTTCAAATCCATGAACAATCAACGAGGGTGGATAATCTTCTAACCATGCTGCTTGCTGTGGTGCTTTAAGCCCTCCCGACAATGATGCAGTTACATTTTCTTTAGGTTTCAAAGAATGAAACAATTCTTCTGCCTCTGGCATTGGGTTAATGCAGTCCCAAGCACTGGATAAAACCATACAGCCGTGATATTCAACCCACCCATCTTTTACTTGTGGGTCGCCGTCCCAATCCAACAGTTTCCATTCCTTGAAAACGCGCATTTGCGTAGAAAGCTTACTATCAGTATTGCCCTTCAAGAGGATTAGGTACTTTTTCTCATTCCCGGTAGGATATTTTTCCCATGTAGCATAAAGACCGTACTTATCGTCCGGATCAGGGGTAAGAATCCAAAAATCGCGTTTTGGAAAAATAATATCCCGGATCGCATCATCACCTTCTACCAAAAAAGATTGTGAAGTGTCAACAAAAGGCTCAATAGGCCAAAGGGGCTCAAATAATCCATCCCTATATGGTTCAAGTGTTTTGTATTCACCTTCTGAATTTCTAACTCTGAGTTGTACTGTTTTCCAGCGAATTGGTCTTCTCGGTAAGAGCCAGTATGATACAATTCCTTTGAAAGAACGCCTCTGAATACCAGCATTCAACCGCCTAGATGTAAACGCTTCGCCATCATTTTCTTCGGATTGACTCCAAATGCTGTATACCTCATACGCCTCATCAAAAAACGCTGATGCTCTATCCGCATCTAAACTTTCCAAACCGGCACGTAAATGCCGTCGATTAAAATGCTGGCGAAGCATCCAGTCCCTTAACTGAGTCTCATCCAGTGATCTGAGAGCTTCATGAAAGTTTAGATGTGATGAAAATACTTTTTGTAGAAACTCAACATCATCAAATCGCAGGAGCGATTGCTCAATGGTATAATTAAGGAATTTCAAAGGTCCTTCTTTTCCTTGCCGAGCTGTAGAGGCCAGTCCGTTAGATTCAAGCCATGCGTTCCAAGTAAGCCAAAGACTTACTTCATCTGTGTTGTGGTATAGTTCCATACCCACTGGACGACCTTGACTACCTTGTACGACATCAAGAAGTTCACAAAGTCTTTTAAAATAATTTGTATTATCAATATCGTCTTTGCCAGACATTTGATATGCCGCTAAAACCATCGCTGACAAAAAAGCCACACCCAGTGGTTTTCCTTTTTCATCGCTTGTGCGTAAAGATGCGATACAAACATGTTGTTGAGCATTTTCATACTTGGTGCATTTTTCCTTTACTGCATTGATAAACTTTGAGACAGCTAACTCGCAGTCTAAATCAAGATAACTTTTACCTATATCTTGAAGTGTTTTATGATTAACGGTAAGATAAACCGATTTACCTTTGCGGATATCATGCGTAAAAAAATCGATAATTGCGGCATTCCACTTTTCGTAGTCCAACATAAATTATCTCCTAAATTATTCAGAGTTACCGTACCAATCCATAAAATCACTACAGCTACCAGCATGAAGCTCTCTTAAATGATTTTTTATATTTGATGGCTCAATGGATATCTCAATAACTATTGTATCGATTGCTCTTGTTAAGGCAATCATGATCCAACGAGCAACAAAACGTTCAATGGCTAATTTATCATCTGAAAAATCACCAGGCTCAGGTTCGTTTATAGGCACCCAACTATTTATCTTCCACTGAATGAATTCATCCAATCCTAAATTCAACGTTACCCAACCCTCAAGGCCACGACAAGAGTCGTATTGCACGACACGAAGCTGCTCAAGTTTGGTAGGGTATGTTTCTCGAATATTTTTATCAGTACCATCCCATATTGATTGAGAAAAAGATATAAACCCATAAGCCGCTTTACTCAAACAAAGCCCCTCTTTGTCGACTTTAGTTGCGAGTGATGGTGGAACACACGCTAAAATATCAACAGGCTCATTCTTAAGTTTTTTAGCGCTCTGTATAATCGATTCGTGTAACTCTGGGTGATTAAAATATGACCCCTCGACTATAATTATTCTCCCTCCAAGCGCATCCTTATTCTCCTGTAGAAACCAGCCACTAAGTCCCAATCGAGATGAGATACTGTTGGCAAAAAAAGCAAGATTCCTCTTCATCCTTAAGCCACTTTTAAGGTCAACATTGGCATATTGATCTTTTATCAGGCCTTGTTTCCAGTCACATGGCTTCTGACCTCTAATAAGCTGGTCAATTCCATCTACGACAACTAGCCTGTAAGTCTCATAAGCCAAACGAAGAACATCCCGCTCAAGCTCTGGCCAATCCTGACCCTCGTCAATGAGAATAAGATCCCACGCTAATGGAGTTACATTCTCAATACATTCTTCCCCTGTTGACTCTTTGTGGGGAAGATTAATGGCTAACCAATCCCTTAAGAATTCAAGATTTTTCAAATAATCTTCGAAGAAGTCTTCCGCCTGTGAGCTGATAATTCCAGCAGCTCTAAGCAATCCAGAAAAAAAAGAATGAACAGTTTGAATATGTATTGTACCTGAAGCAATATCGTCGGTGATTTTAGCTAAACTCATTAAACGCCTTAGATCCGCAACGAGCGCCTTGTTATATGTTAGAACAAGAACTCTTGAACCTACTCGACAAGCTGCATTAGCAATCTGAAGCAATACCATTGTTTTTCCTGTACCACCATGGCCGTGAAAAATCACCTGTTTTTTCCCGACATGCGGATACCAATCATAATTGGAAGGACTTTTGACCATAGCATCCATCTTTTTTCTGTCAAGTTCGGATGGGCGAAGTTCTTCTGTTATGGTCTGAACTACAGCTTCAAGATCATGATCTCTCCGAGTGAACGCACTATAGACATAGTCACCTTCACAACCGCTTATTTGCGAAGAACTTGCCGCAGTATACAGTAATCCATTCCAAGTGATTTTAGAATGAAGAATATTGTGAGGAGGCTTCGGAAGTTCATTAGCAGAAACATTTCTTAACCAAATCAGATTTGTAATTCGAGGGGGATACGCAATACCTCTTGATCTTAAGTAATTTACCAACGAGTACAATTGGGAATGACTTTGATCTGTAGCACTATGCCACCTTTTTTCCCCTCGAGTTAAGTAGGCAACATCTACCCGAGAGCCTATAATACGTACCGTATCAGGAGTATGCTCCTTGACCTCAATAGTTAAACAAAGTGATTGAACGGTGACCTTAGATGTATCAATATTGGCTCCGTTAGGAAGTGTAAGAAGCCCGTGAGGTGAAAACTTACTTCCATTTTGTGCATAAAAATACCCGAGCAAAACAATATCAATGTCTTTGGGGGACTGGCCATGACACTGAAAGCTTGGAACCAGATAAAGAAAACTCTCTTCATCATCCTCTAACCAAGTCCAAGCAATTCGAGCAAGATTTGCAATAGCATCTGCAGCAGCATACTCTGGTGTTTCATTTATGCCAAAAATCTTGATCATAGCGATGACATTTCACACACATTCTGGCGGATAGCTTTTACACCATGAACCTCTCCCCGACTGTGATATCGAAAAAACACTCCGAGGGGCAAAAACGTGATTGCATTAACTGAAGGCATAGCGTACAGGAAAAAACAATGGCCGTCCAGATTAAATCATTTAGAGGTCAGCACATCAAAGCCGTCAAACTGCATAAAAAGTCTTTGCCCTTTAAGGAGTGCGATGTTGATTTTCACCGACCACTTTCCGGGAACCGGTAATGCCCAATCCACAGCAACTAAGGCAGTTGAAGCCTGTGGCCCGCATGAAAAGCCGAAACTCGTCAACTCAATACAAACTGATGAGGAGGATTCGACAAGTGACGCAAGAAGATCAACTTTCTCTTCTATGCCGTAATCCAACTCATCGTCCATGTAGGAGTCGATATCTTCAATATCATCGTCCCACTCATAACCACCCTCCACCGCATCGTTTTTTATAAAGCAAGTCCTTCCCTTCCAGACCCGCACGATGAAACGAGACCTCAGGAACCTCAGCTATAAACGAAAAGAGAACATGCGGACAGGCTCTTCTTCCCCGACATCCATAGCCCACAGGGGATGACCGCAAACCGGACAATAAAACGAAGCCGGATAACCGGTCCGATGCAGCAGTACAACAGAAATACCTTGTGCCATGAACACCTACCTTGTTTGAGGATGTTAAAAACAACAAAATAGCTACGGCAGAGGGACAAAGGGTGTCATAGGTAGAGAAACAGAATTTTATTTTGCACGGGGCATGAACATCCATAAAGCACTACCCTGGAAAAAAGACATAACCTGTTTACAAAAAAGAAATTATATAACTGCATAACGATCAGCAAAGATTTCAACCAGAAAACACTTTTTTTTTCTTAAACTGCTCAAAAAAAAAAGAAATTAACGCCACTATATCACGCCAAACACAATAAATACCACCCCGTCATAGATAACCACACATCAACACGTTACTCCACGCCCTCCCCCAATCTCGACCGAAATAGCCGACCGGTATGAGCATTGATATATAGAGGAGGATTAGGAAGAGGATAGGACAACAGGCATCCATGTTAAAAAAAGTGATAAGTGATGAGGAGATGATGAATATGTTTGTCCACGAATTAAGCGAATGTTCACGAAAAGTGAGCTGAAGTGGCCGCTTAAGGAAACGGATTTTAAAGCCCGTTAAGGATTATTGGATGCAGGAATCCATCGGTAACTCGTCGGAACACAGTTAGTCAGCTACTTTTTGGTTAAAGGAATATTACAGTCAGTCATACAACGCTTGCAAGCACCATTCTGCCCAAGTTGGCTTGCACATTACAATCCTGTACAAGTACACTCAACCACCCTAAGTTCCTGCTCTATTTCGGCGAATAAAATCAACTTACAAAAACGACCATCAGAAGCACTTCACACGTGTGAACAGCAGATTAAACGTTTTCTGATTTAGTTATGATAATGTATTTTATCATTATTAAACTTTCCATACAAACCAACGTCCAGGCGCCATGACCGACACCCTGCCGATCCTCGAAAAACGGGCGCTCTCAGCACCGGAGTTTCATGCCCTGAAGGCCGTGCCTCCAGAACTCGAATGGTATGCCAATATCCGGAGTGAAAAGACTCGCCGGGCGTACCGTAACGACGTGAAGGAATTGTCCCGATTTCTTGGCATTACGGCGCCAGAAGAAATGCGCATTGTTACAAGAGCGCACCTGCTTGCTTGGCGGACCGATCTTGAGCAGCGTAACCTCGCTGCCGCTACTATCCGGCGCAAGCTTGCTTCGATCTCTTCGCTTTTCGACTACCTCTGTGAACAGAACGCCGTATTGCATAACCCGGTTCTTGGTGTCAAACGCCCCGCTGCCAACAACAACGAAGGGACGACGCCTGCCCTTGGCGACAGCCAGGCAAGAATGCTGCTTGATGCGCCGCCGGCGAATACTCTTAAAGGCAAACGGGACAGGGCAATTCTCGCTACCCTGCTCTACCACGGGTTACGCCGGGAAGAACTTTGTCGGCTGCAGGTTAAAGATGTGCAGCAACGCAGCGGTGTGCAGCATTTATGCATCCACGGTAAACGGGAAAAGATCAGGTTTTTGCCGATGCATCCGATGGCTCAGCGGTTGATTGACGAGTATCTTGAAGCTGCCGGGCACCGTGACGACCAAAAAGGCCCACTTTTTCGACCGGTAAAAAACAACATCACCGGCACCTTGCTCAAACCGCTTGATCCTCATGCAGTCTATTCCTGCATTATCCGGAAATACGGAAAAGAAACTGGCATCATTGCCAGCGTTAACGGTTTCTGCGTACACTCGCTCCGCTCAACAGCAGCAACGAATGCCTTGGAACATGGAGCTGATATCGGAAAGGTTCAGGAGTGGCTCGGTCATGCCAACGTCTCGACAACTCGGCTCTATGACAGAAGAAAAAGTAGGCCTGAGGAAAGTCCGACGTTCAGGGTGAAATATTGAAAAGAAAGCACGTTACTCGGGTTCATCCAACACAAGGAGATCGACAATTTGGTAGAGTTTGAACAGAAAACTGCCGCCGTCTGACTCTTTACTGTCCATTCGGCAATGTCATCAAGCCTTTTAAAGTTTCCCAAAACGGTTTAGCGCCCTTCTTTCCGTTTTGTGAGCAGACCCCTATATGTACTCATAATTCGCAAGTTTGAAGGATAGAGAATATGTGTTTTTGTGGTATATTTGTCTTGTTTGAGAAGAAAATCTGTTGTACTAGAAAATAAATAATGCTAGTGTCTCAGCTGCGTCTCGTAAAGAAAAAGGATATTCGAATGGCGGAATATAGAGGTTCAGAAGATATCTATAAGGAGTTAGTGGATGACTCGGATGATAATTGGCTATATGGTTTAGTGGCCTTTGCAATTATCGAAGAACGAAGAATAGAATGGATGAGGCATTTTGAAGAAAACAATAAAGTCCCCCCAACTATAGATGAAGTGAAGAATTGGTATAGGCATCAGCCTTATAGTGAAATTATTAGAGCTAAAGGAGATGCAGAAAATGCACTTCAAGGATATGCAAGAGATGTTATTGATGTTGCG
>Ga0073936_10007333_pt1 | contig 14273 bp, 14 predicted proteins | sample AliMusrvi5mmetaG_FD_87041 | JGI IMG/M metagenome (GOLD analysis project Ga0073936, IMG submission 87041) | Freshwater lake bacterial and archeal communities from Alinen Mustajarvi, Finland, to study Microbial Dark Matter (Phase II) - Alinen... | ecosystem: Environmental > Aquatic > Freshwater >... | reverse complement strand
GGCCTCGGCCCTCTTCATCACGAAATCGACGGCGTTGCCGACGGTCTTGATCTCGGCGGCTTCCTCGTCGCTGATCTTGATGCCGAAATCCTCTTCCATCGTCATGACGAGCTCGACGAGGTCGAGGGAGTCGGTCTCGAGATCCTCCTGGAAGCGCGCCTCCAGGGTGACTTTGTCCGCGTCGACGCTGAGCGTCTCCACGAGGATCTCCTTGACCTTCTCGAAAACCTCTTCACGGGTCATCGGCTAACCTCCGAATGAGTTTGGCAGAGTCTACACTGCACCGGCGCGCGTCCCAAGCTCCCTCGCGATGGTGGCCTGGAGGCCGCTGACGACTCCCCGGCGGCCCTGGCGGACGGCGTTGGCGATGCCGCGCGCCTTGCTGCTGCCGTGCGCGATGATGACCGGCGCGTTCATGCCGACGAGGAACGCGCCGCCGTACTCCTCCGGGTCGAGGGCGCCGCGCAGGCGCAGCAGGTCGCGGCGCAGGAGCAGCCCTCCGAGCTTCGTCTTCACCGAGAGGTCGATGGTGCTGCGCAGCGCGGTCAGGATGCCGCGCGCCGAGCCCTCGATCGTCTTGAGCGTCACGTTGCCGGTGAAGCCGTCGGTGACGACCACGTCGACGAGGCGGTTCATGATGTCGCGGCCCTCGACGTTTCCGTAGAAACGCACGCGCTCGTCGGCAGCGATGAGCTGGTGGGCCTCGACGACCGTCGGCGTCCCCTTCTCGGGCTCCTCGCCGATACTGAGCAGGCCTACCGTCGGCTCGGGGATGCCCATGACCTCGATGGCGAAGGCCTGGCCCATGACGGCGAACTGGCGCAGGTGCTCGGGGCGGCACTCGGCGTTGGCGCCGATGTCAAGCAGCGCGATCGGCGCCGGCATGCAGGGCATGATGCTGCAGATCGCCGGCCGCTGGACGCCGGGGATGCGGCGCACGTAGAGGAGGCTGCCGGCGACCACGGCGCCGGTGTTACCGGCGGAGACGAAGGCGTCGGCCTCACCCTCGTGGACCAGTTTGAGGCCGACGACGATGCTCGACTCCGTCTTGTTGCGCGCGGCGCTCGCCGGGGCGTCGTGCGAGCCGATCACGTCGGGCGCGTGGACGATGGAGACGTGGGCCGTGCCGGCCGGCACGAGCGGCCGCACCACGGCCTCGTCCCCGACGAGGACTATCTGCGTCTGGGGGCCGGCGGCGGCGAGCGCCCCGCGGACGACCTCGGCCGGCGCGTTGTCCCCGCCGGCGGCGTCGACCACGACGCGCACGACGCGGTCGCCGCCCGCCCCGCTCCAGGCGGCGGTGACGTCGTGGGGACTCACGTAGGGACGCGCTCCCGAGGCGCTCATGCCTGCAGGTCGGCCACCAGCCGATCGAGGTCCACCGAACTCTCGATGAGCTCGGCGATGAGGTCGATCTTGGCGCGCTCCTTGACGCGCAGCCTGCCGAAGAGGCGGCGCAGGTCGTCGGCCGCGGTCACGGTGTCGCTCTCGACGGAGATGAGGGGCACGCCGCGCTCCTCCGCCCGCTCCAGCACCGCGGCGCTGGGGACGAAGTTGCCGGTGAGCACGATGGCGACGGTCGGGGTGTCGAGCGCCGTGAGGATGATCTCGGCACGGTCGCCGCCGACGATGACGACCTTGTTGGGCGTGAGCTGGAAGTAGCGCAGGGCGTGCTCCGGGCTCATCGCGCCGATCATGTAGGTCTCGACGAGCCGCTCAGCATAGCGCTCGCCGCAGATGTAGGTCCCACCCAGCTCCTGCACGACTTCGGCGACCGAGACCGCCGACAGACGCGCGTTCGAGGTCAGCGCGCCGTACGTGGCGACACCGCTCTTCTCGAGGAAGCTCGCGTACTGGTCCTGCACGAGGCCGAGGCGAGACTCCGGCACCATGTTGAAGAGGACGCCCAGGAGGTGGTCCTTGAGGGCGTCCTTGACGTAGATGATGTCGTCGAGCAGGCGCGCGCCGGCGAACTTGGCGACCAGGAGCGTCATGAGATCGAGTCGCGCCACGACCTCGGCGCCGCTGGTGCGCAGGAAGCGCCCCTGCCAGACCTCGCCGAGGCCCTCGCAGATCACGAGGTCCTTGCCCTTGCTGACGCGCGCGTAGGCCGCTTCGACGCGGCTCATGGCGTCGACCTCGGAGCCCGACAGCACGTCGTGCAGGGCGTCCTCGTCGAGGACGACCGGGCAGATGTCGGTAGGCGCATCGTCGAGCTCGAGAAGCTCGGAGACGAAGGCGGCGTCCTCGTCCAGGAGCACGCCGCCGAGCTCGGAGGCAAGCGTGCCGACCGGCTTGAAGTAGCCCGCCACGAGGCCACGGCGGCGAAGAGCGACGCACAGGCCGACGGCGATGGTGGTCTTGCCGCCGCTGCCCTGCGTGGAGGCGATATAGAGCGACTTCAGCACCGCTCGCCCCCGCGTCGCTTAGTCAGCTTCGAGGACGATGACCTCGCGGCCCTTGTAGGTGCCGCACTTCGGGCAGGCGCGATGAGGCAGCTTGGGGCTCTTGCACTGCGGGCAGACGCTGGCCGTCTCCACGCTGAGCTTCTGCTGCGAGCGGCGCTGGTCGCGACGACGCTGCGATGTCTTCTTCTTCGGTACGGGCATGAATGTTCTCCTCAGGAAAAACCAGACAGGGAACTGTACCACACGGGGCTCGCCTACGCTTCGTCGTGCCCGTGCTCCGGGTCCTGGTTGAGGTCGGCGCCGCAGACGCTGCACAGCCCCCGGCAGTCGTCGCGGCAGAGCACCTGGGGCGGCAGGGCCTCGCCGATCAAGTCGCGCGTCCAGCGCTCGAGGTCGACGATGGATGAGGTGACGTAGCCGTCGTCCTCCTCGTCGCCCTCGGAGTCGCCGTGGCGTACGTACTCCACGCCACTGATCTCGAGGGCGACGGGAGCATCCTCCAGGCAGCGCTGGCACGGCCCGTGGACGTCGGCGGCGAACTCCGCCGTGAGCGTGAGACCGTCGCCCACCCGGGTGGCGGTGAGCAGGAGGTCGACCTCGCCGCCGGTGACCTCGTAGTCGAGGCCTCCGAAGACGAACGGCTCCACGTCCACGGGCAGGCGACGCCAGGTCTCGCTGGCGGCGCCGAAGCGCAGTGAGCGCAGGTCGAAACGGAGCACCGTACTACCTCAGCGGCCGTCGTTCAGGCGACGCTCAGGGCTGCAGATCGTCGCCACCGCCGCGCCCCTGAAGGCGCTCGCGGCCACGCCGGACTGCGGCCAGGAACTTGTCGAGGTTGATCTCGAGGTTGCCGAGCACCTCATCGGCATAGTCTTCGGCGCCGAGCCGGATCTCGCGCTCACGCTCGCGGCCGTCCTCCATGATCTGCTGCGCGTTGCGCTCGGCGAGACGCACGACCTCCTGCTCCGACGCGAGCCGGTCGGCGCGCTCCTGGGCCTCGCCGACGACGCGCTCCGCCTCCTGCTTGGCCTCGGCCAGCATCTCCTGGCGTTCCTTGACGATCCAGCGCGCCTGCTTGATCTCCTCGGGGATCGTGGAGCGCATCTGATCGAGGATGTCGTAGATCTCCTCGCGATCGATCATGACGCTGTCGGTGAGCGGCACGGACCGGGCGTTGTGGATGATGTCGTCGAGCTTGTCGATGAGAACGAGCACGTCCATACTCAGCAACCCTCCTTGGGTAGCCTCAGCGGCCGCGGGGCGGGTAGATCTCCGCCAGGCGGCGAGCGACGCTCGGGGGTACCAGGTCCTCCACGGAACCCCCGAACGCGGCGATCTCTCTGACGCCGCTCGAGCTGAGAAAGCCATGCTCGGGCGAAGCCATCATGAACACCGTTTCTATGTCTGGAGCCAACTTCCTATTGAGCGAGGCCATGGCGAACTCGTACTCGAAATCGGAGATCGCGCGCAGACCCTTGAGGATCACGCGCGCCTCCCACCTCCGCGCGAACTCGACCACGAGCTCGTTGAACGGGTCCACGACCACATTGTCGTAGCCCGACAAAGCCTCCCGCAGGAACGCCTCACGCTCGTCCGGCGTGAACAGCGGCGACTTGCGCTGCGGCTCCTCGATGAGGCCCACGACGACGCGGCCGAACTTGTCGGCGCCGCGGGCGATGATGTCGAGGTGACCGACGGTCACGGGGTCGAACGTGCCGGGGCAGATGGCGGTGACGTTGCCCGGCATCAGGGCGCCTGCCGTTCAGCCAGTCGCGGCGTCATGCTCACCTTTCGATCCTCCGGCACTCTGCTCGTCGCCCGTCACGAGGAACGTGACGCGCGTGTCTCCGTAACGCTTGACCCGCACGGTCGTCCAGGGAAGCTCGACCTCCATCCCTGCCGCCGTCTCGACCACGAGCACGGCGCGAGCAACCAGCAGCGGCTCGACGAGCCGGGCGAGCGCGGGCCGGACCTCCGCGTAACGGTCGTACGGAGGGTCCGCAAACACGAGAGTATAGCGCGCGCCGCGCCGGGCGTCAGCCTGCAGGGCGCGGCGCACGTCGGTGGCGATCACGCGGGCGGGCGCGGAGCGCCCCGCCGGGACGCCGAGCCGGTCGAGGTTCGCGCGCAGCGCGGCGAGCGCGGCGCGCTCGTTCTCGATGAAGACGCATGAGGCCGCGCCGCGCGAGAGCGCCTCGATGCCGAGCGCACCGCTGCCGGCGAAAAGGTCGAGCACGACGTGGCCGGAGAGCACTCCTGCGCGTGCTTCGGCGAGGCCATCACCCGCGGCACCTCCGGGCAGAGATGCCGCCCCCGGCCCCGCGGCGGCGCGCGCCTCCGGCAGCGCCGCGAGCACGTCGAACATCGCTTCGCGGACCTTGTCCGACGTCGGCCGCGTCCCTCGTCCGCGCGGAGCCGCCAGCGGCCTGCCGCGCCACTCGCCGCCGACGACCCTCACGGCGCCTCGAGCACGACGTCCCGCGCCGGAGGCTCGACGTCCCCGACCTCGAAGGCGCCCTCGAGCGTCGCGCTCGCGGCCGATCGGCGCGCGGGGTCGCGGGAGAAGACGGCGGCAAGCAGCTCGCCGGCCTCGACCGCATCGCCCACGACACGATGCAGGACGACGCCGGCGGCGGAGTCCACGGTGTCGTCGATACGCTGTCGCCCGGCTCCGGCGAGTTGCGCCGCCCTGCCGACCGTACGCGCGTCGATGGCGGTGAGATAGCCGGCGCGGGGCGACCGCACCTCGTGTCCTGCGAGGCGGTGGAACTCGCCCGGCTTCCAGCGGCCGCCCTGGACGAAGCACCAGCGCTCGAAGTGCTCGGCGGCGCTGCCGTCGGCGAGCGCCGCCTCCGCGCGTCTGCGTCCCTCGGCCGCGTCGACGCCGAGGTCCGAGAGCGCGAGCAGCGCTCCGGCGAGCGTGAGCGCGACCTCGCGCACGTCCGCCGGCCCCTCTCCTCCGAGCACCTGCCACGCCTCCTCCACCTCGAGCCGGTTGCCCACCGCCAGCCCGAGTGGCGCGTCCATGCGCGTGTAGACGCAGGTCGTCGGGCGCCCGTACGCCTCGCCGATCAGGCCGCAGAGGCGCCCGAGCTCGCGGGCGCGCCCGAGATCCGCCATGAACGCGCCCCGGCCCACCTTGAGGTCCAGCACGAGCCCCGACGTACCGCTCGCCACCTTCTTGGCCATGATGCTGGCGGCGATCAAGCCGTCGCTGTCGATCGTCGCGGTGACGTCACGCAACGCGTACAGGAGCCGGTCGGCGGGCACGATACGCTCGCTCTGGCTCACGACGGCCACGCCGATGCGCTCGAGCTGGCGCACGAACTCGCCCTGCGGCAACTGGATGCGAAAGCCGGGGATGGACTCGAGCTTGTCGAGCGTGCCGCCGGTGTGCCCGAGCCCGCGGCCCGACATCTTGCCGAAGACGCCGCCGCAGGCCGCCACGAGCGGCGCCAGGACGAGTGTCACCTTGTCACCGACGCCGCCGCTGGAGTGCTTGTCGAGCACGGGCCGCCCCACGGCGTGGAGGTCGAGCGTCTTGCCGCTCTCCACCATCGCGCGCGCCAGGGTGATCGTCTCCGCGTCGCCGAGGCCGCGCAGGACCATGGCCATGAGCAGCGCGCTCGCCTGATAGGACGTGACGGCGCCGGAGACCACGCCGTCGACGAAGGCGCGGATGCGCGTCTCGTCGAGCTCTTGGCCGTCCCGCTTCCAGGCGATGACGTCGTTCACGAAGTCCACATGCGGCTCCTCTTCGAGTACGGCCGGGTCATAGGCCGGCGCCGCGCCGGCCGGCTGGCGCGGCTCACGCCCTGAGCTCCGGCCAGCGCGCCACGATCGTCGCGGCGAGGCGGCCGGCGAGCATGACGGCGAGCGCGGCGCTGCCGATCAGCACGTCGTCGTGGGAGCCTACAGCGGCGGCGCGGTTGGCGACCAGCGCCAGCAGGCAGGAGGCCGCTCCGGCGGCGTGCGCGGCGCGCACCTCCGGAGCGGCCGACATACCCACGACGTCGCCGCAGCGACGCAACCACTCGACCTCGGCCGGCGTCTCGAACTGGGGGCCGGCGACGGCGACGTAGACGCCGCTGCGGCCGTGCGGCGCCAGCGCCGCCGCCGTTCTCTCAGCCTCCTCCCGAGCGCAGACCGTGAGGACGGGTGGGTCCTCGCCCGCGGGAGCGGTCTGGAGGTCGACGACCGTGCGACAGGCGACCACGGCACCGGGCTCTACGTCCGGACGCAGCGATCCGGTGGAGTTCGTGAGCACGATCCGCGACGCTCCTGCGGCGCACAGATCGCGCACGCAGCACCCGAGTTCTTCCTCATCCCAGCCCTCGTAGAGGTGCGGCCGGCCGCAGGCGAGCGCCAGGCGCAGCCTGGCGCCGTCACCGGCCGGCGCCTCCACGAGCGAGAGGCGGTTGGCGTGCCCGGGCACGGCCGTCCGAGGCCAGCCGAGCTCCACGTAGGCGAGCTCATCGCGGACCACGGCGTCCTTGGGCAACATCGCGAGACCGGAGCCGAAGACGACGGCTGCGTGCGGCCGGAAGGCGGCCACGTGCTCGAGCGCAGCCGAGCCGCGCAGGGCAGGCGGACCGCCGGAGGAACCTCCGCTCAAGCCATCACTGCCCCGGGCAGCGGCGGCTCCTCGCCGGTGAGGAGCGCGAAGGCGGTCGCGCCAACGTCCTCCTGGGCGCCGTCGTAGCGCCCTGGCCGCAGCCCCAGCGCCATGAGCGGCGAGTACTCGCGCGAGTGGTCGGTACTCAGCGTCGTCGGATCGACCCCGTGGTCGGCGCAGAGGATCATGGCGTCCCCGGGGCGCAGGAGAGCGCGCCACTCCGGCACGGCCGCGTCCACGGCACGAAGGCCGCCGGCGAACCCCTCGACGTTGTTGCGGTGCCCCCAGACCTGGTCGAAGTCGACGAGATTGGCGAACAGCAGCCCGTCGTCCATGCTCTTCAAGTGATGCGTGCAGGCGGCGATGCCGAGCGTGTTGTCGGTGGTGTGATCGTCCACGTCCACGCCGCGCTGCACGAAGATCTCGCCGATCTTGCCGACGCCGACGACGGACACCCCGCGCTGGTGCAGCAGGTCGAGATACGTGGGCCCGGGCGGCTCGAGCGAGTAGTCGCGGCGGCGCGGCGTGCGCTCGTAGTGCCCGGGCGCCCCGGCGAACGGCCGCGCGATCACGCGGCCGACGGCGTGCGGACCCGCGAGGATGCCGCGCGCGATCTCGCACCACCGGTAGAGCTCGGGGACCGGCACGACCTCCTCGTGGCAGGCGATCTGGAACACGGAGTCCGCAGACGTGTAGACGATCGGCCTGCCGGTGGCGCAGTGCTCGTCGCCGAGCTCCTCGATGATCCCGGTGCCGGACGCCGGGCGGTTGCCGAGCGTGCCCCGGCCGATGGCGCGCTCGAACGGCTCCATCACCTCCGGCGGGAAGCCGCCGGGATACGTGGGGAACGGCCGTTCCAGGACGACGCCCATCATCTCCCAGTGGCCGGTGGTCGTGTCCTTGCCGGCGCCGCGCTCGGCGAGGCGACCGTAGGTCGCCTCGGGATCCGGCGCCCCGAGGGGCAGCCCGACCACCTCGCCGAGACCGAGGGCGGCCAGCTCCGGCAACTCCACGCCGCTGCGGCGCAGCACGTGCCCCAGCGTGTCCGAGCCCACATCGCCGTAGGCCGCGGCGTCCGGAAGCTCCCCCGCGCCGCACCCGTCGAGGACGCACACGAAGACCCTGGTCATGACTCCTCCTCCCCGGCGGAGCCGGCCCCGCCGTGGCGCCGCGCCCGCGGATGCGTCTCCAGGAACACCTCGCGCAGGTGCTCGACGGTGACGTGCGTGTACAGCTGCGTCGTCGCCACGTTGGCGTGGCCGAGCATCTCCTGGACGCTGCGCAGGTCGGCGCCGGCGGCGAGCAGATGCGTGGCGAACGAGTGGCGGAACGTGTGTGCACTCGCCTGGCCGAGCATGTCGGCGCGGGCGAGGACCTTGCGGATGATGTAGTCGACGCCCTGGCGCGTGAGAGGGCCGCCGCGGGCGTTGAGGATGAGTTCGGCCCGGCGCCGGCCGCGCAAGAGCACCCGGCGGCCGTCGCGCCCGTAGCGTTCGACGGCCGTCCCGGCGGCGTGCCCCATGGGCACGACGCGCTCCTTGTCGCCCTTCCCGACGCAGCGCACGAGGCCGCCCTCCACGTCGACGTCGCCGTCGCGCAGACTCAGCAGCTCGCTCACGCGCAGGCCGCAGCCATATAGCAGCTCGAGTGCGGCCAGGTCGCGCTGCCCGAGGGGCCCGGCCGGCACGACCTGCCCGAGGAAGACCTCGACCTCCTCCACCGACAGCACCCGAGGCAGGCCCTGGGGCTTCTTCGGCGTGCGCAGTCGTGCCGCGGGATCGTCGTCACGCTTCCCTTCACGCACGAGATACGCGTAGAAGGCGCGCAGACTCGCCGTGCGGCGCGCGACGCTCGCCGCGGCGCCGTCTCCGCCGGTGCCGGCGAAGTACGCGCGCACGTCGTCCTCGGACGCCTCGGGCGGGGTCACGGTCCGCACCTCGAGAAACGCGGCGTAGCGCATCAGGTCGCGCTCGTAGGCGGTGACCGTGTTGACGCTCATACCGCGCTCGTAGCGCAGGCAGTCGAGAAACTCCGCGACGGCGGAGTCGGGTGGGGTGTGCGAGCGCGATCCGCCGGCGGACGCCTTCACGGTGGGTCCCCCGCTACGGCCGGGCTTCGCCCGCCAGCCGCACGAGCGCGTGCACGAGCTCGTAGGTCTGCTGCAGGTGCAGCAGGCTCATGCTCTCCTGCGGCGAGTGGACGTGCCGGAAGCCGGCGGCGAGGTTCACCGCCGGCCGCCCCTTAAGGTTGAAGACGTTGGCGTCCGAGCCGCCGCCGCCGCCGACCGGCCGCCATTCGAGTCCCGCCGCGGCCACCGCGGCGGCGGCGAGGCGCAGTTGCGGCGAGTCCTCGGCGTGGACGTAGCCGCGGAACTCCTCGCGCACGTCGATCTCCAGGTCCACGCCCGTGTCGGCGGCAGCCACCGACAGCGCCTCGATCATCCTGCCGACCTGGGCCGCGAGCTTGTCCTCGTCGCGACTGCGGGCCTCCGCGTGCACGATGCAGCGCTCGGGCACGACGTTGACGGCGGAGCCGCCGCCGACGATGCCCACGTTCGCGGTCGTCTCCTCGTCGAGTCTGCCGAGGTCCATCGCGACGATGGCACGGGCCGCGGCCACGACCGCGCTGCGGCCCGCCTCCGGCTCGATGCCGGCATGGGCGGCGGTACCGCGGAACTCCGCCTCGACGGCCTTCAGCGTGGGCCCGCCGACGATGACCGTCCCGGGCGGGCCCTCGCTGTCGAGCACGAACACGACCTCGGCGGCAAGCGCATCGACGTCGAGCGCCTTGGCGCCCTGAAGGCCGATCTCCTCGCCGGCCGAGAAGACGACTTCCACACTCGCCTGCGGCGGCTCCGCGGCAAGATCGCGCAGCAGCATGAGGATGACCGTCACCGCCGCCTTGTCGTCGCCGCCGAGGATGGTCTCGCCGTCGGTGTGCACGACCCCGTTCTCGACGAGCACGGTAGGCGCGCGCTCGAGCGGTACGGTGTCGAGGTGGGCTGAGAGTGCGATGGGAGTGCCCCCGCCGCGGCCCGGCACGCGCACGATCAGGTTGCCGCAGGCGCACCCCGTGACGGCGGCGGTGTCGTCCTCGCGGATCTCGAGGCCGAGGCCGCGGACGTAGTCCGTGACGGCGTCGGCCATCGCGCGTTCCTCGCGCGAGGGAGAGCGGATGGAGACGAGCCGGACGAAGAGGTCGCGCAGCTCGTCTAGGCCGGCGCGCACGTTTCCTCCAGCTCATCCTCGCGCTCGGTGCGCAGGCGCGCGGCGGCACCGACGAAGTCGCGGAACAGCGGCGCCGGGCGCGTGGGGCGCGACTTGAACTCAGGATGGAACTGGGAGGCGACGAACCACGGGTGGTCCGGCAGCTCGCAGATCTCGACCAGACGGCCATCGGGCGTGGTGCCGCTGATCACGAGGCCGGCCGCCTCGAGCGCGGGCCGCAGGTCGTTGTTGACCTCGTAGCGGTGGCGGTGACGCTCCCACACCTCGGCGGCGTCGTAGGCGGCCTGCGCGCGCGTCCCGGGGACGAGCATCACGTGCGAGGCGCCGAGCCGCATCGTGCCGCCCATGTCCTCGACGCTCTTCTGCTCGGGGAGCAGGTCGATGACCGGGTAGGCGGTGTCGGGGTCGAACTCGGTGGAGTTGGCGCCGCCCATGTCGCAGACGTCGCGCGCGAACTCGGCCACGGCGCACTGCATGCCCAGGCAGACGCCGAGAAACGGGACCCTGCGCTCGCGACAGTACTTGATGGCCTCGATCTTGCCCTCGATGCCGCGCTGGCCGAACCCGCCCGGGACGATGACACCGTCCGCCGGGCCCAGCCGCTCCTCGACGGTCGCCGGGGTGATCTCCTCGGAGTCGACCCAACGGAGGTCGAGCTGGCGCCCGTGATGGATGGCCGAATGCTTGAGCGCCTCCCACACCGAGAGGTACGCCTCGTGCAGTTGCACGTACTTGCCCACCAGCGCGATGGTCACCGGCCCGTCGCAAGCGTCGATCTTGTCCACGAGGCCGCGCCACTCGGTGAGGTCGGGATCGCCGCACTCGAGGCCGAGCATGCGGATGACGAGCGCGTCGAGCTTCTCCTTGTGCATGAGCAGCGGGATGCGGTAGATGTCGTCGGCGTCCCGTGCGGAGACGACCGCGTCCGGGTCCACGTCGCAGAAGAGGGCGATCTTCTCGCGGATACCCTGCGACAGCGTCTCCTCGGAGCGCGCCACGATGATGTCAGGCTGGATACCGATCTCCCGCAACTCGGCGACAGAGTGCTGCGTCGGCTTCGTCTTGAGCTCGCCGACGACGCCGATCATGGGCACCAGCGTGACGTGGATGTACAGCACGTTGGCGCGTCCCACGTCTTTGCGGAACTGGCGAATGGCCTCGAGGAACGGCAGGCTCTCGATGTCGCCCACGGTTCCGCCGACCTCGGTGATGAGGACGTCGGCGCCGGTGCTCTGCGCCAGCCGGTGCACGCGGCTCTTGATCTCGTTGGTGATGTGCGGGATGACCTGGACCGTGCCGCCCAGGTAGTCGCCGCGGCGCTCCTTGGTGATCACGGCGTTGTAGATCCCGCCGGTGGTCACGTTGGAGTCGCGCTGCACGTACTCGTCGATGAAGCGCTCGTAGTGGCCGAGGTCGAGATCGGTCTCGGCGCCGTCCTCGGTCACGAAGACCTCGCCGTGCTGATACGGGCTCATCGTGCCGGGGTCGACATTGATGTACGGGTCGAACTTCTGGTTCGCGACCTTGACTCCGCGCGCCTTGAGCAGCTGCCCGACGGACGCCGCCGTGATGCCCTTGCCGAGCCCGGACACGACGCCGCCGGTGACGAAGATGTGCTTGGTCATGCCCCGTTCCTCTCTCGGTGCTGCCCCTGTGGCACGGCGAAGCCCGTGCCGATCTGCGAAGGATTTTGAGGGGCCGGGGTCGCGCCCGTCCTGCTTTGACGGGCCGGCGCGAGTGTATGACCGGCGAGCCCACGGATCACGGTGGCAAGTATAGCATCGGGGCAGACGCCCGCAAGGAGCAAAGCGCGGCGGCCGGCGGGCGCGGCGGCGCAGTAGCCGCGGTCGGGCGGGCAGCCGCGACGCGCCTCAGACCGGGTGCCCGGCCTTGGCGAGCAGACCCTCCGCGTGGCTGCGCGCGGCGCCGTCGTCCGGCGCCGATCCGAGCATCCGGCAGAGCTCGGCGACGCGCTCCTCGCCCTCCACGCGCCGCACGACCGTGAGCGTGCTGCCCGCGGCCACATCGCTCTCCTTGACGATCGCGAACTGGCGCTCGGCGAACGCGGCGACCTGCGGCAGGTGGGTGATGCACAGGACCTGCCGCTTGTCGGCGAGTCGCGCGAGCCTCTCCCCCAGCGCCGCCGCAGTGACGCCGCCGATGCCGGTGTCGACCTCGTCGAAGATGAGCGTCTCGACGTCGTCGCTCAGCGTCACGATGCCGCGGATGGCGAGCATTGCGCGCGAGAGTTCGCCGCCGGAGGCCGTCTCGCGCAGGGGCCTCGGCGGGACGCCCGGATTGGCGCTGAACAGGAACTCGACCTCGTCCGCGCCGCGCGGCCCGAGCGCTTCCCAGCCTTCGCCGCGCGGTGAGACGACGATGCTGAAGGCGGCGTGCGGCATGGCGAGACCACGCAGTTCCTGCTCGACCCTCCCCGCCACCTTGGGCGCGGCGGCACGCCGCGCCTGGCTCAACCGGTCCGCGGCGGCAAGGGCCGCGGCCTGCGCGGCATCGGCTCGAGCGACGAGCGTCTCCTCGTCGGCGGCGGTGAGGTCGAGGCGGCCGATGCGCGCACGCGCCTCGGCGGCGTAGGCCAGCACCTCGTCGGCCGAGCCGCCGTACTTGCGCATCAGTCCCTTGAGCTTGTCGTAGCGCACCTCCAGGGAATCGCGGTGCGCGGGGTCCACGTCCAGGTCGTCGAGGTAGGCGCGCAGCGCCGCCGAGACATCGTCGAGCTCGGCGGCGAGGCCGTCCAGCCGCCCGGCGACGTCCTCGAGCGCCTCGTCCAGCGCGGCCGCTTCACCGACGAGGCGCTGGGCCACGCGGACGGAGTCGAGGGCAGCGCTCTCGGTCTCTCCGGCGAGGAGCGAGAGCGCCCCGCCGGCGCGCTCGAGCAGCTTGCCCGCGTGCCGCAGACGCTCGCGTTCGAGCGCCAGGCGCACGTCCTCACCCGGTGCCACCTCCGCGGCCTCGATCTCGCCGAGCTGGAAGCGGAGCATCTCCAGATCGCGCTCCCGCTCGCGCGCGTCGCCGCGCACGGCGGCGAGCTCGCGCGAGGCGGCGCGCGCCTGGTCGTAGGCGGCCGCGTACTTCTGGGCCGCCGCCGCGACACCAGTTCCTGCAGCGCCGTCCAGGAGGTCGAGCTGGCGTTCGAGCTGCAGGAGGCGCGCGTGCTCGAGCTGCCCATAGAAAGCGAGGCGGCTGCGCAGTGCCTCCTCGATGGCAGCGGCCGAGCTCAACAGACCGTCCAGATGAGCGCGCGAACGGCCGCCGCGCGGCAGCTCGCGCGCCACCGCGAGCGTGTCGTCACCGTGTTCGAAGAGCGCCTGCACCAGAGCGCGGTCGGCGCCCGGGCGGACGAGCTCGTCGCCGCCCTTCTGCCCCATCAGCAGGCCGATCGCCTGGGCCAGCAGGCTCTTGCCGGCGCCGGTCTCGCCGGTGATCACGTTGAGGCCGGGCGCGAAGGCGAGCCGCGCCTCGGCGATCAGCACAAGATCGTCGATGGCGAGCTCAGCGAGCATCGCGGCGATCGAACAGCTTTGCCTCGACGTTCTGGTAGAACGAGCCCTCGCTCTGCACCATGAGGCGAGCGCGCTGCGAGCCGGCCACGATGCGCACCTCGTCGCCACAGCACAGCCGCCCGGCCGGCTCGCCGTCGACGACGACCTCGGCCTCCTGCAGAGGCGAGACGTTGCGGGCGCTGATGGCGTGATCGGGACGCAGGATGACCGGGCGGAAACCGAGAGAATGCGGGGCGATGAAGTTGAGCACCAGGACGCCGGCGTCCCACTCCACGATGGGGCCGCCGCACGAGAGACTGTAGGCGCTCGAGCCCGTCGGCGAGGCGACGATGAGGCCGTCGCAGAACATCGTGCCCACGGTGACGCCGGCGACCTCGTACTGCAACTGCAGGACGTGCCGCGGCGCGACCCGGCTGAGGATGACGTCGTTGACCGCGGTGAGCACGCGACCGTTGACGTGCACGTCCACGGTGAGGAGCTCCACGACGCGGTTGTCGCCGGC
>Ga0073936_10007332_pt1 | contig 14273 bp, 23 predicted proteins | sample AliMusrvi5mmetaG_FD_87041 | JGI IMG/M metagenome (GOLD analysis project Ga0073936, IMG submission 87041) | Freshwater lake bacterial and archeal communities from Alinen Mustajarvi, Finland, to study Microbial Dark Matter (Phase II) - Alinen... | ecosystem: Environmental > Aquatic > Freshwater >... | reverse complement strand
GTTGACTTGGGAAGGACCCGCGACCCCATCACCCCATCACACTGCCGCCATTGACATACTTTGCTCGGTGCCTTTTTTTTTATTAAAATCACTTTTCTTTTTTTTTCGCTTGGGGGTGAAAGGAAAATCACTTCCCCCATTCCCTTCCCTATATCCTATATCCTTTCCCTTCCAGACGGAAAAAGTTTTCCCCGGGAAGGAATAATATTTCCTTGGGAAGGAAAAAGTTTTCCCTAACACTGTATTTTTGTTAATGTATTGTTATACATGTGCATTACGTATTTAGGTAGTCTTGTGCCGAATTGGGAAGGAAAAAGTTTTCCCCGGGAAGGAATAATATTTCCCCGGGAAGGAAAAAGTTTTCCTAAGTACTTCCTTTTTATAGATCACTCCCCCTGTAAGAAAACGCATATACGGGTGTATAAACTATGAAAGCACGGATAGCTTTTACCCGTGCATTCAGGACCATAGATGAATGATTACATCTTGGATAACAGATACTTTACCTCATGGATTATACGCTTATCAATGTTCTCTTTTACCTTTGCTTCCATCATCTTCAGTATAGATGGCTGCACAATGGCTTCCTGAAGGCTTGTGGTCATGATCTGGGTAATACCAAGGTCATTCTTCGGCCACTGCTTTAGCCTCTTGCTGCGGGGCTGAAAACGATTGCCATCATACTTACCCCGATCCACAAGCGCTTTGTGGCCTGATTTCATAGTTACCGGGAAAACACGGCGAAGAAATACGGTCTTTCCCTTTTTCACCTGAATATCGACACCCTTGTCGGTTTGAGTGAACGGAAAGGCAACCAGTGGGATTGGCTTGCCATATGCCAATAGCTTACCCGTGAGATTGTTTGGATATGCCTTCCAGGCCTTCAGGGCATTATATCGGTTATTCTTGTTGCCAATACGATCCTTGAAATATTTCGGGTCGATATTGTACTCCCTGCGGATCTCCTTGATGGCAACCGCCCTGCCTTGCTCCATCACCCTGTTTATCGCCCTTGCAGTGGCTTTATTCAACAAGGCTGGGGAAATGCCACCGAAACTCTTTCGGATGGTTTCTACGGCTCCCTTTATCGGTATTTCGATCATGTTGATGCTATTTTATTGCTCCCAATCCATGCCGGCCGAATTCAGGCCGTTTCGGGTGGAAAATTACAAGATCCTTGGATTCATGCCGGATCCGTTCCAGTATTTCATGGAAGCGGTCCGGCGCTGCTGATGGTGATAGTTCGGTTCCCGGGCAGGCAGCAATCAGTTGCCCGGGGTCTTCGATTTTTTTCCAAAAAGTTCCTCCCTGCAAGGCTGACAATAAATCTGCCTGTTTCCTCTGGGTGTAAAATCATTTCTACACTGAGGGCATTTTTTTTCAGCTACCACGGAAGGTTTTTTATTCATTATATCGGAATAAGGGCCCGAGGGAATAGGATCACTTATGATCGGTGCTTCTGCCGAAAAGGAATGATCTGATTCTATTTTAAATGATGTTTTCTCCCATCCAGTTTCATCTTCCGGCAATGGAATACCCGTAAGAATAGCAAGCGCTTGCTGCGCCTTATTCTTTCTTTCTTCGAGTTCTGCAATAAACTCGGTTAATTGTGTACAAATATCAAGTTCTGATTTCATTTTCGTTTAATTTATGTTCTTGACTTACCCAAACCGTTCCATTTTGTCACGGCTTGACCGGTTTTAAAATCCCAATGCTTTTCTGAATTTTTTCTTCATCGAACGATTATACCTTTCGCTCTGTTCATCAATCGGGCAATCCGTTGAATGCATGACATCAAATACCCAGGCACCCATCAATGCGATCTTGTCGGTGATAGCTTCGGTTTTACAGTCCCACCTACCCTTTTTCTCCTTATGCTCCGCAATAACTCGCCTTACTTCATTTTCCATTACCCCAAGCCTTTCCATTAACTGATTGAATTCTTTTGTCTCCATTGGTAGAATGGTTTAAGGTTATACAAAGAAGTTTTTCACAAAGGGTATTTGCTTACGTAAAAACCATACGATCACAAGCAAGATGACTATCCCAATACCCAGGTATAGGAAAAAGTAATTATGAGCCTCCATTTGGCGGTTTACAGAGCGTTTCTCGGTATTGCTGGTGCTATCTACCACCTTCTGCACGTTTTGCTTTGTATCGGCTGTAATATCGGCATCAGAGGTCTTTGTTTTATTCACCAGGATATCCCGTGGCTTCACAGTAGTTTTCACATTGATGGTCTTTGTGGCGGGATCGTAGGAGACAACAGAAGTCTGGTCAGGATTGTCAATCACCAGGGGATCACCGGCCGTGATAGATGAAAGAGACTTCATGCCCTCGTTGGTATTCTGCGGAATCTTCAACGTGGTATCAACTACCTCCGTAGTCGTAATATGGGAAACCACGTGATCAATGGTTGAAACATTGGTGGTAGTTTTCGCTTCGGTTTTCGTCTTTTCAATATCCTTAACCAGGTGACTGGACATCGAGCAGGACGTAAGTGCGGTTGCAGCTGCGAGCAGCACGAAGGCCCAGAAGCCCCACAAAAGCAACAATTCAGGTGTTTGTCGAATTTTCATGATCTGTGTTTTTACAAAATTAAGTGCATTCATAACTTTTGAATTTGAATAGTTAACAACAATGCTATGTAAATAAGAATCTTTCACCCTCCTGGATGATTGTTGCAGTGAATGGGAAATCGGTTGCCGGCACCTGCTGAATGGCATCAATAAGGCCACTGGATGATGTGAATACAATATGCTTTTCCTTGTTGAATGATATCTGAAGGTGAAGGCATTTGCCTGATCCGCGATCCTTAAAAACTTTCGAATCCTCAATCTTATAATCATGCACCACGATTTCACGGTTCAAGATCTTCGACATCTTGATCTTGTCACCTTCAAAGCCACGACTGGTTGGCTTAATATTAAACTGGCTGAAGCTTTTCATGAAGCAATTTTTTCAACAAATGTTTACTGTCACAATGCAGGGCCCAACCCTTGTATGATGCAATGGATTTATCATTCCTATTCTTGGCAACCATGCGTGCAAAGCTTTTCTTTATGGTTTTACGAAGCATGACATGTGTGTGATAAAACACATACCCCACGAAGTCGATCCCGCGAGCATCAACAGGAAATACCTGGTAATTATCCTTTACAGTTAACTTCAGGTTTTCATGAAGATATTGACGTATTTCGGCAAGTAACTGGCGTAGGTATGGCTTGTTGTCAGAAAGAATTACCAGGTCATCCGCATAGCGGAAATAGTATTTCACTTTTTTGTCCTGCTTCATCCAGTGATCAAAGCCTGACAAGTAGAAATTCGCAAAATACTGGCTCAGATAATTCCCGATCGGCAATCCTTCAGCACTGTCAATAATCCCGTCGAGAAGCCATAATAAATCTTGGTCTTTTATCTTCCTTCTCAAAAGCGATTTCAACACATCATGGTCAACGGATGGATAGAACTTGCGGACATCAAGTTTTAGGCAATATTGTGTGCCATGGACATCGCGCAAGGCCTTGCGGACCGCATAGGCAGCGGCATGAATACCGCGACCTTTGATGCAGCTATAGGTATCTGCTGTAAAGTTTGACACAAACATAGGCTCCAGGATATTCATTACAGCATGATGCGTGATCCGGTCAGGGAAATATGGAAGCCTGAATATCAGTCGCTCCTTCGGCTCCCATATTGTAAAAGTGGTATATAATGATGTTTTGTAGGTCTTTTTCACCAGCATTTCGTGAAGATCCATGATGTTCTGCTCCCGGTTCTTTTCATGTTCGACTACCCCAGGCTGATTTAACTTCCCCTTACGGGCAATGGTATCGGCAAGCATGAGATTATCAATGCTGCAGATCTGCTGATATAAATTCCCGAGTCTTTTCATTTTGCTTTGCTTTCAAAAAGATCGCTTTCCCATTTAAGTACCAGCGCTCTTCTCAATTTTGTTATTTTTTGCCTTGTTGGCAGGGTCTATGCCGGTGATCGAAACATAGGTGAGAACTGACATTCGTATTCGTGTTATCGTAGTTGTAATTCGAATTGTCGAAACTGCAACTGGAGGACAGAACTGGCAGTTCAGTCAGCATACAACCCGGAAAGTTTATGCTACGTTTAAAAAAAAGTCCTTATACTCCTGCCCTTCCACGCCAAATTGCCGGCCGATGAATTTTGCCACCTCCGGATCATATGTGCAAAGGCGAGAACCGACAGACGTATTCGCGTGACCGCAGAAGTAATACGAAAGGTCGAAACCGCAACCGGAGGACAGAACCCATAACCATGGGTAGAATTTGGTTTGACTGGAATTTCCCATTTCAGCCACCCAGCCATCGTTGATAGCCTCGAAAATGATAAAAAGCCGGTAAACCGCGATGAGTGCTTTACGAAATCTCTCCGGGAGCATCGATACATCAGGGAGCGTCGCAGGGATTGACAATTTTTCACAGGCAAGTTCAAAAGATGTGATCGTCCTGTAATCAAATTTCTTGGTTGATTTTACTGCTTTTTTCATGGGTTCAATTTTTAATGGTTATATAAGCTTCATATATTTTTATGAATTTTTTAGCAATGCCATCCGACTTCTCTTTAGTCTGAAAGCAAAGGCGAGAACCGACACCCGTAATCGTGCCATCGTAGCCGTAACCCGAATCGACGAAACCGCAACCGGAGGACAGATTAAACCATGGCCACCATTTCTTTTCATGGGTATCAGACCAGTTTGGGATCCACCTTATTCCGGTTTCAGGATCGGTATTGGTAACCCTGATGATCAGGCGCAACATTTTGTAAGCTACGGCATCCGGAGATATGCACAGGTCATCATCATATTCCTTCCGAGCTGCATCATCAGCAGCTTCATAGAATTCCTCGAAAGAATCCATTTCGGACCAGTGTTTTGGTTTGCTGGTAAACATGATGGTTAGTATGCCATCCTTTTCGCTCTGAACAGCCTTCTTTCCGTCCGGCACTTCGATTGTGATTTTTTTCATGGTTGATTTGTTAATGGTTAATAATTATGATTGCAAACTTTCAATTCCTCGTTCAACCAGCCACTCCATTGCCGGTGGCGTTACGGCATTACCAAGCTGCTTCACCTGGTCCTTCTGCGACCCCAGCACGATGTACTGACGGTCAAAGGCCATGGCCAGCTTTATCTCATCAGGTCGGAGCATACGGAAGTAACAGTCTTCGATCTTTGGTTCTTGGTGGCTCACAATGGCCATGCGGTCCCGGGTGGATATCGTACCCGTTGGATCATCCATGGCTGATGCCTGCGCCTGCCCGTAGAAATAGGTAAGGAAGCTGCGCCATGAACTATCTGAGATCAGCCCCATGGATTGCCGTGTAGTCTGGGTGGATAACGGATCAATCATTGACCTGACCTCCCCGGCATGTTCTTCTTTAACGATAAATGGAGTGACCATACCATGATAAAGGATCGTCGTCATGCAGGATGCAGGATCGGTTAATTCCCTTGCTGTGGATTGCTTTTTAAGTTCAACCATGAACGGGGTGACCATAGCCATAGACTGCCTCACCACCTGAGTCTGTGAAGGCTCAAGAATAGATCTCGTCATGTCATCCACCTTGCTGTGTTCCTCCTTCAGGATGAAAGGCACCACCAGGTTCATCCGGTGAGCCGTGGCGATGGTTGACAGGCTTTCTTCAGCACCACGCACCCTGAAGTTGATCCCGGTGCTCTGCTGATCATTCACGATAAATGGATGAACCAACGAGTGATGATCCTTTGTTGTTATTGATCCAAACTCCTGACTTAATGGTTTTGCATAACCCGGCGTGAAATTCGAAATATACAAACTCTGCTTCCCGTACTTCTTCAAACCATACTCGATGCGTTTGATTGTGTTTTCACTCAGTGGTTTCTTCCTGTCACCGATCCTGGTGCCGATATCAGACCAGTCGATGCAGTTGAAAGCAGCATAGAAGTATGGCATAACCTCGGTGCCGCATACCGGGCAGCAGTAGGTGTATTGCTGACGATACTTGCCGAACTGCCGCTGATTGTTCTTCCATCTCTGGATGGCCTTGATATCGATCTCACATTTCGGGCACCGTGCCGCTGGCATAAAGTCCAGCATCGGCTCCTTGTTCCCCTTCTTCCAGAAAACGATGTACATCCGGTCCCGGCTCTGCGGTGTTGGATGGCAGAACATGGAATTCAGATACACGCACTTATGCCGGTATCCGAGCAGGTGCATAGACTCCAGCCATGCCGGGAACATAACCCACTCCCGGGCATCAACCACGTTTTCAACGAAGATCAGTTCGTACTTATGGTATTCTGCAAACCGGGGAACGTCCCACATGGTGGCCCGGGAACGGTCAGCAGCTGGGTCCAGCTTCCCCGTGTTGAACATGTCCATCTGCGACTTCACCCGCTTCACTCCCTTTGCCAGGGTGTGATTCGTGCATTCAGGACTGGTGATCAGGATGGTGGTCGATGGATACCTGCGCGGATCTGATGCGCTGATGTCCGTGCAGTCGTGCATGGTTTCCGGAAAGTTGGTATTGTGCGTTTCGATGGCCAGCTTCCAGTGATTCAATGCCAGCCGAACCTCTGCCCCGCCCCCGTTTTTCTTGGAAATATTCCTCACCCCCTGCGAGCGGCCACCGGCGCCGCAGAACTGGTCAGTTACATCTATGTATGAATGCTTCATAACCCCTTCCTTTCTTTTAACCCCGGGAAATATGCCCTGAGGTTTCTTTTGTAATAAACAACCGGGTGATTGATGGTTCCAAACCAGGCACGATCGGGACGGTAATGATGTCCCGTAAGGGCGCCAACGACCACGAAGTCCATGCCCGAAAAGTCAACCATGTCCATCCGGCTCATCAACGGCTCCACGTTGACAAATACGGTGTATCCCTGCTCCTTCATCACACGCAGTGGCTCAAGGCGGTGCCAGTTGTGAGCGTGCGACATCGACGTTCCCAGGATCACATTCTGCGGGAATTTAAACTCAGGATACCTGGATGGGTTCTTGGTCAGGAACAGAAAGGTGGACGTATCATGGCGCTCTACGTAGGCCAGTATCTCATATATCCACGGCTTCTGCACTCCCGGGCTGAAGATGTCGCCCATGTCAACCACGAAGATCACCGGCGAGTCAGGAGAAATCGCACTGGCGATGTAGTTACGCTTCTGCGGCAACTTAGGATTCGACTCTTCCAGCCTGTCGGGGTTGAATTGCGGGGTGTCGAAGGAGCCGGAGAAATACCGCTTGTGGAATTTCCTCGCCCAGCACCACTTGCACTCATGCTGGCAACCCACAATCGGGTTCCAGGTGTAGTCGCAGAATTCTATTGTTGCCTTGTTCATGATATTAAAGTTTATGATCTGTCAGGTAGACATACCGATCAGTGCCGCCTGTAATCATGACCGGCATCAAAATGGCAAACATTCCGTCAAAATCATTCGGAAATATTACCGTTCCTGCAGATCCAACAGAAAAGGAAAAAATCATGGTGTCGGATTGGAAAATCTTTGCCACAATTCCGATAAATTTGGGATTGTATGCCATCATAAGTTTACTTTCCGACCCCGCCTCCATGATCTGTGCAATGAGATCATCAAGTCTGAAAAATGTACCCTGCGGCTGGCTGTACTCAAACATCTTCTTGATCCCATTCTTGGTGCAGGTGATTAGATCATTGGTAAGCTCAATCATGTCACATTTGTGGATCTCTTTCCAGACCTCCATGTGAATAAATTTTCCATTCAAGATGTTTATCTGATCCGGATCAAGAAGGGAAGTTTTTTCAAGATCCACTTTGACCAGAATATGTCCATCGGTTGCCTGAGCGACACCATTACACACTTCAATCAGTCGCATGTTGGGACGCATGTCGTCATCACCACAGGCCAGGTGAATTGGTTTCAGAAATTGTTCCACGTTGTTGGTTTTAACGATTACTTGATTCATCCAGCATAAACATGCTCGATTTACTTACTGCTGCCTGGAAGGTATTGGCCCCTCCGTTCTCAGCGACGATCTTTAAAAAGTCAACCTCGAGCTTCGCCGAGTTGATGATGGCCTGGCTGCATCCTACGATGGCCTGTGCTGACTCGATGCTGATCTTTTCCTTGTCATCGACATCGGGATCATTGCTGTCCTTCAGCCTTTCGATCACATCGAACAGGTGATCACGCAAATCGTTAAGGGTTGTTTTTCGTGCCATTTTTTAGTATTTTTTGAAGTTTGTTTTTCAGTTTTATCACCCCCTGCAGGTCCTTCGGGTATTGATGCAGTCTGTTTCGGTAAAGGTTTTCCTGCCTGCTGATCAGTTCCAGGTTCTCTATCCGTTCCCGGTCGGGAGCGCTGGCATCTTTGAAGATCACGATATGCCCTACTGGCACCGGTCCGTTTACATCCATCCAGTTCTTCACATGCAGGGGGATCCACTTGCGCAGTTCGATGCGGATGTACTTGTAAATCCTTCCTTCGGCATCAATTCTTTCAGAGATACATCCGTCATATTTGGTCTGCCATGGCCGGTGACCATCGGCAAAAAGACTTCCCTTCGCCTTGATCGGCATACACTTAATGCCTTTGTTCCAGGGGATAGATCCTTTGCCGAAGCGTGAACCGTGACCCATTTCCACGAACTTGCCCGATACCATCCCCTGCTTGTATTCCTTGCTCTTGTGAATATCCAATACCGTGGCCATTCTATAAATGGATCTTTCGGTCCTTCCAAGTTCATTGGCGATGGTCATGGTCAGCTGATCGGGGTAGTTGTCCCTGATGTACTGAATCTCATTGTCGGTGAATGGTTTTCCTGCCATAGCTTTAAAAATTGGTCCGTGCCGGCCCCACGGACCATTTCCCAAATCGTTCGCAAGCATAAAGAACGACGACCGGATTTTTTTTCATTTTACAGTGCATTTTTTAATGATCATTCTCACCTGGTCCCGGGTGCTTCCCTTTACCATCGTCAGGAATTGAAGCAGATCTTCATAACTCCACACGATCGACATCATTCCTTTGAGCAGGTCCATGTTTTTTTCTGCAAATGAGCCGTGAAACAGCCCCACCACCGGCACATTTTTCATAAATGACACCGTAGCCTCAAACAGGGCAGATTCACCGCTATTCGACAGATATATCACCAGGTCCGATTTCTCAATGACTTCCTGCACGATCATCTGTGCGAAGGAGCAATGGCTGTATTCGGTAGCCTGGATGATAACATCGTTGTAGGTGGTTACCTCGATCCCCATCCTGCGAAGCTCCAGCTTCAACATACTCACGGCATGAGCATTCATTACCGATGATGCGATATGTATTTTCATTTGCCCGTCTTTTTGAAGGTGAATAACCTGGTGATCACTTTTCCCAAACCTTTGATGAACATGGTGACAACATCATCATTGGGCCGGTACCCTTTTCTTTTGAATGCTCTTTGGTCTGATTGTTTCCTGCGTGCCATTTCAGTTCATGTTTGGTTTGAGATTGATTTTAACTCCGTCTTTCACTCCCTGATCGTACAGATCCTCGAGCAGCTGGTGGATCTTAGCGTGGACGACCATACTGGCCTCCCGGGATGGCAACTTGTCCATCTCATCAACGATCTGCCATAACTTCTTCCGGGCAGCTTTCACCGGCCCCTGTGCTTGTGCAAGATTTTTCATGTTCTGATATTTTAAGTGAGTTGATTGCTTCGATGGAAAGGATTGCAGCATCCAGCTGCTTGTTGATGGAGGCCACCATGCTTCTGAAATCGGAATACAGTCGGGTGTAATCGTCGTATTTCCAAAGGCAATGAGCAATACTTGCATGATTCGCCTTGTTGAACCGGTCCCGGAGCGCATACCAGGTCATTTTCTCCCTACGGTGAAGGATGGTGATCGCCACCACCTGAGCATCCATCACACGACCTGATGCATGTCCGTATTTCTTCGTGAGGTCTTCCACCGAAATCTGCATGATGTCGGCCAGTGCTTCCAGTACCTGTTCGTTCGTATGCATAAGGTTCATGGGTTTTCGGTTCATTTTCTCATGTCTGGTGAAGTGGGATCGAAGGTGATGAAGTTGAACATCTCACGCACCCTGCTGCGGGTACGGGGCCCGTAATACTCCTCGATATCGTCTCCGTCGATGTTCGTGGTGATATGGGTCAGGTAGTGTCGGTTCAGCCGGTAACGGCCCTCAATGATCTCTGCAAGGGCATTGGCACGGTCACCATAATGACTGCGCTTCTCATCGGCACCGAAGTCGTCAAGGCAGGTCCCGTATTCGGTATGGCCGTACTTGTTTTCACCACCAATAAAGGGATTGCAATTCTTCATCACCACATCAAAGCCGTCTTTTGCAAACTGGAACCCTATGCTCTGACATCCCTGCACCACATACGACTGCTTCTGATTGGCCCGGCAAAGATTCATCAGCATGGTCTTGCCGCAACCCACCGGTCCGATCAGCATGATTCCCTTTGAAAGCAGGAAATCACCTGTGATTTTATCTTCAAAAGCTTCATCGTTTGTGAAATACTGAGCAAGCTTCCATATCACATTTCGGTTGTACCTGGTGAGCTTGTATTCTGCCTTGTCATCACCCTTAAGCTTCCTTACATGGGCCGTGGCGCGTTCGATGATCATGTTTGCATAGGTCTTCGCGTCAAACTGGGGGAACCTGCGCGGCTGATTTACCTTCTTGGTATATTCCGTGAGGTTGATCTCACCTTGCTTGGCACGACGAGCAAGGCGATATACCTCATTCATTTCATCGAACGAAAGGGTAATGGCAATCGATGGCACGCCCATGATCCGGGCACGGCGGCCGATCTCGGCATCCATGGCCACTTCCTTTTCTTTGTCCGTCAGCTCGATATGATCGTACTGATCCTTGACGATATTAAGGCCGGGTATAATTTGAATGCTGTTTAATTGTTTTGCCATTTTCCTGCTTATTTTCTTTTTTGAAATCTGCAATCATAAAAGACCGGAGCCGTGGAATAGGGTATTTGTAGTCACCTGTATTCTTCTTGTTTTGCGTCCAGGTTACCGCGAATTCTGTAAACTTGCTTCTGTTGAAGTGGTTGGTCATGCACACCTGATCAATGAAGATATCGCCGGTTAGCTGGCTTTCGATCATCTCCCACTTGTCCATGCCCGGAATCTCGGTCTGGTTGCTCTGCTTTTCTTCCTCAGCGACATCCGCTTCGGTTTGATTTGGTAATGGGTATTTGGTTCCCTTGGCGCTCTTTTCCGATCCCGATATCAGTTGATGCAAGTTGAAGGTGAGCACCCGGCCATACTCTTCTTCTCCAATTGGATATCGAATGACGAATCCGTTTTCAAGAAGTTTTTCAAGAGCCTTGTCGATGTCGTAGTTTACAAATGGGAGTATCTCGAGTTTGAGTGAACGTGGCTTCCACCTGAATACACCGCGATTGTCGCATTGTCCCCATAATCCCTGGTATACAAGCATGATCTTCAGTTCCGGGAATCGCTCCTCCAGATCGTTCAGAAGCTCATGTGTAAAAAATGACGACTTAACCGTCCGTATCCGTCCCATGTTACTTGCGTTTGAAATAATCCATGATACTTTTGCGCTTCGGATATTGCGGAAGGTTATCCAGGTCGATCACCGGTATCGGCTCCTTTTTATGCTCAACCACAGGCTTTGGCTTTTCAGCAAGCACCGGAAGGATGTCGCCCGTTCCGTCGAAGGCGGCAATGGTCACCAGTGCACCGGGGAAACCATAGAGGTCGAAGGTGTCAACGATCCGCTTTTTGTATATGATGATGTCTTCGGGAGTGAGGTCGTGGTCCATGTTAATCGTTTTACCTTGGTGAGATTTGAGCGTTACCGAGAGTTTTATGATTCTCATATCAATAGAGGATATTTACGAGTGCATCAAAGCGTGCGATGAACGACTGCTCGATTGACTTCATCCGTGCCGGGACCATCACAATACCGCTGCCCTTGCGCATCAGGTTGGCAAATTCGAATTCCAGGGCCTGCTGATCGAAACGTTTTACTTCCTCAGAAAAGGGAAACTCCATCGAAAACCTTCTGCAAATGGCCCTCATCACCTTTTGCTCGTTATGGATATACAAAGGCATGTGGTGTTTGATCGGCGAAGGAAGGTCCATGAGGTAGGCTTCGGCGGCATCATGCATCAATCCCTGCAACTGCAGGAGGAAATCATCAGGATGGTGTCTTCTTATCAGATCGGAAACGTACAGTGAATGCTGCGCGACCGAATAGAACACCTGCGTATGTCCGCCAAAGCGGGGTATGAACGACAAGGCATGAGCAATGTCTTCGATGCATATCTGGGCAGGTGACGGATTCAACGGATCAATGTAGGTTCCCGTAAAGGTCCTGATGTCGTTTCCGTGGCAGAGCATGGCGATGATTTCTTCTCCTGGTTGCATGGGATGGGTTTTTAAATGGTTAAAAAATCTTTGTAAAGGCCCAGGAACTGGTTGCCGACATAGTCGGACAATTCTTTGCTTTTGAAGCAAAGGCGAGAACCGACCCTCGTACCCGTGTAATCGTAGTCGTAACCCGAATTGCCGAAACCGCAACCGGAGGACAGAACAAACCATGGGAACCACTTTTTTTCATTCCCATCATTCCAGTTCGCAATCCATCTTTTTCCGGTTTCCATATCCGTGTTGATAACAGCAGCAATAAGCCGCAGCTTTTTATATGCGATAGCATCCTTAGATATTACCTGGTCCCCATCATATTCTTTGCGGATATCCTCACTTGCGGCTTCATAGAATTCATCAAAGGTTTCCATCTTGGAATAATCCTTTGGCTTATCCTTAAATGTGATAATAATTGAACCGTACTGTTCTACCTTGATAGCTTGCTTCCCTTCCGGGATTTCGATTTTAATTGTTTTCATGTTTTATTTGGTTTTTGAAATATGTGTCGATAAGCTGGTTTTAAAAAGATCATGGATAAACTTGCGGCCCTTCTCGGTCCAGTAAAGGTTGATCTTGGTTTGCTCGTTGCCGAGGGTGTCGTGATACATGAAGGTTTTTGTCTTCGCATAACCTTTGTCACGGTACTTGGCATGAAGCAGGTAGGTGTCGCCCATCCGGTAGATCACTCCCAGTTCCACCAGCATCTTGTTAAGCTTCACGGCACTCATTTCGAGTTCCGAAGCGATGATGGTGATCTGAATGAGGGATTCCGATTTCAGAACCTTGTCGGTATATTCCACCTTGGGCGCCTGCTCCTGGATGGTTTTCTCCTGAAGTTTAAGAACCTGGTCCTTTTCTTCGTTTTTCTGTTCAAGCATCTTGATTCTGTTTGAAAGGATCTCCTGTGAGCGAAGGAGGATATATTCATCATCTTTCAGCATGGCCTCCCGCTTGTTGAACTCACGGATGAAAGTCTCCTTAAATTCGGCAGCCTTGGCGCCGGTATATCCCATCACCAGGAAGGAAAAACCGTCTTTGGTGATTTCGTACATGGGTAATTCTTTATTTTGAGCGCTACGATATGAGGATTCGCCAAAATTGGCGGCTCTGAATTTATCGCTGCATTCGAGAGCCTTAATGTCCCGACACACCTTGTCGTGGTTCTTTCCAAATACTTTTGCCACCAACAATGAAGTTGTGACATCTTTTCCCGCAGGACTGTGTTTTACGAGTTCAATATTATTTTCCATGTTTTTATGATTTGATTTTGATTTTTGGCATAAACCCACCCGCTTCGATAAATAGGCGTGTTTGCACCATATCAATGAGGTATTGCTTCCTGACCTTTGTTTTGCGACCGATTGAAACTGCGATCTTGCCACTGTCGGCAAGCTTTCTAAGGGTAGATACAGGAATGCCAAGTGACCTTGCGGCTTCGGGGATCTTCTGCCACCTATTGGGGGCCACGGTTTCAAGGGCGATCCTGATGCGTCTCAATTCTTCAAGTATCAATTCGTCACGGTCCATGGATCTACTTTTTGAAGTTTACGCCTTTGGAAGGTTCAAGAACGTCCGACTGGTCAATGGAGAAATAATCACATATTACCGTCAGTACCCGCACGTTTTCAAGATTCTTGTGATTCTGGTAGAGCCAGCGCTCAAGCGACTTGGGATGAACTACTGCATGAAAACAGATCGCATTGCGACACTTGAAGTCCTTCTTTATCTTCTCGATGATTTCCGGTTTAAGCATAAAAGAAAGTTATTAGGATTTGATTTTTAATGTATTGCGTGCGGTAGTATATTAAGGCCCTATTGTTAAATTTTAGTTAATCAGTTGCTTTCTTATTATTATTAC
>Ga0073936_10007330_pt1 | contig 14274 bp, 9 predicted proteins | sample AliMusrvi5mmetaG_FD_87041 | JGI IMG/M metagenome (GOLD analysis project Ga0073936, IMG submission 87041) | Freshwater lake bacterial and archeal communities from Alinen Mustajarvi, Finland, to study Microbial Dark Matter (Phase II) - Alinen... | ecosystem: Environmental > Aquatic > Freshwater >... | reverse complement strand
TGGTACACTAACTGTACCACATGGTACAGTGACTGGTTGACGTGGTACACTAACTGTACCACATGGTACAGTGACTGGTTGACGTGGTACACTAACTGTACCACATGGTACAGTGACTGGTTGTCGTGGTACACTAACTATACCACGTGGTACAGTAACTGGTTGTCGTGGTACAGTAAATGTATCATCTTGCAAAGTGGAAGGAAATCTCCCTTGATTTATTAATTGAAAGTATGGATTTGGTCAGGGCATAAAAAAAATGCCGTTCTGATTCCGATGCTTCTGAATCAGAACGGCATTTGGAGTGTTTCAAACTCTGTTCGCACTCGTCAATAAGTTCTCGCTCTGTCTCCCGACTAGTGCGTGTGAATATTTTCAAAGCAAAATCGAACATTTTCATTTAGCATTCTGCGTTGTTATTATTGTATCACGCGTTTGAAACGCGCGCTATCATTGTTTGAAACATGCGCAATCATGGCGAAAAAACCATGCTGCCGCCTCTTTGAAATGACCTTTTCTAATTGAAATTTCCGAATTCTTCAATCAAAGTCCCAAGATGATTGTAGTGTGGTTTTGAAACTCCCACCACCGGCAACCTGAAATTATTTGAACAAAGTTTTTTCATTTCAAGAATGGCTTTGATGCCACCGGGGCTTCCTTCGGCAAATATGGCGTCAATGATGTCAACAAGTTTATAATGGTTTTCCTGTGCCTTCCTGAAATTTCCTCTCAGGCAATGCTGAACCATTTCGGAGAATTCGGCAGGGAATGCATTTGCAATAACTGATATCACACCGTCAGCGCCCAGCGACATGAGCGGCAGTGTGAGCGCATCGTCACCCGAGATCACAAGAAAATCTTTGGGACGGCTTTTTAGTATTTGCATGCACTGACAGATGTTGCCGGATGCTTCTTTGATGCCAATAATATTTTCAATTCCATTTGCCATTTTTAGTGTGGTTTCTGCTGTTATATTGGCGCCTGTTCTTCCCGGTACATTATAAACAATCACCGGTACGGGGCTTACATCGGCAATAGCTTTGTAATGCAGAAAAAGCCCTCTTTGTTGTGGTTTATTATAGTAAGGGGATACAGAAAGAATGGCATCAATGCCTTCGAAATCGGTGTTCTTGATGTTGTTTATCACCTCCCTTGTGTTGTTCCCGCCAAGACCCATCACAACAGGTACACGGCCGGCAACAGATTCAACAACAAAATTTATGACTGCAACCTTTTCATCTTTGGTGAGTGTGACGGATTCGCCGGTTGTTCCGAGAGCAACAATGTAGTTGATGTTTCCCTTTATCTGAAACTCTATGAGCTTCTGAAAAGATTTGAAATCTATGGCTCCGTCCTTATGGAAAGGAGTGACAATGGCAGTGCCTACACCTTTAAATTTATTGGGCATATTATTCTTTATTTATGATGTTAAGGTAGTGAGTAATTTCTTTGATAAAATCTGTCAGGCTAATAGTGTTGTCAACATTCAGCATGAAATCATAGATGCCGGAATATTTCTCACCATACAACCCGATCTTCAGTTTCGCAATGGATAATCCGGCGACATACCTGATGGGAAAGCAATCCTTCATGCACAGGTCAATCACCACATCAAATTCTTCTTTGACAAATTCATTCACCTTTGCGTTTACAGGTTTATAGTAAATGTTCAGATCACGTTTTGTGAAATAATCATACGACAGCTTGGGAAAACAATAATGCGGCAGACTTCTGAAATTAACGAATCCGAGCGTCCTCACAATTTTTTGATCTTCCTGAAAAGTGCGCACAAAATTGCTGACGATGGCATAGGTTTCCTCTTCGGAAGCGTCGTACACAATGCCGATGGTTTTTATGTCTTTCATATTCACCAGTTGCTTTGTACGGCTCACTTTGGCGAGGTCTCTGCGAAAGAAGAAACTCCCTATTGACTGCCTTATATTTTCAATAAAATTCACGTTTATTATTTTTGACTTACTAATTCCGGAAAGTTAGTAAAAGTAGTAATTTTAAAAACACGCACTAAAAAAATCAATCTGCCACGAGACAATTAACAATTTCGCCAATGTACAAGCGGTGATAATCTTTCAGCGGATACTCGGTGTGAATTCTTGCATCTAAAAAATTGGCAGGCGCCACATCCTGAAAATAAATTTTCCTGCAATCCAGCACCAGTCGTGCCTGCTCGAAATAGATCCCACCATTTTCCGATAACACCGGTATCAATCCGGTTTCTTTTATTTTATTAGTATTACGTCCTGATTTCTTGCCGCAAAAATTCAATATTTCCCTGTGTTCTTCAGCAAAGAAAGTCAAAGTAAAACGATCCGATTTCTCCATGAATTGAAAAGTGTGTCTTGTTGGTCTGACATAAATAAAGGCAACTTTCCTGTGCCACAGAACACCCATACCACCCCATGCAGCCGTCATTGTATTCAATGATTCCATTGTTCCGGCTGTAACCAATGTCCAGTCGGTTTCCATTAATTTAAACGGATTGTCGTTTATTGTTTCTGCTTTTATGCTTCTGAAAATTTTTGTCATTTTATATAGTTTTGTTTAAAGTTTAAAGTTTAATGTTCACCCCGTTGGATAAATATCCTACGGGGTAAATGTTGTTTCCTCTCACCACACCCTTTTTAATTCCTTATTTCCTTATACCCAATCTCTTACGCCTTCTTTCTTACTTAAATTTTGGAGGTTCATTTGAAAGTGGTAATTTTACACAAAATTAAAAATATTTTGAGAATAACATTTCTAGGAACCGGAACTTCGCAGGGTGTGCCTGTAATAACTTGCACTTGTAGCGTTTGTCAATCAAATAATTTTAAGGACAAGCGGCTGCGTTCTTCTGCTCTCATTGAAACCGAAAGAAATATTTTCGTGGTTGATGCCGGTCCCGATTTCAGGCAACAGATGCTGACAGCAAATGTAAAACGAATAGATGCAATACTGATCACCCACGGTCACAGAGACCATACAGGAGGGCTTGACGATGTGCGTGCCTTTAATTATTTTCAGAAAAAACCGGTTGATGTGTATGCAGGGAAAAAAGTTCACGACCTGATCAGGTCTGATTTCTATTACGCTTTCGCTGATGATAAATATCCGGGAGTGCCTGAGATCATCCTGCATGAAGTTACAAATTCTCCTTTCCGGATCAATGGCGATGAGATCATCCCCATACAGGTGATGCATCATCTGATGCCTGTGTTTGCATACAGGATAAAGGATTTTACTTACATCACGGATGCTAATTTTATCTCATACGAAGAACTTGAAAAAGTAAAAGGATCGAAGGTGATCGTCATAAATGCACTTAGGCGAAAACAACATATCTCCCATTACACGCTGGAAAAGGCATTGGAAATTTTGAAAATGCTCAACCCGGAAAGAGGATACATCACACACATCAGTCATCAGCTCGGGTTGCATGATGAAGTTGAAAAAGAATTGCCAGCAAATATCCGGCTGGCGTATGATGGGCTAACAATTGAGTTGTAAAAGCAGGTATTATGATGTTGTCCAATATTCAAAAACAATCAACCCATTTAAAACTACTTAAGATTTTATTGTTTTCGGTGGGCATTGTTTTTCTGTTATTGTTCACTGTGCTTTCATTTCACAACCGCTTTCTCAGCGATGACTATCAGTATTATGACATCATCCGAAATCAGGGCTGGCTCAAATCTTTCAGCTATTACTACACTCACCAAACCATCAGATGGTCGGCATTGCTTGTTTTTAATTCATTATTTTTCCTGAGCAATTCATTTTTCAGAGACCACCTGATCATTTTCTTTTTTCACATTTCATCAATGGCTCTGCTGGTATATTCAGTGTTTCTATTGCTCACCAATAGCTGCAGGATTATTTTACAGAGCACCCCTCCCCTTTTTTATCGGTTGTTGTTTTCAATACTTTTTGCAGCTTCTTTTTATTTTTCAACCATTCAGATTGCCGAGTCATGGTTTTGGGTACTTTCAGGTTTGATACACATGCTGAACATCGTATTCAGCTTACTTGGGCTCGCCTTTATTATTAAAATAAAAAAACGAACCCTGGATTATGCAGTGATCATTGCTTCCTTTTTATATGTAGGAGGTGCCGCCGAAAATTATACCTTCTTTTTATTGCTTGTATTTGCAGAGGTTTTATTCTATCTGCGATTGAATAAAAAACAACATTATGGTGAAAGTCGCAAGTCAATATTTAAAGGGATAACAATAGCAACTGTCAGTATGCTGCTTTCATTTATTGTGAATGTTTCCGGGCCAGGAATATTCGCACGACTGCATGAAAGCCGGACATTGATGCCTCATGCAAACCCTGATAAATTGGGCGAACTATGGAATTTCACAACAAATATTTTTGTTGAGAAAAAAAACCTCACTTTCCTTCTTCTTTCATCTTTATGGATATTTGCAGGTATGATAACAAAGATTGAAGGTTTCCGACTGAAAAATGAAAAGTTTAAAATTTCCACTATTAAAATGATCGCTGGCATGGTGCTTTGTCTTGTTACTGTTGGTTTGCTGGTCATCCTTCCTCTTTATTTTGCATTTAATGCAATAGGACCCGAAAGGGCAATGGCAGCTGTAAGTCTGGTTGTGGCTGCAATAATTTGTTGGTTGTTTTTTTTCATAGGACTGAAGTTGCCTACCAGATCAGCTTTCATCATTATGCTCATAGCATCAACAGCAAGTTTATCTGTACTGTCATTTTATACTGTACGTCAATGCAGGATCACTCATTATTATGCAGAATGTTATGACAATCGTTGCCTTTACCTCGAAAGTTTAAAGCATGTCAAACCTACAGATACTATAGAAGTAAAGGGATTGCCTGATTCCGGAATGTTGCCAAACGGAGATATTACTGACGACCCCGATCATTTTATAAATATCAATTTTATGAAAGCGCTCGGTCTGAATTTTAAAGTTAAATCATCAGATAATTATTACAGGATGTTTACGAGTAGAAAGAAAGAATTTTAAAGAAGATGTTAGAAAATGTCGAAACATGAAACCAGGTACAATCAACTTTGAACGTTAAACTTTGAACATTAAACTTAGTATAGCTTTTTGAATGGAAAATAAAAACAACATTTTTCACAGGATAGAATTCATATTGCTGTCAGCGACAGCGGCGCTATTTCTTGTTTTTTATTTGTTCCTGGCTTTCAACAACCGCTTCGCCACTGATGATTATGAGTTTCTTCAACTTTTCAGAAATAATGGATGGCTTGGCTCGATCGTAAATTCATATCATAACCACACTTTCCGCTGGCCTGCAGTAATTATTTTTGATCTGTTTTTTGGTGTGGACTTGCCGTTCCATAACATGCATTACATGATATTCCTGTATCATCTGGTTACAATGTTGGTTTTTATTTTTGCAGTGTACAACCTTATCACCAATGTCTCTAAGCTGGTTCTGCAATCACTTCCGTCAAAAAAACACAGGATAACTTTCAGTCTTCTTTTTATAGCATCTTTTTATTTTGCAACTGTTCAGATCACCGACACCTGGTATTGGGTAATCGCCTCCTGTGTTCATTTGCAATCGTGCATCTTCGGGATACTTGGACTTTCCATCATCCTTAAACCAAAGAAAAAGATCATTGACTATTCCCTGGTAATTTTGGTGATGGCAGTAGCGACAGGATTGTCAGAAAATTTTGCAATATGGCTGATATTGCTTCTTACTTTCCTTATAATTTTTATCAGAGTTAAAGCAAGAAAACAACCCGGAAAGCTGATCTCTCTTACCCTATTGAAAGCTTTGTTCATTGGATTGATCACTGCCTGCATTTCTTTCAATATAAACATATCCGGGTCAGGATTGAAGACCCGCATGAACATAATAAAGGAAGAAACACCTGTGACAGGAGCAGCATTGAAAGAGACAGTTTCATTGCCACAATCTTTTGATTTTTCTCAACTCCCGAAGATCATCATCTGCAACAAGAATCTGGCATTCCTGCTGCTTGCTGCGTCATGGTTCTTTTTCGGGCGCATTATGAAAAGAGAAAATCTGATACAAATGCGATCATCAGAAACCGCGATCATGATGAAATATATGAAAGCGGCACTGCCATTGACCATATTTTCAATTGCTGTAGTTTTGATTCCTCTTTTCTATGTGTTCAAAGGAGCCGGACCACTCAGGGCATGGACACCGGCAAGCCTCGTTATTGCTGCATTCTTTTGTATGTTTTTCCTGATTACGGGGCTGCAGAATATCTCCGGCATCATCGAAAATGGTTTTCGTTTGTTGCTTTTGGCAGGTTTTGCCATCGTGATCGCATATTTTATCAGGCAGGCAAATTTTGCAACTTCCTATTCAAAAAGCTTTGATGACCGCTGCATTTATTTTGAAGATCTGAAAGCGTCAGGCAATACAAAAACCATTGATGTTAAAGGACTGCCGGACTCAGGTATGCTTCCAAACGGCGACATCACAGAAGATGAACACATGCATTTGAATGAGGATTTTCGCGACATTCTAAAACTGCATTTTAAAGTAAAATCGTCAGATAATTATTTTAAGAGATACACGGGTCATACAATTGTTGTATATTAGCAACAAATTTTTTTATGACGTTTCAAACCCACATCCAGGCTTTATCTTCAAAGACCCTCTTCAGGTTTGGAATGATTTTGTTGCTTTTATTTACATTCTCGTGCAAACCGCACAATCCTGAGGAAAAGAAACTTGATGCACTGGAATCAAACCTGAAATACAAATCTTACAAGACCTTATCCGAGAACACCCTTCCTCCTGTTGTTCTTCTTTACAATTCAACCAACCCTGCTGTTAATCCTGATATTTCTGAAGGTGTCATGAGGCTGTTGTTGGGCTATTCATGGATCGTCAGCAATCAACCGGACTTTGCAATTGCAGAAAGCAAGATCATTGATGATCTTTCAACAAATGATAAGGATCTGAAAATTCTTGACCATTCTCTTGCAGCTATGGCTATGTATGACAAAGGATGGAAGTCGCTGGCTGCTGACGAAGCTGAAAAAGGCTCAGTGTTATTTATGAAACTGCCCAATGATACCGATACGAAGTTAAAAGCTATGACATTTCATTTAATACAGGGGACGCTTTGTGTGTATCAGGAAAACTATGAGAGAGCTCGATTTCACTTTCTTGCTTTCGGCAATATTTCAAAAATTAACTGGCCGTGTCAGCTTGTCGAAGCACTGGCAGACATGAAATATAATGATGTGAAAAGTGGACTAAAAAAAATAAAATTGATATCACTCAATAAAACCCTGCCTGATACTCTCCGTCAACCTTTCAAAGAATTAATTGTCAAAACTGACAAAGACACCGGAAAGATAGATTCTAAGATATTCTGGCCCCGCCTTGTTTCGTTTGCCATGTATGCAGGGATAAGAAATTCAGCCATTGATGATATTGGAAAAGTTTGTGATCTGCTTGCGCATTTAAATAAGAAGCTGAAGATAGAGTAAGAGGTTTGAAGGGTTTGAAAAGTTTATAAGGTTTATAAGGTTTGAAAGGTTTATAGTTTATAAATAGGACACATCTCCACTATTTTAGTAATTCTATAGCTTTTGCAATACTGATCTTAACACCTTTCTGGAATGCGATCACAAATGCATCTGTAATGCCTTTCGAAACAAGCAATGACTTATAATCGTTTGCTGATTTATAATCTGTAAAATTTCCGGAAGTATATGTTGTTAGACCATCATTGTCTTTTGAATGTTGCAGACTTCCATCGGTTACAACATCAAGGAATTTGTTCACAATATCAACAGGAACATCATTTTTATATGCACCCAACTGCACCTTAAAAACTATGCCTGATTTATCAATTGCAACTGTGTTGATTGTTGAATCCTTTGGAATAACCACAGCAGTTTTATTAATAGTTGAAGTGTTTTGAGCGGTTGTCGTATTTGTTGCTGTATTGCCTGTATTTGCAACAGGGGAATTGTTGGACAATAAAGTTTTTGCTTCAGCCAATGTGATCTTTTTGCCATCATTATACACAACTACAAAAGCATCTTTCACTCCTTTGACAACGATGGTGTTTTTGGCAGTTACGGCATCCTGTAATGTTGAATAAACACCTGACAGGTACCTGATATACCCGTTGGTCATGTATTCGTCATAAAGCGGAGTTATATCAAAAAGCTGTGCTGATGTAACTGGTCTGACATAAACGCCCACCTGCACTGTGTAGAAAAGCCCTTTTATATTTGCAACGGGATTGCTGAGTCCTGTGGTTGCAGCCTTGTTGACAACAACCGGTGTAACAATATTTGCAGAGCCTGTTGAAACAAAGGTTTTATTGTTCAGATCAGCATAAGTGGTGCTCACCGTGTTGTCCGTCTTCATCAAAGCCAGTGCTTCCGCAACAGATATGCGTTTTCCTTTGTAATATGCGACTATGAAAGCATCATTATACCCCATTGTTCTGAGAACATCTCTCGAAGTTATTGCATCATCAAACTTTGCAAACAATCCGGCCATGTAACGGATTAGCCCAGTCGGTGTGCTTTCGCCAACCAGCGGAGTCACTCCTTTAAAAATATCGGGTGCACAATGTTTCCTCACAGCACATATCTGAACTTTAAAAACAACACTGCCCGGCAATTCCGGATCAAGCGGAATTAAGTTTGCTGAATCTACATTCAGTGGCGCCGATTTAAACTGAGAGATATAGATCCCCTTGAATTCAGTAGTTGTGATTACGGCAGCTCCGTTTGTAGGTGCATAAATTTTCGCATCCGTTTTATTGTCAGAAGTTGTGTTGCCGGCAGTTGTGTTATTTGCCGGTGTGGTATTATTTGAAGTGGTTTTATTTGTGGAGGTATTATTATTTGTATTGTTTGCAGTGTTGTTATTTGCAGTTGTATTATTGCTTGTATTATTACCAGCTGTCGTATTGTTTGCAGTTGTATTGTTACCTGTTTTATTACCGGCGGTAGTATTATTTGGTGTTGAATTATTGGTTGTTTTGTTGCTGGTATTTGTGTTGTTCGGCGTGGTATTATTTGTTGTTTTATTGCCGACTGTTGTATTATTTGCCGGGTTTTTATCAGTTGAATTATTGTTTGATATAGTATTATTGGGAGTATTGACATTCTGATTTGTAACTTTATTTGTATTGCTGACCAGTGAGGGTGCAACCTTAGAATATATATCAATTGCCTTGGTCTGTTTTTGTATGGCCAGCATCCCATTTTCTTTTGCTCCTTCAAGCAATGATTTCTTTTGGGCATTGGTCATTTTATCACTTATACTATCCTGCAACTTCTGCCCTTTTTCGAAATAAGTTTTTGCTTCGGTTTCAAGCAAAGCTGCCATGGTGACTTGAGGATTCTTATCATCAATTGTTCTGATACCGGCAAGACGGATGTTGTTCGTGTAGTATTTATTCTGGTTTACAATTGCGGTAAGTTCAAGTGCCTGCATGTGCAATACTTTTGCTGTGTCTTCCAATGCGCCGGCTTCTTTGTTCAGCTTTGCCTTTTCAATCGGGTCAGTACTATCATTTGCATCCGATCTTTTTTGCGAGGAGTTATCATTGTAATTCGAGGCATCGTTTTCCATGTTTTGCACCAGGGTGGTATCATCGGTATTTGCTGCATTGCTTGCTTCTGAAGTGTCATTCAATTTGGCTGCAAGCTGATGCGAAACAATTGATTCTTTCTTCAATGTGTTGGATTCTTTTTGCAGATCAGTGATCTGCTTTGCAATTTCTGTTCTCTTACCGGGGTCTTTTTCTGTGTTTAAATTGGTTTGAAGAACAGTGATGTTATTGTTTATTGCAACAACGGTTTTGTCTATCAGGTCTGCTTTGACTTTCTCATGAACTGCATTCGTCTGAACAGGCGTGGTTGTATTATCCGCAGTATTGTTCGGCGTTATCTGGGTATTGTTTGCTGTGACTGCATTGTTGTTATGGGGAAGAGTATCATGATTGGCTGTAACAGAATTATTGTTAGAAATTGCAGTTGAATTGTTCTGTACAACAGTATTGTTATTGGGTTTAGTATTGGATGCAATGGCGAGTTGTTTGTGAGTAGCAGTATCAGAGCGTGTGAACTGATTATTGTTGTTTGGTGCTGTCACATTATTATATGATGTTGCAACATCGGTAAATATCTTATTGTTTTCATACTGATTGATGCTTTTCTCCAATTCAGTTTTATTGATATTTGTTGCGGCTGCTGGTGTGGTTTTGTTGTCACTGATCTCACTCATCAGGCTTGTCGAGTATTTGATCTTAAGTTTTAAAGCGGAAACTTCGATGGTGAGTTTTTCAGTTTTTGCTATCGAAGAATCAACCTTTGTTTGTGCAATACCTGCTTGTTTATCGGCAAGAGTTGCTTTGTTCTGAAGATCCTTTTTTGTTGATTGTTTGGTTGCTTTGTTTGCCTGCCCTTTCAATATTGTTGCCTTCTCTGCAAGACTGTCAGCGATGGCCTGATTGCGGCTTTCGACATCTTTCGCATCCTGCAACTCGTTTTCTTTTGAATCAAGTTCATTCGAAACATTGACAAGATATTCATTGGTGGCACGGTTAACATTGGTTGTAATTGCGACTGATTTCTGCAATGCAGTATATTTTACACCGGCATCAGCAATATTATTTGAATCAACCAGTAACTTTATTTCTTTCATTGTTTTATTGATGTCGGCAATTTCCTGTTTCTTTTCCGTATAAGTATCATCAAGTTGTTTCGCTGTTTTGTAAGAAATAACTGCCTCCCTTGCCAGGTCCACAGATTGTTTCTGCAATTCATCAGCCTTCTCTAAGGTCTTTTTCTTTTCATCCGCATTGGTGATCTTATTGGCTTCTGTTATCAGTTTGTTTGCCTCATTCTGCTTCGCAATACTTTGTTTGTTCTTATTGTCTGCAATTGCATAGGCATTGTCCGAAAACATTTTCAGTGTATCTGCTGCCTTCTGAACATTATTTACAATGGCAACTGTACTTGTCTGAATATCCTTCTTGATCTTTTGTTCTTCAGGAGTCAGTTGCTTTTGTGTTGCACTGCTTTGATTATTCAGTGAAGTGTTATTGGTGGTTGTCTTGTTAGTATTAGGAACTGTGTTGTTGTTTGTTGTTATTTGGCTGCCTGTATTATTTTGCGTGTTTGTATTTGAAGCCAATGTTTGATTAGTGGTTGGAGTCGTTGTTTTATTTGAAACAGCAGTGTTGTTTGGTGTTGTTTGGCTGCCTGTGTTATTCGATGTATTCGTGTTTGAAGCCAATGTTTGATTGGTGGTTGGAGTTGTTGTTTTATTTGAAACAGCATTGTTGTTCGGTATTGTTTGGCTGCCTGTATTATTTGGCGTATTCGTATTTGAAGCCAGAGTCTGGTTGGTGGTTTTATTTGAAACAGCGGTGTTATTGGCAATGGTTTGGTTGTTTCCATTATTCGGAACATTCGTATTTTTCACCTTTGACTGGTTCGAAGTGTTGTTGTTTTTGATGTCATCCACCACATTTGCATAAATGACCGATTGCGAACGGGCGCTGTCTGCCTGTGCTTTCAGCAACTCAGCTTTCTGCAATGTTGAATCAACCTGCGCCTGCTCTGTCTTTACCTGCTTGTCGATCTCTGTTGCTTTTTTCAGAAATTCTTCTTTGTTGCTTTTCTTCTTTGAATTTGCAGCATCTTTCCTGTATCCATCAGCCTGAGTTTTCAACAAATTCACTTCTTCCTGGTGCTGCCTGGCATCTTTGATATTGTCGTCAGCTTCATTTTCTTTCTCACTGATAAATCCCTTCGAAGGGTTTGTGCTTGCTATATAGTCTGTGTCAACAGGTGTGCTGTTAAGTTTCTCGATCATCTTTGTCAGTAATGCTGTTGATGTATCCGTTGAATTGGAGCTAACCGCTTTTTTAATATCAGTTTCATATTGTTTGGCATCGTCGGATTCTTTTTGTTTCACACGCACTTTCTCTTTCAGATCATCTGCTATTTGTGTTGCGATTTCCGACTCCCTGTTCAGTTGGTCAGCCTCCGATTGAATGACATTGGCCTTTGCAATTTCACTCTGCTTAGTGCTGTCGTCTTTGATGCTTTCAGCTTTGGTTTTAATCGTGGCAGCTTCCTGGTATTTGGCATCAGCCAGTTGTTTCCTGCTTTTTGCAATTTTATTTGCAGCATCCTTTTGTGCCTTGTACCCTCTTAATTCATCACGTGCAATATTCGCCTGCCTTTCTGCCATCGCAATGATGGAGTCGTTGTTTAACTCGTCAACTTTCTTCAACGAGTCAATTCCATTTACTTTTGTTTTGTTGTCTGCGTTTGTAATGTTCGCTGTACTGTTTGAAGTATTGTTTTTAGTGTTGCTGTTGTTAGCCACCACATTTTCTTTAAACATGCTCTCATTGGCATTCACATCAAGCGAGGCATTTTCTTTCAGCAACTGCGCTGTTTGTTCGTTTGCTGCGGCTGCTTTGGCAGAATCACTATCTTCATTATCGAAATTAATTTTTTCAGACAGCGGAATTCTTTTATCAATTCTCACTTTGTAAACCGTGATCATTCCTTCCAGGCTCGATCTGTCGGAGGCAAAATAAGCATATTGCTTTGTGGAGTCCGGCACAAACATGACATCGTCAAAAGGAGTGTTGATAGGGAAATTCAAATTTACAGGAGTGCTCCAGGTGCCGTCTTCATTCATTTTTGAAGAGAAAATATCATAGCCTCCAATGGTGTTACCGCCTTTGGAACTAAAATACAAAATGCTGTCGGGACTCATGTAAGGAAAATCTTCATCGTATGCAGTATTGATCACCAGCCCCAGATTCTCAGGTTTACTCCATGTGCCGTTCATCAACTTTCTGACCCTGTAAATATCTTTCCCTGTCTTGCCGTCTTTCCCATAACTTGAATAATAAGCCTCGCGTGTTTCGCCTGAGTAGAACATAAGCCCCAGCTTTTCCTTTTTTTTGTCGAGTGGGGTTTTGAACATGTCTGGCTTCACAAGCATGCTGCCTCCTCCTGCACTTGCCAGGTCATAGGAACGGAAAAAATCCTTGTAGTTAACCTCGGTTTTTTTCAGCACATACAAAGATGTAAAGTGCGTGAGCAATTCCTTTGCATTGTTGCAAATTTCAATCTGCCTGTCAATTTTAAGTTTTTGGGTGGTTTTGGAAGCTGCTTCTTTTTTGTAGATATTGTATTTTGTTATGGCATCAGCAAACCTGTAATTGTTATGATAAGCCATGCCCAGGTAATAATTCACAGAAATGTCAACGTCGCTTTTTGTGGCAGCAAACAACAGGTATTTGAGAGGTTTTTCAGTAATGCGCCTGTCGGCAAAAAGTATGCTGACACCAAAGCGATAATTATACAGCGGGTCTTTTGGGTAGATGCTTACTAGTTCCGAATACAATGGCATAGCCGCGCTGTAATTTTCATTCTTAAAATACTCATCAGCCTTTTTCTTCAGATCGTCCTGTGATGTCAGGCTGGTTTGTGCACCTGCAACAAAAGAAAAACTGATAAAAAAGAGTACGAAAACAATATTTGCCAATGCTCGTTTCAATATCTATTTCAGGTTTCTAAAATTAAGATTCATTATACTATGTAATTCCATAAATTGTTACCTTATTGTTGCTTTGTTTTTCTACAAGCTCCCGGAAACACCAGCATTTATCAGATATCTGCTATTTCTCCGGTTAACAATAATTACAAATTTTCCTGTTATCGTTCACATGACAGGAAACCATGTTGCGCAATAATCATTACAAAGATATTCACAAAAGGCGGAATAAAGAGGAATAAAAATATGAAGAGCGTTGCAGAGGCAGAATTAAAATCAATTTCATTTCGTTGATTTTTGAGAAAACATCCCTTAAATAATTGTTACAAATGCATCATTTACTTTGAAAGTTATGTTGGATTAACATCTTTACTAAAACGGATTGCAGTACAAATTCACCACGATAGGTTCTGTGAAATACATTAGATAAAAACTCTCGTCACAATACGATGTACGCTGACACATTGGACAAAAACTCTCGTCGGATAACGTTGTACGCGGACACATTTGATAAAAACTCTCGTCGGATAACGATGTACGCTGACACATTGGATAAAAACTCTTAACGGAGGCCAATTTGGGGAAACACATTGAATAAAACGAGTCACAAGAAAAAGTTGGGGAGCAACTATGGCGAACGCGTTTTGCCTCGCTAAAATAATTGTAAGTTTTTTAGAGGGATATTTGACAGGAATGATTAGAGTGAAAACAAGGAGGGATACTTCC
>Ga0073936_10007329_pt1 | contig 14274 bp, 3 predicted proteins | sample AliMusrvi5mmetaG_FD_87041 | JGI IMG/M metagenome (GOLD analysis project Ga0073936, IMG submission 87041) | Freshwater lake bacterial and archeal communities from Alinen Mustajarvi, Finland, to study Microbial Dark Matter (Phase II) - Alinen... | ecosystem: Environmental > Aquatic > Freshwater >... | reverse complement strand
GCCCGACGGCCACCACGGCCAGCGCAGGTCCATCATGATGATGTCAGATCCGTTGGCGACGTTCTCGTGATACCAGGTCGCCCGCAGCGGACCGGCGGTTAGAAACACGCATACCAACGCCAGCCAAAGCACTATCAAGCGGTTGTTTTTCATGGGATATGGAAGAATCAATCAATTTCCTGCTGCCACAGTCGTTGGCAAGTGCGACTTGCAACAGAATTTGCTATCTGTGTCCAGCGGAAACACACCTACTACCGCTCGTGGCGGAACGATCTTTCAATCGAAAAAGGAAAATGAGGAACCCCGGATTTGCCTTTGTTCAACTTGGATATTGGAAATTGCGTGTTGGATATCGGATATTCAAGCGCTCCGCCAAAAAACCCCGGGCGGCTTTCACGCCACCCGGGGTCATGTTGCCAGAATTCGTGGGCCTCAGTTGGGCGTCACCACCAGGCGGGCGAAATGCATGCCGGTGGGCAGGGTCAAGCGGATCCGATCCGGGACTGTCAGGACTTCGATGCCCGAGCCAGGGCCGGGCGACAGCGGTGTCCATGATCCCAGGTTCGCGGAAACCTCGAAGTAGTAGCTGGCCAGGGCAGTCGGGTCATACGGAATGGTCCACGTCCAGGTGCCAGCGTTGTCCACCATGGCCGGCAGCGTGGCCGGGCTGGCCTGGGTTCCGCCCATGAAATACTCGACGCCGTTGGGCACGCCGTTGTGGTTCGAATCCGCAGCCGCACCGCCACTCGCGCCGTTGGTGGTCGCCCAATTGTCGTAGATGTTGCCGGAGGCAAGCAAGGACCAGGTGAGCTTGATGTTTAAAGCCTGCTGGTTGTCATACCCGGCAATCTGGATGTAATAGGTGATGCCGGAGGTCACGTCAATGGTCAAGGTTTCGGCAACACCCATATCCGGGGCAATGGCAACCGTTGTCAGGGCATTGACCGCAGCTCCCGTGAAGATTCCCATAACCGCATCAAATTCATCAACGCCATTGGCCGCCTTTGATCCATTCGTGAAGATGGTGAAACTACCGTTGCTCGGGGCGGTCCATTTGAACCAGACCGTATGGGTAACATTGGCATACGAGGGATCAGGTCCCGCTGTGGGCTCGCCTGTTTCAAAGGTGGCGCCGATGTTGCTCGTCCCGGATCGGGTGCCACTGGCCCCCGGCAAGGCGATCGCGTCAACGAAGTTATCGTTAGGCGTGGAGAACGGCGTGCCCGCCATGGCAGCGCTAGGCGTGCCGTCGCCGGTCGAGTTCACCGCCAGGATCTTCACCTGATACGTCGTGCCGTTGGCTAGGCCGCTGATGAGGATCGGGCTGGTGGTGGCCTCCGGCGAAACCGCAGTGTAGGTGCTGCCACCATCCGACGAATACTTGTAGTTGGTGATTGCCGCGCCACCGTCTGCGGAAGGTGCCGTGAAGGCCACACTCAAGGTGCCGCCGCCCGGCGTGATCCCGGTGATCGTCGGGGCCGTAGGCACGCCGAGAAGAGTCGTCACCGCATCGCTGGTTGCCGAGGCCGGGCTTGGTCCCGCCGCATTGATCGCCCTGATGGCCACGGTGTAACTCACGCCGTAACCCAAGCCGGTGATCACCAACGGATTGGCAGTGGAAGCCGCCGACGCCCAGGCACCGCTGTTGAGCGAGTACTCGTAATTTGTGATCGGCGCGCCATTGTCGGCACCCGCCGTGTAGGCTACCGTCAACTGCCCGCCGCCGGGCGTGACCGTTCCCAACGTCGGTGCGCCAGGCGCGGAGTAAACGGGCACGGTCAGAATGCCGGACATGGCGTAGAGCGACAGATTGGCTGTCTGATTGCTGTGCGGAGCGCCCAAACTTGCTACCCACCCGGTACCTATTGACGTCTGATCTCCCCAATAACACCAACCGCCGCCTGGCATGTGAGCCTGGTCACCGAGCATCCAATCGCCACCAACCGTGCCACTGGCGTTGGTCCCCGTCCATGCTGCGGCTGTCGCGTTAGCACCCGTCTCGGTAATCCCGATTGGGTTGGCAATGGTGCCATCCCAGAGATCGGTATTGCCGTTCGCCACCAGAAGGCTATCCAAGCGATATATCGGCGCACTGGGATCCGTGCTGCGAGTGAGGGTGTTCACATTTGCCTTGACCGCCGATGTCGAGCCGATGACCTTCCAAGTGGTGCCAAGGGCATTCAAACTCGGAACCGCCGCAGCCGAGGCTGCGACAAAGTCATTGTAATCGGCGATAGCCGTCGATCCGGCATTCCTCATGCCACTGGTCACAAACACCAAGCGATACTGGGTGCCGGCGGGCAAGCCGGGCGGGATCGGGGAAACCGTGCCGGGTGCCGGTCCTTGGACGACCGTGGCGGTGTACACCTGCTGGGTGGACCCGTTTTGAGCGGTGATCGTATAGGTCTGCGGAGTTGTGAAGTTCCGCGCCGTGGTGGACGGCGGAGCTCCCATGGCATACTGCGACATCGTGTACGTGGGTGCCAGCGCGGAGACATCCGTGCCGTAGGGGACCAGCACCTTGATGTTGGTTCCGGTGATCGTAACCGGATAGCTACCTGCGGCAAAGGTGAGGATGTCGCAGGCGGTGCTGCCAGGAGTCACGTTGACCGTGACGCCATAGGTCTTGCTGTGATTGCCATCCTGCGAGGTCACCTTGTAGTCCACCGGCGGGCTGGAGAAGTTATGGGCGACGCCCGAACCGGGATCCACGCTCGCGCCAAGCGAAAACTCAATCGTCGGAGTCAGCGAGTTCAGGCTCGTGCCGTAGGGCAGCGTGACCGCAACGGTTTGGGCGTCTTGGTCAATCGTGCCGGCGACGTCATTGATGGCGAATCCCGTCATCACGCAATAGGGACTCGGCGCCTCCGCGACCGTCACCGCATAGGTCTTGGTGGTTTGCATATCGCCCCCGGTCACCGTGTAGTTGACTGCTCCCAGAGAGAAGTCCTGGGCGACACCCGAGTTCGGGCTTACCGTGGCGTAGGGCGAAACCACGATGGTTGGCGTGAGCGAAACGAGGCTCGTGCCGTAGGGCAGCACAACCGACACGGTCTTCGCATCGTTGTCGATGGTGGCGCTGATACTGTCGGTGATGCTGAACGAAGTGATGTTGCACAGCGTGAGATCGGGCACCGTGAGGATGCCGGACAAGACATAGATCAGGTTTGTCTGGTTACCATCGTTGCGGCCGACATTGGTCCACTGAGCAGTTGTTTTTGACGCATCGGCATAGCGCACGAAGGTGCCGCTATCGCCATAACCCAGTGCGCTTTCATTATCGCTTGTTCCACCCTCAAACGTCCCCGTATTGACCCGCAAAGAATTCAGATTCGACATATCCGGGGTGCCGCCAAGTTGCGTCCGGTTGATCGGGTTAACGATGGAACCGCCCCACAGGGGGGTATTGCCGCTGGCCACAAGCATACCGGCCAGATTGTAGATGGGCACGCTGGGATCGCTGGTACGGGTCAGGGTATTTGCAGGTGCGGTGGTGATGGCTTCGCCATTGGCCCTATATGAGATCATGGCCGACCAAGTGGTGCCGAGGGCACTCAACCCGGAAGCCCTCGCGGCCTCAGTCGCGGCGAAGGTATTGTAGGTGCCAATGCCGGTAAACAGCTTGCCGGAAATCCTGCCGTCCGTCACAAAGACCAAGCGGTATTGGGAGCCAGCAGACAGGCCTGGCGGGACGGTGTCGATGGTGCCCGGGGCCGCGGCGTGATAAACGGTCACGGTGTAAGCGGTCGATGGATTGCCACCAGAAGCCTGGATGGTGTAGGTCTGTGAGGAAGTGGAGAAGTCGCGCGCCGTGCCGGATGGATAGGTGGGATCCGAGGCACCGGGCGACGCCGTGTAGGTGGGATTAAGCGTGGTCAAATCCGTCCCGTACGGCACGGTCAGGGATACGTTCGTGCCGTTGATTGATCCGGCGTAGGCACCCCAATTGAAGCTCAAAAGTTTCGCCTCCGGGACGACTTGGGTGGGAACAAAGTTGGCATTGTCGATCCAGTATGCGTTGTCGATGAGGGTAGCATTGGGATCCAGCCAAAGTACATACAACTTTGTATTGTTAGACCAAGTCGAGCTCAAAGTCACTTCGGTACTGAGCGAAGTCGCCGGCCCCGGGGTTCCCGCGGTGGCATCCCCGCAGAGGGCGGGAATGGCCGTCCAACTGTTCGGCAGGCCCGTCATGCTGTAGTAGGCCCGCAGCCCGGGCAACTGCTCGGCGCTGTTGGTCACCGAATACATGCTATAATCATAGGAGATGTTAAGTTTGGTGATGCCGCCGCTCGATGTATTCAGCAGGGTTGCCATCCGCACGGTGGCCCGCGATCCACCAGAATCAAGAGGTCGCGTAGGCAGCGCCAGCAGGCCCGAGTTCCACCGGGCTTGTTCGTTCGCGGTGGGTGGGGCCATGGACGATCCGCTTAACAACTGGGTTGCTATACTGCCAGCCGCAAGTGTCTGCGCCACGGCATCGCAGCTCGCAGCGTCCGTAATGCTACCAGCGGTGCCACCGATGCCGCTGGATGTAGCCGTGGACCATTCGGTGGCGGCGGGTTGCGTGCCAAAGGCCATGACGCCGCTGCCGGAGTCGCCAACAGAGATAGCGCCGGGCGCGCGGGTTGCCAGGGCGGCGGTGAGCAGCAGCGCGGCCACGGCAGTTAGAGCGGGGCGCGGCGGGCTGAGGAATTCAGGGAGGACATGGGTCCGTTGCGGTAGGTTCATGATGATGGGTGCGGGTTGTTTGCTTGCTGAATGAGAATAGCCACAGTCACAGATGTTATTGGAAAAACAGTTCAACGAGGTTGGGTTGGAGGTTTTTGAAACCAAGTCATCTGTGTTATTCTGGGTGACAGACTGCAATTTAGGTAAAATCCGTCCTGTAGCAATAAAAAAATCCGGTTCATTTCACGCATGCGAATGGTTCAAAATCGGAACCATGGCCCCAAAGACCTGCGACCTGCGGGATTCGACCCTTCCACGGGTTCAAGCATGGGCGGCAAGGTGATTATTGCGCGGTCCGGGCACTGACGTCTGGAAAAGGCGGATACTGTTGATCGTAATACCAGCGATCCAGTTCGTAGGTGTCGTAGGGGTCCGTGAGCGGATCGAAGGTGGGAGGCAGGATGCCATAACGGATCATTTCGCGGAAATACGCGGGATGGGGGCTGAAACCGGGTACTTCGAAACTGTTCAATCCACTGCGGATCCGCGCCAGGATCCGGCGGTAATCCGGGTCGTCGGTGGTGGCGAAGACGGCTGTTGGCGCTCCGTCCGGTGCCCGGCACCACCCCAAACCGCCCGCCTCCACGGCAAGCGGTGCCATGACGATCAATGACTTCGCCGGTTCGGTCAGATCGACCAGTGAATCGTCATTGCTGAAGTCCTCGCGGCGTTCCGGCGCTCCGGCATATCTTGCCCGCTTCAATCTCGCACTGTTGAAGACCCACCCGCCATCGCTGCGGCGGTGGCAGGTCGCGCACCGCTGTTGGGCGATATCCTGAGGCACCTGGGCATCCCCGCCCTTGCCGGTGCCGGAACACGCATAAGTTCCCGCATACGGAGTGCCGGCATCAATCCAGCGAACCACCAGGAGAAATTCCACGTCGGACAACCGGGCGGCGTGGTGTTTCCCGCGCAATTGGTCCAGCAGCGGGCTGGCCGGGCTGCCCATGGTGCGCGGCGGCGGGTTGGCGGGACCACGCGCGCCGGTGGAACGGACATATCCGTTCGCGATGAGATTGTAACTGCTATGCGACCAGTAGGTTCCGCGGTGGCCGCTGAGATCCAGTTTCCCTTTCATCTGTCCGGGGTTGTGGCACTTGACACAGTGCCGGTCCCAGATCGGCTGGATGTGTTTGGGATAATCGATGATGTCCGGCAGTCCCTCGCGATCCAGGTGGCTGGGCGGTCGCCGCAGGGCCAGACGGGATGAACCGGAGCCGGGCGTCTCGGTGCGCGGTTCGTGACAACCGGAGCAACTCTGGGTTTCCCCCGGCATCACGCTGGTGAAGGCATGCATGCGTTTGATGCCAAGGCCCGCCGCATCGAGCGCGATGAATTGCAGGGCGCGCAGGGCCGGGACTTCCACATAGGCCGATCCATCGTCCTCGACCGGGAAGGTGCCGAGGAGGCGTTTGATGTTCCAGGCGCTGCTCATGCTGATCTGGCCGGGCGCTCCTTCGTGATGAATGGGATCAGGCAGGATTTCATAGACCATGATCTTGCTGATCTCGCCGCGACGGATGCCGTTGGATCCGCGGCCGTGATAGACATCCGACACGAACAGCCGACCGGTGGCCTGATTCCAAGCGGTGTTCTGCACGAGCACCGGCTCCCGGGGATGCGGGAGCAAGGCGCGGGGTTGGCGGTAGAGCGGAGGCCCGCCGACCGCCCGTTTGCCAGATGTGGGACCCGGCACCTCCGGGTTCGCCAGCACCAATTGGCGTCGTCCCCGCTCATCATCCGCGAGCCAGATGCCCTCACCATTGACGAGCAGAAACCAGCGCGCGGACAAGGGCCATGGGTCGCGGTAAGTGCCTGCGGGGACAGCCGGGGAAAACCCGGGCGCAGGCGAGCCATTGAGACCGCGAAGCTGACGCAAGACTCCTTTGGTATTCTGCGGGCCGAGGGACATGTCTAACAGAACTACGGGACCATTGCGTTGGGTCACGTTCTTGTGGGCCTGGACGGCAACCGCCAGGCCGGTGCCGGGGATCGGCTTGAGGTCCATGTAGGCGTCCTCCAGGGATTTCCTGATGCCGTGCCCGAACAGGCTCACCAGCCCGCAGCCGTCCGGGCGCATCACCCAGGGGGACCAATCGCCGTCCTCATGGCGGTCCACATATTCCCAGCGGGTATAGACGATGCGGCCATCCGGGAAGACCCAGGGCAACAGGTCGTGATCGACATTGGCGGATAGGCGCACGAGGTTGCGGCCATCGCCGTCACACCGGTAGATGTTGCCGCACTGGGTGGAGAAACAGGGAACCCAGCGCTGGCTGCGGGATGAGACGAAGACAATGCCGCCATCCGGCAGATAACAGGGTTCAATGTCATCATAAATGCCGTCGGTCAACTGGACCAAGCCGGATCCATCGGCCTGGATCTGATACAAGTGATAGGACATCGATCCCGCCTTGCGGTAGGAAAACAGGATCGTCCGCCCGTCGTAATGGACACACGGATCGCGGATCGCTCCCCCCGCATCCTCCAAAATCGTCGCGGTCCGCCCGCTCCGCAGGTTCAACCGCAGAAGACGGCCGCCGGTGACCCCTCCGACCAGATCGCCGACGCTGGTCGGACAGGGTTTGGGAAGATTCGCCCGGTAACCGAATGTCTCGTATGCATGCCCGGGAGAATTGTTAGGCAGGGCGGTGCAGACGATTTCCCCGATCTTCACCGCCGGGTCCGCCAACAACTCGTCAATAAGGTCCGGCGCGGCCGTGTCCGCTGCGGAAGGATTGTCATGAGCCACCGGGGAAGGCGCTTGCGGGCCAGGATTCCCTGTCTGCGCCCACAGGCTGCCCACGGCTGCACAGATCACGATCCCTATCGTCAGCAGCCTGATGCTTAACCCGGGATGGCTCGTCACAGCGGCATCATACCGACGACCAGTTCAAACTCTTTCGCCAAGCCCCGGCACCTGGCACTGCCCGCCGGCAATCAATCATTCCATAAATAGGAATTTCATCTTCCACTCCACGGTCTTGGTGGCGGCGGGCACGACGCGCACGGTGGCGGTCTCCTGCTGATTGGCGGTCTCCACTTTCTCGCCGCTGACCGTGGCGGTTTGGAGTTTGAACCCATGCGGCAGATGGACGGTTAGAACATACGGGTCGCCGGCGACCACCGCGCTGCTGCCGGCTAGGGTGTTGGATGTCTTGTCCCATTTTTCGTTGAGCAGGCACACGCCGCCCTGGGAGATGTGGCGGGTGGTGGAGAGCACCCAGGGATGCGGTCGCGCCTCGCGGATGGCGAAGACCTGGAGCGCGCTGTTAGAATCCTGGGCCTGCGCTTTGAACGAGCCTTTCGATTTGCCGAGGAATGTCTGCGTCCAGAACTCGAAGACCAGGTACTCGCGGTCATCCGCCAAACCAAGGTCGGCGAACTTGACTTCCTGTTCCGGGTTGTTGGAACGGCTCCATTTGAGTTTTTCCTGGCGCCAGTTGAAGCGGGCGAGTACCGACCAGTGGTCGAAGGGGCGGTCGATTTCCTGCAGCCACCAGGTGGCTTCGCCGCCGCGTTTCGGGGAACCGTGATCCTGGACGGGCCGGTTGCCATAATCATATAACTGTCCGGGCACGGTGAAAAGCACGGGCGAGCTGCGTTTGACGCCTTCCAGATTGCCGTCGTCCTGATAGTCCGCGGCCTTGTCGCTGAGCATGAGTGTGCCCCCGGCCATGGCCACGATGCTCGGTTGGTCGATCGTGTCGGCCATGGCGGCGGCGGCACCGAACGTCTTCATCGTGGTCTTGTCCTTGAAGCCCTCGGCCATGATGTCGCAATGGTCGGGGTCAGCGCGCCAGACCACGCCGTTCAATGAGGCGAAGCGTTGGAAGGTCGCCGGGCCGAAGCCATCGTCGCTGAGCCGGCAACCGTCTGCCAGGCCGATCGAGTTGATGCCCGGATGCACGCCCCAGCAGGTGAGGATATAGACATCCGGTCCGAGTTCCTCGCGGGCCACCTTGTCCCATGTGCGCAGCGATGCTTCCGGCGTGGTGCCGATCTTTTTGAAATCATCGGTGCACTGGGGTTTCAGTGAGGCATAGAGCAAGTCGCCCGCGCCGTCGATCTTGACGTAATCCCACCCCTGTTGCTTGAGCGCACGGTACGTCGGACGAACCATGCCTTCGATGGCCTCCTTGTTCTTCGTGTTGAGAATATACATCGTTTGCCAATCCCCGTGGATCGTCGGATCGCCGTCAGGCTTGCGGATGAACCAATCCGGATGCTCCTTGCCGAGGTCGGTGATGTGCGGGTCGCTCGGCCGATGCAGGCGGTTGACCCAGATGCCGGGCTTCATGCCGCCCGCCTTGATCTTGTTCACCGCATACTGCGCCCCGCCCGGAAACTTTCCATTCCACGTCAGCCAGTTTTGCGGACAGCCGCCCCAGCCAGTCTGATAGGCGTCGTCCAACTGGATATACTGGTAGCCGAAATCCGGGAGATGTTTCTTCACAAAAACCCCCACCACCTCGTCCAGTGTCTGCTGGTTGAAGCCATCCCGGTACGCCCACCAGGTGCAATACCCGGTGACCGGTCCTTTCCAAACCTGATAGGTCCACGGCTCGAAGTACGCGAGTTCCTTGTGCTTCTGATAGAAGCGCGGCCTGAACACCAACTCCACCGCGGCACCGCGGCTCTCCCAGAAAATGGCGGTGGTTTGGCTGGCGGGCGCGCTTTCTGCTTGGAGAACAGGCTTCGAGCCTGTGAGGGCAGACAGTGCGTCCCGCCTGTCAGCCAATGAAACGACAGGCGGGACGCCCGTCGGCCCAGACAGGCGGGACGCCTGTCCTCCTGCCGGCTGGATACGCGTCGCGCCGTCGGGCGGCCCGGCGAGCAACCAATCCCAGCGGCGGTCATAGACCGCGTTGTTGCGGAGGTTGCGGCTGAGGCCCACGCTGGTGCGCACCAACGGAAAACGTTTCTGCGCCTCGCTGTCGGTTTCGGCGGGGAATGCTTCCTGGCTGCCCGTGGCGGTGCCGCGCAGGACCAACTTCACGCCATCCCGCGGCTTGTCCGCAACGAACGTCAGACGCTGCCCGATCTTCCCGCCGCCGGATGTGTCGGATGGTTCGAGCTTGATCCCGACTCCCGCCACGACCTGGCCTGTCACGTCCTCGGCACGGATGACTCCGTTGAAAATCACAGTGTCGTGATAGCGAAGGCTCAGGCGCCCCTGTGCGGCATCCCAAGCGATCGTAGCCGGAGTGTTGGGCGGAGGTGCGACGGCCAATACTGTTGACTTAGCACTTTGGGTTGTTTGAAAAGAGGCTCCGGGCAAGATGCCCGGGCCACGTGGCGCGGGCATCCTGCCCGCCGCCTCTTCCTGTCTCGTTCCTGCATCGCCTAAGTCATCAGTATTGGGCACGACGGCTATCTCGGCGGATGCCACCGGTGCGAGGGCCAGCAGGGTCATGCCCGCCAGCAACGGCCATGGTTGAAGTGTGGATCGGATTATCATCATCATGGTGTGATTGTTCCTGCCATCTATATTTCCGCTAGATAGGGATTTATCGCCCCGCGACAATTTTCCCCGGGGTCTTCGCCGTCAAGCGGACTACCCGGAATCCGACGTCGAAGACGGGTTGAAACGGGTAATACCCCCAACGCCACGACGCGCGAGCCTTCTTCGGCCGATCCGCCCATGACCCGCCGCGAACCACCTTGCGGTCATATCCGGCACCGCACTTGCCGTAATCCGACATGGTCCACTCCGAGACATTGCCCAGCATGTCATACAAGCCGAACGGGTTTGGCTGGTAGGATCCCACGTTCGCCGTAACACAATGGTGGTCATCGAAACGCCGGTCGCGCGGAATGAAATCCTCCAACTCGGGCCGTCCGAATTCCCTGACGCTCAGGCCGATGATCGAGGTGTCCGCGAAATTGGCATATCTTGAGAAGTCCGTGTCCACATTGCCATAGAAAAACGGCGTGTCGGTTCCGCCGCGACATGCCCACTCCCATTGCGCCTCGGTCGGCAGGGTGTAAGCGTCGCCAGTCTTGTTAGAGAGCCACTTGCAGAAGGCCATTGCCTCGTTCCAGGTGATGCGCGACACCGGCTGGCGCGGTTCGTTGACCGGCAGACCTTCCCGCGTCAGGCCGAAACCCGGCAGATCGACGAAGCGGGTATCATGCGACGGATCGAACAAGGCATACATTTCGTTGGTCGTTTCCGTGGTCGCCATGTAAAACGGTTGGTCGATCCGCTCGACCCGCTGCGGGCCCTCATCGGCAAACCCGTCGTCGGCCCCCATGACAAACGAACCGGTGGGAATGCGGATCAATTTGAGATGGATCTCCTTGGTCAAATCCACGGTGACTTCATCGCCCGACGGAGTTGCCTTGAACGGCCAACCTGCGGCTTGCGGAGGCGGTTTCGCGGCGGTCACGGGCACCGTGCGCGGTGCGGGCGGAAGCAGCGGCAAAACCGCGCGCTTCAAACTGGTCCGGGTGAGGAATTCCAGGTTGAGCGGCGCGGTGCGGTCGCCGAGCGGTGCCTCGGGATCGTCGGTAATGGCGGCGTAGAGTTTGCGCGACGCCGCGCGTTCTTCATGTTGCTTGGCGATATAGGCGCTTCCCAGGCGATCCGACCATGTGCCGAAGCACGGGACATTCATGTCGATCCAGGTGACGAGCCGGTCCCATTCTTCCGCATCGAGTTTCACCCCGAAGTGGCCTTTTTCGAGCAGTTGCACCAACTCGCTTGTTGAGGCATGATACTCGAGCGGTTTGAGCATGTGATAATCGCCCTCGGGTCCGGGGCGGCGCACGTAGGGATGCAGCGCCAGATAGGACTTATAGAACTCGTTGGAACCATGTTTTGTGTCGGCGAAGTTCGGACGGTCCGCCTTCGTGCCGTCATGACACTTGACGCATTTGCCATCTAGCAACGGTTGGATTTCGCGCACGAAATCGAATCCGCGGGTCAAGCCGTACCACGGTTCGATGGCGGCGGGTGCCTTGCTGGAGGCCAGTGAATTGCGCGGAGCGACCGCACTTCCCCGTGCCTCATGACAACCGATGCAGGAGACGTTTTCACCGGGCATGGCGGTCATCCAACTGCGCATGATCTGATAGGCCCGGCCCTGGCGGTCCACCGGTTGCAGGATCAGCGGTGTGTTTGCCGGGACCCGGAACATCGCCGATCCGTCTTTTTCGACGGGCACCGTGCCGAGAATGCGTTTCGGTTCCCAGCCGCCCTCGACAGCCGCATTGATATAACCGCCCATGTCTTTTCCGGAGTAATTGAAATGCAACTCGAGCACCCGGATGCGATCGATAGTGCCGCGCGGCACACCCGCCAAACCGGGGCCGGCGTAGAGGTCCTGGATATAAACCGTGGCGTCCTTGCGCGCCAGATCCACGCGGTCGGGAATCACCGGCGGTTTTCTGGTCGTGCGGAAGGGCAGCGGTTCGAACAAGACGAACTCATCCGATTCTTTCAGCAATAGCATGTTATCGAAAACATCAACCAGATAAAGCCCCCAGTTGGTGCCTTCCGACAATTGCGCCGCCACCAGGAAATTCTTTTCATCCAGCGGATAGGGATGCAGAAACTTCGGCCAGGAATTGTTCACCAACTGGTCGGCAAGGACGCGTTCGACTTTTTTACCATAGCCGGGAATCCGCTGCACGACGGCTTCCATTTCGCGGTCGCCACGGGCCGGGTCGAAGATGACCAACTCGCCCATGCGCGGGACGCCGTGATGTCCGGATGCGATCCCGACCGCCTTGGTTGGATGCCCCGGGATCGGCCGCGCGAAGAAGATCGAATTAGGCCAGTACAGGTTGCTCTTGTAATAGGATGTCTGACCCGTCCCGTCCGGATTCATCCGGAATAACAAACGGGTGAAATAATGCGGCGTGTCCATGTATTCCCAGCGCAGGTACATAACCCGCCCGTCGTTCATCACGGTGGGATTCCAGTTGTGATCCTGATCGAAACAAAGTTGGCGGACTGTTGTGCGGTCTTTTGACAACTGAAATAGGTTGGCGATTTCATCCGCGCCGGCCAGGCACGGCACGCCCTGTTTGACCGCCGTGGAACAGAAAAGAATCCGCTCGTCCGGCAGATAGCAGGCGTCGTAATTCTTCACGCCCTCACCCATTTTCGGGGTGACCTGCCGCGGCGGTCCGACGGCTTTCCCTGCGGCGGGATCCAACGCGATTTCGAAGATTTGCCAGGTGCCGGTTTCCCGGCTGATGGCGGAATAGAGCGCACGACGGCCGTCCCAGTTCAGATCGACATCGGCGATGGATTTGTGGCCGCCCTCGGGCTTGAAGGCACTCACCAATTCCGCCTTAGGGTCGCGCAATTTCATGGTGACCAGTTCGTCATCGAGGTCGCCGGACATCGCCCCGGCACCTAACCAGTTCTCCGGCAAACCAAGATTGCCCTTGGGGCGCTTGAGCAACAACACCCGGTCGAAATCAATGGCGGGATTGGCCAACAAAACATCGCGTTGGAGCGCGGTCCACTGGTCAACTAGCATGGCGAACTTGCCGAACGTCTCACACGCCATCGGCTTGCTTGCCTTGACGTCCGCCGCGGTCAGGCCGGACAACTCGCGGCGGCCGAGGCATGTTTCCATGATCGATGTGATGGCGCGCTCCAACAAATCCACGCGATCCGCACTGGTTTTCGCCGCGGCGGGAGTCATCGCGCCGGGAGGCTTCATTTTGTCGGCGATGGCGCGCCGCAGGGCGGTGAAATCGCACCTCAATCCCAGCGAGTCGAACAACTTCACGTTATAACAGGCGGAACGCACGGCCACCACATCCGCGGCGTTTGTTGCGGCATTCGCCACGCCGTTCAGCACGTCCCGGTATGCCGGGCGGGCGATCACCCGGGCGTAGCGCGAGGCGAGTTCCTTCGATGCCGCCTGCTCGTCACCGGCATTCCAGGGATTGAGCCAAATCCGCGCGTCGAAATCCACATGTTGTTGATAGATATCAAGCGGGGAAATGAAGTCTTTGGCGACCTTTTGCTGCAACTGCTCGACAAGATGGCTCCACTGGGTGGTGACGTTGTTGAACGAAACATAAAAACGGGTCGTCTGCGACGTGCCTTCGTTGTCGAACCGGATCATGACCTCGTTGCGTCCCTTCCGCACCTTGAGCGTGAGAAGCTTCGGTTTCCACAGATCCGGGGCGGCGGGTTTCATTTCATATATCTTCTCGCCGTTATGCCAGATCGTCAGCGGCACTTCGCATCCCAGATACATGTCCAGCGGACCGGCGAACTCGGCATCGAACTGGCGGCAATGGAAGACGCTTGAGCGCGCGGGCAATTTCAAGTCAACCGGCTGCCCGTCGGGCACCGGACCTTCATATTCCCAGACACGGGTGCCGTCCGGTTTCTTGGCCCCGAGATCCAGCCCGGTCAGAGCGACCTTGAAATCCGCCTCGGCCGGCCGTTTGCCCGGCGGCACGACATACGGACCATTGCGAAACCAATGGTCGTTCAACGAACATTGACCCAGCCCGAACGTCGGATTGGAGTTGCGCAATTTCCCGATCGATGCCTGCAGCGTGTCCTGC